>Ga0335077_10011676_pt1 | contig 10978 bp, 8 predicted proteins | sample Lox_Sample_31_FD_207151 | JGI IMG/M metagenome (GOLD analysis project Ga0335077, IMG submission 207151) | Soil microbial communities from Loxahatchee National Wildlife Refuge, Florida, United States - Lox_Sample_3.1 | ecosystem: Environmental > Terrestrial > Soil > Wetlands | place: USA: Florida...
TGCCACCAACGTAAATTCCATCGCCCCACGCATTTTTCGATGTCAGTCCCACGACCTCAACCGAATTGGAGTCGCGCAGGTCGAGGTTCATCCCCCACTCGCCCGTGGTTCCAATGTGGGTATCGCGTTCGCCCAGTAGGGTCCCACCGAAGACGCGGAGTCTTGATACTGACCACGCCTTCATCATCGCAAAACTGCTGTCTTTGGTCGGAATAGCCTTTAGGACAGCTTTGGCATCCATCCATAAGGTCATGTTGCTTTTCAGCTTGACCCCGTCTTTGGGCGATTGCCCGACCGCCATCAAGTACGTGCCGGGTGGAATGTATAGCGTTCCGCCCTGTGGAACTGCGTCGATGGCCGCCTGAATCGAAGCGGTGTCATCACGTACTCCATCTCCCTTGGCGCCAAACTGAGTGGCATTTACCGACGAGGTGGAGGGCCAAGTCGGGCAAGGTGCCGAATAGGCACGCGGCGCAATGAGCACTATAAGCATCGAAACTACCGTTCTGGTCGTCATTGACCCCTCCTAAGCATTGGGCCGTAACCGAGGTACGGTCTCGAGTGTAGAACACCGGCTCCGGGCTGTTACCTAACTGCACACCTCATGACGCCGGCGGTCACTTCGAGCATGCGCGCCATCTGCTCAGGTCCCAGTGTCGGGTGAACCAGGAACATCAGGCTCGTTTCCCCCAGTTCGCGGGCCACCGGAAGCCGTTCAGGTGGGCGACTCCGCCCGGATTCGAAAGCCCTCTCCAGATAGACTTCCGAGCACGAGCCAGAATAGCAGGGAACTCCGGCAGTGGTAATTTCCGACAATATTCGATCGCGGTTCCAGTCGGAGCGCAGAGTCGACGGCTCCACGAACGCATAAAACTTGTAATACGCGTGACGAATGTGCTGAGACGGCGCGGGAACGCGGAGGCCAGATATCAGGGACATTCCTCCGCGCAGCAGTGCGGCATTTTTGCTCCTTGCTTCCACCGACTCGGACAATCCTCGCAGCTGGATTCGGCCGATGGCGGCCTGCATCTCCGTTAGCCTCCAGTTTGTACCGAAAGACTCGTAAAGCCACCGGTAGCCAGGCGGGTGGACTCGCTTGTAGACCGCATCATAACTCCTGCCGTGATCTTTGTAGGACCATGCGCGGGACCACCTGGCTTCGTCGGATGTGGTGAGCATGCCGCCCTCACCGCCGGTGGTGATGATCTTGTCCTGACAGAACGAGAATGCACCTGCGTCGCCGATTCCCCCGACGGGCCGCCCCCTATATGTGGCGCCGTTCGCCTGCGCACAATCCTCGATTACGACCAGGTCGTGTTGCCGCGCCAAATCCATGATCTCGTCCATCTCGCAGGGCCAGCCGGCGAGATGGACGGGGATCACCGCGCGCGTGCGCTCGGTAATCACTTTCTCGATCGTCGATGCCGTGATGTTCTGCGAGTCGCGATCCACGTCCGCAAAGATCGGCATCGCACCGCGCATGACGGCGCAGCTCGCGCTGGCGATGAACGTGCGTGGAGTCGTTATGACTTCGTCGCCCGGGCCGATGTCAAAGACGGCGAGGGCAAGCTCGAGGGCCACAGTCCCATTCGCGACCGCAACTGCGTGACGTGTTCCGACATGGCTCGCGAATTCTCTCTCGAACTCGCGTCCCTCGGTGCCAGTCCAGTAGTTGACTTTCCCGGTTTCCAGTACCTGGCGGACCGCCTCGATCTCTTCCGCAGAGTAGCTTGGCCACGGTGCAAACCGCACGGTTGATCCGCTCATGTTGGTTGCCCGGGTCTTGCCGGCACGCCGACCACCGTTACTCCATCTTCAACGTCCGCGACGACCGCCGCGCCGGCGCCGATTACGGCGTTGTTCCCGATCACAGTGCCTTGTTTCACACTTGAACCTATTCCTATCCAGCTGAATCGTCCGATCCGCACGCTTCCGGCCAGATGAGCGCCGGGGCAGACGTGCACTCCGTCTCCGACGATACAGTCATGGTCGACGGTCGCGCCCGTGTTGACGATTACACCCACACCCACTTGTGCCCCGGCATTGATCGCCGCCTGTGCCAGCACCACGGTTCCGTCGTCGACGGTCGCAAAGCGACTTACCGCAGCCGACGGATGAATCAGCGCCGGAGTGCGCAGACCGATGCTCCTGCAATGATCAATCAGGGCGACGCGCTTTGCGCTGTCCCCGATCGCAACGACGATCGCGCCGGCCCTCGTGCGCAGGCGCGGCAACTCGCTCAGCGGACCGAGCACCGGGATGCCGAGGACCTGGAGGCCCGGACGCACGGCGTCGTCGATGAATCCGGCTACCGCGAGACCGCAACTCAGGGCGCAGTCGGCGACGACCTTGCCATGGCCACCCGCGCCTAGTACGAGAATCGAGTCAGTCATCCTGTCGTCCCCGGAAGGGCGGCATGGTCGCATGTCCCGCGTGCCGCGTTCCCGAGCGCGACAGAACCAGCCAGACGGTCCGCCAGATCACCAGGAGATCGATCCAAAATGAATGATTCTCGACGTACCAGACGTCGAGCTCCAGACGCTCGCGCCACGAGGCGGCGTTTCGTCCGTGGACTTGCGCCCATCCTGTCAATCCGGGCCGAACCTCGTGCCGCCTCGCCTGCCTGGATGAATACATGGGAAGGTACTCCATCAGCAGTGGTCGCGGGCCTACCAGGCTCATGTCCCCCGACAGTACGTTCCAGAGTTCGGGCAACTCGTCCAGGCTCGTCGATCGCAACCGACGGCCAAAGTCGTCCAGTCGATCGGCATCAGACCGAGCGGCATCGGTCGATTCGCCCGACTCACGCATGCTGCGGAACTTGATGAGCCAGAACGGCTTGCCATGTAGGCCCGGGCGAAGCTGACGGAATAAGACCGGGCTGCCCAGCTTCCACCTCACCATGAGCGCAACAACCGCCAAAACCGGGGCCAGTAGCAACAGCGCCGCGGCCGATACCAGAAAATCGATCAACCGCTTCACGCTGGACCCGGATCGATCAGGAGTCGGGCCACGTGTTCGCCCACCGTCGAGGCGTCGAATCGATCCACGGCACGCTGCCGGCCGGCCTGACCCATGGCCTCGGCCAGGGGCGGGTTTTCGATGAGGCGAATCATCGCTTCGGCTAAGGCCTCCGAATCGGCCACTGGCACGAGCAACCCGGTGCGCCGGTCCTCCACAGCGTCTCGGCAACCCGGAGCGTGCGTGCTGATCACCGGTCTCCCCATCGCCATCGCCTCGAGTACCGAGCGGGGCATACCTTCGCGGTATGAGGGCAATACGTACACCCGGGCGCGAGCCATGGGTACCCGGATGTCGTCGACCCATCCGAGGTACTCGACGGCACCCGACCGCGACCATTCCGCAAGCTGCCCGCTGCTAACGGAGCTCGGATTTTGATCCGGCTCGCCCGCCAGGAGAAACGTCGCCTGCGGGTATTGGCGACGCACCTTTTGGGCTGCCGTCACATACTCATATACACCCTTATCTTTCAATAACCGCGCGGCCATAAGAAAGACGGGACTCTCGGGCAGGCCCACAGACGAGAACGTCTCCGTATCCACACCCGATCCCGCGGTAATTTCCACCCGGCACGCAGCCGGAATCAGGGCCAGGCTCCGGAACAACTGCGCGTCAGCCGAGTTCTGGAAGAGCACTGTCTGATAACGCCTCAACGCGCTCCGGTAGAGAAGTCTCAGCATATAACGCACCACGGCGCGTCCGCGCGACTCTCCCTCCGTAAAGCCGAAGCCAACTCCCGTAATCCACCCGCAGCGGACGGCGACCCGGGCAAATCGCACGGCGTAACCCGAATAGATTACCGGCTTGGCAGTATAGGCAAGCAGCGCGTCGGGTCGGATATCCCGCATGAGGCGGATGAGGTCAAAGAGCGTGCACAGATCCGCCAGCGGGTTTACCAGCGCTCTCGCCATGCGTATGGGACGGATCTCCGCGCCAAGTGCAGCCAACGAGGAGCTAAGCTCAGCCGAGAACGGCCCGGGAGCCGCCACGAAGACGCGACATCCGCGCTGGCAGAGGGCTTTTATGACCGGCGCACGGAAGTTCAGGAGCGACGCCGCGAGTCCTCCGACGATCAAGACGCGGCGCATGGTGTGCGGCAACTCAGGCCCGCGCGTATAAGTTCAGATACTCGTGCCAAACTGCGACGATATCAAATCGTTCGACGATTCGCTGGCGCTGTTCCCGACCGAGCCGCTCGCGATCGCTCGCCGGCATGCGCGCGAGGCGTATGACACGGTCCGCCAAAGCCTCCGGGTCTCCGGCCGGCGCAACGCGTGCGTCGTCGCCGAGGATGTCGCGAGCGTCGCCGCAATCCGTCGTAATGCAGGGGGTCTCGCACGCCATGGCCTCGCCCAGCACGTTTGGAAAGCCCTCCGCCCGTGACGATAGGCAAAAGATATCCAGCGCACTCATGACCGCCGGGATGTCGGCGCGCTCGTCGCAGAGAACGAATCGATCCCGCAACTCCTCGCGGCGGATCGCCAGCTCGATCGCACGATCCTGCGGAACGCCACGTCCCACGAGCACGAAGCGGGTCTGCGGAATTGCCTTGGAAACTCTTTTGGCCATCGCGATGAAATTGGCGTGGTCCTTCTGCGGTTCGACCCGGGCTACGAGACCGACGGCCAGCTCCTCGTCTCCGATACCCCATTGTCTGCGCAAGTCGCCGCGCGCTCCGGACAGGCGTGTCAACATGGAGGTATCGAAGCCGTTCGGAATAAAAACGAAGCGGGCGGACTCATATCCCAACGCTGAGTGTGCTGCGATTGCGCGACGGGAGTTGACGACGATGCTCTCGGGTACCGATCCCGAAAGACGACTGCAGGCACGAACGATCAATCGCGTACGCGCCCGGAGCGCCTTCGGCGCTACGGCTGAGCGACGCACGTTCCAGATGACTCGACGCAACCCGGCAAGCCTCGCGGCGAGGCCGCCCATCAGGTCGGCGTGATACATCCAGGTCTGCACGATGGTGTCCGGGCCACAGGAGCGTAGCCGGCGAACCAGTGCGATAAAGCCGACGAGCGCGCTCACGACGCCGCGCACGTGCAGTGATCGCACCGGTACTCCGCGAGCGAGCAGCCGACGACCAACCGTGCCGACGGCGCGCAATGCAATGATCTCATGGCTAACCGGCGGCGATGCGACTCGCGCGGTCAGCACCAGCTTCTCGAGCATCGTCTCGGCACCGCCCTGGTCGAGACCCGTGATGATGTGAATAATGTTAATTCAGCATTCTCCGCTGGAAATTATCCGGATCGCGCACGTCGCCGCACCCGCCCGGAGCACGCCGCGGCGCTCGAAATGTGTCTCGTCGCGGGTCGTGTCGCGTGACGCTCCGATCCTCTCGCGGCGGTGCGGGCTTGTACGCCTGATGATAAGCTCTTCGCGCGGCTCTAAATCCCGGAAGATGCCCGCTCCTTTAACGAACTCGATGAATGACGGACCCCCATTCGCCCCCGCCGAAAAGCGTTTCGAATTCGGGGAGAACTGGTCGCGCTTCCTGAACGTGCTGGACGATGAACGGATCGCGCAAGCGAAGTCCGCTCTGGAGAAGATGCTGGGCGCCGACTCGCTTGCCGGGAAGTCGTTCCTTGACGTGGGGTCGGGGAGCGGCCTGTTCTCTCTGGCCGCAAGGTCGCTGGGAGCGCGTGTGCATTCTTTCGACTTCGATCGGAGGTCGTATCAATGCACCCTTGAGCTGAAGAGAAGGTACTTTCCAGACGATGAGAACTGGACGGTCGAACAAGGTTCGATACTTGACCCGAGCCTTGTCGCACGTCTCGGCAAATTCGAGATCGTCTACAGCTGGGGTGTTCTTCACCACACGGGGCGGATGTGGGACGCGATGGACAACACCGCGTCCCTTGTCAGTAGCGGAGGCACACTCTTCATCGCGATCTACAATGATCAGGGATGGATTTCGGGGTGGTGGAAGCAGGTGAAAAACCTCTACTGTTCCGGTGCTGCCGGGCGCTGGCTGGTAAAGTGCGCCTTCTATCCCTACTTCGTACTCAGCGGGTTTGGGGCTGATCTGATTCACCAGCGGAATCCGATCCGGCGTTACACCGAGTACAAGAAGCGCCGCGGGATGTCTGCAATCCATGATTGGGTGGATTGGCTGGGCGGAAATCCGTTCGAGGTTGCGAGACCCGAGGAAGTGATTCATTTTGCCATTGCCCGCGGCTTTCAACTACGAAGGCTGAAGACGTGCGGCGGCAGACTCGGCTGCAACGAGTTCGTGTTCCTTCTCGGGACTTGAGCGGCCGTTTGAAGGTTCTGTTTCTCATTCGGTCCCTGAGATGCGGGGGCGCGGAACGCCAACTTGCGACTCTCGCTCTCCAGATGGCGAGGCGCCATCATGAGGTGCGCGTTGTAACGTTCTACCCCGACGGCGCCTACGAGGCCGAATTGACTGAGGCCGGCGTGTCGATTCTGTGTCTCCGCAAGAAAAGCCGTTGGGACTTGTTGCCTTTCGTCCGGCAGCTTATCGGCACGATTCGCCGGGTCCAGCCCGATGTGGTCCATAGCTATATGCCCGGAGCAAACATCCTGGCCGCAATCGCTAAACCTTTCTCGGGTGGCATCCCCCTCGTGTGGGGCATTCGCGCTTCGGACGTGGATGCATCGATGTACGACGACTGGATTGTGTGGGCGAGCCTGCGCTGCGAGGCCCTGTTATCGCATTGTGTGGACCGGATCATCGCAAACTCGCACGCGGGCAAGCGCGTTGCCGTCGCCTCAGGCTTCCCCGCCGCCCGAATCTGCGTGATTCCTAACGGCATCGACACGACTCGATTCGCCATTGATCCCGATGCACGTCGTCGTTTTCGCGCGCGCTATACGTCAAACGCGCAGGAGAAGCTCGTGGGTCTCGTCGGTCGCCTGGACCCGATGAAGAATCACGACTTGTTCATCGGCGCCGCGGCTCTGCTGAAGAGCCGGCGTCCGGACGTACGGTTCATTTGCGTGGGCGCGGGTTCCCGCTCCTACGCGGAGGGTCTCATGCTCCGCGCCTCGCAGGCCGGCCTCGGCGACTCGATCGTCTGGACCGGCCAGCTCGATGACATGCGTGCCGTGTACAATGGATTGGATATTCTTTGTCTTGCGTCTCTGACGGGCGAGGGCTTTCCGAACGTGGTTGCGGAGGCGATGGCATGTGGTACGCCGTGCGTCGTAAACGACGTCGGAGATGCCGCCGAAGTTGTTGGAAGCCTCGGGATCGTGCTGCGACCGATTTCTCAGGAGACTCTCGCGGACGCCATTGAGGTGAGCCTGTCCGGGATCCATGACAGCGGCGCGCTGCGGGCGCGAATCACGGAGAACTTCCCCATTGAGAGACTCTGTGACGAGACGCTGCGCGTGTTGACCGATCTGCGTAACGCGCAGCGGGGCGCGGACGCCTTTTTCTAGTCCTCAGAGATCGAACGAGTGTGCGGGATCGCCGGATACATCGGTGACGAAGGAATCGACGATCGCGCGGTGGAATCGCTGGCGGCGATGACAGGCGCGATCGCGCATCGCGGTCCGGACGATTCGGGTATGTGGTTCGATCGGTCTGCCGGAATCGGACTCGGTCATCGGCGCCTTTCGATACTGGACCTGTCACCGGCGGGTCGCCAGCCGATGCTCTCGGCATCGGGTCGTTACGTCATCATCTTCAACGGCGAGATCTACAACCACGGCGAGCTTCGCATGGAGCTTGAGCGAAGCGGAGCGGCACCGGATTGGCGCGGACGCTCTGATACTGAAGTCTTCCTTGCGGCAATCGAACGCTGGTCTCTTGAAGAGACCTTGCGACGCTCAAACGGGATGTTCGCGTTCGCGCTCTGGGACCGCCAGAAGCGTTCCCTTTACCTGGCGCGCGATCGGCTCGGAGAGAAGCCGCTCTACTATGGACGAGTTGCCGGGTATTTCCTCTTTGGATCTGAATTGAAGGCGTTACGTGTCCATCCGTCGTTCCGGACGGAACTGGACCGCAATGCCCTGGCACTCTATCTGCGGCACAACTACGTGCCGAGCCCCTGGACGATCTGGCGGGGCATCTACAAGCTGCCTCCGGCACATTATCTGGAGGTCCGCCGCGGAGCGGGCGCGGGCACGCCAAAGTGCTACTGGGATTTCCGCGCCGTAGCGGAGCGTGGAGCCAGCAATCCGTTGCCGGATTCCGCCGAATCCGTCGATGGCCTCGAGGCCCTGATCCGGAGCGCCGTTGCCATGCGTATGGAAGCGGATGTGCCTCTGGGAGCCTTTCTCTCGGGCGGCATCGACTCTTCGACGGTAGTTGCGCTGATGCAAGCCCAGTCGACCCGGAAGGTTCGTACCTTCTCGATTGGTTTCAGGGAGGATGCGTTCAATGAGGCCAATTTCGCCGGAGTGGTCGCACGGCACCTGGGCACCGACCATACGGAGCTCTATATCAGTGCCGATGATGCGCTCAGCCTCGTTCCACGGCTTCCTGAGATCTGGGATGAGCCGTTTTCCGACTCGTCTCAATTGCCTACCTATCTGCTGTGCCGCCTGACGCGCAGGAGCGTCACAGTCAGCCTCTCCGGCGACGGCGGCGACGAGCTGTTCGCTGGTTACGGCAGGTACGGAATTACCACGCGCATATGGCGATGCCTGGCACTGCTTCCACGCCATCTGCGCCCACCCGCGGCGGCGCTGCTTCGCTCGTCACGCGTGGCGGCCGTACTTCGGGGCGTATCAGCTCTGCTGCCCGGAATGCTTAAAGTCCAACATCTGGCCGACCGGCTTCCAAAGCTGGCGGAGCTGCTCGACGCCGACTCATTCGACTCCCTGTACCGGCGGATGATCTCGCACTGGAAGCAGCCAGGTCGGATCGCGCTGCACGCCTCGGAGCCCAACACCGTGTTCGCCGAGGCCGCGCCGCCATTTACGGATCTCAGGCAGTACATGATGTTCTGGGATACATTGACCTACCTGCCGGACGACGTTCTGACTAAGGTTGATCGCGCAAGTATGGCGGTGGGTCTGGAGGCCCGCGTTCCCTTGCTGGATCACCGTCTGGTCGAATACGCGTGGCGGCTCCCACCGCACGCTAAAGTGCGGGGTGGCCAGACGAAGGTGCCATTGCGACGCATACTGTATCGATATGTTCCCCGCGAGCTCGTTGACAGACCGAAGATGGGCTTCGGCGTCCCGATTCAGCAGTGGCTTATGGGTCCGCTGCGAGAGTGGGCCGATTCGCTCTTGCAGGTGCAGCGTATCCGCGAGGAAGGGTTCCTCGATCCGGTACCCGTCATTAGCGCTTGGGAGGAGTTCAAGAGCGGGAAGCGGCGCTGGCATGCCCAGATCTGGGACATACTCATGTTCCAGGCTTGGTGGGAGCAGAACCGCAAGGCCCCGGTTCCTGCACGGACCGAGGCTATTCGATCGTGGCCCGCCTTGCGCGGCGCGCAGCCTTGAAGCTCCCGCGCACGACAGTGGTATGTTTCTCTTGAGAGCGCTGCTGCCGGTGGCTGCTGTGATCATCGTGGCGGGCGCCGGTCGCGGCGAACAAGGGGTGTCAGACTGATCTGACCTGGGCAATCGTGTGCCCTGAGTCAACGCATCGTCGGCCTCGACCGTTGTAAGCGACTGTTCTTTAGTCCTAGCCGCATGTAATTGCTGTAGAATTAGCGAATCCACCGCGAGCAGGTAAGCGCGTTAAACCGCGGCATCAAGAGTCGCGCGTCAGTGAGGGTTGAATGACCGACAGGCAGGCGGTTCGCGCGCGTAAAGGGATCGCTCTCGTGACCAGCCGGGCCATACTGGCGCTTCCTCGCAAGACCAAACGCGTGATCATGATGGCCGCCGATGCGGTCGCCATTCCGACCGCTTTATGGGCCGCCCTGGTCCTCAAGTTCGATCGGTTCGATCCCGACATCGATCGCACATTCGCCTACTTCTTGGTTGCAACGGTTTCGGCGCTCCTGGTCTTCTCCCTGTTCGGACTCTACCGCGCGGTCGTTCGCTTCATGGGGCCGATGGCGGTGGCTACGGTCATCGCGGGAGTGACTTTCTCGGTACTGGCGCTCGGGATCTTTGATCGCCTGATTGCGAGCCATCAGATTCCGCTCTCCGCCTTCGGCATCTATTGGGCGCTCGCCTTGCCCTATGTCGGGGGCAGCCGCTTCCTCGCCCGCCACTTTTTCCTGCGCACTTCCGGCCCCCGCAAGCGGGCCGCGCGGGTCGCCATCTACGGTGCCGGGGATGCGGGGGCGCGCCTGTGCTCCGTGCTCCTGAATGGTCCGGACTTTCGTCCCGTTGCCTTTGTCGACGACAAGAAAGCGCTGCAGGGCAGCTACATTCACGGCCTCCGCGTTCACGAGGCGGATTCGCTTCCCGACCTGGTGCGCAAGCACCGTATCGACCGCATCTTGCTCGCCATGCCCACAGCCTCGCGCCGGCGTCGCCGTGAAGTGCTCACGCAGCTCGAGCCTCTCGGGGTCCACGTACAGTCGATGCCGAACCTTTCCGATCTGATCTCGGGGAAGGCCCAGATCAACGAGCTGCGCGACGTGGATGTTGCGGATCTTCTCGGGCGCGATCCGGTCCCGCCAAAGTCCAAGCTCTCCGGACGCTGCATCCGCGGCAAGAGCGTGTTGGTCACCGGGGCCGGTGGCTCCATAGGCTCGGAGCTCTGCCGGCAGATCATCCGTCTGGGCCCGAGCCGCCTCGTGCTGTTCGAGCTGTCGGAGCTTGCGCTTTACACCATCGAGCGCGAGCTCGAGGAAGTCGTGTCGCGCGAGAAGCTCTCGGTCGAAATCGTGCCGCTCCTCGGTAACGCTCATAATCGGCACCGGGTGCGCGAGGTGTTGTCGGGCTTCGGCATCCATACCGTCTATCACGCCGCCGCCTACAAGCACGTGCCGATCGTCGAGCACAACGTCATCGAGGGCATCCACAACAACGTGATCAGCACGTGGCACGCGGCTGAGGCTGCGCTCGAGAG
>Ga0335077_10011677_pt1 | contig 10978 bp, 8 predicted proteins | sample Lox_Sample_31_FD_207151 | JGI IMG/M metagenome (GOLD analysis project Ga0335077, IMG submission 207151) | Soil microbial communities from Loxahatchee National Wildlife Refuge, Florida, United States - Lox_Sample_3.1 | ecosystem: Environmental > Terrestrial > Soil > Wetlands | place: USA: Florida...
TCTCCCCGCTCGATGTCGCGCGTCAGGTATTCTTCGCTCAGCTGTTGCCGCTCGGTATCGGCGCGGCATTACGCGCGTGGCGGCCCGTAACGGCGGCCCGAGTCGAGGCGCGGCTTGCCGCGCTCTCCAACCTGATGCTGCTGGCGTTGATCGTCCTTTGCCTCGTCGTGCTCGGTCCGAGGATGGTCGCCATCGGATGGGCGCCGTTCGTCGCAGGAATCGGACTTACGCTCTGTGCGCTTGTGGCCGGTGCGATCTTCGCAGGGCGCAACGCGTCTATCAGACCGGCCGCGGCAGTCGCGGCGGCGATGCGCAATCCCGGATTGGCGCTTCTGATCGCCACGCGCAACGCCGCCCCGCCGGATGTCACGGCTTCCGTCTTCGGATATGCGCTCGGTTTGGCGGGCGTGATCTTCGCGTTTCTGGCTTGGCGGAAATGGAGTCACCGCTCGGCCGTGCCGGAGCCGGCAAGCGAGTAGGCGGCGACCCCCCGGGCGCGGTTAAACAATCGGGTCGGCGAGCCTCGACAACTTAGGCGTCCCGTCGGTACGATGGGCGGTGCACCTGGAATGGAGGAATCTACCGATGCGTATCGTTGTGGCAAACCTTCCGGACGACGTTTCGGAGGAGGGGATTCGCAATGCGCTGAACCCTTTCGTGCCCGTGGATAAGATCAAGCTGGTCAAGGAGAGCGGAACGCCCTCCGCGCTCATCGAGATGGAGATCACGCGCCCGCAGGCTGAGACGCTGGCGAAGCGCATCAACGGGCGCATGTTCCAAGGCCGCGAGCTGCGCGCGTGGGTGCCGGTCATGGACTGGTGAGGCGAGCCGTGGCCGTCTCACTTTTCGAGCGCGTTGCGGGCGCCTTGTTCGGAGGCGGGAAGCCGTCTGTGGACGACGCAGCGGAGCGCCAGCTCGTCGCCGATGTGACCGAGCTAGTGGTCGAAGCGGTGGAGCCGCGCGTGCGATCCCTGGCCCGCTATCAGGAAAAGCTGCAAGGGTGCGTTTGCAAGAGCATTGCCCACCTGCGCGCCATCGCGCGCGAGCGGTTGGCGCCCATCCTCCTCGCGCGAGCGGCATGGAACGAGGATCCGTGCTTGAACGCGCTCTTCGCCACCGCGGACGACGTGCCTGCGTGCCTCGGGCGTAGCAGCGAGCTGCGCGCGTTCTTCGAGAATCCCTCCAACCTGGACGTCCAGGAGGCCTACGCGCTGCTCGGCATGAAAAAAGAGGAGCGCAGCGTGCTCGGCATGGAGCTGCAAGGCGAGTCGGTGAGGCAGGGCGTTGCTCAGGTCACCGTGAGCTTTTCCGAGCACCGGCTGATCGCGCCGGCTGCGACTCTCGCCGCCACGCGTCTGGACGTTGGACGGCGCATCCTTCAGCGTCTTGCGCAGGTCGCGTTGTCCCGCATCGTCGCTCTGGATATGAAGGCGACGGAGCTGCAAGAGCACAAGGCCTACCTTGCCGCTCGCCTGCGTCTGCTCAACCTCGCTCGCGACGGGATGGAAGGCATCGTGAAGGACCCGGCGACCATCGGGGAGGAAATCAAATCCATCGAGCGCGAGCTGAAGCAAACGGTCGACGGATATATCGAAGCCAAGACGAGCCTGGCGACGCTGGATGGATACATCAAGCACATCGACGATGTATTTTCGCATCCCGAGCAGCACGTTATGCTCACGCACACGCCCTTGCGCCTGAGCCGAATGGGGGTGAGGGTAGGCGACGACACCAAGGGGCCTGTCAACGACCTGACCCTGGCCGAGCTATCCATAGGGGACAACCTGCGGGTCGCGATAGCGATAGTGCGCTGCCCGCGCAGCGAGCTTCCGCCCAAAGAAGACCTCGTCGCGAAAGCGGAGCGCTATCTGTAGGTGTACTACACCCCGCCGCCGCCAGTACCGGGCGGTGGCGGGAGCAGCGACATGCTTTGAGGACGTTTACTGCGGCGCCGGCTCGACTTTGATCGCGACGGCCTCGGTGTAGGTGATGTCCACCAGATCGCCGACCTTGACCTTTTTAAGGTTGGCCGGGTTGCGCGCTTTGATGGTGCGGCTGTTGCCTTGCGGGCCCTTCAGCGTGACGGTGCCATTGGCGAGATCGATGGCTTCGATTGTCGCGGTGAAAGTGATGTGCTGCCCCACTGCGCCACCCGGTTTCTCTCCGGGCTGCGCGCGGACTTCGGCTGTTTGCGCCTCGGTCGGCACGGCTTTGTTCGACTTGTTCACCTTCCAGGCGACAGCCTCGTGGTAGGCGACCTTGACCACATCGCCCACCTTGACCTGCGGCAGGTTGCGCGCGCGCTTGTCGACGTAGATGGTGGTTTCGTTTCCGTCGGGACTCTTTAAGGTGACCATGCGGGTCTTGAGATCGATGGCCGTAACCGAGGCCTGGATCTCCACGGTTTGAGAGAATCCGCCCGCGGCGGGCTTATGCTCATCTGCCAGCGCGGTGTGAGCGCCAGCGAAGGAGAGAACGAAGAACAACGCGAGTGCGAGCTTGGTCATGAGTCTGGTCTCTATAGAAGATTGTGACAGGCTGACAGGTGCCGGTGCCCGTATTAACCGGAAGAACGAGGGCGGTTGCGGGGAGCGTAGGATACCAGCTTTGGATCCCGGCGTTGGGGCGCTGAGGCGTGGTCCCACGCCTGGTCACATGGCCCCGCAGGGGGATCCTGCTCGTAGCCACTCGTTCACGGTATATAACAGTATTCGTCGCACGGCGCAGTGACGAGAACGCCTACACCTGGAGAGTCCATGCACGCGATGGCCGAACCTGACGCATCCGGTGAGGAACTGATGGTTCGGGTAGGCGAGATCCGGGATCTTTTCACCACCCCCGACACCGATCCTTTGGCCCAGCACGAGGGAGAGGTCATGGGCGAACCGGCTCTACGGCGCGTCGCGAGAAAGCTGATGGCGGCACGCAAGATGCGCGGCGCACACACACTCGTAGTGCTGTTGCCTGGCGACAAGATCGAGCCGGGTCTCGCCGAACGCGCTCGTGAGGCGCTCGTCCGCTATTGCACCCTCAAGCTCGAGGACAACGAAGCGGAACTGCAGATCATGCGACGCGAGGCTGGCCGCCTGCTGCTGCGCGGGTTGCTGATCCTGATCGTCTGCGTGGGCGTGTCGTCCATGTTTCGCAGTGGGAACGTCGCGTTTCTGCCGCCGCTCGTCAATAACGCGCTCGGGGAAGGATTCAACGTCATCGGCTGGGTGATGCTGTGGCGGCCGGTGGAGACGTACTTCTTCAGCCCGATTCCGATTCGCACCTCCAGCACGGTTCACCGGTTTCTGAAGTCGCTGCAGATCGAGATCCGTCCGCAGGTGCGCGAGGCGATAGCCGGCCGGTGACGTTGGCTCAGCGACGCTTGACAACGGATGGTTGACCATGGTGCACTCACTCGCTAATGTGCCGCACCGCGCGTACGGCAGGCTCCCACCGCTTCGCCCACTGCATGGGCACCGTATTTTTCCCCTCCTTCCCCAGGTTCCCAAGGAGGGGTCGCACCGGAGGTGACGGGGTGGTTTGCACAGCTCCCACCACCCCGCCTGCTACGCAGGCACCCCCTCGGGCAGGAGGGGAAGGGAAGGTGGTTCACGTGCCACTTGGCGGGATGGCGCGAAGCGACGGGGTGGTTGCATGGCTCCGCGTATACTCACCTCAGGCTGAAGCTTGTGCGTAAACCACCAAAACCATGACTAGACCGCTGCTTTCGTCTGTGGCCGCAAGCGTCTGCGTGATCGCGCTCGCCGCCGGTTGCTCGAAAGAGACGCCATCATCCCAACGCCCTCCACCGGTCGTGAGCGTGATCACCGTGGAGCCGCAGACGATTCCGTACACTTTGACCTTCGTCGCACAGACCGAAAGCTCGCAGCAGGTCAACATCGTGGCGCGGGTCTCGGGCTACCTGGACAAGATCGCTTATCACGAAGGCGATCTCGTGAAGCAGGGTCAGCTGCTGTTCCAGCTCGACCCGAAGCCATTCCAGAACCAGCTCCAGGCAGCGATGGGTGAACTGCAGTCTCAGCAGGCCCGCTACACCAACGCGAAGGCGAATTTGGAGCGGGTGAAGCCGCTGGCAAAGGAGAACGCCTTGTCGCAGGCGGACCTCGATCGGGCGCAGGCCGAGTTCGACTCCTCGAAGGCGGCGGTGTTCACGGCGCAGGCGAAAGTCGACGACGCCAAGCTCAATTTGGGCTACACCACGATCCGCTCGCCGGTCACGGGACTCGCCAGCCGCTCGCTCCAGCGCCAGGGGGCGTACATCAACGCGTTGTCCGACAGCGCGAACCTGACCTACGTCGCGGCGATCGACCCGGTCTGGGTCAATTTTAGCGTGTCGCAGAACCAGACCGCGAAACTCCGGGAGGACACCCAGAAGGGCCGCATTATTCTGCCGAAGGACCGGGCCTACGAAGTCGAGCTGGTACTGTCAGACGGCTCGGTTTACCCACACAAAGGAAAAATCAACTTCGCAGACCCGTCGTTCAGTCAGGATACGGGCTCCTTCCTGGTGCGGGCGGTGCTGCCCAATCCGAAGCGGGAGCTGCAACCGGGCATGTTCGTGACGGCAAAGGTCGAGGGCGCGCTGCGCCCGGATGCAGTGGTCGTGCCGCAGCTCGCCGTGCAGCAGGGGTCGAACGGACACCTGGTCTATGTCGTGAACCAGGCAGGATCGGCGGAGGTGAGGCCGGTGATCGTGGGGGACTACTACGGTGAGAAGGACATCGTCATCGTCGACGGTTTGAACAAGGGCGACCGCGTAGTTGTCGAAGGGGTCCTCAAGGTGATCCCCGGCCAGCCGGTGAAGATCGCCGCGCCGGGTGAGGGCGGTGCAGCCAAGGCCCCTGACACGGCTTCAGGGCAACCCGTCGAGAAACCAGCAGAGCCGAAGAAAGAGCCGAAAAAAGAGTAGGCGGCCCGCGCATGTTCACTCATCTGTTCATCGACCGGCCGATCCTTTCGGCGGTCATCTCGCTCTTGATCGTGCTCGCGGGCGCGGTTTCGATGTCCGTTTCGCCGATCGAGCAGTATCCGGACATGGCGCCGCCGCAGGTCACGATCTCCGCGATCTACCCCGGCGCGACTGCCGAGGTGATCGCGAACAACGTGGCGGCGCCGATCGAGACCCAGCTGAACGGCATCGACAACCTGCTCTACTTCTACTCGACCAGCTCCTCGAGCGGCAACTCGCAGATCGTCGTCGTGTTCAAGCCGGGCAGCAACCCGGATATCAACCAGGTCAACGTGCAGAACAAGCTGAGCCAGGCGACGCCTCAGCTGCCTCAGGTGGTGGTGCAGCAGGGGCTGGTGGTCGACAAGAAGTCGCCGAGCATCATGATGGTGCTGTCGGTCTACTCGCCCGACGACCGCTACGACACGACGTATATCGACAACTACACTAACCTGTACGTGCTCGATGAACTGAAGCGCATCCCGGGCGCGAATCGTTCTTCGGTGTTCGGGTCGCCCGACATCGCGATGCGGGTGTGGCTGCGCCCCGACCGGATGGCTCAGCTGGGGATCACGGTGCAGGAGATTGCCAACGCGATCCAGAGCCAGAACCAGACGTTTGGGGTCGGCCAGATTGGCGCACCCCCGATGCCCGCCGGCGTCGAGCAGCAATTCGTGGTCACGGCCCAGGGCCTGCTGACCAAGCCCGAAGAGTTCGAGAACATCATCGTCCGCACCGACAAGGAAGGTGTCGCGATCGTGCGCATCAGGGACATCGGGCGCGTCGAGCTCGCCAAGCGCGATTACTCGATGCCGAGCCGGTTGAACGGCAAGATCGCCACGACCATCGGCGTGTATCAGCAGCCCGGCGCGAACGCGGTCGAGACTGCAAAGGCGGTGCGCAAGAAGATGGAGGAGCTGAAGGCCAAGTTCCCCACCGGACTCGACTACAAGATCGTGCTGGATACCAGCGAGTTCACGCTCTACTCGATCGACAAGGTGGTGCACACGTTCTTCGAGGCGGTCGTGCTGGTCGTGCTGGTCGTATTCGTGTTCCTGCAGTCGTTGCGGGCGACCGTCATCCCGATCCTGGCGGTGCCCGTATCGATCGTCGGCACCTTCGCCGGTATGCACCTGCTCGGATTCTCGATCAATATGCTGACGATGTTCGGCATGACGCTGGCGATCGGATTGGTGGTGGACGACGCCATCGTGGTGGTCGAGAACGTCGAGACGAACATCACCAAGCACAAGCTTGCCCCCCTGGAGGCGGCAAAGCAGGCGATGACGGAGATCGCCGGTGCGCTGATTTCGATCGTGCTGGTGCTGCTCGCTGTCTTCCTGCCGGTTTCCTTCCTGGGTGGCGTGACGGGCACGCTGTACAAGCAGTTTGCCATCACGATCGCGATCTCGATGGTGATTTCAGGGATCATGGCGCTCACGCTGTCGCCTGCGCTGGCCGCCATCATCATCAAGGCCCACCACGGAGAGAAGAACCGCGTGTTCCGGGCCTTCGAAGCCGGCTTCGAGCGCCTGCAGCGCGGCTACTTGCGCGGGGCAGAGGCAACGCTCAAGGTCTGGCCGATTGCGCTCATCGCCTTCGGCGGGGTGATCGCCGGAATCCTGTTGATGTTCCGCATCCTGCCGGCCAGCTTCGTGCCGGATGAGGACCAGGGTTACTTTTTCGTCCTGGCACAAGTGCAGGATTCGGCCAGCATGCAGGTCACCGGCCGGTTCACCGCGGAGCTCGAGAAAATCATCCTCAAGGATCCCGCGGTGCAGGATGTCGGCACGGTGAACGGCTACAGCTTCATCGACGGCCAGAACAACAACAGCGCCGCGGTCATGTTTGGACTGCTCAAGCCGTTCGATGAGCGCAAGGATCGCTCGCTGCTGTCGTTCGACACGCTCAAGCGGCTCAACGCCCAGTTTTTCACTCGCCAGGACGGGGTCGCGTTCGCGGTAAACCCGCCGTCCATTCCCGGGCTGGGCACCACGGGCGGGTTCGAGTTCTACATCCAGAACCGCGGCTCCGGCGATCCACGCGCGACCGACGCGGCGGTCAAGGCGTTCATCGCGAAGGCGCGGCAGCGGCCGGAGCTGCAGGGCGTCAACACGACGTTCCGCGCCGCCAGCCAGCAGTTGTTCGTGGATCTCGACCGCAACAAGGCGGAGGTGCTGGGCGTCAAGGTCGGCGATGCGTTCCAGGCGATGCAGACGCTGTTCGGCTCCCAAGTTGCGGGCCAGTTCTCGCTGTTCAGCCGGGTCTGGTTCGTCATTGTCCAGGCCGACGCCAATTACCGCGCCAGGCCCGAGGACTTCCAAAAGGTTTATGTGCGCTCGGCCAGCGGGGCCAACGTCCCGCTCTCGGCACTGATCACGACGCGTTACGTCACATCGCCCAAGCTCGTGACGCGCTTCAACGGTTTCCCCGCGGTCAAGCTCACCGGAAACCCGGCGCCCGGTTACAGCTCCGGCCAGGCGCTCCAGGCGATGGAAGCCGTCGCCGGCGAGACCCTGCCCGGCGACTTCGCCTATGCCTGGGCCGGTCAGGCGTTGCAGGAGAAGGAATCGGGCAGCACCTCGTCGTCGGCCTTCATCTTCGGCCTGATCGTGGTGTTCCTGCTGCTCGCTGCGCAGTTCGAGAAGTGGACGCTGCCGATCGCCGTGGTGCTCACGGTTCCGTTCGCAGTGCTCGGCGCCCTGCTGCTGACCTGGCTGCTCGGACTGGAGAACGACGTCTATTTTCAGGTGGGTCTGGTCACATTGGTCGGTTTGTCGGCGAAGAATGCGATCCTCATCTGCGAGTTCGCGATCGAGCGCGTGCACCATGGCATGTCGCCGCGTGACGCGGCGATCGAAGCGGCGGGGTTGCGGTTACGCGCCATCGTCATGACCTCCTTTGCGTTCATTCTCGGCTGCGTGCCGCTCGCCATCGCCACCGGGCCGGGCGCGAACAGCCTGCGCGCCATCGGCACAGGCGTCATCGGCGGCATGCTCGCCTCGACCTGCGTCGCCATCTTCTTTGTGCCGCTGTTCTTCTGGCTGCTCGAGAGCATGAGCGAGAGATTCGGCCGCAAGAAGGTCGCTGCGGCCGGCGGCGCCGCGCCGGGCGCTGCGCACGCAAAGCGGGAGGGAGACTGAGGTGCGACGCTCAGTCATCGCCGGATTGGCCGGCGGGCTGCTCGCTGGCTGCATGGTCGGGCCCGACTACGTCAAGCCCAAAGTCGAAGCGCCTGAGGCTTATGTCTATGAGCCCAAGCAGACCGCACAGACGGCGAACACGGAATGGTGGAAACAATTCGGCGATCCCGTGCTCGATAATTTGATCGCGGACGCGCTGATCCACAACTACAACGTCAAGATCGCCGCTGCCAACGTCGAGCAGGCCGCAGGTGTCCTCACCCAGACTCGCGCGCCGCTCTACCCTCAGGTCAACTACCAGGGCGATGCGGCTCGCCTGCGCCAGTCGCAAAACACCGCGATCCCGGCAGGCAGCCCCAACCCGTTCAACAACTATCAAGTGCTGGCTGGCGCGAGCTGGGAGATCGATCTGTGGGGCCGCGTGCGGCGGCTCACGGAAGCGGCCCAGGCAAATCTCCTGGCGACTGAGGAGGCCCGCCGCGGGGTGGTCCTGAGTCTTGTCGCCTCGGTGGGGAGCGGCTACCTGGCCCTGCGCGGACTGGATGAACAGCTCGCCATCTCCAAGAACACCCTCGACGCCTACGCGAAGTCGCTGAAGCTGTTCGAGCTCAAGTTCCAGCACGGACAGATCTCGCAGATGAACGTGGAGCAGGTCAAAGTCCAGTACCAGACCGCCGCGGCCCAGATCCCGATCATTCGCCAGCAGATCGTTCAAACCGAGAACGCGCTTTCGATCCTGCTCGGACGCAATCCTGGTCCGATTCCGCGCGGTAAGAATCTGCTCGAGTTGACGTTGCCTGAAGTGCCCGCTGGACTACCCTCCGAGTTGCTCGAGCGCCGCCCGGACCTGTTGCAGGCCGAGCAGCTGCTCATTGCCGCTAACGCTCAGATCGGCGCAGCCAAGGCTCAGTACTACCCAACCATCTCGCTCACTGCCGCGTTCGGTGTGGCGAGCTCGCAGCTGGACAGTCTGTTCAAAGGCCCGGCACAGGTGTGGAACTACGGCGGGTCGATCATTGGCCCGATTTTCACCGGCGGCGCGATCTCCGGGCAGGTCGCGCAAGCCACTGCGGGGCAAAAGGCCGCGCTGCTGTCCTATCAGTTCGCGATCCAGAGCGCCTTCGCCGATGTGGAGAATGCTCTGGTGACGCGTCAGGAGCTCGCAGAGCAGATCGTCGCACAGGAGGCGCTGGTGAAAGCGCTCAGGGAGTATTCCCGGCTCGCTTATCTGCAGTACAACGGCGGCTACGCTCCGTACACCGACGTGCTGCAGGCCGAGCAGCAGCTGTTCCCCGCCGAGTTGAACCTGGCTGCGGCGCGCACCGCACTGCTCGCTTCGGTGGTGCGCATTTACCAGGCCACTGGCGGCGGATGGGTCGACATCGCGCAGAAGGCGGCCGACGCACCGCCCAAAGCGGCTGACACGGGCGCGAGCGCGCCGCAGAGCGCAGGGGGCGACCCCGACCGGATCGAGGTCGTGATGGAAGGCGACGCGTCGGTGGTCAATATTCACCACGGGCGCGGCATCGGCGGCGCAGAGGTTCGTCCACCCAAGAGCGGCTGGCCGCCGCGGGTCGTGGTACGGCTGCACGGGTTCCCGGCGCTTGAGAGCCTCACGGCAAAGGGGCATGGCCAAATGCTCGACTGCAAGTTGAACCGTCCTGAAGGGCGGCCTGCGGAAAACAAGTGCACGCTCGGCGGCGCGCAGGTCGATGCCCTGACGCGGACGTCCGAGTACTTCCAGATCAAGCTGCCCGCGTCGTTGCTCGCGGCCGACGGCACTCCCGTAGAGCTGCAGTGGGTCGACCAGTTCCGCTGAGCTGTTGTAACCATAGCGTGGGGTCAGGCCTATACTTTATAGATGACTGCCGCCATTTCGTGAACCTCACGCCACCGTGTCTATAGAGTGGGGTCAGGTCTGTACTTCATGGGTTACTGCGCGCACTTCGTGGTCCTCACGCCCGCGCAGGTGCGACTTTCCGCGTGAAATTGTTCGCTGAGTGCGAGCGGCTATACTAAGCGCTGGCTCACGAGCTTCAATGCATGCGACCGCCTCTGAGACCCCTCGTGTTGCACGCCATAAACCGGTTGCCGCAAAACGCCAAGCGTGGCTTGTTGCCATGAAGCCGATTCCAATCCTCGCCATCGCTTGCTTTGCAGCGCTGGGCGGAAGTGCGACCTCTGCCCCCACCTCGCCGCTTTCCATCGCAGAGGTGGTCAAGATGAGCGAGTCGGGCGCGCTCCCACGGGACGTGATCCGGCGCATTCGCGCTTCGCAAACCTCCTTTGCCTTGCGCGGATCCGACTTCGGCAAGCTCAAGGAAGCTGGCGTCTCGGATGAAGTGTTGGACTACTTGCAACAGTCTTTCGTGAGCGACGTAGACCGGCTAACACGCTATTCGGTGATCGGGCCCCGTCTCGGGGGCTGTTCGTACTGCTATCCCCAGCCCGTCGATCTGGACAGGATGGTCTCCGGCTACGGCGTCGCCAGCAGCGAGGTCCCGGGGCGCCATCGGCCCGGTCTGCCCGCAGGCGTTCCCGACTGGGTGCTACCCGGATTGGGCGGCGGTGCGGCGAACCGTGTATCGGTGTCGGCCGTCGTGGAGATGAGCAAGCGCGGTGTTCCCGAGTCGCAGATCGTCGATTTGTTGCGCCGCTCGCGCTTGGAGCACGTCGCAGGTGTCGGGGGATTCAAAACAGCCCGCGAGTACCTGGTCGCTGATCTTTCCGGATCGCAGTTCGCCCGTTGGAGGAGCGAGGCGGTGCCCGACCCTGTGCTGGATGCGATCCAAGGACGTTTCCTTGCACAGTTTGTCGAGTTGGACCGGCTCCGCTACCAGAACTGGCTTTAGAAAGAGGAAAGAGAAAGCGGGGT
>Ga0335077_10011678_pt1 | contig 10977 bp, 11 predicted proteins | sample Lox_Sample_31_FD_207151 | JGI IMG/M metagenome (GOLD analysis project Ga0335077, IMG submission 207151) | Soil microbial communities from Loxahatchee National Wildlife Refuge, Florida, United States - Lox_Sample_3.1 | ecosystem: Environmental > Terrestrial > Soil > Wetlands | place: USA...
CTGCACGAGCCGCCGCGTCGAGCTCCCGGCCAGGACGTTCTGGCCCGGAACGCGCGCACGCACGAAGAAGACGAGCGCGTGGCCGCGCGTGAGCGGCAGGTTGCGTGTCGGCTGAATCGACAGCGTCGCCCAGCCGTCCGACCCCGTTGCGACCTCGGCACCGCTCCTCGCCCACGCGTACGGCAGGCCGATCGCATAGACGAGCGCACCGTCGACGGAGTCACCCTGCGTGTCCGAGACGTGGAAGCGCGCGAGGATCGCGCCGCGGCCGGCAAGCCGTCTCGGCTGGAACTGGACCCGATCGATCATGAGCCGCAGCGGGAGCACGACGCTTGCCGCCGGGACCGAGCTCGACGAGCCGGACGCTGCAGTCACGACCGCGGTCTGCGCCGACGTTGCCGTGGTGCTGCCCTGCGTGTTCGCGGCGGTCACCTGTGCACGAATCGTCGTGCCCGTGTCCGCCGCCTGCAGGACGTAGGTCGACGCCGTCGCGCCGGAGATGACGACGCACGCGGCTCCGGTCGCGCTGCAGCGCTGCCACGCGTACGTGAACGTCGGCGTCGTCGACGAGCTCCACGTGCCGGGCGTCGTCGTCAGCGTCACGCCGACCTTCGCCGTTCCGGTGATCGCGGGCAACACCGTGTTGGTCGGCCCGTTGCCGCCGACCTTCGCGGTCTGCACCGAGGTCGCCGAGCCAGTACCGTCTGCGTTCTGGGCGGTGACGATCGCGCGCAGCGTCGACGCATTGTCGGCCGATTGCACGACGTACGTCGACGATGTCGCTCCGGCGATCGTCGCGCACGAGGCGCCGTTCTCGTCGCAGCGCTGCCACTGGTACGAGTAGGTCGGCGTCGTCTGATACGTCCATGTTCCGGTCGAGGCGGTGAGCGTCTGCCCGACCTGCGCCGTGCCGGAGATCACCGGCGGGGCGGTGTTCGTCGGTGCGTAGTTCGCCTGCGCCGCCGAGCCCTGGGCGAACCCGCTGCCTGCGAGCGCGCCGAGAGCGGCGATGACGACGAAGGTCGCGGCGGCCGTCCGCCGGGAGAGGATCGTGCGTCTCATGGCTCTCCTTTGCATCGGATTACGACACTGAGGGTGCCCACAGACGTCGCCCCGGACCGCCGAATCCGCCGACCTTTTACCTAGGCCTTACACCGGCCGGCCCGGCTATCGTCCGCGCTGTGGCGGGCTTTCGGTATGTCGTCTGCGACGTCTTCACGGACACGCCGCTGGCCGGAAACCCGCTCGCCGTCTTCACGGACGCGCGCGAGATCCCCGAGGGGCAGCTGCAGCGGCTGGCGAAGGAGATGAGCTTCTCGGAGACGACCTTCGTCTTTCCGCCGGAGGCCGACGGCCACGTGAGGATGCGCATCTTCACGCCGGTGCACGAGGTTCCGTTCGCCGGGCATCCGACGCTCGGCACGGCGTTCGTGCTCGCGGGGCCGCTTCAGCTCGACGAGATCCGGATCGAGACCGGCCGCGGCACCGTGCCCGTCGCGCTCGAGCGGGACGGGCCGAGGCTCGTCTTCGGACGCATGGCGCAGCCGCTCCCGAGCGTCGAACCGTTCGCGGCGGCGGCCGAGCTGTTACGTGTGCTCGGCGTCGAGTCACGCCTCCCCGTCGAGCTCTACGACAACGGCATCCCCCACGTCTACGTCGCGCTCGGCTCCGAGGCCGAGGTGGCCGCGCTCGCGCCCGACATGCAGCGGCTCGCAGCCCTCGGTGACGTCGGCATCAACTGCTTCACCGGCTCCGGCCGGCGCTGGAAGACGCGGATGTTCGCGCCCGGAGGCGGCGTCGCGGAGGATCCCGCCACGGGCTCGGCGGCCGGGCCGCTCGCGCTCCACCTCGCGCGACACGGGCTGGTCGCGTTCGGCGACGAGATCGAGATCTCGCAGGGCGCGGAGATCGGCCGGCCGTCGACGCTCCACGCGCGCGTCCACGGCAGCGTCGACGCGGTCGAGCGGATCGAGGTCGGCGGCTCCGCGGTGATCGTCGCCCGCGGCGAGTTCCGCCTGTAGCCTCGTCGTCAGTCGATCCAGGCGACGGCGACGATGTCCGGAAGCTCGAACGGCAGCGAGCGCCAGAAGACGCCGCCGTTCGCCGAGACGTAGAGGCGGTTCCGCGCCGCGTAGAGCATCCGGTCGGGCTCGTCTTCTGCGACGGCCACCGCGAAGCCGGGTGGCAGGCCGCCGCCCGCCTCGCGCCAGGTCGCGCCGCCGTCGCGTGAGATCGCGAGCGGCGGGCGGCGGTCGAGCAGCGCGACGACCGTCGACCCGGCACCGGCGGTGGCGACGACTCGCGGTAACGCGACGCGTGGGGCGTCCACCTCCGGCAGCTCGGAGCCGGCGCCGATCACGAGCTCCTCCTCGACGTCGACGAGCAGCACGCCCTCGACCGTCTGCACCGCGGCGATCAACGGGCGCTCCCGCACAGGAGGGCCGAGACGACCGCGGTCGCCCGCCGGGCGGCCGACACCGGAGCGTGCCGCGCGGCGCGCGCGGCGAGGTACGCCGCGGCGAACGCGTCACCGGCGCCGGTCGGGTCGACGTGCACGGCGCGTGCGGGCACGCGCGTCGCAACTCCGCGCGTGAGCACGAGCGAGCCCTCGAGCCCGAATGTGACGACGACCTCGGGCACACCGAGCAACGCGAGCGACTGCAGGTCCGCATCGCCGACGATCGCGCGTGCCTCGTCGTCTCCGAGCTTCAGGATCGCCACGTGGCGAAGGAGGTCGGGGTCGTAGTCGGCGTCGAGCGTGAGCGGCCCGGTCTTCGGCGCGCGCACGAGGCCTTGCCCGTCGAGAAGGATCTGCCTGCCACGCGCGAGACGTGCGAGCGTGCTCGCGTCGAAGTCGCTGCGCAGGAGCGGCGCGACCTGCAGCCACTCGACGCCGTGCAGCAGGTGCTGGTGCAGATCGCTCGCGCGCCACGGCTCACCGACTGCCTCGACGAACATCGTGCGTGCGCCCTCTCCGTCATACAGCATCGAGAACGCGGTCGTCGTGCCGCTGAACGAGAACGAGGTGGGCAGCCCGGTCGCCGCGAGCTCGCGCTGGAAGCCGCGCCGCTCCCGCTCGCCGCACTTCGCGAACAGGACGGCGTTCTCGCGCAGGACCCGGAGCGCCCTGGCGGCGTGCCACGGACCGCCGCCGATACGCGGCTCGCCGCCCGCGACGACGTCGCGCGAGAGATGCCCGATGACCGCGAGCGGGCGCACCCGCGGAAGCCTAGTCTCGAGCCTCCACCGGTACGGGCGTCGCGCTGTCGCGCGCGGCGAGTGCGAACCCGAACGCGAGCGCGAAGGACGCCGCGAAGCTCGGCAGCGACGCGGTGAAGCTGACGTTGCCGGGGTGCGTGTGCGCGACGACGGTCGTCCACCAGGACGGCCCGACCGGCGAGAGCCACTGATAGAGGCAGAAGCCCACGAGCCACGCTCCGAGCTGCTCGAGGCGGAAGGCCGGGGCGTCGAAGATGCTTGCGCGGGTGTAGTGGGCGCCCGCCGCGAGCCAGTCGCCGGCGAGCACCCCGAAGAGCGGGACGAAGAAGGAGCCGAGCAGGTAGAGGAAGTCCTGGTAGTTGCCGAGATCGAGCACGAGCGCGAGCCCCGTCGCTAGGCCCGAGACGAACGTGATCAGCAGCCGCTGGGACATCCGCGGCAGCAGGTTCTGGATCGAGACGGCGGTGGAGTAGATGTCGGCGAACGCCTTCTCGCTCTCGTCGATCGTGATCGCGAGCAGGGCCACGAACGCGATGCCGCCCGCGGCGGCCACGGCGCCGGGCAGCGCCTGTGCGTCGCCGACGCCGCGCGCGAGCACGATGAGGATCCCGAGCCCGACGCACCAGATCGTCGGCACGAAATAGCCGAGGCCGGCGCCGAGAGCGGAGCCTCTTCGCGTGCGCGCGAAGCGGGTGTAGTCGGCGGCGAGGGGCGTCCACGAGACGACGCTGCCGATCACGAGGTCGACGGCCTGGCCGAACGACGGGAAGCCGCCCTTGCCCGGCTCCGCCCAGTACGCGTGCAGGTGCGACTTGGAGACCGCCCAGTACGTGAGGTATCCCATCGCGAAGAGGAGGGCCCAGGACGCGAACTTGCGCAGATACCGCCGGACGAAGCCGATCGGGCCGAGCATGCCGAGCCCCCAGCTGAGCACTCCGAAGGCGATCGTCCAGAGCCACCTGCCGCTCCAGCCGAAGACGTGCTGCGAAAGCGCGGCGGCCGCAGAGGCGATGATGATCAGCTCGAACGTCGACCAGCCGACGTTCTGGGCGACGTTGAGCATGGTCGGCCCGTAGGAGCCCCTCCGGCCGAGCGGGGCGCGCAGCAGCACCATGCCGGGGACGCGCGCGTCCGCTCCGATCAGCGCGGCCAGGCCGAGGAGCACGTTCCCCGCAACTGCCCCGACGACGATCGCGAGCAGCGCGTCCCGCAGCGAGAGCGCCGGGACGAGCAGCGCGCCGATCACGATCACGAGCAGCGAGACCGAGAGGTTGCCCCAGAGCAGGGTGGAGTCGAGCGCGCTCAGGACGTGCAGTCGCGCCGGAACGGGGTCGATGCCCCAGCTCGGCGTCTTCTCGCTCACCTGCCTCCCTCCGCCGGCATGACCCGGATCAGGTTCGTCGGGTGTGATCTCAGCCGCGCAGGCGGCACCCCGGTGCGGCGAGGTTAGCGAAAACTACGCGTAGCCCTCCTCGAAGAAGCGGCCCTCGTGCGCCATCGCCTCGTCCCGGCTGAGGCCGGCTTCCGAATGCGGCGTGGCGCCGATCGCGTCGGCGAAGCGGTCGATCATGTTGAACGCCGCGGAGACGTAGATCGCGTCGCGCAGCGCGGCGCGCGAGACGCCTGCGGCGAGCGCGGGCGAGGCGTCGAGCTCCTCCGGCGAGACGGTCATCGCCTCGAGGAAGCGCAGGGTCTCACGCAGCCCCTCGGCGACGGGAGCGCTCTCGTAGTCGTCGAGTATCGCGTCGACGAGAGCGGGATCACCGAAGGCATACGACGCGACCGCGCCGTGGGCCTCCGTTCAGAAGGGGCACTGGTTGCGCGCGGACACGAACGCGGCGAAGAGCTCACGCTCTGCCTCGGTCCAGTCCGACGGGCCCTTCATCACCTGCTGGAGCAGCTCCGAGAACGGCCTGCCGAAGAGCTCCGGCCGATACCGGAGCGCGAGCGAGATGTCGGAGACGTAGCCGTCGCGGGCGCGCAGCTCCGCGACCCGCGCCGCCTCGGCCGGCCGGTGCCCGGTCTCGAGCGCATGCAGCCTCACGCCTGCTCCAGTGCCGCGAGCGCGGCGCGCCTGCGCTCGTCGGCGGCACCGAGCGCCGCGGCGAGGACGGCTTCGAGCACGACGTCCTCGTCGAGGCCGGCCGTGTCGCCGTCGACGATGCGGTAGGCGTGGCGTCGCACCTTCTCGAGCAGCGGCGCGAGCTCCGCCGGATCGTCGCCGCGCGCGATCGCCTCACGGACGGTGACGTCGAGGCTGCCGGGCTCGCGCAGGACGGCCGCTTCGACGGCCGCCCATGCTCCTGCGTACGGGTCGCTCACCGCTCGGCGAGCAGCCGGCGCAGGACGAAGGGGAGGATGCCACCGTGCCGGAAGTAGTCACGCTCGCGCGGCGTGTCGAGCCGGACGCGCGCCCGGAACTCCTTGCCGTCGGCGCGCACCGTGACCTCGCTCGCATCGCCGTTCTCGACGCCGGCGATCGAGAACTCCTCGCGCCCGGTGAGCCCCAGCGGCTCGCGCCCCTCGCCCGGCATGAACTGGAGCGGCAGCACGCCCATCATCAGCAGGTTGGAGCGGTGGATGCGCTCGTACGACTCCGCGATCGCAGCCCGGACACCGAGCAGGTTCGGGCCCTTTGCGGCCCAGTCGCGTGACGAGCCGGAGCCGTACTCCTTGCCGGCGATCACGATCGTCGGGACGCCCTCGGCGCGGTAGCGCATCGCCGCGTCGTAGATCGTCGTCTCCTCGCCGCCCGGCAGGTGCACCGTCCACGTGCCTTCCGAGCCGGGGACGAGCTGGTTTCGCAGCCGCACGTTCGCGAACGTGCCGCGCACCATCACCTCGTGGTTTCCGCGCCGCGACCCGTACGAGTTGAACTCGCGCCGCTCGACGCCGTGCTCGAGCAGGTACGTCCCGGCGGGCGAGTCCGGACGGATCGCCCCGGCCGGCGAGATGTGGTCGGTCGTGACCGAATCGCCGAGAACGACGAGGCACCGCGCACCGGTGATGTCGGCAACTCTCCCGGGCTCGGCCGTCATCCCGTCGAAGTAGGGCGGCTTCCGGACATACGTGGAAGCGTCCTCCCAGGCGTAGAGATCCCCGGAGGGAGTCTCGAGCCCACGCCACCGGTCGTCGCCACGGTAGACATCGCCGTACGTGCGCGTGAACATCGCGCCGTCGAGGGAGCCCGCGATCGTCCGGTCGATCTCCTCGCGGGTCGGCCAGAGGTCTCGCAGGAAGACGTCGTTGCCGTCGGAGCCCTTGCCGAGCGGCTCGTTGACGAGGTCGATGTCCATTCGCCCCGCGAGCGCGTAGGCGACGACGAGCGGCGGAGACGCGAGGTAGTTCGCCTTCACGTCGCCGTGAATGCGCGCCTCGAAGTTGCGATTGCCGGAGAGAACGGCGCAGACGACGAGCCCGCCATCGTTCACGGCGGCCGCGATCGCATCGGGCAGCGGGCCCGAATTGCCGATGCACGTCGTGCACCCGTAGCCGACGAGGTTGAAGCCGAGCTCGTCGAGGTAACGGTCGAGGCCGGAGCGCGTGTAGTACTCGGTGACGACCTTCGAGCCCGGCGCGAGCGACGACTTCACCCACGGTTTGCGCCGGAGGCCGCGCTCGACCGCCTTCTTCGCCAGCAGGCCGGCTCCGATCATCACCGACGGGTTGGAGGTGTTCGTGCACGACGTGATCGCGGCGATCACGACGGAGCCGTGCTCGAGCGAGTACTCCTCGCCGGCCACCGGCACGCGCTTCTTGTCGAGGGTCGCCGTCTGCACCGGCTCGGCGTCGGCATCGGTTGCCCCGTCCCCGGTGGGCGGGTCGCTCGCGGGGAAGCTGTCCGCGACCTCCTTGTCGTAGGAGCCGTTCGTGTAGTCGACGCCGAAGCTGCCGAGCGACTCGATGAACGCCTCCTTCGCCGACGCGAGCGGCACGCGATCCTGCGGGCGGCGCGGCCCGGCGAGCGACGGCTCGACGTCGCCGAGATCGAGCTCGACGACCTGCGAGTAGGTCGGGTGGTCGTCGGGGAGGTGCCAGAGCATGTTCTCCTTGCAGTACGCCTCGACGAGCGCCACGCGCTGCGCCGGCCGCCCCGTCAGGCGCAGGTACTCGAGCGTCACATCGTCGACGGGGAAGAAGCCGCACGTGGCGCCGTACTCGGGGCTCATGTTCCCGAGCGTCGCGCGGTCGGCGAGCGCGAGCGATCCCACGCCGGGCCCGAAGTACTCGACGAACTTCCCGACGACGCCGGCGTGACGCAGCATCTGCGTGACCGTGAGGACGAGGTCGGTCGCGGTGGCTCCCTCCGGCAGCTCGCCGGTGAGCCGGAAGCCGACGACCTGCGGGACGAGCATCGAGAGCGCCTCGCCGAGCATCGCCGCCTCCGCCTCGATGCCGCCCGTGCCCCAGCCGAGCACACCGAGCCCGTTCACCATCGTCGTGTGCGAGTCCGTCCCGACGAGCGTGTCGGGGAAGGCCACGCCGTCGCGCGACTCGACCACCCGCGCGAGGTACTCGAGGTTCACCTGGTGGCAGATGCCCGTGTTCGGCGGCACCACCTTGAAGTTGTCGAAGGCGCTCTGGCCCCAGCGCAGGAACGCGTAGCGCTCGCGGTTGCGCTCGAACTCGCGCTCGACGTTGTGCTCGATCGAGAGCCGGGTCGCGAACTCGTCGACCTGCACCGAATGGTCGATCACGAGCTCGGCCGGGATGAGCGGGTTGATCCGCGCCGGGTCGCCGTCCTGGTCGCGCATCGCGTCGCGCATGGCGGCGAGGTCGACGATCGCCGGCACGCCGGTGAAGTCCTGGAGCAGGACCCGGGCCGGCACGAAGGAGATCTCCCGGGCCGGCTCGGCCGCCGCGACCCAGCCGGCGACCGCCTCGACCTCCGCGTCGGAGCCGTTGCGGAGGACGTTCTCGAGCAGGATCCGGAGCGTGTACGGGAGCCGCGCGACGTCCCAGCGGGGCTGGAGCGCGTCGAGCCGGTAGATCGAGTAGGTGTCCTCCCCGACCCGAATCTGCCCAGGCTCCGCCATACCTCGATTGAAGCAGACGGCGGAGCACCGGGCGGACGTGCTTCGATTAGGGAGGACATGCGCCGTCTCACCGCCGCCGCCGCAGCCGCCGCAGCCGCGCTCGCCCTCGCCGGCAGCGCCTTGGCGGCTCCGCCTGACCTGACCAAGCTGGCCCTGTCGGCGAAACAGGTCGGGGCCTCGTACGTGCTCCTCCAGCGCACCGACGGGCACGGCCTCGGGACACGCACGCTCGACCTCTGCGGCACCGCGAACTACCCGAGCGAGAAGCTGCGCACCTCGCGGCTCCAGGTCGAGTACCTGCGCAAGGACGACAGGCTCGGCCTCTCGAACGAGGTCGTCACGTACAAGCCGGGGGGCGCGGCGCAGGCGCTGCGCGAGCTCTACGCGCACGCGACGAGCTGCCCGCACAAGCCGATCGTGCCCGGCGAGCAGAACCTGCCGCCGCTCACCTTCACGGTCACGCGCCTGAAGGACAGCAACCTCCTCAGGGGCTATCTCGCAGTGCGTGTCCGCACGGTCGGCGTCATCAAGGGGAAGAAGGTCGACCAGATCTCGTATGCCGTCTACCAGCGGTACGGAAACGTGCTCTCCGGCGTCTACAGCTACGTGCTCACCGGCCCGGCGACGTACGGGAACGCGGCCGACCAGATGGCGTTCTGCCTGCACGCGGCGGAGCAGAGCGCGCTGAACCTCCAGCCGGTCGTCGGCCCGTCGGCTTAACCCAGGCTTAACGCGGCGCAACGGGCGCGAAAAGCGCCCGTTGCTAGAAGAACGAGGTGAGCCAGGAACGCTCTCGTCCGGTCCTGCTGCGCGCCGCCGCCCTCGTCGGCGCGGGCGCCGCCGGCGCGGCGATCGCCCTCGGGATCGCCGCCGCCGCAGGCGGAGTGGGCGGCATGACGACGACGGTGCGGGAGGTGGTCTCGGCGCCGACGGCATCCTCGGGACCGGAGACCGCGTCGTTCGCGCAGGCGGCACACCCGCTGACGATCCACGAGATCTACACCCGTTCGGCGTCCGGGGTCGTCCAGGTGACGGCGACGAGCCGGGTGACGACGCAGCCGAACCCGCTCCTCGATCCGTTCGGCTTCAGCGGCCCGACGACGCAGACGCAACAGGCCCTCGGCTCGGGCTTCGTCATCGACAAGGCCGGCCATATCGTCACGAACTACCACGTCGTCCAGGGCGCGAGCCGCGTCGAGGTCAGCTTCTCGAACAACGAGCGCAAGCCCGCGACGATCATCGGACGCGATCCGTCGACCGACGTCGCCGTGCTTCAGGTGAAGGGGCTGCCTGCGCGCGCGCTGACGCCGCTCCGGCTCGGCAACTCGGATCTCGTCCAGGTCGGCGATGCCGTCGTGGCCATCGGCAATCCGCTCGGCGAGGACCGCTCGATCACCTCCGGCATCGTGAGCGCGCTGCAGCGGCAGATCTTCGCGCCGAACGGCGCCCCGATCGACCACGTGATCCAGACCGACGCGGCGCTCAACCACGGCAACTCCGGCGGTCCGCTCCTGAACACGCGCGGCCTCGTCGTCGGCGTGAACTCGCAGATCCAGACCGCGAGCGGCGGCGACGGCAACGTCGGGATCGGCTTCGCCATTCCGATCGACACGGTCAAGGACGTGGTGGCGCAGCTGATCTCGAAGGGGAGCGTCGAGCACGCGTTCCTCGGCGTCGACGTCCAGGCGATCACCCCGAGCGTCGCGAAGCTGTTCCGCCTGCCGGTCCGAAGCGGCCTGCTCGTCGGCACCGTGTGCACCGACAGCGCGGCGGCCGGCGCCGGGCTGCGCGGCGCCACCCAGCAGGTGACGCTCGCGGGCGACACGTGGCCGCTCGGCGGCGACATCATCGTCAAGGTCGACGGCGTCTCCGTCACGTCGGTCGACCAGCTCCGTTCGGTGATCGCCGACAAGAAGCCCGGCCAGACCGTGCAGCTCGCGATCTACCGCGGCAGCACCTCGAAGACCTTGAACGTCAAGCTCGGGCGGCAGCCCCTCTCCTCACGATGCTGACCGCCACGCCCGGCCCCGCTCCACTGGGGGCCTGCTCCCGAAACGCCGCTCGCCAGCGCGGCCCGGGAGCGTGAGACGGGGGCCCCGACCGCCTGCCCGGGGCCCCCGACTCTATTCCGACGATGGTGTGCGAACGGGCGCCTGCCGTAGCTACCTTGTCGCGGTGGAGTGGGAGGAGATTCGGCCGTCTCCGCGCGTGCGCGTGGCCGAGCCGGAGGTACTGGAGGACGAGGAGCTCTGGTCCGGAGAGGACGAGGGCGACCATGCGGGCTGGTTCTGCGTCCGCACCGATCCGTTCCCGTGCCCCGCTCCCGGTTGCAGCTTCGTCGCAGACTTCATGACTGCGGCGCACCTCGTGCTCGTCTGGGAGGAGCGTGACGACCCGAACCTGCTCCGCCATGCCGCGCGGGCGAAGGAGGTCGGGCGCAATCCCCGCGTCGTCTCGTACGAGTCCGACTACGGGCCGAGCGCGTCGTACTACGCGTGGGAAGCGGCGGGCCGTCCCGTGCACGGGATTCGGAAGTAGCCATGGCGACGCGGACCGAGACGATCCAGGTGAGCGGCATCCGTTGCGAGCGCTGCGTGGCGCGGCTCGCCGGCGCGCTCACGGGCCACGAGGGCCTCGAGGCCGCGAACGCGAACCTCGTCGGCGAGGTGACGCTCGCGTGGGACGACGAGCGCACGAGCCGTGAGCGGCTGCTCGAGGCGAT
>Ga0335077_10011679_pt1 | contig 10977 bp, 10 predicted proteins | sample Lox_Sample_31_FD_207151 | JGI IMG/M metagenome (GOLD analysis project Ga0335077, IMG submission 207151) | Soil microbial communities from Loxahatchee National Wildlife Refuge, Florida, United States - Lox_Sample_3.1 | ecosystem: Environmental > Terrestrial > Soil > Wetlands | place: USA...
TGCGTTTGGTCGGCATCCTGCTCGCGAGCGTCATCCTCGCGCTCGTGATCAACAAGATCTCGGTCGGTCTCCTCGAGGGGGGTGCGATCGCGGGCCTCATCGCCGGGGCCGCGATCCTCGTCATCGGCCAGGGGTTCAACGTCATCCTCGGCGTCTTCGAGCCGGGGATCCAGGGGGCGCGGCTGATCTTCGTCGAGTACTTCTCGAAGTTCTACTCCGGCAACGGCAAGGCGTTCCGCCCGTTCGGCGCGCCCCGGACCCACACCGTCCCGAGCGTCGACGAGCACGGCAACCTCGGTGCGATCCTGCGGAGCCCGGAGCCGTAGGCCCGGGGCGGCGGACCGCCGCGGCGGAGGCCTAGAGCGTCGGGGCGACCAGCAGCCGGGAGATCCGCTCGTTCGGGAGCCCGTACAGCTTGCCGAAGATCAGGCGGCGGAGGTCCCCCCGCTCGACCTCGTTGCGCAGCAGGTAGCCGAAGATCACCGAGAGGGAGAGCGGGTAGGTCCTCAGGCGCTTCAGCTCGCGGCCGATGCGGTCGCGTTCGAGCGCCGTCTCGTAGCCGGTGAGGTTGCCGCCGTCGTGGAACTCCTCGGTCCCCTCGGGGGCCGACGGGAACCGCTCGGCGAGACGGTCGGCGAGCTCGGGGACGCCACGGGCCGAGTAGAGGTCGCCCGCCGCGTCGGCGGCGAGCGAGCCGCCGGGGATCCAGCGGCCGAGCAGCTCGGCGAGCGGCATCTCCGCGCGCTTGCCCTTCAGCAGCAGGAGAGCGTTGCGGACGTCGATCTCGCTCGCCAGCAGGGCCCGGACGACCCACTCGTCCCCCTGGAAGAAGCGGGCGGCGCCGAGGACGTCCTGGTAGTACTGCCGGTCGAGCGCGGCGAGGACCGGGAAGATGTCGTGCGTCCGTTCGAACGCCTCGAGGAGCGGGAGGACGGTCGCCCCGTAGCCGAACGGCACGAGCGCCGCGACGGTCGCCTCCAGGCTCGGCTGGGCGAGCAGGCCGCGGAAGTCGTCGAGCGTCATCACCCCGGCGTACAGCCCGGCCGGGATGTCGCGGCTGGAGACGAGGTGGTCCTCCGTCTCGCTCAGGGGCCGCCCGTGGGCCTTCGCGCTGAGGATCAGCTCGACGTTCTGGATATCCCAGCGTCCGAGGTAGGCGGCGACGACGCGGCGGCCGGCGTACGGGCTCGCGTCGTAGGCGTGGCGGTTGCGGCGGACGAACGTGCGATTGATGGCGACCTCGAGCATCGCCGGCCCGGGGTGCGTGGTGCGGGCGCGCACGATGTCGTCCACGTACGGGGTCGTCTCGAGGAGCTTCGCGAGGTCGGTCGTGTCCTTGGCGGCGAGAAGGCCAGGGAACGCCTCCCGCGCGAGGAACGCCGGGAACTCCGGCTCGAGCCGGCCGAGGGCGCTCGCGTACGGGGAGCCGGCCATCGCCGTCCCCGGCTACGCGAGCAGTCCGCGGACGGCGTCGGCGCGCTGGCGGAGCAGCTCGTCGAACGACAGGTCGAGCCGACGGTGGCCGTCCTCGCTTTCGGCGATGAGCCCGCCGACGATCGTCCGCGGCGTGGGGTCGAACGCCTTGCCGGCGAGCCGGGCGAGCAGCGCGGCGTCCTCCCGGCGCCCGCTCATCCGTGCCGAGCGGCCGAGCCGCGAGCCGGCGGAGGCGATCATCGCGCGGAGGATCGTCGCGTAGCGGGGCTCGTCCCCGAGCGCCACGAACAGCGCCCGCGTCTCCTCCAACCCCCGGTCGAGGCGCTCCTCGCGCGCCTCGTAGAGCATCCGCCGGGCGGCGAGGTGCGCCGCGGCGATCCGCTGGGAGCGCTCGCGTCCGGCCTCCGCCTCGGTCGCCTTCGCGGCGTTCGAGCGCAGCTCCGCGAGACGGGCGTCGCGCTCGGAGGCGATGCGCGCGAGCGCCGCCGTGCGCTGCTCGGCGATCGAGCCGAGCTCGGCTTCGGCGCGGGTGCGAATTTCGTCGACCAAGCTCTCGAGCGACATCCGGGGTGCCGCGCGGGGTCTACGAGATGACCCCGAGCAGCAGGATGATCCCGAGCACGAAGCCGATGATCCAGAGCGTCTCGGGAATGACGAAGAAGAACAGCACCTGGCCGAACTTCTCGGGCTTCTCCGCGATGATCCCCATGCCGGCGGCGCCGATCCCCGACTGGGCCATGCCGGTGCCGATCAGCCCCCCCGCGATCGCTATCCCGGCCGCGAGCGTGGCGTACTGGTCGATCATCTCGGAAACCCGCGCGGGCCGAGCAAGGTCGGGTATATAACCGTCCCACGAAGGCGCCCGCCCGGGCGCCGGCAACGGCGGCCGGCGGCTATGCGGAGGTGGCGCGCTCGCCGTCGGGGCCGTCGTCGTCCCCGGCCTCGTCGCGCGCGGCGCGTCGCGTCCGGCCGACCAGCGCGATCGACGCGAGCCAGACGACCCCGCCGAGCGCCTCCGCGGTCGCACAGACGATGCAGAGCGCGTGGATCTCGGCGAGCTGGACGTAGATGAAGTAGCCGGAGAGGGCGACCGCGAGCGTCGCGAACAGCGTCAGGACCGCGGCCCGACGGACGTCGGTCGGACGACGTTCGGCGAGTCCCGCGACGATCAGGAGCGCGAGGAAGCCGCCGATCCCCCAGAGGTAGTCGGGGATCCCGAGCGTCGACGTCTTACCGCTCTGGTCGACCGTAGCGCACGAGAAGAACTGGTTGATCGAACAGACGCCCCGCAGGGACGCCGTGTAGAACTCGGCGGTGGCGAAGACGGCGACCAGCAGGCCGAGGCCGCCCGCGAGGTAGACGACCCCGCGGATGCTCTGGGTCCTCACGCGCCCTCAGGTGATGATGCCGAGCATGTTCGTCACGGCCGAGGTCGTATTCTGGGACCAGCCGAAGTCGGTGTGGAGGGTGCTGACGGTCGACGGGGTGTAGCCGAGGTCCTTGGCGATGTACGCCATGATCCACCAGGCGGAGGTCTGGACCACGGACCACGGGTCCCCGTAGCCGGGGACGGTCGACTCGCTCAGGACCGACTTCTGGACTACCGTCGTGCCGTTGCTCATGTTCGCCTCGCTCCAGGCGCCGAGCTTCGCGGGCAGGATGAACGAGCCGCGGTGGACCGACTGTCCGTTCACGACGAGGAACGGGATGCCGGCGGCGTACGAGGTGACGTAGGCCTGCTGGTAGCAGCTCGCGGTCCCCGGGTAGGTCCCCCGGACCCCCGACGTGTCCTCGGACGGCTGGAAGTCGACGTCCGGGCCGTGCCCGCTCTTCGCGCCGACCGAGATGCTCGCGAGCACCACCTCCGGTGTCCCCGGGGCGATGTCGCTGGTGCTCGAATGCGACGTGTAGGCACCGGTGACGCTCCCGAACTCGGTCAGCGCCTTGTAGACCGCCCAGCTGCTCGCCGAGCAGTACGGGCACCAGGTCGCCCCGTAGAAGAAGACGACCGGAACGCCGTTCTCCTGCCAGGCGTTCACGGACGCGGTCGCCCAGCCGGGGCCCCCCTGGCCGTTCAAGCTCGACGCGGGCGGCAGGTACGGGCAGCCGAAGACGATCGAACCGGTGAGCCCGATCGCGCCCGAGACGACGAGACCGAGCACGACGCCGCCGATCACGGTCGTGCGGTAGACGGGCGACCATCGCCGGCCGTCGGTCCGGCGCCAGAGGGCGTAGGCGAGCACGAACGCGACCCCGGCGAGCCCGAGGGCGACGTACGGGATCGCCGGGACGAGGAGGCCGACCGGCGAGGGGGCGAAGTAGGCGAGGAGGAACCAGACCCCGGCCGCGGGGACGGCGAGGTAACCGATGCGGAGCAGGGTCCACTTCCGATCGGCCTCCTCCTTGCGGCCCTTCTTGGCGGGGGCCGCCTCGGCGGGCGGCGGGGCGTTCTGGCGGCCGGTGCGGTGGTAGAGCGCGCGCAACGCGCGGCCGGGGCTTCCGGCCGAGGCGTCGGCATGGAAGTCGACCTTCGGGTCGGCGGCGATGTCGCTCCAGTCCCAGCCTTTCGACCGGAGCTCCTGGACCCGGTCCCAGTCGACCATCGCCGGTCGAACGAGGCGCCCCTTTTCCCCTTTGGCCCTGCCCCCGCCCCCCTCCGAAGCCGCCGACGGCGGGGGCGCGGCCGTCTCGCGGCTTTTTAGGGCGGGCCGGGTGCTGGCCGGCGATGCGTCTCACGTTCCTCGGCACCGCCGGCTCCTGGCCGACGAAGGAGCGCTCGGCGAGCGCGATCGCGCTCGACCTCGACAGCGAGCTCGTCCTCCTCGACTGCGGCGAGGGGACCCAGCGGCAGCTGTTCCAGTCGAGCGCCTCGTTCATGCGCGTCCGCCGGATCTTCCTGACGCACTTCCACGGCGACCACTTCCTCGGGCTCCCGGGGCTGATCCAGAGCATGTGCCTCAACCACCGGGAGGCCCCCCTCGACATCTACGGTCCGCCGGACGCCGAGGAGATGGTCGGCCGGGCGCTCCGGCTCGGCTACTTCCAGCTCCGGTTCCCGGTGGAGGTCCACCCGCTCTCGGCCGGCGCGTCGGTCGAGCTGGACGGCTACACCGTCCGCACGGCGGCAGCCCAGCACCCGGTGCCCGCGCTCGCCTACCGGGTCGAGGAGCGGGCGAAGCGCGGCCGCTTCGACTCGGTCCGCGCGCGGGAGCTCGGGATCCGGGGCCCCGACTTCGCCCGCCTCGAGGACGGGGAGCCGGTGCGGGTCGGGGACCGCCTCGTCCGGCCCGAGGAGGTGATCGGACCGGACCGCCCGGGCCGCTCGGTCGTCTACTCCGGTGACAGCGCCCCGACCGACCCGGTGACGCGCCTCGCCGACCGCGCGACGCTCCTGATCCACGAGGCGACCGCCGCCGCCGACCTCGAGCGGGAGGCGAACGAGTGGGGCCACTCCTCGGCACGCCAGGCGGCCGAGTGCGCCCGGGTCGCGGGGGTCGGTGCGCTGTTCCTGACCCACTTCTCGGCTCGGTACAAGGACCTCGAACCCCTCGAGGAGGAGGCGCGGGTCGTCTTCGCCGGCACGACCGCCGCCCGGGACCTCCTCGACCACCTGATCCGGCAGCCGTGAGATGATCCGCGCGGACCTCCTGGTCGACGAGCTCGCCGAGGTCGCCACCCTCGCCGACGGGGCCGTCCCTCGGCGGGGCCCGGCGATGGGCGAGCTCGGCCTCGTCCCGTCCGCCGCGATCGCCGTCGACCGGGGACGCGTCGTCTGGGTCGGCCCGCGACGACGCCTCGCGCGGGAGGTGCGCCTGCGGCCCGGCGCGCGCCGGCTCTCCGGCGCGGGGGGGACGGCGGTCCCGGGGTTCGTCGATGCCCACACCCACGTCCTGTTCGCCGGGGACCGGGCCGCGGAGCTCCCGCTGAAGGTCGCCGGGGCGAGCTACCGCGAGATCGCCCGGCGCGGCGGCGGCCTGCTGGCGACCGTCCGCGCGACCCGCCGGGCCAGCGACGCGGCACTGCTTGAGCAGAGCGGCGCGCGCCTCGCGCGGATGGCCGCCGCGGGAACGACCACGGTCGAGGTGAAGAGCGGCTACGCGCTCGAGCACGCGGGCGAGCTGCGGCTGCTCCGCCTCGCCCGGGCGCTCGGCCGGCGCAGCGGCCTCCGCATCGTGCCCACCTACCTGGGGGCACACGCCGTACCTCCCGAGCACGCGCGTTCGCCGGACCGCTACGTCCGCGAGATCGTCACGCGCACGCTCCCCGAGGTCGCGCGCCGCCGCCTCGCGCGGTTCTGCGACGTCTTCTGCGAGCCCGGGTTCTTCTCCGTCGCCGAGAGCGAGCGGATCCTCCGCGCGGCCGGCCGTCTCGGTCTCGGCCTAAAGCTCCACGCGGACGAGTTCGTCGCCTCCGGCGGCGCGCGCCTCGCCGCGCGCCTCGGGGCGACGAGCGCGGACCACCTCCTCGCCGCCCGCCCCGCGGACCGCCGCCTCCTCGGCCGGGCAGGGGTGACGGCCGTCGTCCTGCCGCTGACGGCGTTCGCCTCGACGACGGCCCGACGCAGCCCCGCCCGCGAGCTCGTCGACGCCGGCGCCGCGGTCGCCCTCGGGACCGACTGCTCGCCGAACACCTGGGTCGAGGAGATGCCCGGCGTGCTCGCCGCGGCGGTCCACGCCGGACGCCTCTCCCCGGCGGAGGCGCTGACGGCAGCGACCGTCAACGCCGCCCACGCGGTCGGGGTCGAGGAGGCCGGCACGATCTCCGCCGGCCGGCCGGCGGACTTCTCCGTCTTCCCGGTCCCCTCGAGCTCGGCGTTCGGCTACCGGTTCGACCTCCGCCCGAGCCTCGTTTTCCGTCAGGGAAAACCGATTTCTCCGCCGTAACTCCGTCAGCATATTCAAATAGGGGGGCTTTTCTCTCGCCGGCGAGGACATCATGGCCGAGCGCGTGGGCAAGGAGCAGGTCAAGCGAGAGAAGGGTTACCTGTACTACCTCGGGAAGGACGGGTACCTGTGGAAGACGCCGACGAAGCTCAACAAGTCGGGAAGGAAGGCGCGTGTTGGCACGGAGAAGATCTCCCGCCAGGACGGCTACATGTACTTCCTCGACAAGAAGGGCTTCATCTCGCGCGCCCGCATGAAGAACGCGTAGGCGCACGCCGAGGCTACCCTTTCCCGAGGGGTCCCCACCGGGACCCCTCACCGCTTCGTTTTCTGCTACCGCGGCAGGGGACGCCGACCGTCTCGGGAGCGCGATGACCTGTCGGAACGACCCGGACGATCCGCGTCGCTGCGAACGCTGCGGTGCGTTTCTCTGGGTCGCCGAGGAGGGATTGTTCTGCGGCGACTGCGGCGTCCTGATGCCGTGCACCATGCGCGTGCTGCCACCGACGCCGGCCCCGGGCGCGTCGACCCGACCGCTCCGGGGGCGGTGAGTCCGCGAGAGCGTTAGCGCCCTTACGCAGGAACGGATTCGACGGCGAACGGCGGACCGGAGGAGCGGCCGTCGCTCGTTTCGGACCGAGGCCAGATATAGGGGGCCGTGGTAGGGCCGCCTCGGAGGTTTCTCGACGTGTTGTCTCGTCCGTTTCCCGCCTGCGCCGGCGCCCTCGGCCGGCCCGAAACGCTCTCTCTCCGAGGGCGTTGCGGGCCCCGCCCGCGCTCGGCTTAGGTCCCCCGGGGACCTGGTAGCTACGGGAGCCGAGCCCGCGTCCGACCTCCAGGAAGCACCGTCATGGCAGCTGCAAAGAAGCGCACGATTCCCGGCGAGGACGCGGCGGCGCGCACCGCGCACCGTCCGGGACGAGAGCCGATCGAGGTCCCCCGGCTCGTGCCGAGCGGGAAGACCGCCTTCGACACGGTCGAGTGGCGTACGCACGACGCCCTGATCAAGACCGCCGACGGCAAGGTCATCTTCGAGCAGAAGGGGATCCACGCCCCCAAGGCCTGGTCGGAGACGAGCATCAACATCGCCGCGTCGAAGTACTTCCGCATCATCGACGGCCGCCGGGAGACGTCGATCGACGGGATGATCCGGCGCGTCTGCCACTGGATCGCCCAGCAGGCGGTCGCCCTCGGCTACCTCGACACCGCCGAGGAAGGCACGACGTTCGAGGAGAGCCTCGGCTACCTCATGGTCCAGCAGATGGCGGCGTTCAACAGCCCCGTCTGGTTCAACGTCGGGGTCCGCGAGCCGCCGCAGTGCTCGGCGTGCTTCATCCAGTCGGTCGCCGACGACATGGACTCGATCCTCGCGCTCGCGACGAGCGAGGGCCGTCTGTTCAAGGGCGGCAGCGGCACCGGCACCAACCTCTCGGCGCTCCGCGGCAGCCACGAGCGGCTCGCGGGCGGCGGGATCGCCTCCGGCCCGGTGTCGTTCATGCGCGCGTTCGACGCCCTCGCCGGCGTGATCAAGAGCGGCGGGACGACCCGGCGTGCGGCGAAGATGGTGATCCTGAACATGGACCACCCGGACATCGTCGACTTCATCGACTCGAAGGTCAAGGAGGAGGACAAGGCGCTCGCGCTGATCCGCGAGGGCTACTCGGCGAACTTCGACGGGACCGACCCGGACTCCGCCTACGCCTCGATCGCCTACCAGAACGCGAACCACTCCGTCCGCATCCCGGACGCGTTCATGGACGCCGTCGCGCGCGACGGTCCGTGGACGACCTTCCAGCGGACCGACCACGCCGTCGCGGGCAGCTACCAGGCGCGCGACCTCTGGCGGAAGCTCGCGGTCGCCGCGTGGCGGTGCGGCGACCCGGGCGTGCAGTTCGACGACGTCACGAACGACTGGCATACCTGCCCGAACACCGGCCGGATCAACGCCTCCAACCCGTGCAGCGAGTACCTGTTCCTGGACGACTCGGCGTGCAACCTCGCCTCGCTGAACCTGATGAAGTTCCTCGCCGAGGACGGGTCGTTCGACGCCGAGCTGTTCGTCCGCGCCGTGCGCACGATGATCCTCGCGATGGAGGTCCTCGTGGACGCCTCCTCCTACCCGACCGCGCCGATCGCGCAGAACTCCCACGACTACCGGCCGCTCGGGCTCGGCTACGCCAACCTCGGGGCGCTGCTCATGCACTTCGGTCTCGCCTACGACTCGGAGGCCGGCCGCGCGCTCGCGGCGTCGGTCTCCGCGATCCTCTCCGCCGAGGGCTACCGGACCTCGAGCGAGATCAGCCGCCGGGTCGGCCCGTTCCCCGGCTACGAACGGAACCGCGCCCCGATGCTCCGCGTCATGCAGAAGCACGCGCGGGCCGCCGAGCAGCTCGCGAGCTCCGACAGCCGGATCGCCCCGCTCGCCCGCCTCGCGGGCGAGCGCTGGCGCGCGACCGTCGGCGCCGGCGAGCTCTGGGGCTATCGCAACGCCCAGATCTCCGTCATCGCCCCGACCGGGACGATCGGGCTCCTGATGGGCTGCGACACGCTCGGCCTCGAGCCGGAGCTCTCGCTCGTCAAGTCGAAGAACCTGGTCGGGGGCGGCGTGCTGCGCCTCGTCAACGGCACGGTGCCGGAGGCGCTGACCGCGCTCGGCTACGGCGAGGAGGAGCGCCGCGCGATCGTCGGCCACATCGAGAAGAGCGGGACGATCGAGGGGGCGCCCGGTCTCGACCCCGGGGACCTCGCCGTCTTCGACTGCGCGCTCGCGCCACCGAACGGCTCGCGGACGATCGAGCCGATGGGCCACCTCAAGATGCTCGGAGCGGTCCAGCCGTTCCTCTCCGGCGGCGCCTCGAAGACGATCAACCTGCCGAACGCGGCGACCGTCGAGGACATCGAGCGGATCTACCTCGAGGCTTGGCGACTCGGCATCAAATCGGTCGCGCTCTACCGGGACGGCTGCAAGGCCTCCCAGCCGTTCGAGACCGGGCTCGCGAAGCCGACCGCGGTCGTCGGCCCCCGCGGCCCGTCCCGCGAGCGACTCCCGGCCGAACGCCAGGCGGTGACGCACCACTTCGAGGTCGGCGGGCACGACGGCTACGTCACGGTCGGCCTCTACCCGGACGGCCGCGTGGGCGAGATCTTCTTCCGCGTCACGAAGGAAGGCTCGACCGTCAACGGGCTGATGGACTCGCTCGGGCTGTCGATGTCGATGGCGCTGCAGCACGGGGTGCCGCTCAAGGACCTCGTCCGCAAGCTCGCCCACCTCCGGTTCGAGCCGGCCGGCATGACGAACAATCCGCGGATCCGCTTCGCGCGCTCGATCCCGGATTACGTCGCCCGGTGGCTCGCGCTCGAGTTCCTGTCCGAGGAGGACCGGCGGTCGATCGGCCTCGAGGGCTCCGCCGAGGCGAACGGCAACGGACACGGGGGCCCGGCGACGCCGCCCCCGACCGCTCCGCGCACCGTCCGCTTCGAGACGCGCCCGCTGGACGCCTTCTCTCCCGAGGGGGCCCCGCCGGGGTCGACGAGCGAGGACGCTCCGTCCTGCGCCGTCTGCGGCGGCATCATGGTGCGCTCGGGGACGTGCTACGCCTGCACGGTCTGCGGGTCCACCAGCGGTTGCTCGTAGGCCGGCGGGTCCGAGCCGGCTACGGCAGCGCGTAGCGCGCGAGGTCCACCAGGTCCCCGAGGCGCGGCGCGCCGTCCGTCGGGACCGCGGTCGTCCCCCACGCCGCGACGATCGAGCCGTCCGGGAACCCCGGGTCGGCGCCGGCGTTCCGCGCGCCGAGCGCGGCCGGGAGGCCGCGCCGGTCCGCCTCCAGGAGGAGGACGACGGCGCCGACCGGTCCGCTCGTCACCTCGACGGTCGCGGCGCCGTCCGCGAGACGAAGGACGACCCGAGCGCTCTCGTCGCGCAGCCGGGCGATCCGCGCCGGGGCGGCCCGGCGACGACCCCGCTCGTCGCTCCAGACGATCGCCCCCCCGGCGTCCCTCAGCCGACGGAGCAGGCCGGGGTCGATCGGCAGCTCGCTCACGCGGCCGGCCGCCTCCCCCGCCAGAGCCGGCAATCCGGCCGGACCGAGCACGGTCCGCAGACCGCGAGGTCGCGCTCCTTCGGGCAGTCGCCGGAGATCCCGGTGTGGCAGAGCACGAAGTCGTACCGGACCGGGTCGATCGGGTCGATGCGGCGGAGCGCCTCGCTGACCTCCTCGACGGCGCCCCAGGAACGGCTCCGCCGTCCGGTCAGCCCGAGGTGGTAGGCGATCCAGTGGACGTGCTGGTCGAGCGGGACGCGCAGCTCGCCGGTCGGGACCCGACGCCAGAGGCCGAGGTCCGGATACGCCGTCCGGACCATCCAGCGGACGAACAGCGTGAGGCGCTTGGACGCCGAGCGGCCGGCGTCCCGGGGGCTGGGGAACAGCGCGACGTACCCTCGCGGAGCCGGGGGCGCGCCGCGCAGCGTACGGGCGAGCGCGTCCAGGCCCCCGGCGAAGCCGCCGGCGTCCAGCCCGTCGACGAACGCCTCCTCCAGCGAGCCGTGCCGCGCGTAGTAGGCGCCCAGCACGCGGCCGAGGTGGTCGAGCTGGTCGCCGCGGATCCATCGGTGGCGGAACGAACGGAGCCGGCGACGTCGCTCGGAGGCCCACGCCGGGTC
>Ga0335077_10011680_pt1 | contig 10975 bp, 12 predicted proteins | sample Lox_Sample_31_FD_207151 | JGI IMG/M metagenome (GOLD analysis project Ga0335077, IMG submission 207151) | Soil microbial communities from Loxahatchee National Wildlife Refuge, Florida, United States - Lox_Sample_3.1 | ecosystem: Environmental > Terrestrial > Soil > Wetlands | place: USA...
GCACCACGGCGCTCGGCCCGCATCGGAGCGACCTTCGCGTGCGGCATGCGGGGACGGGCATGCCGGCCGCCGAAGGCTCGACCGGCGAGCAGAAGGCGCTGCTGATCGCGATCGTCCTCGCGCATGCGCGGCTGCAGGCGACGCTCCGCGGACGTGCGCCGCTCCTGCTCCTCGACGAAGTCGCGGCGCATCTCGACCCCGCGCGGCGGGCGGCGCTCTTTGCGGAGCTCGCGGCACTCGGCGCGCAGGCTTGGCTCACCGGCACCGATGCCGAGCTTTTCGAGGGGCTGCGCGGGCGCGCGCAATTTTTCGCCGTCGCCGAGGCAATGCTGGCGGCGGCTTGAACAGCTTTTAAAGGGATTGCTGAGCGATGGCTGATCTCGTGCCGCAAGGCAACGGCAATGGGGCGAATGGCGCTTCCGGCGCCGAGGAATACAACGCCGAATCGATCAAGGTCCTGCGCGGGCTCGATGCCGTGCGCAAGCGCCCCGGCATGTACATCGGCGACACGGACGACGGCTCGGGCCTCCACCACATGGTCTACGAGGTCGTCGACAACGCGATCGACGAGGCGCTCGCCGGCTATTGCGACACCATCACCGTGACCCTCAACGGCGACGGCTCCTGCACCGTTACCGACAACGGCCGCGGCATCCCCGTCGACATCCACCAGGAGGAGGGTGTCTCCGCCGCCGAGGTCATCATGACCCAGCTCCATGCCGGCGGGAAATTCGACCAGAACGCCTACAAGGTCTCCGGCGGATTGCATGGCGTCGGCGTCTCCGTCGTGAACGCGCTCTCGGCGAAGCTCGAGCTCCGCGTCTTCCGCGACGGGAAGGAGTATTTCATACGCTTCCGCGACGGTGAGCCCGAGGCGCCGCTCGCGGCGACCGGCGAATCCGTCGCCAAGACCGGCACGGAGATCACCTTCCTCCCGAGCACCAGGACCTTCAGCAAGACCGAGTTCGATTTCGCGACGCTGGAGCATCGGCTCCGCGAGCTCGCCTTCCTCAATTCCGGCGTGACGCTGACGCTGACGGACGCGCGCGGCGTCGAGCCCAAATCCGTCACCATGCACTACGACGGCGGGCTCGAGGCCTTCGTCAAATATCTCGACCGCTCCAAGCAGTCGCTGCACGGGGCGCCGATCGCGATCGTCGGAGAGCGCGATGGCCTTACGGTCGAGGTCGCGATGGAGTGGACCGACAGCTACCACGAGACGATGCTGTGCTTCACCAACAACATCCCCCAGCGAGACGGCGGCACGCATCTCGCGGGCTTCCGCGCGGCGCTCACGCGCACGGTCAACAACTATGCCGTCGAGAGCGGCATCGCGAAGAAGGAAAAGATTCAGCTCACCGGCGAGGACATGCGCGAGGGCCTGACCTGCATTCTCTCGGTCAAGGTGCCGGACCCGAAGTTCTCCTCTCAGACCAAGGACAAGCTCGTCTCCTCGGAAGTGCGCCCCATCGTCGAGGGCGTCGCGGGCGACAAGCTACAGCAGTGGTTCGAGCAGCATCCGGCCGAGGCGAAGAAGGTCGTGGGCAAGGTCGTGGAGGCCGCGGTCGCGCGCGAGGCCGCGCGCAAGGCCCGCGACTTGACGCGCCGCAAGGGGGCGCTCGATATCGCAAGCCTGCCGGGGAAGCTTGCAGACTGCCAGGAGCGCGACCCCGCGCTATCCGAGCTCTTCATCGTCGAGGGCGACAGCGCCGGCGGCTCTGCAAAGCAAGGCCGCAACCGACGCTTCCAGGCGATCCTGCCGCTCAAGGGCAAAATCCTCAACGTCGAGCGCGCCCGCTTCGACAAGATGCTGAGCTCGGCCGAGATCGGGACGCTGATCGCCGCCCTCGGCACCGGTATCGGCACCGAGGATTTCGATCCCGGCAAGGCCCGCTATCACCGCATCATCATCATGACGGATGCCGACGTCGACGGAAGCCACATCCGCACGCTGCTCCTCACTTTCTTCTTCCGGCAGATGCGGCCCCTGATCGACAAGGGATATCTCTACATCGCCCAGCCGCCGCTCTATCAAGTGAAGCGCGGCTCTGGGAAGGCGGTCTATCTCAAGGACGACCCCGCGCTCGAGGAATACCGCATCGGCGCGGGATTGCGGGACGCGATCTTCCATCAGCACAACGGCGTGCAGCGCGGCGGGAACGATCTTCGCGACCTCGTGGAGCGCGCGCGGCTCTATCGCCATTGGCTCGAGCCCATGGCGCGCAAGGCCGGGAGCCTCGAAGTCGTGGAGCAGGCTGCGATCTCCGGGGCGCTCACGCCGATGCTGCTGCAGGATCAAGAGAAAGCGCGAGTCACCGCGCGCTACGTGGCGCAACGCCTCGACCACCTCGCACATGAGACCGAGCGCGGCTGGCAGGGCGAGGCGGTGCCGGGAAACGGCTTCCTCTTCGCGCGCACGCGGCTCGGCGTCACCGAGCGCCACCCGCTCGACGCGGATCTGATCCGCAGCGCCGAGGCGCGCCGCCTCGACGAGCGCGCGGCCGAGCTGCAGGAGACCTATTTGAAGCCCGGCAAGCTCGTCGCCAAGGAACGGGAGTTCCCGGTCTCCGGGCCGGCGGCGCTCGTCGAGGCCGTGATGGAGCTCGGACCCAAGAAGGGCGACGTGCAGCGCTACAAGGGCCTCGGCGAGATGAATCCGGAGCAGCTCTGGGAGACCACGCTCGATCCCGATGCGCGCACGCTTCTCCAGGTCAGGGTCGCGCATGCGGATGCGGCGGAGGGGATTTTCTCCACGCTCATGGGCGACAGCGTGGAGCCGCGCCGCGACTTCATCCAGCAGAACGCGCTCGAGGTCGCGAACCTCGATGTGTGAGAGCGCGCCCCTCCCCACCCTTCCCCTCGAGGCGGCAGGAGCTATCTGGGTTTGAAATGACGCCGCCGCCGGAGAGGAAGATTTTCGAGCTCGCCGCGGCGCGCGGCAGCAAGGACGACTCCGCCAAGCGCAGCGGCCCTTCGATCGCCGTCCTTCCCTTCACCAATCTCAGCGGCGATCCCGAGCAGCGCTACCTCAGCGACGGCATCACCGACGACATCATCACGGAGCTCTCGAGCTTCCGCGACATCTTCGTGATCGGGCGCAATTCGAGCTTCGCCTGCGAGCCCTTTGCGGGCGACGTGAAGCGGGTCGCGCGCGAGCTCGGCGTGCAGTACGTGCTCGAAGGAAGCGTCCGCCGCGGCGGCGAGCGCCTCCGCATCTCCGTCGGCCTCGTCGACGGCGCCAGCGGCGAGCGCATTTGGGCCGACCGCCACGACGGCGAGCTCGGCGACGTGCTCGACCTCCAGGCAGAAATCGCGCGCCGCATCGTCGGCAGCATCGCGCCCGAGATCCATTTCGCGGAGCAGCAGCGCGCGGAGCGCACGACGCATACCGATCCAGCAGCCTACGACCTCGCGCTCCGCGCCGCCGCCGCGATCTCCCGCGGGATCGCCGCCGAGGACAGGGCTGCGGTCAGCGAGGGGATCGAGTTCGCACGCCGCGCCGTGGCGCTCGATCCGCACTGCCTGCGCGCGCATTACGCGCTCGCCTTCGGTCATTGCCGGCGCGGCGTGATGGGGCACTTCAATGCCGAAGCGCAGGAGGACCTGGCTGCCGCCGATGCGGCGGCCCAGCGCCTGCGCGAGCTCGACGCGCGCAATCACTGGGCCTATGCGATCCTCGGCCACGTCGCGATGCGCCGCATGCGGCACGAGGAGTCGCTCGCCAATCTCCGCCAGGCGCATGAGCTCAATCCAAACGACGTGACGACGCTGCGCTGGCTCTCGTGGGAGGAATCGAACTTCGGCATGGCCGAGGATGCCGCACGGCACGCTGAGCTCTCGCTGCGCCTCAGCCCGAGTGATCGCACGACCGATATCGGCTACTGGGCGCTGGGCCTCGCGGCCTGGGTGGGCGGCGATCTCCAGCGCTGCCTCGAGAACGCGCGGCGCGCCGTCACGATCAATCGCGATTACGCGGGGCACTACATCCTGCTCGCGGCCTGCCTCGCGGAAATGGGGCGGGACGGGGAGGCAGGAGAGGCGGTGGCGGCGATAAGGCGGCTCGCGCCCGGCCTCATCGAGAGCCGGCTCGAGGGACGCACGCATTTCACGGAGACTGGGCTTCACGAGCGCTATATCGGCGCTCTCCGCCGCGCAGCGGGCGAGCCGGGCGCCCCCGCCCGCGCTCCCGCGCCCTCGCCGACAGCAAAGTCCTTCGCCGGGCTCAGCGGCCGCGAGCGCGAGGTGCTGCGCCTCATCGCGCAGGGGTTGAGCAATGCGAGCATCGCGCGAAAGCTCGACCTCAGCGAGCATACGGTGAAGCGGCACGTCGCCAATATCCTCACCAAGCTCGACCTGCCGACGCGCGCGGCGGCGGCGGCGCTCGCGGCGCGCGAGGGCCTGCTCTGAGCGAGACCCCAATGGCCCGATCGGGCCATTAACATAATTTACTATTCATGGCTCGTCCGGGCGAAGTCTAGCCCTAGCGGACCCGCTACTTTCCGAACATCGAGGCGTCGGCGAGGAGGCCGATCGCGCTCAGTTCATTCGATTGGAGCGAGTGTCATGTTGTTCCATGCATCGATCGACGCCCAAGACCCCCGTCACGTCGCCTCCGTCCTCGCGGAGATTTGGCGCGGAACCGCGCTTCCCTTCCCGCCGGTCCGCGGCGCCTACATCGTGCTCGCGGGCGACGAGCACGGCTCCGCGATTGAAGTCATCCCGGCGGGACACGTCCTGATCCCCGGCGACATCGAGGTCGAGAGCATCGAGGCATTCGAGACGCCGCGGGCGACCGCGACCCATCTGGCGATCGGCATCTGCCGCAGTATCTCGGAAGTCGAGCGCATCGCCGCGCGCGAGGGCTGGCTCTGCCGCGTCTGCTCGCGCGGCGGCCTCTTCCACGTCATCGAGCTCTGGGTCGAGAACCGCGTCGAGCTCGAACTCCTGACGCCGGAGATGCAGGACGAGTATCGTGCCGCCGCCGAGCCCGCTCGGCTCAGAGCGTCCTTCGCAGCGGCGATGCGTCCGCGCAGCGAGCGGCGCCCCGCCCTTTCGCAAATGGAGGCCGCCCATGGATAGCCACTGGATCTGCAGGGCGCGCGATCTCCGCCCGGAGCCGACTCTCGCGGAAATGCTCGCCGATCCCATCGTCTATGCGTTGATGGTGGCCGACCACGTCGATCCCCGCGATCTCGCGGCCTTGATTGCCCGTCGCGCGCGCACGCTCCAAGCGAGCAGCGGCGGCGGACACCCCTGCCGTCATCACTACGAAGGCGTATGACATGGTTCGGCTCGACGGTCTCTTCCTGCGCGTTGCCGTGCTCTATGCCCTTGCGGGCCTGGGGCTCGGCATCGCCATGGCGATGGCGCAGGACCACTCCCTGATGCCGGCCCACGCCCACATCAATCTCCTGGGCTGGGCCACGATGGCGCTTTACGCCCTCGTTTACCGCGCCTGGCCCGAGGCGGCGGAAGGCGGCGCCGCCTGGATGCATTTCTGGCTCGCGAACATCGGTGCCCTCGCGCTCGTCACTGGCGTCAGCGGCATCTACGCCGGCTACCCCGAGAGCTTCGAGGGCGTGGCCATCGTGGGCTCGCTCCTCACCCTTCTCGCGATGCTCCTCTTCACGGCCATCGTCTTCCGCCGCGTGCCGGCGATGCGCGAGAGCCGGCGTGCGAGGCTCCCCGAGACGAGCGCGGCGCGGTAAGGGCCGCCTCATCGCACCATGACGAAAAAGGAGTCGGCGAGGCGGCGGCCGTCACTTTCCCTTCGCCTCCTCCAGCACCGCCTCCGTGTGCTCGCCGAGCCGCGGCGGGGGTGAGTCCACGCGAGGGCCGCCGTGGGCGAAGAGGAAGGGCGAGATCGGCACGCTGAACGCGCCGGGGACTCCCGGTGCGCTCGCGAAGCGGTGGAGGACGCCGCGGGTCGCGAGCTGAGGATCGGCGAGGGCCTCGCCCATGCTGCGCACGCGCGCGGCGGGGACGTGGCGCGACTGGAAGAACACCTCCCATTCGTCGGCGGTCCGCCGCGCCAGGATCTCCGAGAGGACGGCAGCCTCTCGCGCGCGGTCGGCGTCGCGCTCGCGGTTCGTGCGCTTCGCCATCTCCGGAAGCTCGAGCGCCTGCCAGAGACGCCGTTGCTGGCGGAGGTTGCTCGCACCCAGCATCAGGAGCCCGCTCTTGGTCGGATAGGCGCTGTTGGTGGCGTGCGAGTGCTTGTTCCCGACGGGCGCCGGATGGACGCCATTCCGGAGATAGCCCGTCAGATGCGAGCTCATGAGGATCATCGCGACGTCGAGCATCGCCATGTCGATGCGCTGGCCCTTGCCCGTGCGCTCGCGCTGGAAGAGCGCCGAGGCGAGCGCAAAGGCACCGGACATGCCGGTCGCGTAGTCGACCGCGGGCGAGCCGAACTTGACGGGATGCACCTCCTCTGTCCCCGTCATCGCCATGATCCCCGACGTCGCCTGGATCACGTGATCGTAGGCGGTCTGCGTCCCTCGCGGCCCTTTCTGGCCGAAGGCCGAGAAGGAGGCGTAGATCAGACGCGGGTTGAGCGCCGCGAGCGCCTCGTAGCCGAGACCCAGCGCCTCGAAGGCGCCGGGACGGTAATTCTCAACGAGGATGTCGGCGGTCTTCGCGAGGGATTTGAGCGCCTCTTGCCCCGCCTTCGTCTTGAGGTCGAGCACGATCGAGCGCTTGTTCGAGGCCTGCGTCAGGAAGCCCGTCCCCATGCCCGCGTCGTTGAGCGCGGGATCGGTCCCATTGCTTCGGCTCTGGTCGGGCTCCTCGGGATGCTCGATCTTGATCACGTCGGCGCCGAGAACGGCGAGCTGATACGTCGCGAAAGGGCCCGCGAGCACGTGCGTTGCGTCGAGCACCCTTATGCCCTCGAAGGGGCGCATCAGGTTCCATCCTTTTTCGGGGGATCGGGCTCGAATTTCATGGCGACGCCGTTCATGCAGTAGCGGAGCCCCGTGGGCTTCGGGCCGTCCTTGAAGACGTGGCCCAGATGCCCGCCGCAGACGTGGCAATGCACCTCGGTGCGCGGATAGATCAGCTTGAAGTCGGTAGAGGTCTCGATCGCGCCCTCGATGGGAGCGAAGAAGCTCGGCCAGCCCGTGCCGCTGTCGAACTTCGCCTCCGAGCGATAGACGGGCGTGCCGCAGCCCGCGCACTTGAAGACGCCCGCGCGGTGCTCCTCGTTGAGCGGGCTCGACCCCGCACGCTCGGTTCCGTGCTTGCGCAGCACCTGGAACTGCTCCGGCGTCAGCTTCGCCCGCCATTCGGCTTCGGTCGTCATGGGGTCCTCCGATGCTTCCGGGGCTCGATTATGAACCGTGGGGGCGTCAGGGCGGCAAGGTCTTTTGGGCTTGGCCTTGGTGGGCTTTGGTGCTTCAACCCAGGGTCGTTCAGAGTCGAGCCGGAGAATTTCGATGCGCACGCACCTTTGCATTATCATCTCCCTGTTTCTGAGTATCGCCGCAGCGCAGCTCTGCGCTGCGGCCACCCCGCCCCCGCTCCGCTGCACCTTTTAGAACACCGTGCGCTGCACGGATACGAGCTGCGAGCGAGATACCCAGGATCATTTCCAGGAGCTCGATCTCGACTTTGCCCGCGGCATCGCGGAGTTCTGCCTCGGCGAGACCTGCTACCGCGGCACCGCGCGCTTCACGACGATTCGCGCGCGATCCGCCCCGATCGGCGACCTCGACGAGCGGCGGCTCCACGCCTTGGTGCGCGGAGAGCCGCCGCACGACCAGCGCGTGGGGTCGCTCGAGTTTGTGGTGAGCCTGGGCCTGCCCTCGCGGCGCGTCAGCGTGACCCTTCCGGCGCCCACGGAGGTCGCTTCCTACTTCGGTCATTGCGAGGACGCGGCCAAATAGGCGTCTAGGCACCGATGTCCCGCGGAAATGCAGGTGTTTGTGCAAAATACCCGGGGACATTAGGGCTCAATTAACCAAATCGGCCGCAGGCTGGTAGGCCGTGAAAATCTCATAGGAGGCACCGATGCGTGCCACCCTCGCGAGACTTCCGTGGTCGCGGACTCCCCAAGCCGAGGTGGAGCCGACACCCGTTGCGAGCCCCTTCGACGCCCGCCAGCAGCAGGAGCGCCTCAGCGCGGCGTTCGCTCCCGCGGGGGAAAGGGCCTTCTTCGCGCGCTTCGCGGTGCTGAACCTCGTGGGTGTCGCCCTTCTGGCCGCCGCCTGGGCCGAGGGCGTACTCCTCAAGCCCTACGAGGCCGACAGCACCGGCATGTGCTACCTCATCACCGCGCTCTTCGGCTGGGGCCTCGTCTGCTGCCTCCGCGGTGATTGGCAAAGCGTGCGCTGGGCCGGCAATGCGCTCGTCTATCTCGGCATGGTCGGCACCGTGCTCGGCCTCATCATGACCGTGAGCGATCTCTCCGCCGACAAGGCGCAGAGCTTCGAGAGTTTCAAGACGGTCGTGACCGCGATCTATGTCGGCTCGGGCACGGCGCTCTACACGAACCTGCTGGCCTGCGTCGGATATCTCTGGCTCGGCACCAACGCCCATCTCCTCGCGCGCCAGGAGGTCTAGGCCATGTGGCGGGGGATGAATGTCTCCTTCCGGGACATGCTCTTCCTGCTGGTCTTCGCCTATCTCGTGATCGGCGCGGTGGCGCTCGCACATGTCCGGAAGGAGGCGCAGGAGGATACCGCCGGTAAGCAGCCGCCCGGCAACATCACCGTCGAGATCCACTGGGACGACAAGATCGACGCCGACGTCGATCTCTGGGTGCAGGCCCCGGGCGACGTGCCCGTGGGCTATTCCAACAAGAGCGGCGTCATCTTCAACCTCGTGCGCGACGATCTCGGCCATTCCGCCGAGCCCATCCCCATGAACTATGAGGTCGCCTACGCCCGCGGCTTCTGGCAGGGCGAGTACGTCGTCAATGCGCATCTCTATCGCTCCATGGACAATCGCTTTCCGATCGAGGTGACGGCGACGGTGACAGTGACCGGCGCCGACGGCATGAGCCGTCGGCTGCTGCAATCGAAGATGGAGCTGAGCTACGTCGGGCAGGAGAGCACGATCTTCCGCTTCAAGCTCGACAAGAAGGGCGCGATGGTCGAGGGCAGCCTCAATCGCATCCACAAACCGCTCCGCGCCGCCTTCATGGGCGAGGAGGAGACGAAGAAGAAATGACGACCTTCCTCATCGCTTTCCTCACGTTGGCGCTGGCGCTCGGAATTTTCGCCTTCGTGGGCCTCCCCATGGGAACCCGCACCCGCCGCGCGATCGTGAGCGGATTCTTCGCGCTGCTGCTTGCGGGTCTTTTCTTCGGTTATTCCGATATGCTGGGCCGCCCGAAATCGAGCCGGCTCGAGGTGCTGCGCCATCCCGATGGCGAATTGCCGGTGCTTGGCTCCTACATCGTCGAGGGCTCGGGGATCTATCTCTGGCTCAAGATCCCCGGGGTGCGCGAGCCGCGGTACTACGTGCTGCCCTGGGACGAGAAGCTCGCGAGCGACCTCCAGAAGGCGGTCGAGGAGAACTCGCGCAACCACGGCGGCGGCGTGGTGATGCATCTCCCCTACGAGCGTTCCTGGGATTGGCGCGACCCGGTCTTCCATCCGGCGCCGCAGCCGAAGCTCCCGGAAAAGCACGGCGAGCCGCCGCCCCAGATCTACCGCGCTCCCGAGCAAGGCGCCTGAGCCTTCCCCGCTTTGCGAGGCCGCCGGAGATATGCTAGAGCCGGCGGCTCCGACGAATTGGGGAACGCCATGTGCACGACCATCGCGATGCTTGCGGCGATGAACGCCGCGGACGAGCCTTCAAGGAGCTATCTGCGCGCGGTTGCCGAATTGGCGGAAATGCCGGCGCGGCTCGACGCGATCGCCGAGACGATTCCGGAATCGGAGTGGCGGCGGCGTCCGGCGGCGGGAGGCTTCGCGCTCGTCGAGCACGTGCTCCATCTCCACAACATCGACCTCGAGGGCTATCGCACGCGGGTCGAGCGCATCCTAACGGAGGCGATGCCGGAGCTTGCGGACATCGCGGGAGACCAGCTCGCCGCGGAGCGCCGCTACCTCTCGCAGGACGCGCGCGCGGCACGTGTCGCGTTTGCGACCGTGCGGCGCGAGCTCGTGACGCGGCTTGCCGCCCTCGGCCCTGCGGAGCGCCGCCGCGCAGGCATCCTCGAAGGCGTCGGCCCCATGACCATCGAGGAGCTCGTCGCCATCATCGCCACGCACGATCGTGAGCATCTCCGGGAGCTCGAGCAGCTCCGCGCTGAAATCTGCGGCGGCTGAAGGGCGACGGATCGTGGCCAGGCAAACGCTTGGGGTTGCCCAGCCTCCGATCCCAAGGCCGGGCAATCCGTCTACATGGCCCTCCAGAACGAGAACACCGTCAACATTACCACCGGCGCCGGCGCGACGACCGCAGCCCAAGCGCCGGTCGAGGTCTGGCACCGCTGCCCGCCCGCGACCAGCAGCCTCGAGTCTCGTGCGAGCGGCGGCTAGCCGTCGAGCCACCAGACGCCGAGAGCGAGCGTCAGCAGCGTCACCGGCAGGCCCACCTTGAGGTAGGTCCAGAATCCGATCTCGATGCGGCTGCGGCGTGCACGCTCGACCACGATGAGGTTCGCGACCGAGCCAAGGATCGTGAGATTTCCGGCGAGCGTCGAGGCCATCGCGAGGACGAGCCAGGCGCGCTCGGGATGCGCGAGCACCGCGACGAAGGGCTTTAGCACCAGCACCGTCGGAACATTGCTGACGAGGTTCGAGAGGAGCGCCGTCACCGGCGCCAGCACCGCGGGATCGTCGAGCGCGAGGCGGTCCGCGAGCTTTAGCGCCTCCGGCGTCAGCAGCGCCTTCTCCACACCCGCGACGACCACGAAGAGCCCCGCGAAGAGGAGTAGCAGCGCCCAGTCGATCTCGCGGTAGACGCGCTCGGGCTTGAGGCGGCGCGTCAGGAGCAACAGCGCGCCGCCGATGATCGCGACCTT
>Ga0335077_10011682_pt1 | contig 10975 bp, 8 predicted proteins | sample Lox_Sample_31_FD_207151 | JGI IMG/M metagenome (GOLD analysis project Ga0335077, IMG submission 207151) | Soil microbial communities from Loxahatchee National Wildlife Refuge, Florida, United States - Lox_Sample_3.1 | ecosystem: Environmental > Terrestrial > Soil > Wetlands | place: USA: Florida...
GGCATTCTTCTGCCGCGCGCGTTATCGATAAACGCCGCCAGCGAGAGATACGTCGAATCCTGCTGCGCGCCGGGTACCTCGATTGGCTTCGGTTGCGCGCCCTTCTCGCGAGGGATCAACGTAGCGGCGGCGAGATCTATAGCGGCGTCCGATCCGTACACAAGTTCTTTGATCCCGGAGAAGTGCGGAGGATCGAAGTAGATGTGGCTGAACACAAAACGCACGTCGCCTGGAAACTCATACACCACGGCGTAATTGTCCATGGTAGTGCGGCCCGGCGGGTCGTCCTTATACAGATTGATGCCGCCGGAGCCGAACGCGCGCAAGGGGTGGCTTCCGGCGGCCCAAACCATCAGGTCGATGATGTGGCAGGCTTGTTCGACGATATTGTCACCGGAGCGGGCGCGATCGAAATACCAGAGACTCTGATGCGGCAGGTCGCCGGTGTGACGATAGCCCTGGAGGAAGAGGACTCGCCCGATGCCGCCGTCGTGGATTACTTTCATGGACGCCGCACGATTGGGATCGTGGCGCAACTGGAAGCCGGCCTGGAATATTCCCTTGGCGCTTTTCGCTGCGTTGGCAACCATGCGGCACTGTTCGGGTGTGAGGGCCATGGGCTTTTCGCAATACACGTGCTTGCCCACTTCGAGCGAAGCGATGGCCATCTCCTTGTGGAGGTCGACGGGCGTGGCGATGACCACGGCATCGATGTCCTTCCGGTCGAGGAGCTTGCGAAATTCGGTGTAGGAATCGGGCGAGTTGCCGGCTGCAGTAGCGGCATCCACAGCCTTCTTGAGGTTTTCGGGATCGATGTCGCAGATGGCGACGACCTTGACGCCGGGAACCTTCAGCATGTGTTTGAGCAGGTAAGAGCCGCGATTGCCGACGCCGATAAAGGCGACACGAAGGGAGTCGTTGGGGGACTTCGCCGAAAGCAGCGACGCGCTGCCGGCGGCGATAGAAGTTCTGACAAAAGTGCGGCGGGTTTGATCGTCGGTCACGGGAGATCCTTTGTTCGTTTTGATTATTTCACAGGCACGAGCGCGGCAATGGCCCGGCCGACGTCGGTCAGCAGCGCCGTCTCTTCGGCTGTAAACACGCGCGGCGCGCGATTGGCGATGCCCAGCGCGCCCACGGCCTCACGTCCGCTGAAGATGGGAACTACGATAGCGCCCTCCATGCCCGTGGCCCTGGCGCCGGGACGGGCGGCGCCGCTCGCATCGGTTTGCAGATTGCACACGCTGATGGGCTGCTTGCGCTGGACTGCCAGCCCGGCCATGCCCTTACCGATGGGGACAAGCTGCACGGCCTCGAGAACTGGAGCAGGAATTCCGGCGCTCGCGGCTTTCAAGTGCAGAATGCCGTCGGATTCCACCAGATGGATGGTGCCGGTATCCGCGCGGAAGTGTTCCATGGTGAGGTCCAGGACACTTTGCAGGTTCCCGGCGCTCAGCTCTTTTTGGATCTGCCCCAGAAAATTCATTTACGCCCAGCGAGATTTTCGAACAGGAACAGACCGCTCTTTCCTGCCACGACGAAATCGAGTTTGCCATCCCCGGTCAGATCCGCGACCGGAATCTGCATGCCGCCGCCGGTGCGCGAGCCGTAGTCGACGACGTGTTTCACCCATTCTATTTTCTTGCCGTCATCCGATTTCAGGTATTCGTACCAATAGATGCCCAGCGGTTCGCGCTCGCCGGGATCGCGTCCGTTGTGCGCCATATAGCGCTTGCCGGTGACGAAGTCCATCTTGCCGTCGCCGTTCAAGTCGACCATGGTCATGGCGTGCGCCTGCGACCAGCTCTCGTCGATCAGATGTTTGGTCCACTGGCTGCCTTCGCCACGCTCCAGCCAGAAGACACCGTAGTTATGGGCGGAGGAGGTGACCACGTCATTACGCCCGTCTCCGTTGACATCCAGCACGTACATGAAGCCGGTGGCTTCGAGATTCCAGTCGGGATGGAACTTCCAGTCGCCGGAGCGAGGGTCGGGCGGCGCTTCGAACCACCCTTCGGGCGTCAGGATATCGGTGCGGCCGTCTCCGTTCACGTCCCCCGCGCCGATGCCGTGGCCATGACTTTTCGAGCTGACCACGTGACGCACGAACAAGCCGTTGCGGAGCTCATACCACGCAAGCGGCGCTTCGGTCTGGCCGAATTGCGGCAGCAACTCCTGCTTCCTGCCGTCATTGTCGATATCGACCAGAAACACGAACTCGACGGAGTAGCCGTTTTCGATGGCGCGCTTTTTCCAATCGCCGATGCCGCGTCCGGGATTCTCCATCCAGTAGAGTTCCTTGGTGAAGTAAGAGCAGCTCACGATGTCGGGCGCGCCATCCCCATTCACGTCCAGGGCGAGGTCGCTGAAGTTATCGATGTAATTGTCTGAATAGCTGATGCTGCGGAAGTAGTGCTTGGTCCAATTCGGAGCTTCGTACCAATTCTCGCCGGAGACAATGTCCAGCTTGCCGTCGCGGTTGAAGTCGGCGACGGCGCAAGTTTCATTTGCACCCAGATCGAGAGTATGTTTCTCAAACGGAATTTCGGGCGTGCGGGCGATGCTCCAGGCCGCAACCGTGGCGGCCAGAAAGAGAACGCCTGCGATACCATGCCGCATCATGCGGATGATTTTACCTCTTTTGCGCTGCGCAGCCCGCCGAATATCGCCAGCGCCGCGCGGGCGCGTTTGCGCATCATTGATTCGAAGGAGACGCGTGGCACGTCGATGAGCTTGCGCAGTTCCGAGCTCCGCAGCAGGCGCTGCGCAGAGTTAGGCGTGCGCGCTGCGGCCCGATCGAAAACGGCCGTGGAGGAGGCGCGCATGCCGGCGATTGCGCGATAGTAGCCTTGCTGCCCCTGCACCTTCTGGCAGCCGAGTACCAGGGCTTCGAGCACTTCGTGGCTCTCTTCGAGTTGCGCCACGGCGCCGCCCCATTCGTCCAGGAACGGGCTCAGAGGCAACAGCGTGGCCGGCGTGCGGCGTAGGGCTTTCACGGCGCGAAGGGGGTAGTGCCGGTGGCCCTCGGCGGAAAGCCCGGTATGCTGATACATTCGAACGGCTAGCGCGAAGCGGCCGCGCTCCGAAAGGTGAGCCATGACGGGAACCGTCAGGGGCGTGCGCTTCCAGAAGCTCATGCCTTGCGTGAGATCGCCGCGGTTGTGCGCAAGCGTCATCGCGAGACGCAGCAGGTCGAGTTCGGCGTCACGTTCCACGGCGGCTGCGTCAAACACCGCCTGTTCGCGATCCATCTCGGACTCGATAGCGGCCTGCGCTTCCCCGGCGGAAGCGGCGTCACCGAGTTCCAGCATTCGGCCCAGGCCGCCCGCGATGGCGCTCCATTGTTCCCCGTTGTGGCCGCTCACGCCGCGTGTGGCGCGGGTTGAGATGCCGTCCTCCGCCCAGGCTCGCGAGTCCAGGGCGAGGCGCAGCATGGGCCGCAGGACATCGGGATCGCGTGATTCGCGCCAGAGGATGCCGCGGATCTTGGTGTCGACATCTGTGGGAACGAACGTGGCGACCGTGGCATGGTGGCAGGAAAGGCAGAGGGCGAAGTAATCCTGCAATTGCTCCTCGAAACCAAGATTGGGGCGCAGGAGGTTCTCCCAACTGGCGAGAATGCGCAGAAAACCGCCCGGACCGTTGCCGAGGTCGATCAACCGGCGGGCTTCGGGGGCGGGCAGCCGCGGTTCCAGGAAGGGCGCGGTGTTGCGAACCTGCGAGAGTAGGGTCTGCGGGCCGATCCAGCGGCTCCAGGCTTCGGGACGCGGGTTGAGGTAGGACGTCGGCAAACTATCAGTATGACGCGATCCGCCGGGCCTCCGAGCCTTGCGGAGCGGACGACTAAAGCGCAGGAATCCCCGTCCGACCGGTCTCCAGTTCTTCGAGAAGCAGAGTGAGCCGTGGCGCAGCGTCCAGTTTTCCGCCGAAGCGGAGTTGGTTATAGGCGTGAGTAAACTGGTCCACCAAAATCCCGGTTTCAGCCGGAAGAGAGGCAGCGAACTCACGCGGGGTGAACCAGACGGGCTTTTGGAAACCGCGGCCACGCAGAACGTCCAGCATGCGCTCGTAAAGCAAAGTGGCATCGCCGGCCGAGGCGTTGCCGCCACGCACGCGCCGTACACGATGCAGCATGCGCATCATGCGCCAGGCACGCGGGCCGCCTAGCAAGGCCGCCGCGCCCAGGAGTATCAGAAGGCCCAGTGCGGCGCCGCGACCGGCGAGCCATTTGCGCAGATCGGAGCCAAACTGCATGGCGGATGCGGTCCAGCCGTCCATCCACTGGATGCCGAGCTTGCGGCTGGAGGTTTGCAGGCGCTCGGCGAGGATCAGTTGGTGACCGAGATCATAACGCAGCACCCAGTCCTGCCAGAACGTTTCCGCGGCATCGGCCCACAGCGCCAGCCTGGCGAGCGGGCCGGTGGCATGTCCGCGCGGGTCCGGGGGTGTGGGGTCGAAGGTGAGCCAGCCCTGCCCCTCGATGTAGGCCTCGACCCAACTGTGGGCGTCGGAGGCGCGGATTACATACAGTTTAGACAGGGGATTGAAGGTACCGCTCTGAAATCCGTTGGCGATGCGCGCCGGAATTCCGACGGCGCGCAGCATCACCGTCATAGCCGAGGCGAAATATTCGCAGTGTCCCCTCTTCCGTTCGAACAAGAAATAGGCTATGGGGTCGCGAGTTTCGCGTTCGGGCAGATCGAGCGTGTAGCCGTACGAGGTCCGGAGGTGGTTCTCGATGGAGCGGGCGCGATGCAGGTCTGTGACGGAGCCGGCGATGACCTCACCAGTCAGAGTGCGGATGCGGGGATCGAGCGGCGGCAATTGTAAATAACGAACGCGTTCCCATGGACTGAGGGTGGAGTGATCGATGGCTCGCGCGGGATCCTCGAGGATGCTGGTCACGGCGTAGTGGAAGTTGTCCGGCGGTGCGAAACCCAGGCGCACGGAGTCATTGGGGCCGCGAATCACGGCGACACTCATATGCTCGGGGCGGCCGGCCACGAACAGGGCGTCCGAATCGACGGCATTCAGGGTGACCTGGTAGAACAATCGCCGGCCGGTCTGCGGACGGTTGGTGACCAGCGCCCAGCCCTCGGGCCCAAGCGGAATGCGCTGGCCGGCGACGAACGGATTCGACCATCGCTTCCCATCGAACTCGCTCAGCGCCGCGCCCCGCCACTTGAGATTGCCCGGGAAGTCCCGTGTGTTTGGACGGATGTGCATTACCGCGCTCGAATCATTTTTGAACTCGCCGATCTGCCCGAGCGTCACTTCATTCGAAAACCCAGGCACATGCATTCGGTGGGAGATCAAGCGGCTAAGGGCAGCGTTCGGCCCCCGGGGCAGCAGGAAGAAAAGCCCCCCGGTCAGGAGGAGAATGCCCACGGTGACAAAGGCAGCCAGGGCGGCCAGGCGCGGATGGAAGAGCCGCAGACCGGAGCGCGCGATCTGGTGCGGCCTTTGCATGGTACGCCGGATTTCGGCGCTGGTGAACGCGGCGATGGCCGACAAAAGATAGAATCCCAGGAACAGCAGGAAATTCAGGCTGGCCGATAGGATGGCGGCCGCGAGAATTTCAAGAAAGGCGATGGCGGCAATGTACAGATAGTCGCGATTGGTGCGCGCCGTCAGAATTTTCATCACGGCGAGAAAGAACACCAGGTGGACGGTGGCGACAAGAAACGAGTGGGACAGGAAAAAGTAGTCAACCGGGTAAAAACAGATGTAGGCTAGCGTGACGAGTGTGACGAAGCGCTCGGACACTTCCAGTTTGACCAGTCCAGTGACCAGGAGCGCACGCAAAATCAGGCCGAGTCCGGTGAGAATGATCGTCGGCAGGTCGAGGTAACCGGAGCCGGCGACAGCCAGGTAGCCGCTAGAGACCAGACATAGGATGGCCAGCTGGAAGAAGCGCTCGACGGAGAGCTGGGGATTGATGCCGGGGCGCGGCATGATTCTATTGTAGCGGGAGCGGAAGAGGGAGCATCAGGAGCCGGATCTACCTTCCGATGAGGGCGGCATCCGCCAAGCTGGGTTGCGATTCCGACAGTGTGACGCGCTGCCGATTCAACGTAGCCGTTTCTTGCTCTACGAAGGCGGATGGCGGGAATGCTGATCCCACCGGCTCGTCAGGCAAGTTCATCAGTTTTCCAATGATCGATTGATAAAGATCGCGTCCCACTTGTTGCTCTGGAGGAAGGTACCAATGGCTCACGGAACGCGCCATCTTCTTAAACTGCTCAATCAGCTGATCTCGGGGTACGTTGTGCCTGCCAGCATCGGAAAGCATATCCATCGCCGTCTCCACTGCCGCCAGCATATTGCTGCGGCGCGACAGCAGCCGAGTCAGCAAGGCCGCGTCGCCAGTAGTGCTGCCGTCGGCGAAAATTCCGGCAGTGACTATTGGCTGCTCAAAAAGATCTTCTGCTGGCCCCTCCGGCCGGAAGCGAACCGGCACCGGAACTGTGTGCTCCTGGTTCGGCAGTAGCGGCGTCGCCATCGTATCAACGGCCGTATCCACATACGCCATGAGGGGAGCATTATCCGCGTTGCTCCGAAGTACGGGATCCATGCGGATCGCAAACGCCGCCAAACTGACGGGTGAATTGTTCCGAATCCTGATTTCGGGCGAACCGATAGGTAATCGGTGCAGGGTGGCAGTGATTTGCGCGCTCAGGGAGAAGGCGAACACGAGTACGGACGCCACGGAGATAACGGTTTTCATTCCGATTCTCACTACTGATCTTCCTGAGATTATTCCATATTGGCCTGCGGCGGTGTGTTCCTTTTGATAACGCCACCGCTCCCTTTGGTCGCGGCTCGGTTTCGGATGGCGTTTTGCTGAGCCGCGACCGCAGGAAGCGGGACATCCAAGAACCATCGAGTGCTCGTCAGGACACCTTTGGCCGCTTGCGATGCCAGTCGGTGCGGGTCTGGAATTCCCTCCCCATTGCGATCAGCATATTTTCCGAGAAGGCCGGGCCCACAAGCTGGATGGCGACGGGCATGCCATCGGCGAAACCGCAGGGCAGGGAGAGCGCCGGGAGCCCGGCTAGATTGCCTGCGGGCGTCAGCGTGTTCAAACTGCTGCGATCGAGAGGTTCGCTGATTTTCGGCGCCGGTCCGCGGCTGGGAGCCAAGAGTATATCCAGCTCGCCGAACAGGCTGCGCACTTTCTGCTGCACGATGGTGCGGATGCGCATGGCTTTCAGATAATCCCTGGCCGGAATCTCGAGCGCGGTCTTGAGGCCGGCGATCTGATGGGGGTCGGCGAGCTCGTCTATTTTTCCACCGGTGATTAGCGGCTCGAATACAGACGCACCTTCCGAGAGGATGATGGTGCTGGTCACCTCTCGGTAGGGCAGGTCGGGAAGCCTGGTTTCGATCAGTTGCGCCCCGGTTTCACGAATCGTCGCGAGCGCCTGTTCGAACGCGGGGCGGGCGGAGGGCTGAGCCCATTCGGCGAAGTCGACCGGTGCATAGCCGATGCGAAGTTCCTTGGGCTGGCGATAATATTTCGGCGTGTAGTAGAAGCTTTTGTGGGCCGAGCCCGGGTCCTTTGCATCGCTGCCGGCAATCACCTCCAGCACCAGCGCGCAATCTTCGGCGGAGCGGCAAAGGGGGCCGATCTTGTCCATGGTCCAGGAAAGAGCCATGGCGCCGTGGCGGCTGACCAGACCGTACGTGGGGCGGAGACCCGTCACTCCGCAGAAGGCGGCCGGTGTCAGGATGGAGCCGTTGGTTTCCGAGCCAAGCGCAAACGGAACCAGCCCGGCGGCTACCGCGCTGCCTGAACCGCTCGAAGATCCTCCCGACCAGCGGGTGCGGTCCCAAGGATTCAGACCGGGTCCGAACATGGACGCCCCCGCGGATTGGTAACCACCCCCGCCGGCGAGCTCTATCATCGCGAGCTTGCCGATTAGAACAGAACCGGTCTTCTCGAGCTTTTGCAAAACGGTCGCGGTGTAATCGAAGACTTGACCAGCGTACGGGCGCGCGCCCCAGGTGGTGAGCTGCCCGGCGTAGCTCAGCAGGTCCTTTGCGCCGTACGGAATGCCCTGCAACGGGCTGCGGTAGCGTTCGCGCTTCAATTCTTTATCTACGTTGCGGGCGGTGCGGATGGCCGTCTCAGTCAGCGGCAGCGCGAGGGCATTGTAACGCGACCCCAACCGTTCCAGCCGCTGAGCGAAAGCGCGCACCAACTCGTGGGTGGAGATCTCCTTGGCTCTGAGTTTGGCGTTGAGCTCACCGATCGTCGCGAAGAAGATGTCGTCCGAGAGTTCGGCCATTACGCTTTAAAGGAAAATGCGGGCTCGGTGGAGATGGGTAGTTGGGTTTTGCCAAGCGCTTCCGAATTCTTTCGGAGCCGCTCCCGTGCAGCGGCCCGGGGATCTTCGGGCGGGCCGGCGGCCGTGGTTTGGGCTGCGCGAACCGCCGCGGTCGACCCAAAGGCGGCTGCCGCCAGACGCCGGCGCGTCATTTTTTGGTTCATGGTTTTTGCTCCAGGGCCTCCAGCGCCGCCTTTTCCATGACGGCGCGAGGAGCGGACTCGCTCGTCCAGATCTCAAACTGCCGAACAGCCTGCTCGACGAACATTTCGATTCCGGCAACGACAGATTTGTTCTGTTCCCGCGCGCGCCGGATCAATACTGTTTCGAGCGGATTGTAAACCATATCGAATACGATCTCAGCGGGGATATTCCCGTTGAAGAAGCATTCATTCACGTGAGGGAACATTCCCAGAGGAGTGGCGTGGATGAGCGCGTCGAAGTGCCTCTGGTCCAATTGCTCGCGGAGCATTGGTTCGGCGCCGCAGATCCGGGAGAGCGCGCGGACCCGGTCCGGGTTGCGCCCCACGATGGCCACTTTGGCTCCGGCATCGATGAGTGCGCAGGCCGCGCCGCGGGCCGCGCCTCCATTGCCAACGATAAGCACCGAGGATTTCGCGGGCCGGACGTACCGGCTCAGAGGCACGAGCACCGCTTCAGCATCCGTGTTGGCCCCTCGCCATTTTCCAGCCTTGCGCCAAACGGTGTTGACCGCGCCGATGCGGCGGGCGACCGGGTCCACGGCGTCCAGGTAGCGAAGCACTTTTTGCTTGTGCGGAATGGTGACGCTGAAACCCGAAATCGGCACCTTGTCGGCCAGAAGGAAGAAGTCGCGGAGTTGCAGAGGTGTCACCAGGAACGGCAGGTATACGGAGTCCAGGCGTCGCGCCTGAAACGCGCGATTGTGCACCGCGGGCGAAATCGAGTGCCGGATCGGATCGGCAATCACACCGTACACTTTGACCAGCTTCGAGATTTTTTCGATGCGGTAGAGATGCCTCAGCAGGCGGGCGCTCACCTGGCCGGCGGCCGTGCCTTCGGTGACAAGCGGTGCGGCATAGGTGTACATGCCTCCAAAAGCCGGGGACAGCACACGCGTGGGGAAACCCAACTCGCCCACGGCGAGGACCACCAGTGGCGTCCGCGAATGGGCTTTGGCGAGCGCCAGCACTCGGGCGTTATCCGAGGGCTTGCGCGCCGCCGTGACAATTTTGTACGCATCCGCGGGAATCCGCGTCATGCGCTTCACCAGTGTGTCCAGTTGCGGGGTGGTTTCGAAGTTGTGATAGGAGATGATGATCTGCGCGCGCCCGCGAAAGGCATTCAGCCGCTCGGCGGCGGCTTCGGCGGTTTCAATTTCCACATCAATCGCCTGTGCGCCGGCGCTGACCGCGAGGTCGAGGATGTTGAGCTGCTGCTCCACACTCCCGTTGAATTTACCGTGGTTCTGATGGCGGCGGCAGGTGGCCAGAACGATGCACTCGGGGTGTTGCTTGAGGAATTCGCGAGTGACTCTAACCCCCTGTTCGGGGTTCTCCAAATGGTCCAGACGGAATTCGAGAAAAGTCTCGCCGGAGTCCGCTTCCTGGCGGGCGTGCTCCAGGAGCGCGGAGGTGTCCGGCAAACCGAGCGCTATGCAGATGCGGGGGAACGGCCGTTTCTGCGGCATGGCCCTAAAGAGGTAAATAGAATACCACGAGGCAAACGCTACGATGCCGCCCGGCCCACGGTTTCCTGAAGCCGCGATTTCCATTCCTCCAGGATGGCCGCCGTGGCAGTGGCGCCGAACCGGGAGCAGCCCACCTGGTAGACCTCCAGCGCTTTTTCCAGAGTGCGTACGCCGCCCGCCGCTTTAACGCCGATGTGCTCGGGGGTGTGAGCGCGCATCAGCTTGAGATCTTCAATGGTGTAACCGGCGGGCCCGAATGCAGTCGAGGTTTTGACGAAGTCCACCTCGGCGCGAGCGGAGATGCGGCAGGCGACGATCTTCAACTCGTCGGTGAGATAGGCATTTTCGAAAATCACCTTCAGCAGTGCGCCCTGCTTGTGGCACTCCTCGGCGGCTTGCAGCGTTTCGGTCTCGACGAACTGGAACTGCCGTGAAAGGAGCCGGGCGATGTTGAGCACCATGTCCACCTCCTTGGCGCCGCGCCGCAGCACATCGCGGATCTCGTAAAGCTTCACGGCAGTGGTGGTGGAACCGTGTGGGAAACCGGCTACAGTGCCGACCGCGACACCCGACCCATTTAACAACCGCACCGCAAGCTCCACATCGCAGGGCCGCACACTCACACTCGCCACCTGATACCGTTTGGCGAGATCGCAGCCCGCAGCTACCTGTTCATCGGTCAGCTCGGGACGCACCATCGAGTGATCGATCATCTTGGCAAGCCCTTCGTACGTGGTTAGCGCCGGCCTGACATGATTCTGGTTCGAGTCCATAGTTAGACCATAGCACCGCAGAGGCGCAAAGCGCGCCGAGAACACAGGAACCATGAAAATGCAGAGTAAAGAGCCTCAGCGCCTTTGCGTCTCTGCGGTGATCTGAAAAAGGAGATTATTTACGGCGCGCTGGAGAGGGGGAGGCCGAAAGGCCCATCTGCTTGAGCTGGGCCCTGGCCTTGACGGCAGCATCGCTGCCGGGA
>Ga0335077_10011683_pt1 | contig 10975 bp, 9 predicted proteins | sample Lox_Sample_31_FD_207151 | JGI IMG/M metagenome (GOLD analysis project Ga0335077, IMG submission 207151) | Soil microbial communities from Loxahatchee National Wildlife Refuge, Florida, United States - Lox_Sample_3.1 | ecosystem: Environmental > Terrestrial > Soil > Wetlands | place: USA: Florida...
CAGGGCAACACCGTGTCCTGGTCCTCGGCCGGCACGATGGGTTTCAAAGGCTCGCGCAAGTCGACGCCCTACGCGGCGCAGATGGCGGCCGAGGACGCGGCGCGTAAAGCGGGCGAGCATGGCGTGCGCTCCCTCGAGGTCGAGGTTTCCGGTCCGGGGTCGGGTCGCGAGTCGGCGCTGCGCGCGCTGCAGGCTGCGGGGTTCACGGTGACGTCCATCCGCGACGTGACGCCCATTCCCCATAACGGCTGCCGCCCGCGCAAGCGAAGGCGCGTGTGACCGGGCGCGCGCTCGAACCAAAAGAGCTGCTCCGCGTTTCGCGTGCCGTTCCTCGTTCCATAAGTCCTCGCCACTCCGAAAGGCGCCAAAAGTGAGCATCCAGAAAAATTGGCAGGAACTCATTCGGCCAAACAAGCTGGTCGTGACCCCCGGGGACGACCCGCGGCGCGAGGCCACCGCGATAGCGGAGCCTTTGGAGCGCGGCTTCGGCCAGACGCTTGGCAATTCGCTGCGCCGCATTCTGCTCTCGTCGCTGCAAGGCGCCGCGATCACTTCGATCCACATCGACGGGGTGCTGCACGAGTTCTCGTCGATCCCGGGCGTGCGCGAGGACGTGACCGACATCGTGCTCAACATCAAGGACATCGCCATCAAGATGCAGGGCGATGGGCCCAAGCGCATGGTGGTGAAGAAGCAGGGCCCCGGCACGGTGACGGCCGCCGACATTCAGACCGTCGGCGACATCGTCGTGCTCAATCCCGACCTCGTACTGTGCACGCTCGACGAGGGTGCCGAGATCCGCATGGAATTCACCGTGAACACCGGCAAGGGCTACGTGCCGGCCGAGCGCAACCGTCCCGAGGACGCGCCGATCGGGCTTATCCCGGTTGACAGCCTGTTCTCGCCGGTGCGCAAGGTCTCCTACAAGGTCGAGAACACCCGCGAAGGCCAGATCCTCGACTACGACAAGCTGACGCTGACCATCGAGACCAACGGCGCGCTCGGCCCCGAAGATGCGCTCGCCTATGCAGCGCGCATCCTGCAGGATCAGCTCAACGTGTTCGTCAACTTCGAGGAGCCCAAGCGCGAGACCGCGCGCGAGACCATCCCGGATCTCGCCTTCAATCCGGCGTTCCTCAAGAAGGTCGACGAGCTCGAATTGTCGGTGCGTTCGGCCAACTGCCTGAAGAATGACAACATCGTCTATATCGGCGATCTGGTGCAGAAGACCGAGGCCGAGATGCTGCGCACGCCGAATTTCGGGCGCAAGTCGCTGAACGAGATCAAGGAAGTGCTGGTGCAGATGGGCCTGCATCTGGGCATGGAAGTGCCCGGCTGGCCGCCGGAGAACATCGAAGAACTCGCCAAGCGCTTCGAGGATCATTACTGAGCAGGCATCAGGGATAGTCATCAGGGATCGGGATTTTTCTTGATACCCGACACCTGCTTTCTGATCCCTGTGTCCGGAGGACACACGTGCGTCACGCCAAGACCCACCGCAAGTTCAACCGTCGCTCGGATCATCGCAAGTCGATGCTGGCGAACCTGGCTGCTTCGCTGATCAAGCACGAACAGATCACCACAACCCTGCCGAAGGCAAAGGATTTGCGGCCGATCGTCGAAAAGCTGGTCACGCTCGGCAAGCGCGGCGACCTGCATGCGCGCCGCCAGGCGATCGCCCAGATGCGCGACATCGCCATGGTCAAGAAGCTCTTCGAGGTGATCGGCCCACGCTACAAGGAGCGCAATGGCGGCTACACCCGGGTGATGAAGGCGGGCTTCCGCTACGGCGATTCCGCTCCGGTCGCGGTGATCGAATTCGTCGATCGTGACGTCGAGGCCAAGGGCAAGGATTCCGGGCCGGTTCAGGCGCGGACCGAGGAGGCGCCGGCGCCGGCCGCCGCGTGAACTTGGCCACCATCTCACCAACGGCGAGGGCAGCGGTCGCTGCCCTTTTTCGTGCCTGCTGCCGCTGTGCGGCTCATGCGTGCAACGTCAGCATGATTGGCGCAAGCGCGCCGGTGCCTTAGGGTGCCGGCGCAAATCCAGGAGGGGGACTTGATGATCCGGCTTGCAGCATTCTCCATCGCCACACTGGGATTTATTGGCGCGGCTTCCGCCGAGGCGCCGGTCGAGCGCGGCTCCTATCTTGTCAACACCATCCTGACCTGCGGCAATTGCCACTCGCCGAAGGGGCCGCCCCAGGCCGTCGCCGGCAAGGATTTTTCCGGTGGGCTTCGTTTCGACGAGCCGCCGTTCGACGTCACGGCGCCGAACATCACGCCGGACAAGGCGACCGGCATCGGCTCCTGGAGCGACGCCGACATCAAGAAGCTCCTGCGCACCGGCGTCCGTCCGAACGGCACGCCGATCGCGTCCGTCATGCCGACCGGCTTCTACGAGATCATCACCGACGGCGACATGGACGCGATCGTCGCCTACCTGCGCGCCCTCAAACCGGTCAGCAACAAGGTGCCCGATCCGATCTATAAGATGCCGGCGCCGCGGCAGATCTTCCCCGGCGCCGAGAAGCCCTACACGCAGGCGATGCTGAGCGACCAGATGAAGAACGGCTTTTACCTCGTCACCATCGGTCATTGCCTGGAGTGCCATACGCCGATGGAAAAGGGCCGGCACGACTGGTCGGACATGGGCCGCGGCGGCATGGAGTTTCCAGGTCCGTGGGGCCTCTCGATTTCGCGCAATATCACCTCGAGCAAGACCAAGGGCCTCGGCGCCTGGAGCGACGCCGAGATCAAGCGCGCCATCATCCAAGGCATCGACAAGGACGGCAATAAGCTGAAACCGCCGATGGGCTTCGACTACTACGCCCATATGACCGACGCCGATCTCGACGCCGTCATCGCCTGGGTGCGGACGCTGCCTGCGAAAGACTGATCATCGCGGCCCCGCGCCAGCGGCGGTCGGCCCGGCACGCAGTCGGCGACCGACATGTTCAAGGAGGCCGAGGAGGAGGGGCGGCCTGCCATCGCCCTTCATTTGCCCCGTGACAGTCGCTATATGACGGCCGTTATATGTGCGACATTTTGATTGGAGCTGCGATGCCCTGCCGATCTCTGGTCTCAGCCGGTGCACTCATTTTGGCATGTGCGACACTGGCTGCTCCCGCAAGCGCGCAACAGCGCCAGGTGCCAGCGTCGGCCGCCCAGCTTCAACTGTCGTTCGCGCCGATCGTGCAACGCGTCGCGCCGGCGGTGGTCAACGTCTACGCCAGCCACGTCGTCGAGAACCAGAATCCGTTCCTGGCCGACCCGTTCTTCCGCCAGTTTTTCGGCGGCGGAGGCGGCATGCCGCGCGCCCAGGTCGAGCGTTCGCTCGGTTCCGGCGTTCTGGTCGAAGCCACGGGCCTCGTCGTCACCAACTATCACGTCATCGAGGGCGCGAGCGAAGTGAAGATCGCGCTCGCCGACAAGCGCGAATTCCCGGCCGACATCGTGCTCAAGGATCAGCGCAGCGATCTCGCGGTGCTGCGCATCAAGGGCGCGAGCGAGCGCTTTCCGACCTTGGAATTCGCCAATTCCGACGAGCTGCAGGTTGGCGACGTGGTGCTCGCGATCGGCGATCCGTTCGGCGTCGGCCAGACCGTGACCCACGGCATCGTCTCGGCGCTGGCGCGCACCCAGGTCGGCATCAGCGATTACCGGTTCTTCATCCAAACCGACGCTGCCATCAATCCCGGCAATTCCGGCGGCGCGCTGGTCGACGTCAACGGCCGCCTCGTCGGCGTCAACTCGGCGATCTATTCGCGCTCTGGCGGCTCGATCGGTATCGGCTTCGCCATCCCCGCCAACATGGTGCGGGTCGTCGTCGCCTCCGCCGAGGGCGGCAGCGGCGCGGTGAAGCGGCCGTGGCTCGGCGCCAAGCTGCAGGAGGTGACGCCGGAGATCGCCGAGAGCTTGGGGCTCAAGCGCCCGAGCGGTGCGTTGGTGGCCAACGTCGCCAAGGATGGGCCCGCGGCGGCGGCCGGCATCAAGACCGGCGATCTGATCGTCACCGTCGACGGCGTAACCGTCGAAGACCCCAACGCCTTCGATTATCGCTTTGCCACCAAGCCGATCGGCGGCACCGCCAAGGTCGGGCTCATCCGGCAGGGCAAGGAAACCGTCGCCGCGGTGGCGCTGCAGGGCCTGCCCGAGACGCCGCGCGAGGAAGTTCAGATCCGCGGCCAGTCGCCGTTCCTCGGCGCCACGGTGGCGAACCTGTCGCCGGCCTTGGCCGACGAGCTGCGGCTCGATCCGCAGACCGAGGGCGTCGTCATCACGGCGGTCGCCGACGGCTCGGCGGCGCAGTCGGTCGGCTTCCAGAAGGGCGACATCGTCGTCTCCGTCAACAATCAGAAGATCGCGAAGTCCGCCGATCTGCAGCGCGTCACCAACTCGCCCAGCCGGCAGTGGCGCATCACCATTCAGCGCGCCGGCCAGCAGATTTCGGTGATGTTCAGCGGATGATTTTCACCTCTCCTGCCCTTAAGGGAGAAGGCGGAGCAAGGCGATGAGCTCGCGCCCGAAGCAGAAAGGCCCAAACCTGTTCGCCGCCGGCGGGCTCGACCGCGCCGCGCCGCGGCCGCTCGCCGACAAGCTGCGCCCCAACGCGCTCGCCGACGTCGTCGGCCAGGACCAGCTGCTCGGGCCTGACGGCGCCCTGACGCGGATGCTGGAGACGCGCTCGCTCGGCTCGCTGATCTTCTGGGGGCCGCCCGGCACCGGCAAGACCACGGTGGCGCGGTTGCTTGCGCGCGCCACCGACCTTTATTTCGAGCAGATCTCGGCGATCTTCTCCGGCGTCAACGACTTAAAGAAAGTGTTCGACGCGGCGCGGCTGCGGCGCGAGACCGGGCAGGGGACGCTGCTTTTCGTCGACGAGATCCATCGCTTCAACCGTGCGCAGCAGGATAGCTTCCTGCCCGTGGTCGAGGACGGCACCATCGTGCTGGTCGGCGCCACCACGGAAAACCCGTCCTTCGAGCTGATCGCGCCGCTCTTGTCGCGCGCCCGCGTGCTCGTCTTCAAGCCGCTCGATGCCGCGGCGATCGAGAAGTTGCTCGCCCGCGCCGAGGCCATCGAGGCCAAGACGCTGCCGCTCGACGCCGACGCCCGCGCCTCGCTGATCCGCATGGCTGACGGCGACGGCCGTGCCGCCCTGACGCTCGTCGAAGAGGTCTGGCGCGCGGCCCGCGGCGGCGAGATTTTCGATGCCTCAGCGCTCCAGGGCGTGGTGCAGCGCCGTGCGCCGATCTACGACAAGTCCCAGGACGGCCACTACAATCTGATCAGCGCCCTGCACAAGTCGGTGCGCGGCTCCGATCCCGACGCGGCGCTGTATTATCTCGCCCGCATGCTCGATGCCGGCGAGGACCCGCTCTATCTCGCCCGCCGCATCGTGCGCATGGCGGTCGAGGATATCGGGCTGGCCGATCCGCAGGCGCTCGTGGTGGCCAATGCGGCCAAGGACGCTTACGATTTTCTGGGCAGTCCCGAAGGCGAGCTGGCGCTGGCCGAAGCCGTGCTCTATGTCGCCACCGCGCCGAAATCGAACGCCACCTATGTCGCCTTCGGCGAAGCCAAGCGCACCGCCAAAGAGGCGGGCTCGCTGCTGCCGCCCAAGCACATCCTCAATGCGCCGACCGGCTTGATGCGCAGCGAAGGCTATGGCGCTGGCTACGAATACGACCATGACGCCGAGGAGACGTTCTCCGGCCAGGACTATTTCCCTGAAGCACTCGGCCGCCGTCAGTTCTACGACCCGCCCGAGCGCGGCTTTGAGCGCGAGATCAGGAAGCGCCTGGAATATTGGGCCAAGCTGCGCCGTGAGCGGAGCGGCCGTTGAGAGGTTCTCGCGGACCGCGCCAGCCCGGCGGCGGACGGCAGATGGCCGGACCGCGGCATCAGCGCCCGTTCGGTCACCCTGAGGCGGCCGCGCAGCGGCCCTCGAAGGGCAACGGCCGAGGCACCCGGACCGCATCCTTCGAGGCGCGCCAAAGGCGCGGACCTCAGGATGACGGTGAACGCAGGGTCGCGCCGGTTGCCATGCCGACGAGCGTGCAAAACGTCGCCGTCACGGCCGACGAATCCGGCATGCGGGTCGACCGCTTCCTCGAGGCGCGTTTTCCGGGCCTGAGCTTTTCCCACATCCAGCGCGTCATCCGCAAAGGCGAGGTGCGGGTCAACGGCAAGCGCACGCAGCCGAAGAACCGCCTCGAAGCCGGACAGACCGTGCGTATCCCTCCGCTGCGGCTCGATCAGCCGAAGCCGCGCCCGCTCGGCAATGAGGCGGACGAAAAGACCCGCGCCTTCTTGCAATCGATCACGCTCTACGAGGACGCCGATGTACTGGTGCTCAACAAGCCGATGGGGCTCGCGGTGCAGGGCGGCTCCGGCACCGTGCGCCACCTCGACGGCATGTTGGAGGTCTTGCGCGACGCGCAGGGCCAGCGGCCGCGGCTTGTGCATCGGCTCGACAAGGATACCGCCGGCTGCTTGTTGGTGGCGAAGACGCGCTTTGCCGCCTCGGCGTTGGCGCAGGCCTTCCGCTCGCGCTCGGCGCGTAAGATCTACTGGGCGCTGGTCGCGGGCGTACCCAAGGTGCAGCAGGGCCGCATCTCGACCTTCCTGGCGAAAGATGAGCGCGAGGACGAGTCGGTCATGCGCATCGCCCGGCACGGCGACAAGGGTGCGAGCCATGCCGTCACCTATTACGCGGTGGTCGAGACCGCGGGACCGCTGCTGGCCTGGCTGTCGCTGAAGCCGGTGACCGGCCGCACCCATCAGCTGCGCGCCCACATGGCGCACATCAATCATCCGATCGTTGGCGATCCGAAATATTTTTCCCGCGAGAACTGGGAGCTGCCCGGCGGCATGCAGAACCGGCTGCATCTCGTGGCGCGGCGCATCGCGGTGCCGCATCCGCGCGGCGGCGTGATCGATGTCACCGCGCCGCTGCCGCCGCACATGCAGCAGTCGTGGAACCTGCTCGGCCTCGACGCCAAGCGCTACGATCCGATCGAGGAGGCGCCGGAAGCGTGAGGAACGGCTTTTGCATGCTCTGCGGCTGCGCCGCTGGCCGGAAGGATCATGACCGATGCCCGACTTCAAGCCGAAAACAGTCTACGTGACCTACATCGCCGCGACCCCTGAGAGGGTGTGGCAGGCACTGATCTCCTCGGAATTCACCCGGAAATATTTCTGGCAGCGCGACATCGAGATCGAGCCGAAGCTCGGCGGCGCGTTTGTGCTGAAGCTGCTGGACGGCAAGATCAACGTGCGCGGCAAGGCCGTCGCCTGGGATCCGCCGCGAAAACTATCGGTCACCTGGCAGGTCGAATGGCCCGACGAATTCCGCAAGCTGCCGGAATGCGTCGTGACCTATGAGATCGCGCAAGCCGGCGAAGCGGTGCGCCTGACCATGACAGAATCGCACTCCTGGAACGTGCCCGAGGCGATCCTGTCCGGCGGCCGCAGCGGCTGGCCGGCCATCCTGTCGAGGCTGAAGAGCCTTTTGGAAACGGGCAAGGTGCCGGCGATCAGGATGGAGCCGCCGAACGAGATGATCGAGGCGATCAGGCAGCTCTGACGTTTCTCGGGGGCAACGCAGCACGTAGCGAAGCGAACTGGTGCGTTGCAGACCTGGGATCGTTACAAACTTGGAGTCTTCTACGATCCCGGATCAGCGGTGCACCACTTCGTGCTGCACCGCGTCCGGGAAACGACGTCCAGAGAGACCGCTCAGCGCAAAGCGGCGTTGATCTTCTCCAGCGCCGTGGAGCCCGGACAAAGCTCCTTTTCGCCCAGCATATTGAGCGGCGCCTCCACCGTATTGAGGTGGCGGTGCAGGTCTTCAGCCTCGGCATCGACATACAGAAGCCCGGTGACCACCTGGCCCTTGGCGGCGTGCTTTTGCAAAAATGACATGGCCGCCAACCGGTCGTGCACGTCGTAGTCGGCGTCGACCTTACGCAACGCGAGCTTGGTGCCGTCGTGCTGCTCGACCACCTGCACCGTGCCCGGCGCGTAGTCGACCGTGATGGGCGCGCGGCCGGTGATGACGTCGAGCCGGTTTACGGCTTCGTTGTGCTCGCGCACATAATCGAAGCTCTTGGTCGAGCCGACGTGGTTGTTGAAGGCGACGCACGGCGAGATGACGTCGATGAAGGCGGCGCCGTTGTGCGAGATCGCCGCTTCGATCAGCGGCACGAGCTGGGTCTTGTCGCCGGAGAAGCTGCGCGCCACGAAGCTCGCGCCGAGTTGCAGCGCGATGCCGACCATGTCGATGGCGCTGTCGGTATTGGTGACGCCGCGCTTCGACTTCGAGCCGCGGTCGGCGGTGGCCGAGAACTGGCCCTTGGTCAGGCCGTAGACGCCATTGTTCTCGACGATATAGGTCATGTTCACGCCGCGGCGGATCGAATGGGCGAACTGGCCGAAGCCGATCGAGGCGGAGTCGCCGTCGCCGGAGACGCCGAGATAGATCAGGTCGCGGTTGGCAAGGTTGGCGCCGGTCAAGACCGACGGCATGCGGCCGTGCACCGAATTGAAGCCGTGCGAGTTGCCGAGGAAGTAGTCGGGCGTCTTCGACGAGCAGCCGATGCCGGAAATCTTGGCGACGCGATGCGGCTCGATCGAGAGCTTGAAGCAGGCCTCGATGATGGCGCCGGTGATCGAGTCGTGGCCGCAGCCGGCGCACAGCGTCGAGATCTTGCCCTCGTAGTCGCGGTGCGTATAACCGAGCGCGTTCTTCGGCAGTTCGGGATGGTGGAATTTCGGCTTGACGACGTATGTCATGACACGACTTTCCGCAGCGGCGTCACCTTGAGCTGGTCGAGGTGGTCGCCGATGGCCTTGGCGATGAAGCGGGCGGTGATCGGGGTGCCGTCGTAATGCACGATCGGCACGAGCCGCACCGGATCGATGCTCAGCTCGTTGACGATCAGCGAGCGCAGCTGGCTGTCGCGGTTCTGCTCGACCACATAGACGAAGTCGTGCTCGGCGATGAAGCTCGGCACGCTGGAATGGAACGGGAAGGCGCGAAGCCGCAACCGGTCGAGCTGGTGGCCGCGCGCCTCCAGCACGCCGATCGCCTCGTCCATGGCCGGCGCGGTTGAGCCGAAATAGATCACGCCATATTTGGTCGGCTTGGCCGCATTGGCCTGCAGCGGCCGCGGCACGAGGTCCTTCGCGGTTTCGAATTTGCGCAGAAGCCGCTGCATGTTGTCCTGATAGGCCGGCCCTTCCTCGGTGTAGCGCGCATAGCGATCGCGCGACGTGCCGCGGGTGAAGAACGAGCCCTTGGTCGGATGCGTTCCCGGATAGGTGCGGTACGGTATGCCGTCGCCGTCGACGTCGAGATAGCGGCCGAAATCGCGGCCGTCATCGAGCATGTCGGCGGTCATGATCTTGCCGCGGTCGTACTGCTTGGCGTCGTCCCACTTTAGCGGCCGGCACAGGCGGTGATTCATGCCGATGTCCAGGTCGAGCATGAGGAAGATGGTGGTCTGCAGCCGGTCGGCGAGGTCGAACGCCTGCGCCGCCATTTCGAAGGCTTCCGCAGGATCTTCCGGAAACAGCAGCACATGCTTGGTGTCGCCGTGGGAGGCGTAGGCCGCGCTGATAATGTCGCACTGCTGGGTGCGCGTCGGCATGCCGGTCGACGGCCCGGCGCGCTGCACGTCCATGATCACGGCGGGGATTTCGGCGAAATAGGACAGCCCGATGAACTCCTGCATCAGCGAGATGCCGGGTCCGGAGGTCGCGGTGAACGCGCGCGCGCCGTTCCAGCCGGCGCCGATCACGATACCGATGGAGGCGAGCTCATCCTCGCCCTGGACGATGGCGTATTTCGCCTTCTTGGTCTCCGGATCGTGACGCAGCCGCCGGCAATGGCTGGTAAACGCGTCCGCCAATGACGAGGACGGCGTGATCGGATACCAGGCGCACACCGTGGCGCCGCCATACACCGCGCCGAGCGCCGCCGCCGAATTGCCTTCGATGAAGATGCGGTCGCCGACCTTGTCGGCCTTGCGCACGCGAAGCCCGATCGGGCATTTCAGGTTCTGCAGCGCGTAGTCGCGGCCGAGATGCAGCGCATGCACGTTCGAGGAGAGAAGCTTCTCCTTGCCCTTGTACTGCTCGCCGATCAATTGCTCGATGACCTTGGGATCGATGTCGAGCAGCGCCGACAGGGCGCCGAGATAGATGATGTTCTTGAACAGCTGGCGCTGCCGCGGATCGGTATAGGTGGAATTGGTGATGGCGGTGAGCGGCACGCCGATGACGGTGATATCGTTGCGGAACTTCGACTTCGGCATCGGCTTGGTCGAGTCGTAAAGCAGATAGCCGCCCGGCTCGATCGAGGCGACATCCTTGTCCCAGGTCTGCGGGTTCATCGCCACCATCATGTCGGTGCCGCCACGGGCGCCGAGATGGCCGGCCTCGCAGACGCGCACCTCGTACCAGGTCGGCAGACCCTGGATGTTGGACGGAAAGATGTTGCGCGGCGACACCGGCACGCCCATGCGCAGGATCGAGCGGGCGAACAGCTCATTGGCGCTCGCCGAACCCGAGCCGTTGACGTTGGCGAAGCGGACGACAAAGTCGTTTACGCTGCTGATTGGGCTTGGCGTTGGCATGCTTGTTCCGCGTGCGTCATGTCGATGAGATATTTTTGCATGTCCCAGGCCCCGGTGGGACAGCGCTCGGCGCATAGCCCGCAATGCAGGCAGACGTCCTCGTCCTTGACCATGATGCGGCCGGTCTTGAGGCTGTCGCCGACATAGAGGTCCTGCGTCAGGTTCTTGGCCGGCGCCTGCAGCCGCGCGCGCAGCTCGGCTTCCTCGCCGTTCGCGGTGAACGTGATGCAGTCCATCGGGCAGATGTCGACGCAGGCATCGCATTCGATGCAGAGCTGGCCGGTGAACACGGTCTGCACGTCGCAATTCAGGCAGCGCTCGGCTTCCTTCAGC
>Ga0335077_10011684_pt1 | contig 10974 bp, 8 predicted proteins | sample Lox_Sample_31_FD_207151 | JGI IMG/M metagenome (GOLD analysis project Ga0335077, IMG submission 207151) | Soil microbial communities from Loxahatchee National Wildlife Refuge, Florida, United States - Lox_Sample_3.1 | ecosystem: Environmental > Terrestrial > Soil > Wetlands | place: USA: Florida...
GGCTGCCGCGCCCCTGACGCCTTCCCGCAGGCCGGGCAGCCGCGGCAGGTCATCGGAGGCTAGCTGTTCCCGTACGCGAGCCAGGTGATCTGCCGTGTGCACGGTGGCTGCCGTCACGTTGTTCCTCTCGCTCAGCCGAATCGCCAGCATCAGACTAGGGGCAGGCGCTGACATTTCCGCGGGACGCGGCTTCCCGGGGATGCACGACAGGATTGTTGAAGATGATCTTGCCTTGCCGCTGACCAGGCCGAGTCTGAGTCGCCAGGTCTGTCAGACTCTCGGTCGAGCGGGCCTGGCGGCATATGAGCTGATGCTAACGCGAGCGGTCGGCCAGCTGTTGAGTAGGCTTCGCGCGGCGGTCCGCGAGTGCCCGGGATGGTCCTGGGCGGGCGGCTTTGCGCTTGAGCGGTCACCAGGCTCGGGCCGTGGGCCTGGCGAGCCGATCTTTGCCGGCGCGGGCGAACTTAATGCGACTGGTGCCGGTTAGCTGGCCGGTCGGGCTACCTACGACAACGGTCTATCTGGCGCTCGGACGGCAAGTGCGCCAGATGCGTGATTCTCACGGACGCGAGCGCTTGTCGGAATACTGAGGCTTATTGATGGCGTAGCGACGGCTAGCGCACTGATCCTTCGATCTGGTCTACCAGTTTGCCCCATAGCAAGTTGAAGAAGCCGTCAAATGTGCCATCAGGCGCCTCCCTTCCAAACGAGCTATAGTCGGTCACGTCAACTACAGCCTGGCTGCGCTCTTTGTTGAATTTCGGCGTGGCGAAGCCGTTCGATGCGTTGGTTCCAAAATGTCGGTATCCGACCAGCCAAGTGATCTTATCATCACCCATAGAGCCGCCCTTATTGATGTTTATTCCTGCTACGGTGTTGCCGCCGCGCTCGACGCGTACCGTAATAGAGTCATCGCGCACGCGTACGTTGGTCATGAACCCGTTGCCTTCCAGCTGCTGGGCGCCTGCTTGGAATCGTTCGGCTAGATGGTCGAAGATGCGGTCTAGCTCGTTGTACTTGCTATAGGCAGAAGGCGTCACCTTGGGGAGCCTGACCTGTAGAGCGTCGCCGACAACCTTGCCGACGGGAGCTTCCGGTTGACCGGTGCGCTCGGCAGACTTGACCTTCTTGACAAGTTCGTCCGCTAGCCGATCTGGCGTAAAAGCCTCCGAACGCAGATACCCGATATGTGGGTGCAACAGTTCCGCGGGCACGTCCGCGTTACCCATTATAACGGGCAGAATGTAGCCGTCTCCCAGTTTGACGGCTGTCATCATGGCCGAAGCGAACTCGTCCATCGGAATGGGCTTAGCGAGATAGTCTGAAGATAGAAAAGGGACGAAGAAGCGCGTCTGTGAACTGTAGGTGCGCCGTTGCTCCTGAATGAAGTTTTTGCCCCACCAATCATTGGTTTTGTCTTCGTCGAAGAAGACCCGCAGCCCTTTCGCCTTGCACGCGGCGACGGTCTCCCGCACGTACCCGCGCTGCTCCCCGGCGAACGAAACCGCAATATCGTAGATTTGATTCGAGTTCATAATCCTACTCTACTATCTTTGGAGCTACTGCTCAGCTGGGTCTAGCCAGCGCGCAGCCTATCCGTTTACATGGATCCGCACCCATGCCGTCAGACTCGTCAGGCGACACGCCAGCTTCCCTGCACATTTCGTTCGGGCATGTGCGGAGGACGCCTCAGCTGGTTTTGGGAAGCTTCAGCCAGCCAGCCCGCCCACCGGCCGATGAACTCATTCAGGTCTCCGACGTCAAGCTCTGTAAAAGGCCACGCGACCTGGGCATTGTAACTGCCCCCAGGTTTTATAGCGGCGCCTGAGTCGCTGTTTGGATTCAAGGCGAAGGGCTCTTGGTAAGCAATAAACCGCTTCATCGGGTGCGGCATGAACGCTGTCTCGTACCAGTGGAACTCACCCTTTCGCTGTGCATCACAGTACCAAAGCGAGTGACTTCGACCTTGGTAGTCATCTTGTCTCGTTGCCTGTATCTTCAGGTTAAGCGATGAAAAGGCGACGACATCGATGGCAGGTGGCGGTTCGCCCCATGGATTCGTTGAGACGGTTTTCGGTGGGTCGAGGTGTAGTTCTGCGGTGTTGAGCAGGATAGTCCAGCCGATAGGTAGGCCGACACTCCCACTCGCCGAGGGGGCGTAGGCCAGGATTGCGTCTCGCAGCAGATTGCCTATTCGGGAAATCCCCTGATCAGCAGCATCGGCGATTGCCTTACGACGCTCGGTTTCTGATTGACGCACCGACGCCTGTCGGCCCATCTCCCCGATACGCGCTGTATTCGCTTGGTCGACTTGCTGGAGCTGAGCCAGTCCAGCAGAGGGCGGCGCTTCGACCGCCCGCTGAAGGCGGGCAAGCAGATTGTTCGGAGTCGGCCTTGTTTCGGGTGCTTTGTAAAGACACTCATCTACGAGTGCTCTCAGCCCAAGCGGAGCGCTTACCAGGTCCGGTGCCTTATCTTGCAAGTGCTGTCTGCGAAGATCGTCAAGGTCAGTGAACGGCAGCGCCCCGGACAACAGCTCATAGGCGATAACGCCGACCGAGTACACATCCGTCGCTGCCGTTGGACGCTCATACCGCCAAGTTTCGGGAGCTGCGTAGAATGGCGTAAAGGAGAATCTCCTGGTGTCCGGAGCTGTGGAAGCCTCTGCGTAGCGGGATATGCCGAAATCGGCAACGCACCAGTCTCCGTTGTTCAGCAAGATGTTCTGGGGCTTGAGATCACGGTGCACCACCCGACCATCCAGGTCGACCAGGCAGGTGGCGATGTCCGAGAGGATCGTTACGACATCCGCAATGGGCCGTGGCCCTGGGCTTTCATCCAGATGCTTGCGGAGCGACTTCTCGGCCTTGGGCATGACCAGCACCCAATACTCATCGGTCTCGCCGTCATCGATGACCGGGATAACGTTGCGCACATTGGGCAGGCTTACGAACAGAAGCTCTCGTTGTGCGCCCGGCTTCTTGGGGATCAGCTTGATAGCGGCAGTCTCGCCTTCAGAGGAAACTGCCTCATAGACCTGGCCGAAACCGCCTTCATCGCCGATTTGATCGCCGAGTTGCCATGTCCGCTTCAACTGTATCTGCATCATCGAATCCAAAAGTTTCCGGAAGCTGTAACTAGCCTTATGTACCGGTATATCGACTCAACTTGCCCAAGGATACCGGCGCATGCCCTCGTGCCGCCCATCCAACACGCCGAGCATCGCCTACGTGCGGCTCGGTCTCCGGCTGAGTCCCCTTCGACCGATTAGGTGAGTGGAGCAGGGCAAGGCGCTCCACTCACATCTACCAAGGTTCGCCGCATCTGAGTGACAAGATCACTCGGACGAGCCAGATGACCTGCGCAAATCAAGACGCCTCACAATCCTGTCGTGCACCCGCTTCCCGGCACAGAGCAGGACTGACGCGACGGGCCTGAGCCGGGTGCAGAGTACCGCCGACGGACAGGACCACGTGAACGGCCTGGCGGGGCCGTGCGGCAAATGGCGGGCGCTGTCTGCATGGTGCGCTAGCGTCGCTGCATGGCCGATCCGAACGCGCTGGGGACAGGCGAGCCCGCGGACGGCGCTGCCGATCGGCCCTCCGATCCGAGTTCCCCGGGTCCCGGTAGTGTCGTCGATGCCCGGCCGTCCGAGTACGAGGCCGCGACTATGCAGTGGCTCTATGAGACGGTCGACATGCTGATGTGCGCACGCGATCCTGACTATGCGAATCTCGGATCCGAACGGGTGGAGTGGCTGCCCGAGGCGGCGGTCGAACTGCCCGACGGGCAGGAGATGGTCATCGAGCCCTACCGGATCGCGGCGACCGGCAGCGTGGCGATCGATCCGGTGATCGCCGGCGATTTCGACGACTTGCACGCGGTGGTGTCCAGTATCGCCGACCAGCGGCTCGAACAGACCATGCGGGCGCTCTTCGCAGCGCTGGCCGACGTCTCGCAGCGGACCGGGAACACTGTCGAAATCGGAGAGGACGGCGCCGAGGGATTGCTGGCCCTGATGGAGATCACGGACATGGACTTCGATGAGCATGGCAACCTGAGATCCAGTTTCATGGTGTCGTCGGCGGACGCTGAATGGGTCCGAGCGCAGCAGGCCGGGTTCACGCCGGATCAGCAGCGGCGGTCCGCGGAGATCATCAACCGGAAGAGGGAGGCGTACTATGCTTCGCGACGTCGTCGCAGGCTTCCTCGACACGGTTACTGAGCGGGAGTTCGACGCGCCGCTGATAGCGCTGCTGGCTGCCCGCGGCTTCGCCGACGTGCACTTCCTGCACGGCGCCTTCGAGTTCGGCAAGGACTTCATCGCCAAGGGCGCCAAACCCGCTGACGGCGACACGGGTACCGGCGAGCCCTCCTCATGGACCCGGCACCAGTTCGCGATCCAGAGCAAGGCGGGCGACCTTGGCCTGGCGGAATGGCGGGCGGTACGCACCCAGCTCGATGAGGCGCGGCTTGACGGCCTGGCTCATCCGTCCTTTGACCAGGCGCTGCCGCGTGCGGCAGTGCTGTTGACCACCGGGCGCCTGGTCGGCGCGGCGGCGGTGCAAGCCCAGGCCTACCGTGAGGCTGAACGGGGCCGCGGACGGCCAGACTTCGAGGTCTGGGACCATGAACGGCTGCTGGAGTGGCTCGTGGATTCCCCGGAGGCAGGATTGGCTGGTACCAGTGATGGGCCAGTCCTCGCTCTGGCGGGCGCGATCGATGCCCGGCAGATCACGTTCGCGGCACTGGAGCGCCGCGCACGAGCGTGGCTTCCCGCAGTTCCGGGCAGCCTAGAGGCAGCCACGGACCCCGCCGCCGAGGTCGCCGCACGCAGCCGCCGGGCCGCGGTCGAAGCCGCGGTACTCGGCAACCGACTACGCCGCCACGGCCGGGTAGACCTGGCCGCCTTGACCGCGCTGCTGCTGCTGCGTGCAGCCTGGTGCCACACGCTGAGCGAATCGCCCGGCACCGTGCCCGCGCGTCCCGAAGTCGCCCATGCCGCGATCCGTATGTTCGCCGGATACGCCGCCGGGTTGCTGGAGCAAGTCGAGCCCATAGCGAAGGACCCGCGCGCCATGCTGAGCGCGGTTACCCCCACCTCTTTCCCGCACGCGGCGTACCCGGCTGCGTGCATGCGCATCATCGAGATCCTCGGCCTGCTCGGCCTGCTGCCCGCCGACATCACGACCGCACAGGACGGGAGCGAGCTGGCGCCGCCGGCCGACAGGGTCTTGCGTGTCGTCCAGGACCTGCTGGAAAACCAGCCGGGTTGCGCGCATCCGGTCAGCGACGGATTCGCCGTGTCGTTGATCGCCCCGGCTATCCTCACTGCCCGCCGCGACCCGGCCGCGGCGCAGCGGTACCTCAGCCGAGCCGCCGTCTGGGTAGCCGACCGCTACGACGCGGACCGCGGCACGCTCGGGCTAGCCGGGACCACCGCGGATGCCGGTACCGAGGTGGCATACCTGCTTGGCGCGCCGTTCGAGAACGGACCCGTCCGGCGGTCCCTCAGCTACCTGGCAACGGTACTGACCGACCTCGCCGCGATCATCCCGCAGTCCGGAGACTTGTACGTAGACACCGTCAATGAGTTTCTGGCCGTGGACGCCGACTCCCAGCTGCTGCGGGCCGACGAACGCCGGGCGCAGTGGCGTCCCGACGGGACCGGCGTGACGCTCGCCCCTCGGGTCCGCTACGCCGAGCCGCTACCGCCGGACGGCTGCGCGGCCAGGCACTTCCAGGACCCCGCGCCGCCAGTCCCCGCCTGGGACGCGCTCGCCCTGACCAGCGTTACACGCGACCGGCATGTAGCGAACGTGCTACGCAATAATCTCGCCATAGTCTGACACGATGCGCAGATCGCCGATCAGGCAGAGCGCTGACAGCCAGTGCATTCGCCGCTATCTAACACTGAACCTGTCCGCCGACCGTCGCGACACTGCGGCAGCGCCTGGATCAGGGCTGTCGGCGCTCCGGCCCCAGGCGGGCTATTGCCCCGGCTCGACCGATGCACAATCTTAAGTGGATAGCTGCCTTTCGATCTCCTCTCTTGCAAATCGCGTGCGCACATCAGCCGGGAAGCGAATTCCTTGGGGGTCGAGAAAGTCGATTAGATCGATCAGCTGGTGCTGCAGCCTAGTCACGCGCTCAACAGCAGTCTCCGGATCGTGTGCCGCCAAGTCAACATCATCAAGGAGCCCTCCAAGCCATTCCCGAGACTCGCGGTCCTCAGACATTCTCCGGCAGAACTCAGCATAACCAATGCACCAGCGTTCTCCGGGCTTGCTTTCAGCAGGGATCATCAACTCTCCGATCGCTCGCTGATTGACACGGAATACGTGGAATACCTTGCCGCTATCGGGATAGCCGTAGCTGAATGTATGGCCGATCTGCGAGAGCAAGAGCACAGCCCGCTCGTTACGCTCGCTTCCACCTATATCTAGGAACTGAATGTCGCGCCGAAATATCTCAGCCCAGCCCATGTATTGAGCGAACAGATAGACTGTACTGTATCGCACGTACACCGCCTGCTGCTCGCTGCCCTCAAGCAGAAAGGCCGTAAAGAATCCCCTTCCGGTGCCCGTGCGATCAACCTCGTACCCGTACAGGATATTCCAAAGCCTGCTTTGGAGGTCAAAGGCTGCCCACAACAGGGAGTCTCTATAGCGGCTCATATAGTCCTGTCGCTCAGCGGTCCTCAGCCTGGTTTGCCACCAGTAGCCGGAAACTGCTGTGAAGATCGCCCCCAGAACAGCGATCACCGCTGACACAACGGCTACCATGAGGCCTACCTTCCACCGAATCCGTCAAGTATTAATCGCGCCAACTCTACGAGATGAAGCATGCCGAAGACCCCCGTGCGGCGCCCCGCCGCGGCTAGCTACTTCGACCTGAAAAACCCGCGTGGTGCGTGACCGCCGCCAGTGAGAGACGATGGCCTCGATCTCTTGGGCTAGAAGCGATCGAGGCCACCGTGTTTCGTACATTAAGCGATCCGCCGTCGTCCTGGGAGTGCGCGCTGCCGCCGGAGTTGCTGCAGCTGCCTGGGGAGCTGGCGCGGGTGGACGCGCTGCTTGATGATCCGGTGTTCTTCGCGCCGTTCGCGCCGTATTTCCATCCGGTGCTGGGCCGGCCGTCGACGCCGGCGGAGTGCTATCTGCGGCTGATGTTCTTGAAGTTCCGGTACCGGCTGGGCTATGAGAGCCTGTGCGCGGAGGTCAGCGATTCGATCTCCTGGCGGCGGTTTTGCCGGATCCCGCTCGATGCCAGGGTGCCGCACCCGACGACGCTGATGAAGCTGACCACCCGGTGCGGGGAAGACGCGGTGGCCGGGCTGAACGAGGCGCTGCTGGCCAAGGCAGCCGGGCAGAAGCTGCTGCGGACCGCGCGGGTGCGCGCGGACACCACGGTGATCCCGGCGGACGTGGCCTACCCGACGGACTCCGGGCTGCTGGCCAGGGCGGTCGGCAAGCTGGTCCGCGCAGCCCGGCGGGTGCAGGCCGCGGGCGGGGCCTGCGGCACCGTGATGACGGACCGGCGGCGGGCCGCCGGGCGGCGGGTCCGGGAGATCGCCGTCAGGCTGCGCGCCCGCGGCAAGCTGGCCCGGGAAGAGCGCAGCACGGCGATCGCCCGCACGACCGGGGAACTGGCCGGCCTGGCGGCCAAGACAGCGGCCGAGGCCGTCGCGGTATTGCGCAACGGGCGCCGCGCGCTGCCCCGGGCGCTGACCGGCCGGATGCGGGGCCGGATGCGGCGCGCGCTGGATGAGCTGGCGGTCACCATCGAGCGCACCGCCGCAATCATCGCCCAGACCCGGTCCCGGCTGGCCGGCCAGCTGCCCGAGAGCGCGACCCGGCTGGTCAGCCTGCACGACCCCGATGCGCGGCCGATCCGCAAGGGCCGCATCGACCGCCCGGTGGAGTTCGGGTACAAGGCCCAGGTCACCGACAACGACGACGGCATCGTGCTGGACTACGCCGTGGAGTACGGCGCTGCCCCGGACGGCCCGCAGCTGGCGCCCGCCATAGAACGGATTGCGCGGCGAACCGGCCGCGTGCCCCGCGCGGTGACCGCCGACCGAGGCTACGGCCAGCCGGCCGTTGAACGTGACCTGCATGACCTGGGCGTCCAGACCGTGGCGATCCCCCGCCAGGCCACCACCTCCCCCGCCCGCAAGACCATCGAGCACAGCCGGAGCTTCCGCCGGCTGGTCAAGTGGCGAACCGGATGCGAGGGCCGGATCAGTTGTCTCAAGCGCGGTTACGGCTGGGACCGCACCCGCCTGGACGGCAGGACAGGAGCCGCCACCTGGTGCGGACACGGGGTATTCGCCCACAACCTGGTCAAGATCAGCGCCCTGGCCGGATGACCCGGCCCGGGGGCAAGCCAACGCCCCTACGCCCTAACTCACCCTCCGACTTTTTCAGGTCGAAGTAGCTAGCATTGGCGCGTTTGCCCGGGCCGAGCAGCCGACCTGCACAGTTGGCGTCCTTCTGGGAGGCGGGCTTGCTTGTTCCGTCCCCGATAGGGAGTGCGGATGGCAGTCTTCGCCGATGCAGTCCTTATCGCCCAGCCACGACCAGGCCCGAGACGGGCAAGTACGCGCACGATTCCCCAGATCCGGGTCGCGGTCAGGCCATGCACGGCGACGGGCAGCGTCTGGACACCCACACGGTGTCACCGTCCGGCGTGACGTTGACCTGCAGGTTCATCCCGCGCTGGCGGTGCTTGCCGGAACAGAACAGCTGGTCGGCAGTCACCCGGTCGATGGGGATTAAAGCGCCGTCGATGACCAGCTAGGCGAGCCCGGCGTCCTTGGCCTCGGCCAGCGCTTGGCACAGCCTGGGTGAGCCACCAGGTCGGCAGGGCCAGAGTCTCGGTGACACGGCGCGAGGCAGTGGCGGTGCCGACGCCGAATTCTGCGGCAGCTCGGCGAATGTCTCGCCTTTGCGCAGTTAGATCAGCGCGGCTACCTGGCCCCTGGGTTGAGCTTGCGCCAGAGTGATGCGATCTGTTTGCGGTGTCGGTGGATGATACCGGCGGTGTATGCGAGGACCTGGCGGCGACAATGGCAGTGCGGCAGGGTCGAAAAGCATCTGGAGCCTCTCGGCGGCTGATGCGGATCTTGGTCGATAGCTTCGCCTACCAAGGGTTTCGTCTTACGCCAAGGCTACGCCGTGCCTGATCAGCCCAAACGCCGGGCTCCGCCAAGATCAGAACGAAAATCGCTCACCGACGTCTCATCCAAAGTAAGTTTACTGCTGCCGAACTCAATGCCGGCTAGGCTGCGGTGCGTGAGCTACGGCGACAGGACGGCAACCACTGGGCAGCATAACCTTCTGCAAGCTTGGAGGCGTACAGTCCGCAGATTCAGGCGCAATGATTTGATATTCTTGTCCTGGGGTGGTCGTTCCAGCGAAAACGTCGCATCAGTATTGCAATCTATTCTGCAGAGCCATTTCGCGTCGGCGCAAGTATTCTTTTCGCGAACGAGCATCGCGGTCGGCGAGGACCCCCTGAAAAGAATGATTGATGAAGGGCTGCTTAAGGCTAAGGTATTGGTAGCCGTGCTGACGAAAGACTCAGCGGCCCGGCCCTGGGTTGTATGGGAGACAGCCACGGTCTGGGCCAAGAATGGTTTGGTCGTTCCTATATTCGTTGACTTGAGTCCAGGTGACGTGCCTGGCCCTCTGACGGTGAGGGTACAGGGTGTTCGCATTGGTGAAAGGCAGGAAGTCGGCCGAGCACTTATAAGAATTGCCAACGCTATAGGGTTCGCTGAGGACCAGCCTCTAAGCGACGAAGAGTGGCAGCAACTGACGGAATCAGTCGAGGCAGAATTCACTCGCGCAGCGGTTTCGACCGCCCTTCCGCAGATTCCAGCCGAATTTGGCCAGCGGACCGTTCCGCTTGACGATGGACTTCATAGTGCGGGGACATTGCTGGCAATCGAGGTAAAAGCACACAGTGAACTCAGTCAGGCCCAGGTCGTCATGACCTCAGTAACCGGTCCGCCAGACGCGAGAACGATTGCAGCACCCGCGCACCTCTTCTGGTATCCCGGAAACGATAAATCAACTACTGTCGCTCAGGGTGCATCTGGTCTCATCAAGGTCGCCAGGGTAGGGCCTATGCCCCCTAGTGCCGTGATGGATTCGCCTGATCAAAGCCTTCCCTGGTCATTGCCGAACGGAGCATGGCATGTTGAGCTTCAATTGACTGCGGCAGGATATTCCGCACGACACATTACCGCGGACTTCAATGTCCATCCTGCTGACGGCATCCCAAGCCAAGGAATTGAGTGGACGGATCTGGCGGTCTCGTTACCGCTGCTTCGCCACACTCCGATAATTGGCGATATGCCGACTCGCACCGAAGTGGCAGGAGTAAGTCAACCCCTCCTACATAGTCTCACGTAGCTCCAATTGGGACCGTAACTGGATAGGTAGGACGCGTTGCCGTACGCCCTTTCCTGGAGCAATGCGTGGTCGTTTTTGCCGCCCGACCCTCGACAGGGCGATGAAGTAAGCGAAACGACCAGCCACCGACCCGGCGAGGCCGATCCACGCAGACCTTGGCAACCGTATGACCAGAGCAGCAGCGGCCGTTCCTGTGGTCGGGATATCTGACGCGAGCAGCCGCACCTGCCGGCTTACCCATCCAGTCGCCTGCTGCCTGCCTGGCCGGCCCGTTGTCGGCCTCGCCATGAAGCCATCTTTGGGGTTTTTTCGTTCGGGCTCCTCGTGGATGGCAGATTGTTATCGCTCATCGCATCGAAACGATGACAGGGTGCTCCCATTGGGGATGTCACCCGATATCTTGTTACAACTCATTCCGTTATGGACACGTTACTAATCGGATAAGCAAGATCGTGGTGTGACCTTCTCTTGTGAGCGTGTTGAGCCTACAGTGAAGAATGTGTCACTCAGCGGGAATCGTCCGCCAGCGCCGGAGCTGACCGGATCTGCGCGC
>Ga0335077_10011687_pt1 | contig 10973 bp, 10 predicted proteins | sample Lox_Sample_31_FD_207151 | JGI IMG/M metagenome (GOLD analysis project Ga0335077, IMG submission 207151) | Soil microbial communities from Loxahatchee National Wildlife Refuge, Florida, United States - Lox_Sample_3.1 | ecosystem: Environmental > Terrestrial > Soil > Wetlands | place: USA...
GGTGAGAATTCCCGGTATGGCAAGAATGTCGCGTTTGGCGGCTGTTTGAAGGACCGGAACAGATAGACCCGGGCTGACGAGGAATTGGGCTCCCGAATCGAGGCAAATCTCAGCCTGTTTTGCCGTCGTGACTGTGCCGGCACCTGTCAGGACACTGTCGCCGTATTGGTGAACAAGTTCCTGAATCATCGCGGAAGCGTTGGGGACGGTCATGGTGATTTCAATAACCGCAATGCCACCGGAGCAGATGGCATCGACCGCACGCCGGGCTTCGTCGAGATTGGCGGCACGAACAACGGGGATAATGCCGATCTCGTGGATTCTGCGAATCACGTAATCGATCGTCACGGGAATGCTCCTCGATTTTGTGGGCGAATTTGTGAGCGTAATTCATTTTCGGACCGGACGAAGTCGTTGTCATCAAGAAGTTTGCTTCGCATGGGCCAGAACGTGCGACGGGTCGACAACAAGCCAAGCGACTGCACCCAAAGCGCTAAAGGTCGCGGCCACAAGAAACGGATACGTCCAACCGAGGTGTGCAGCAATCACGGGCGTGAGAACGGCGGTCACGGCGCCGCCGAGTTGCGCGCCCATATTCATAAAGCCGGAAGCAGAACCTACGCTGGAACCGGCGATATCCGCGGTGACGGACCAGTAGCTGCTCTGAGCGAGGTAGAGCGCACCGGCGCCGCCGGCGAGGACCAAACTAGCGACGCGAGCGCTGGCTGCATGAGAACCGAGGATGAGAAGAAGAGCAGCGAGGAGCAGGGCGAATACGGCCACGCCGCAGCGTCCGGCCCGCTTTCCGTACCTATTCGTGAGACGGTCGTTGACAAAGCCGCCGAATAGGCTGCAGGCAACCATGGCGAGCGGTGGAAGAGTGCTATAGAAGGCGCTGGATTTGAGGTCCAGACCGCGGACTTTAGCAAGATAGATATAGAACCAGCTGAAGAAAATCCAGGCGACATAACCGAAAGAGAAATAGCTGAGGGTGATCGCCCAAACCGCTTTACTTTGGAGAATGACGGGCCAGGAAATGGGAAGGCTCTTCATTGCAGGGAGCCCGGAAGGCGATGAGTTGCTCAGGGTACGGCCGCTCCGGATATGGGCCAACTCAGAGGCGGACACGCTGGCGTGTTCTTCGGGCGTATCCCGCGCAGCAAAATACCAGACGAGCCCCACGAGCAAACCGATGAGCGCGCTCAGCCAGAAGGACCAGCGCCAACCGTAATGAACCACGATGTAGGTGACGAGCGCAGGAGCAGAGCCCGCTCCAGCGCCCACACCGGCAAAGATCAAGCCGTTGGCGACGCCGCGTTCCTGGGTCGGAATCCAGCGCGAGACAAACTGATTGGAGGCGGGAAAGATGATGGCTTCGCCTGCGCCCAACAGAAAGCGCACGAGAATGAAAATCGATACCGCGGCGGAGATTTTCGGAGAAACAGCAGCGGTCAGTGCCGTGAAGATGCCCCACCAGACGACTCCGGCAGTGAGAACACGCCGCGGACCGAGGCGATCGGCAAGCCTGCCACCGAACGTCTGAAAGAGCGCGTAACCCCAGAGAAAGGAGCTGAAAACCCAGCCCAACTGGACTTGGGATAAGTGGTAATCGGAGGCGATGGCGGTTCCGGCGATGGAGATGTTGACGCGGTCGAGAAACGAAACGGCGCTGAGGACGAAGAGCCAGAAGACGAGAAGCCAACGGACATTGCCGGGCGGCGATTCAGCCATGGAGGAGCCTTGCGCACGAATTCCCGGAAAAGAGGGTCATGCTGAATGAGCCTTCAGCAGATCGTAGAGCTTATCCGCGACGATGGAATCTTCGCCGGGTTGCAGCATGAAGGAGTTCATGATCAGAGTGTCGCGCCGGCCGTTCGGCGCGTCCTTCTCGGAGGTGGCGAGAACGATGGAGGGCCTCGATTTTCGCAGCACCGCAACGGCATCGTCAGGAGAAATCTTCACATGTTGCGAATCCCATTGGATCGCCATGTGAGGAACGTGGTTGGCGATATCCGGGACAAAAAAGTCGGTAGTGACGCCGGGTAGAGCCGTGATTTTGCGGGAGATCAGCTCCAACCGGCGCTGCCATTCTTTGTTGAGCGCGTCATGGTCGTCGTTGAGGAAGCATTCCAGAGCTTTCACCATGCCGACGATTTCTTCCTTGCCGACTTTCTGGCTGCGGCCGATGGTGTCCTCGTGAGGGCTATTGTTGAGAAGGGCATAGGCAACGAAATCCTTGCGTCCGAGGAGCAGGCCAGCGCACTGCGGTCCGCGAATGGCCTTGCCGCCACTGAAGGCAATGAGGTCGTAACCCATGTAAGCATAGTCCGTGAGGTGGGAAACGGGAGGAGTGTCGGCCGCAGCATCAATGAAGGTGGGAATGCCCAACTCTCTGCCGAGCTTGGCCCATTCATCGACCTTGATCTGACCTTCGGCGTTGGCAAAGTTGGTGAAGTGCATCATGGCGGTCTTGACATTCACCGCCTTGTGCAAATCCCCGCGAGATTCGACTTCAATCAGCTTTACACCGGTGTTGCGAAGCTGGTGGTCGAACGGATTGCGGTGGGATTTCTGGATGATGACTTCCGATTTCATCCCGGTGAGATCGGGGATCTGTTGGATGAATTTGGGATTGCCGCCGGTGAGGATGCCGGCAAGCCCAGACTGCATGGCGGCGGCAGCACCGGAAGTAACAATGGCGGAGTAGCCGGCAGGCAATTTCAGCATCTCTGCGATGCGCTTTCCGGCGGCAACCTCAAGATCGGGAATGCTGACGAAGTGGTGGCCCGCCAAAGCCATGACGGCTTCCACTTCGGGACGCATAAGAGAGCCGCCGAGAATGGTCATCGTGCCTTGACCGTTGATGACAGTAGTGACGCCAAGTTCTTCGTAAACGTCGCCGGTCGATCCGAAGCCGGTGATTTTTGCGTCCAGCTGCGTTGCAGGAGGGGAGAAGGATCTCTTGGGGTTCAACAACGCGCCCGTTAAGACACCGAGGCTGCCCACGAAAGAGCGCCGCGTCCATTGCAAATTGAGTCGCATATGATTCTCCTTGAGCCTTTTCTCTTTCCGGCGCGCTAGAGGCGGCCGAATTTTTTCACGGCTTCTTGTATGGATTTGAGCTTCTCGATGTAGGCGTACATGGAGTGCTCCTGGAAATCCATGTCCTGGGCCAGCGCCAGAGCTTTCTGAGCATCAGCGCGCGGAACAACGACCACGCCGTCCTGATCGGCAACGATGATGTCGGCGGGTTTCACTTCGACGCCGTCGCAGACCACAGGAATGTTCGAGCCGGCGAAGCGATAATGATGCACAGAAGTGGATGGAACAATTCCGATCGAATAGACGGGAAAGCCAATTTTTTTCAGATGCCCAACATCGCGAACACCGCCGTCAATGACGGCCCCGGCATATTCGCGGGAGTACATCGCCGTGCCCATAAGGCCGCCCATGCCGGCGATGTCCGCGCCGTCTTCGACGACCATGACGTAGACGGAAGCCTTGGGGCCTTGGTCGATCGCGGCCAGCATGCCGTTAAGAGCGTTGGGATCGTCATTGGCTTCCTTTTTGAGGGAGACAGTGACGGCAAAGCCCGCAAATTTCGTGGGGAAAATTGGGCGCATCCGGTGGGACATGTACATTTTGCGGCCGATGAGTTGTTCGAGGGCATCGGACACGGAGGCGACCTCGACGTGGCGGAATCCTTCCAGAAGTGCAGCCGCGTCTCCCGACGGTGGAGCTTGCGCGGGAGTGTGGGCAAAGGGGTTTCCGGCGAGCGCGAGAATGGCGACCGTCATGGCGAGCGAAAACAAAAGGAGTTTGCGGCCGGCAGTTGCAACGGTGAGTTTTTTCATCGAGGCCTCCTGAATCTCATCCGTAGAGGACTTTACCACCGGGCAGAGGAAGAAATCTCATAAAACGATTTAAGTGGGTCCGAAATGAGCGACACGGGGCACAGGAAACAGATCGTACCGGATACATCGGTTACACTCTCTCCCCTTTCGGGGAGTGATGCCGTGGATGAAGCGTTCGGTGAGTTCTTTGCGCGGCACGATCAACATCCGGCCTGTTCGAAAGGCCAGCGTGACGGATTGGAGTAGTACCTTCCCACTTTGGTTCTTGCGGGCATCTTCGTTGTGGCCAACTGGGTGTGAGGCCACGTCCGGCCGCCTCCTTTTTGCCAAGTGTCTTCAACGAAGGAGCACGTATGAAAAGAACACTTTTTCTCGGCGCAACCCTGCTTTTTGGAGTCTCGATTTCCTTGACGTTGGGCATAGAACGAGCTGCGGCGCAAGGGCCCGCGGGTGTGGGTGCGTCCGCCGCGGCGCAGGATAGCTCGCATTCCTTGAATCCGATCAAGTGGGTCAAGAAAGATTCCAAGATTTCCGCCGATGCGCCCGGAAGCAGAAGTGACGCAGAGAAAAAGCTCACCCCCAGCCTGCAATCCCAAGGGGTGTTGGCCGCTAATGCTACCGCTACCGAAGCGTGTGCGCCATTCACGGCGCTGGATGGATGCCTTGCTGCCCTGCACGCCAGCCACAATCTCGGAGTGGATTTCAATTGTCTCCGCGCCGCCGCTACCGGTGTGCATACCAGTGCGTCTATATCCGGCTGCAAGGTCGCTGACGGAGAGAAAGCTCAGGGCCTGAGCAAGGCCATCCATCAGCTGAAGCCGGATGCCAATGCCAAGCAAGCCACAAAGGAAGCGGAGCAGCAGGCCAAGGACGATTTGAAGGGAATCGGCGGGTAGCTAGCCAACGGCCGGGGCTCGATGGTTCCACCATTGCAGCCCATCCCGGTCGGCCCAGGCCCTTGAGCGATACCCTAAGAATTGTAGCCGGGGCCGCCAGGCGACCCGCATTCTTTCCAGAGTTTTTCCCAATTCCAGATCCCGTACGCCACCTCCTTCGGCAACGGAAATCCCAGCTGATGCGCGAGCATACATACCTGTCCGCGATGGTGGGCCTCGTGAGACAGCATGTAGCACAGCATTTCGGGGCCAACCGGCCAAGACCGGGCCCAGCCGTCTCTGAGAAACTTCTCGACGCGGCCCCCACAGCCGCCGAGCGCTTCAGCGAGCATCTCTGCGCAACGAGCGGCGCTCTCCGCCAATCCCGCACGGGCTTGCTGCGGCGTGCAGTGCGTGCGGTTGAGCTGTCGCGGAACCTTCAGGTGCGGAGCTGTAAGCCTGACCCACTTGGTGCGGACATTGTGTATGTGCGTGAAGATCGCCGCAATGGTACGGGCCTTGCCGGGCGGTTGAGCTCTCCAGGCGGCAGGATCAAGGTGTTCGATCAGAATCTGGTTGATGCGATCATTGGCGGCAAAGATCTGGACTGCGGCCCGGCCGAGTTGCGTGTGTACCTTGTGTTGACGCGTGGTCACGGCTGTCTACTCCTCGATTAATGATACTTCCGGCTCACAGCAAACGAAATCCAGTCCGACGCAACGAGACGGAACGTAGCTCCCGCGGAAGAACCACACGCAGGCAAAACACAAGTAAACAGGTTCCATTGATTTCGAAAGGGAGTGTAATAGTGGACCCGGTAGGATTCGAACCTACAACCAACAGATTATCAGTGATGGTCGGTGAGTTCATCGAGGGGAGCACTTCCCTCGTCTTGACTGGCGGCTGAGCGTTCCCGCCAGAAACGAACTACATATCGAGCCTTCGACGGTGAAGGGCTACAAAGACATCTGGGAACCCCACGTCAAGAACAAGCCTTTGCAAAAATCCGTGTGAGGGATTTCACCACACGTGACGGTCAACGTTTCCTCGAATCTCTCTGCCCAGGATCTCTCGCACCAGACTCATCTCCGCATCAAGAACTTTGTTAGAGGCATATTCACTTAGGCAATTGCTGATGGTGCATTCGTCGGGGCAAATCCGATGGAGAAAAACCAAGACGCGAGGGCAGACGAAGAAAGAAGACACGCTCAAAGGTCTGACGAAAAAACAACGGCTTCGCAAGAAGAAGATTCAGGCATCCAACGAGCACGCAGACGCACTTGAGGAAGAGGCGGAGATGCTCGATATGTTGCCAGAACGAGCTCGAACGGTCTGCGCCGCAGCTGCGTTCACGGGATTGACGAGAAGTGAATTGAAGGGATTGAAGTGGGAAGGCACGACGACGAGACCATCAGCGTGCGGCGGAAAATCTGGAACAATCACATCGGAGAACCGAAGACGGAGGCACGTGAAGCTGGCGTCTATGTCATTCCGCTGCTCCGCAAAATACTAGCGAAATACAAATCCAGTCATCCGCATGTGGGTGACCGATGGATTTCCGGGGCAAAAAGATGCTGCAACGGCTTGGTCTGGATAATTTGTCACGGCGGGATATTCCGAAATACATGAACGGTGGGTGGCTCGGCTGGCATGCATTCCGCCGGTGGCCCGGAACACGGTTGAGCGAGATGGGGGTTGACGACTGAGATTCAGAGCATTTTGAGACACGCCGACGTTTCCACTGCTCAGGCGTTCTATATCCTGCCGAAGCGAGATCGGGCAGAGGCGGGCGTAGGCGTAAGTTGGCATGTTTTGGGCACGAAACAGGGGTGGTGGGACCATTTTGGGCCAGAATCGGGACCAAGAATTGAGTCCGTTGCTCCAACCGATGCTCTGACCGATGGACAGGTCAGAACGGCCAAATCACCCCGAAAAAGAATCTTGCTCGCGTCGATGCGGTCGTTCTTCTTTTTCGCGGCGGCGATGGCCCGCAGCATCAACGGATGCGCCACCTTCAGCGCGGCGGCACGCGGCTTGAGATGATCGTAGCCGGTGAACATGGTCGCCTTCCATCGCGGCAGTCCACGGCTGAGGCAGCGTCTTTATCCAGCGATCCAGTTCAAAGCGTGTGGCGAGAAGTGATCCTTGGGAGTGGATCGCACCACTGCTGTCCTTCACGCAGTGGCTGATGGCCGCTTGTGTACATCCAGTCCGATGTAATACATCGGTTGCATGGAGGAGCCTCTTTCGTGTTCTGAATCAGCGTGCAGCTGAGTTCAGCTTTTCTACACCAAGCGCTCCTCCCATGACCTATATATTGACACTTACCAGATGAGCTTGGCCCAGGAAAGCATTCACATTCATAAGTCTAAACCCATCGTATCGAGAGCTGCTTGCCAAAATGCAGGACTAGGCAAGATGTTTGAAAGAACGGTCTATTCGCCGGCAGGTTTCGAATAGAGGCTGACTAACCTAGCGACCAGAACAGCCAGGAATAGTTGACCGCCAACGCCTTCGACGATTGCAATGCCGCGCGCGATATCTCCACGCGGAACGACATCTCCGTAGCCAAGTGTAGCCAACGTGACAAAACTGAAGTAGATCGCGCTGGTCTGGGAAAAACGGATAGGGGCAGAGAATGTCCCAGGCCTTATCTGTTCGAGAACCCAGTACAACAGGCCGAAGTAAATCCCAGCGAGTAGATAAGCACTGAGGGCCGCGTACAAATGCTCGGCGTCGACCTTGGAAGCACGCATCGCGAACCGCAGTGCCGCTGCTGCCGCAAGTAGTCCAATCACGGTCCAAATGCCAAGAGTCGTGGCCGACAGAGCTGGATCCTCGAGCCATAGGGTGAATGGACGCGCCAGCCAAACGACGAGGATGCCCAAGAGCACGAAGGGGCGGCTCCGCACGCCGCGGACTGGCAATATGGCAGCAAGCAAACTCACGGCCAGCAATGATTCGATCACAATTCCACTAAACTTGAACGCGCTGAGAATTGGAGCAGAAACCAACGTTAGCAGGACCATGTAAAACAGAATTCTGTATCGGTTTTGCAGGTAGGTCGAAGCAAATTCGTTCAGGCTGGCACCCAGGTTATTCATAGGATTCCGCGCCCCTTTTCGTGCAATTTCAGCTTAATGAGTCGTCGGAGAGCCTTCATAGATCCAAGCAAGGAAAAGCTTATATCCCACAGACAAAACAATTGCGCCGACGAACAGACCAACCACGCCCAGCGCCACAAATCCACCAATCGCGCCCAGAAAAACCACAACGATGGGAACCGCCACGCCGCGCCCGAGCAGCAGCGGCTTGAGGATGTTGTCCATTAACCCCACGATGACGCACCAAACCAGAAAAATCATACTTTTCGTTGTACTGGCCACGGCAAACACGTAGATCACCGCCGGAATCAATACGAGAACTCCCGCCTGCACCACTGCGGCGAAAAGAAAGATCACTGCCCACAAACCGACCGCAGGTAATCCCACCACCAGAAAACCGAGAGAAGCAAATACGGATTGGATTACCGCAACTCCGAGTATGCCAAACGTAACGCTGCGGATCGTGGCTCCAATGAGTCGTTGGAATTCCGGCCCCTTCTCCCCGAAAAGACGATTGGACAGCGAACACGTCACCTGATACGCCGCTTGCGCGTTTGCCAGAAGGGCGCCGGCGACCAGAATCGAGAGGAAAAATTGGAGCACGGTCAAACCAATACCGGCAGAAGCCGAAAGCATGCCCGGCAGTGCGGATTTGATTTGCGGAGCCAATTTTGTCACTGCTTCAGTCAGGTCCCGAGAGGCGAGGTTCCAAAGGCTGTTCAATGGGCGGCCGATGATCGGCCACCTTTCGATCGAGGCGGGTGGCGGGGGGATAATTGCGGTTCCCTCCTTCACATGCGTGGTCACCGTCTGAATGCCGTGGACCAGACTCTGTGTCAGCAGAACGGCCGGGAAAATTAGCGCACCCAACAGAATGAGCGTGCACAGCACTGCTGCCAGGGTTTCACGGCCTCCCAAAACCTTCTGCACCCTTCGGAATGCAGGGTAAACGGCAACCGCAATGATGAGCCCCCAAGTCAGCAGGGGAATGAACGGTAGGAGGATCAGCAGGCAGGCAATTGCCAACATGATTGCCAAGCCGATGTAAATGGCGTTTTCGAGCGCAAGGTTAATTCGTGTCCGGTCCGACGCAGCGTTTTGAGGTGTCACGTGGAATCCTCCTTGATGACTGTCAGGTCTTCGGGTTCTGCTTCCGCGGACGTAACTTCAGAGGAGCGACTGTTGTCCGTATGATAGGACGGGTTCACTTCAATGGATAGTCATTGAAAGTGGTCAGCTGATTTAAGCCGGTGTGCTAAGATCTCGGTCAATGAAGGACCCCATCCCATGCTTCATAACATCGTCCTCATTCTTCTCGGACTAGTTCTTTTCGGCGTATTGGCCGCCATTTTCGAGACGTTAGGGTTGAAGAATCATCCCTACGTGGCTCGAACTCTGTCAGCCGTGATTATCATCGTGGCAGCGTATTTGAACTGGGGCTACCATACCTGGTGGTTGGTCTTGATTGTGATCGCCTTTGGATTCGCCTACCTGCAAATACTGAAGCAATTCCTCGCTCAGTCCACGAAACAAACGAAGTGAGGATTTGAGAGCACGTTTCTGTCACCGCACTTATCGCCTGCCAAGCGCGTTGCCATGCGAATGTTTCAAACAGGGTTATTCGACTTTCTGTCGACGCGGTGCGAAACGTAAAGCCCATAGAGCCAGCTCAGGCGCTATGGGCCAACGTAAAAAGCCTCCTTCTGCCTTTGGTCAAGCTAGACCTGGGTTTCCGCGCTAGTCACTTCTTGCTCTTCAGCGATGCCTTCAACAATTCGTTTTGCTCGTCGAGCGACCTTCCGCCCGACGCGCTTGGCTCCGCGTGCGGCGCGGCGTACTGCGCGACGCTCTTTGCGGATCGCTCGCCGTCCAGCGCGACGTATCCTGCGTGCTACTCGTCTTGCACGGCGTTTTACCCGCCTTGCCTGCCTCTTTTCACGGGGCATGTTTTCCTCCTTAACTAATGATTGTTTGCACGCACTAGATCACCCCTGCATTGCCGCTGCGAAGGGAAGGTGACTAGGGCGGGAACACACTACAGATTAGGTAGAACCATAAGCCAAAGAAGAATCTGGTTGTCAATTACTGCTTCTTCTACTACTTCTTCCAGCATCGAATTGTCTGGAAACGAAAGTACAAATGGAGCAGGTTGTGGACAGCGCGCCGCGTCAATCACGTGATGACCAAAGGGAATTACGGCACGCAGCCAGCGCGCTGCTGGGCTGCTTTGGGCACAAACATCAGTGACCTGGCGCGTGTGCTGTCACAAGGAAGTACCTCTTCCTCCTTCCCCCTTAACACGCATCGTAGCATTCGGTATAGTCGACGAGTAACGCTGCGGGGGTCTTTTTCGGCGTCTTCCTGACGGGAACTTCGGTTTTCCTTCAAAAGACGCCTCAAGCCCCGGTTAATGGGGACAAGTAGGTACTATGAGGAGATGGCGAGACCGGGCGGACTTAAACCCCCAACCTAGAGTTTAGGAAACGTGTGTGAATTGGTGGGCGCGGTAGGACTCGAACCTACACTCTGAGGATTATGAGTCCCCTGCTTCACCTTTAAGCTACGCGCCCTGTCTTGATTCATTTTATACCGTACTTCGGGCGTGCGGCTTTTGCAAACCTCCGCAGGGTGTCGCGGGTACTCTCCTCGCTCGGTTTGACTGGACGAGCGTCGTGCTGACGTCGGCGTGCCTGAGAATCTTTTGGACTTCCACGTCGCGGACTCCCATCTCAAAGAGACGAGTTCCGAGACCACGACGGAATGCGTGGAACGGGTGAACCCTGTGAACGCGGCGATGGCGCACACCGCCCGGGCAGGTTTGGGGAGTTTATCCAACATCTCGACCACTTCCCCCAACGTGTAGGCGTGTTTGTTCGATTCCTGGATCTTCCGCTCGCGCTCGGTCATCGCCTTCGGGTCACGCTTCCGAACTCCGAGCTTGCCATCCGCTGTCACAGTGGTGAACACACCGGAGAGGAAGTTCTTCACGCGAAAGTGCGTCGTGTGGGAGTTGATGCGGAAGGGATTCGAGGAACCGCTGACCGTCAGTCGGTGAGAACTGGCGAACGGATATTGTGGCGACGGGCGATTGTTCGACGTGAACCTTGAAAATGTCGCGGTATCCCTGCACTGTGCTCGGT
>Ga0335077_10011688_pt1 | contig 10973 bp, 8 predicted proteins | sample Lox_Sample_31_FD_207151 | JGI IMG/M metagenome (GOLD analysis project Ga0335077, IMG submission 207151) | Soil microbial communities from Loxahatchee National Wildlife Refuge, Florida, United States - Lox_Sample_3.1 | ecosystem: Environmental > Terrestrial > Soil > Wetlands | place: USA: Florida...
ACCGTCACGATCCCAGCGCCAGACCAGATCGCCGGCGCCGGTGCGCACCTCCAGCACCGAATGCGGGGTGACCGACTTGCCCCTGTTGGGGAAGGTCGCATAGGCCACCGCGTGCTCGATGACCGTGACTTCGTCGGCTCCGATCGGCAGCGAGGGCGTATCCGGCAGCGGCGCCTTGATGCCGAAGCGACGCGCCACTTCGACGATCTTGGCGCGGCCCGCCTTCGGACCATCCTTGCCGCCGAGCGCAATCGACAGTTTGACCGGCACGACGTTGATCGAGCGCGTGATCGCCTGCGTCAGCGTCACCGCGCCCGAATAGGAGTGGCCATAGTTTTGCGGACACCAGTTGCCGATACAGACCGGGCCGTCGACCACGATCGAGGTCGGCTTGAAACCGTTCAGGAGCGCGGTCGTGTAGACATAGGGCTTGAACGACGAACCGGGCTGGCGATAGGCGTCGGTCGCGCGATTGAACTGGCTTGCGCCATAGTCGCGGCCGCCGACCATGGCGCGGATGCCGCCGTCCAGATCGGCCACCACGGTCGCCGCTTGGGTCGCGTGATAGTCGCGGCCGAACTGGCGCAGCTGGTTCTCGATCGCCTCGTCGGCTGCGTGCTGCACGTTCATGTCGATGGCGGTGCGCACCACGAACACGCGCTCGGTATAGGATTTCGGGAAGGTGTCGACGAGCTTGCGCATCTCGTCGAAGGCGTAGTCGAGATAGTAGTTCGGCGAGTTCTCGTCGCGGCGGTCGACCGCGAATGCCGGATTGCGCCGCGCGCCGAACACCTGGCCTTCGGTCATGAAGCCGGCATCGACGAGATTGTCGAGAACGACGTTGGCGCGGGCGCGCGCCGCGGGCAGGTTGATGTGCGGGGCGAACTTGGTCGGCGCCTTGAACAGGCCCGCAAGCATCGCGGCTTCCGCGAGGTTGATGTCACGCACCGACTTGTTGAAGTAGAAATGCGCGGCACCGTCGACGCCGAAGGTGCCCCCGCCCATATAGGCGCGGTCGAGATAGAGCTTCAGAATCTCGTTCTTGGTGAGCCGTGTCTCCAGCCAGATCGCGAGGAAGGCTTCGTTGACCTTGCGCTCGATGGTGCGCTCGTTCGACAGGAACAGGTTCTTGGCGAGCTGCTGGGTGATCGACGAACCGCCCTGGCGTACGCCGCCGGCCTGCGCGTTGGTCACGAGCGCACGCGCGGTGCCGGCGACGTCGATGCCGAAATGGTCGTAGAAGCGGCGGTCTTCGGTCGCCAGCGTCGCCTTGATCAGATTGTCCGGAAAGTCCTCCAGCGGGATCGAGTCGTTGTGCTTGATGCCGCGGCTTCCGATCGGATTGCCGTAGCGGTCGAGGAAGGAGACGGCGAGATCTGATTTCTTCAGCCAGTCCTCGTCCGCGGTCTCGCGGAACGCCGGGATTGCGAGCGCAAGCAACAGCACGAGCCCGCCAAGGCCGAGTGTGGCCGCCTCCGACAGCGGCTCGATGAAGATCCAGCGCTTCCAGCCGCCGACATAGAAGCGGTCCATGAAGGTCGAGTAGCGCTCATAGAGCTCGCGGGCGCCCTTGGCGGAGGAGAACAGGTTGGAGTCGATGCGCGCGTCGAGGTCCAGCAGGAGATGCCGGATCCTGATCTTCCAATCGGGTGGTATGATCTGACGTGGCACGAGGCCTCTTCAACAGGTTTCGACAACGTGCGAGCACCCACCCGGGGGCGATTTCGACGTCTTGCGCGATTGTTGCGGCAAACCCAAGGCGCCCAATGCGTCCTTGCGAGTCGCCTTTGTTTCTAACCGAGCAGGGGCCATAAACCAATGGTCCGCAGCTTACTTTTGAACGCCAGGATGAAGGCAAAAGGGCGCTTTTCGCCTTGCACTTGCATGACTGCCCCGCCACCCCTTAGAAGAGCCGGGCCCAAGGCCTCTCCGGACCCAGCCGCAATTCATGACCGCCGCGCCCAAAAAGCCCTCGAGCCAGCAGGGATTTTTCTGGAAAACCAAGACGTTGGAAGAAATGTCCGACGTCGAATGGGAGAGCCTGTGCGACGGCTGCGCGCGCTGCTGCCTGGAAAAGCTGGAAGACGAGGATACCGGCAAGCTCTACTTTACCCACATTGCCTGCCGCCTGTTGGATGCCGGCCTCTGCACCTGCAAGGATTACCAACACCGCACCGACAAGGTTCCCGATTGCGTGCGACTCACTCCCGAGAATGTCCGCACATTGAGCTGGCTGCCACCAAGCTGCGGTTATCGCCTCGTGGCCGAGGGCCGCGACCTCTATTGGTGGCATCCTCTGATCTCGGGCGACCCCAACACCGTCCATGAGGCCGGCGTCTCCGTGCGCGGCAGGGTGGTGGCGAGCGAAGATGAGGTGGAGGCCAGCGACCTTGAGGACCACATCGTGCGCTGGCCGGGCCTGTTGCCAAAGCTGGCGCGGCTGAAAACGCGGCCAAAGGGCTAAGCGTTCACGCGATCGCGAGTGGGACCCACCCATGCGCGCATGGTGCTGCCGAGCAAGGCATTTGTTCCCTAAATTGACGCGTATCGAGTGATTCCGCGCGGGTCTTGCCGCGCCAGACGAAAAATACGTGCCGATGAACAAGTTCGAACGGCAGAGCGATCCTGCCGACCGCCAGACTTTGCCCGAGGAGGTCGAGGCCGACCTGCCGGAGATCCCGGCGCAACTGATTGCCGTTCCGGACGCGCCGCCGATCGCGCCGCGCGCGCCGCTGTCGCAAGCCGAAGTCCGCACCATCCTGATGAGCCTGATGGTGACGATGTTTCTGGCAGCCCTCGACCAGACCATCGTTGCGACCGCGCTGCCGACCATCGGCCGCCAGTTCCGCGACGTCTCGAGTCTCTCCTGGGTCATCACGGCCTACCTCCTTGCATCGACCGCGGTAGCGCCGGTGTTCGGCACGCTGAGCGACATCTATGGCCGCCGCGCCATGATCATCGTCGCGCTCTCGCTCTTCATTGTTGGCTCGGTCGTATGCGCGATTGCACCGAACATGCCGATCCTGATTCTAGCGCGCGGCCTGCAGGGACTCGGCGGGGGCGGCATCCTGCCGATCGTGCAGACGGTCATCTCCGACGTCGTGACGCCGCGCGAGCGCGGCCAGTATCAGGCCTATTTCTCCGGCGTCTGGGTCGCAGCCGGCGTCGGCGGTCCCGTGCTCGGCGGCTTCTTCGCCGAGCATCTGCACTGGTCGATGATCTTCTGGATCAACCTGCCGCTGGCGCTGACCGCGCTTGCAGTGCTGTTGCCGAAGATGGGCAAGATCCCGACGTTCCACCGCAGACGCAAGGTCGACTGGCTCGGCGGCGTCTTGCTGATGGCTTCCGCCGTTGTCTTCATGCTGGTGCTGACCTGGGGCGGCAACCGCTATCTCTGGCTGTCGCCGACCATCCTTGCGATGATCGGCGCGTCGTTTGCGCTCGCGATCGGCTTCGTCTGGCATGCCCGACATGCCGACGAGCCGTTCCTGCCGCTGTCGCTGCTCGGCGGCAGCGTCGTGCCGTTTGCCATCCTTGCCGGCAGTTGTGCGCTTGGCGCGATGACCGGGCTCACCGTGCAGCTCCCGCTCTATTACGAGGTGGTCTATCATTTGACCGCGAGCCAGGCCGGCCTTGCCCTGATCCCGCTTGCGGCGATCTCGACCTGCGGCGCGGCAATCGCTGGCCGCACCATGGTCCGTGCGAGGCACTACAAGCGCGTGGCGATTGTCGGAGACCTGGTCGCCTTTGTCAGCGGTGCAGCATTGGCGCTCACGACCTTGCCGCTCTGGGGCCTGCTCCTCCTGCTTTCGGTATTCTCGCTGGGCCTGGGCACGACGTTCCCGATTACCGTTGTGTCGATCCAGAACGGGGTGACGCGCGCGCAGGTCGGTACCGTCACCGGTGCGATGAATTTCTTCCGCTCGCTTGCGTCCTCTTTCACCGTGGCGGCCATGACCGCCATTTTGCTGATGGCGCTCGGCGCCGACATCTCGCTCGCCGGCAAGCATCGCGGTCCGGTCGGTTCGATTCCTGTCGCCGATATGATCGCCGCGTTCCGTTACGTCTTTGCCGCGGCGGCTGCGCTGATGGGCTGCGCCGCGCTCTGCATGATCGTCATGGAAGAGCGGCCGCTCGCCGGACCTTCGCGACCCCTGCAGATGGCGGAGTAGGGGATCGCGATCCCGAATCCGATTCGAATGTCAAACAGCCTCCTCCGTTATTGCTGTGCATGTTCACTAATTCGCTGATTGAACGGTTTGCGTGTGAGCCTCCGCAAATTCCTTTGGTGTCTTCCCGACGAGGGCCTGATGGGGTCTGAACAAGCTCGGCTTTCACGAAGCCGCCGCGAGCGCAGGTGTCGCGGTTTCCCGGAGCGCAGATTCAAGGATGTTGACGTCCTGCTCAACGGTGCCACCGCTTACGCCGACGCCGGCGACCAATTGGCCCTCGCTGGTGAGCGGCGCTCCACCCCCCATTGAACAAAACCGTCCCCCGGACTGCGCGGCCGGCCGGCCAATCGAGGTCATGCAGGCCTCCCAGCCGGCGGCGATCTCGACGTCCGCCGGCAAGCTGCCGGCATTCACGAGCCGCTTCGTGTTCGCAATCGCCCACTTGTCAAACGACGCGATGCGCCTTGCCAGCGCGTCGACAAAGCCGTCGAGCTCGCCGTCCGGCAGCGACCTGTTGACATAACCATAGGCCTCAGCCAGGTCGCCATCGATGTCATTGGAGCTCAGGAGCACTTCCAAACCTCTCTGTCTGCCAATTTGCCGCGGCAGTCGTGCCATGGGCCCGCCGCCCGCGACCAGGCCGACCCCCACTTCCCACTGCGACAAAAGCGCCTTCTCGCGGCTCGCAAAACTCATGTCGCAGGCGAGGGCGATCTCGCTTCCGTTTCCCGTCGCGCGCCCGCGGATCAGCGCGATCGACACGACCGGCGCGCGCGTTATACGGACGAGTATGTCCGGCCACGCCTCCAGTCCTGTCGGCCCTTGAGGCATGCTGGTCAGCTCCTTCAGATCGGCACGGAAATCGCTGTGATTTAGAAAAAATCCTTCGACCGCGCTTTCGAACACGCGTTCGCCCTCGACTTGCAGAGTTTCGCGGCTTGTCGCGAGAATGTGCACACGCGGCGCGGCATTGAAAATCATCGCTGCCAGGGCGGCAACGGCCTCAATCAGATGTTCGCACGTATCGAGAACCAGGAGCAGCCGCTTGTCTCTCAGATAGGCGATCAGGCCCGAGCTGACGTCCTCGCTCTGAACGGACAGGCCCAGCGTGGATGCGACCCCTGCCGCCACGAGGCTCGGATCGCGCAGCATGCTCAGGTCGACGAATAGGACTGCGCCGTCGAAGGCCTCGTGAAACTGATGAGCGATAGCCAATGCAACCGTCGTCTTGCCGACGCCGCCTGATCCGACGATCGTGACAAACCGATAGGCGTTGAGCTGGGTGGACAGCTTCGCGAGGTCCTCTTAGCGATCGATCATGGCAGTCGAGCGGGCCGGCAGGTTGTAGTGATCAAACCCCGCGGATGGCCCGACGGAAGAGGGGGCTGACGCGCTCGAACGCGAGATCGACGCAACAAAGCTGTAGCCGCGACCTGAGGATGTCGAAATATATCGGGCGCCATCCTTGCCGTCACCGAGCGCCTTGCGCAGGCCGGCAACGTGAAAGCGCAGGCTGCCTTCTTCGACTGTGATACCGGGCCAGACCTGCGCGAGCAGATCGTTCTTGCTGATGATTTCATTCGGTCGGGACAGCAGCGTCAGGAGAATGTCATAGGCCCGCGGCGCGAGCTTTACGGGAACTCCATTCCTTGTCAGCTGCTTCTCGCTCGCGGTCAGTTCAAAGGGACCAAACGAGATTGTTTCTCTATTTTGCGACGGCCGCGTCATCATCGCGTCGTTCTTATTGGCGCTTTGAAGCAGCTTGTATTTTAGGCTAAGCCCGGTAGCGGCACCAGATCAAAAACCGGGCAAGTCCTGCGGCTCTCGTCGGCGGAGGCCGCATAGCAAAGGGCACGTGAAAGTCATGATCACGGCGAAGGTCAAAGCAGCTTCTTCCGCCATTGTGTATTTGTCCGCGCTCGCCGTGCTGGCGATGTCGGGGGCGAGCGCAAATGCGCAGGCGCCTCCTCGCTCCGGCACGACAAATCCGGCCGAAGAGCAGCATTGGCTTGCAAGCGCTGAGGGCCGCATCGAACCGCTGACCGGTGTGATCAGGGTTGCGGTGCCCGTCGTCGGCGTTATCGACGAAGTGTTGGTCAAGGCCAATGACAATGTCTTTGCTGGCGAGCCGCTTATTCGACTCGCCGATCAGGAATTTCGGGCGCGACTTGCCGCGGCATCGGCGGCGGTCGCGCTCAGAAAGCGAGCGCGCGACAAGGAGTCCGTATCGTCGCAAGCCAAGGCGCGACGCAAGGCCGAGGATGCGGTCGCCGAAGCCGAGGCCGCTGCATCCGAGGCACAATCTCTCGTCGATAAGGTAGCGGTCGAAAGGCGATCCGGTCGCGGTGCGAATGCAGATGTGGATGCAGCCCGTTCGGGATTGAAGCGTGCGCAAGACCGTCTGAAAATCCTGCGTGGCGAGCTTCGCGGGATCGAGGCTGACGCCCCGCTTCCAACCGTCGCCGAAGGTCAGCTCAATATCGCGCGCAGCGAATTGTCAGTGGCACAGGCATCCCTCGACAGAATGACAATTCGTGCGCCGACCGGCGGCACCATCTTGCAGATCAATGCCAAAGCCGGTGAATTGGCCTCGCCGTCGAACACACAGCCGCTCGTTCTGCTCGGGGAGCTGTCGGCACTGCGCGTGCGCGCCGAAGTCGATGAACGCGACCTTGGAAAGATAAGGGTCGGGCAACCGGTGCTGGTACGTCCGGCCGCATTGCGCGGGCGCGAGATTGCGGGAACCGTCTCCTTCATTGCTCCGCTGGTGGAAGCTGAACGCACCGATGGGCTCAGCCAACGCAACAAGACCGATGTCGCCGAAGTGCTGGTCGACCTGAGCGAGCAGGCTTCGCTCACCGTTGGCATGAACGTTGAGCTCTACTTCCGCGAGGAAAGCGCCGCACGCTAGCGCGGTCGCGGCCGCCGGGAGCTGTTTCCGCGCCCGGTGGTCGACGTTGGAGACTGCGCTATCCCGTCACTTCGCCCGCGGGCTCCGGACTGAGCCAGCGGTAGATCAAGCCCCCGGCAGCGCCCCCGATCAACGGCGCCACCCAGAACAACCAAAGTTGCGCCAGCGCCCAGCCGCCCACGAAAAGTGCGGGGCCCGTGCTTCGCGCTGGATTCACGGAGGTGTTGGTCACGCGGATGCTGATCAAGTGTATGAGCGTCAGTGCCAGGCCGATGGCGATCGGCGCAAACCCTGTTGGCGCCTTGCCGTGGGTTGAGCCCATGATGACGAAAAGAAACATCATCGTGAGCAGGAATTCGCTCAGCAGGCAGGCGCCCAGCCCGTACTTTCCGGGCGAGTGATCGCCATAGCCGTTCGCGGCAAACCCGCCGGCAAGACTGAAGTCGGGCGCTCCGCTGGCGATGGCATACAACACGGCGGCAGCGACGATTGCACCTGCGACTTGCGCGATCACGTAGGGGAGGACGAGGCTCGGCGGAAACCGGCCGCCACACGTCAATCCCACCGTCACCGCCGGATTGAGATGACAGCCCGACACGTGGCCGATGGCGTAGGCCATGGTGAGCACGGTGAGACCGAACGCCAGGGCCACGCCGAGCATTCCAATCCCCACCTGCGGAACCCCGGCGGCGATCACTGCACTGCCGCAGCCGCCAAACGTCAACCAAAAGGTGCCGATTGCTTCGGCCGCATATTTCTTGCCGTTCATCACAATCCTCCCTGGTGAGTTTCAATTTTCGCCATCTTCCGGATGGCTGCGACGGATGCTAGCCGGCCTGTGGGGAGCGAAGAAGGCACGCCGGCAAATGTTCAAGCATCCGCCAACTTGCGCAAGGTGAGGTGCACGCTAAGGCTTCTTTTGCCGACGAGCGCGGTGCCAGTGAGCTCGGCCTGGTCGCCCTCATAGGTGCCCGTGACACCCATGCCGATATCCTTTCCTTTGAAAAACAGATGACCGGATGGCGGAGGCGTGTGCTCATTGACGACAAGCTCGCCCTTGAAGATGCCGTCCCTGGAAGTATACGAGCCGGTGAAGTAGGTGTATGGACCGCCTCCCAACATCATCCCCTTCAGAAGAACGACAATGCCGCCCGGCGGCCAATCCACCCCATCGAACCCCTTCACATTGACCGAATAAAGTCCGTCTTTCATTTTCAAGGCCTCTTGGGGCCGATTGCGTCGAGAACATCTAAAACCGCAGATTCTTACATCGCTGGTTGTCGAACGCGAGATTTGATTTGGATCAATTGCCGGCGTGGTATACGCGAAAACTGATAGACTAACGACCGCGACCGAAAGCGTTCGATGTCAGGTCAAGAGGAGTATCGTATTATGAGTGATCTTGTCGTTATCGCATTTCCGACCGAAGCCAAGGCGGAGGAAGTCCGCCAGAAGCTTTTGGCCATGCAGAAGGACTATCTGATCGAGCTGGGCGACGCGGTGGTCGCCGTGAAGGACGACCAGGGACGCATCAAGCTCAACCAGTTGATCAACACGACGGCTGCAGGCGCCGTGTCGGGCGCGTTCTGGGGTTCGCTGATCGGTCTGATCTTCCTGATGCCGCTTGCCGGCGCTGCGCTTGGCGCGGCCTCCGGCACGCTCGGCGGTTATCTGACCGACGTTGGTATCGACGACAAGTGGATGAAGGAGACCGCCGCCGCCATTCAGCCGGGCACCGCGGCGCTGTTCGTGCTGGTGCGCAAGGTCACGGCCGACAAGGTGCTGGAGGGCCTCAAAGGCGAGGGCGGCACCGTCATGAAAACCTCGTTGGACCACACCAAGGAGGCCGCGCTGCAGGCGGCTCTGGCTGGCGTCCAGGCGGCGGTGCCCCCGCCGTCCTCCTGAGCTGAACAACGTCCATACGCGCCGGACGGACGCATGAACCGCTGCGATGTGTGCGTCCGTCGTCGAAGCCTATTCTTGACTGCAGGACATTGCGGTTGTCGCTGCTACCCCTTCTTCGGTGACCAGCCGTAAGCCTTGGCGCAGGCCCCGCCCATCAGCATGGCCCGCTCGCTGTCGCCCAGGCGGTCGGTCTTACGGAAGGGTTCGACGGCCTGTTCGTAGTTGACGACGGCGAACGCGCGCGTCCAGTCCGTGCCCCACAGGCAGCGGTCGAATCCCCATGCATCGAACACGCGCGCAAGCGGATCCCAGATGTCGGAATAAGGATACGGCTCGCGCGACAGCGTGCAGGCGCCGCTCACCTTGATCACCACGTTCTTGCGCCTGGCGAGCTCAAGCACTTTCGGAAGGTCGGCCCAGGGCTCAGGCGGCGCGGGCGGCACACGCGGCTGCTGGATGCCCAGATGGTCGAGGATGAATCGCGTGTCGGGATGGCGATCGATAAGCGCAGCGCCCGCCTCCAGATTGCCCCAGCACAAGATGTTGACCGGGAAGTCGTAGCTCAGGGCCGCGCGTGCGATCCGGTCGAGGCCCGGATCGTTCGGATCGCGCTTGGCCTCCTTCGTAAGCATGATGCGGACTCCGACCGTGCCCGGCGTCTTCTTCCAGTCGGCGACGACATCGGCCACAGCGGGATCGTCGGGATCGACCGGCTTGACGATACCGAACCGGCCGGGATGGGCGCGCTGCACGTCGACAGCATAGCTTGCGTCGTAGCGGTACATGGAAAAGGCGGAGATGAAGATCGCGCCGTCGACGCCGACCTTGTCCATCGCCGCGACCATCTCGTCGCCCGTGACGTGATCGGGCCAGTTCGGCACGGTATGCCAGGGCCGCTTCGCTGTGTTTGCCTCATAGGCATGGACTTGGGAATCGATAATGGTCATGGGCAACTCCTCTATGGCCGGCGAATTTGGACATTGCAGAAGGTCCCGTGTCCAGAGGGCAGAGGGCGGGCATCCTCTCGCCGCATGACCAAACCGGCCGGCGCAGCCGTTGCGGCGTCGCCGTTTCCTGAAGGCCGCGCCGACCTGCGCGGCCACTCTTCACGCTACCAGAGCGGGAAAATCAGACCAGGTGAGTCTGGATTCGTTCGATCGTTAGGATAAGGTTGCGATCGCTGCAAAAAAACCGAGAACGATCCCCGGGAGGAAATGATGCTCGACACCACGCTTAATGCGCGCGTCCAGGTCTTTCTTGACAAATTCGAAGCGGCGCTTGCGGCAGGCGATCTCGACGATGCCGTAAGCATGTTTGCGCCGGAATGCTACTGGCGCGACCTTGTTTCCTTCACATGGAACATCAAAACCATGGAAGGCCGCGATCAGGTCCGCGAGATGCTCGGCTCTTGCCTTCCGCACATAAAGCCCCGCAACTGGAAAATCGCCGAGGGGGAAAGCGCGACCGAAGCCGGAGGCGTGACGGAAAGCTGGATCTCATTCGAGACCGAGGTCGCGCGCGGTTACGGTCTGATCCGCCTCCAGAACGGCCAGATCTGGACGCTTTTGACGACGATGGTCGAACTGAAAGGCCACGAGGAGAAGGCGGGCTTCACGCGGCCGCTCGGCGCCCGGCACGGCGTCAATCCCGGCGCCAAGACCTGGAAGGAATTGCGCGACGAGGAAACCGAGCAGCTCGGCGTCAAGACCCAGCCCTACGTGCTTGTCATCGGTGGAGGCCAAGGCGGCATCGCGCTCGGCGCGCGATTGCGCCAGCTCGGCGTGCCCACGATCATCGTCGAGAGGAACGGCCGCGCCGGGGATTCCTGGCGCAATCGCTACAAATCGCTCTGCCTGCACGACCCGGTCTGGTACGACCATTTGCCCTACATCGATTTTCCGAAGAGCTGGCCGGTGTTCTCGCCCAAGGACAAGATCGGCGACTGGCTCGAGATGTACACCAAAGTCATGGAGCTGAATTACTGG
>Ga0335077_10011690_pt1 | contig 10971 bp, 16 predicted proteins | sample Lox_Sample_31_FD_207151 | JGI IMG/M metagenome (GOLD analysis project Ga0335077, IMG submission 207151) | Soil microbial communities from Loxahatchee National Wildlife Refuge, Florida, United States - Lox_Sample_3.1 | ecosystem: Environmental > Terrestrial > Soil > Wetlands | place: USA...
CCGCCGATCGGCCTAAGTCTCGACGATTCCTCGCTTGATTGGCTTTGCGGCTTGATCAGCAGCTTCACTGTCGAAGGGCTCGGCCGGAGTGCCTGATGGGGCCGCCGGGGAAAACCTGGCCGCTGCCGCAAAATTTCCTTTTTCCGGGCCAGCGGACGCCCTAAACACATGTTTGAAATTCAACCAGTCGTTTGAAAAACTCGGACGGGCGGAGGTCGACAGATGCAGAGCGGGATCGCAGGCCAAGTCTTGATCGGGCAACGAAGCAGCGCGGGGCCTTCCAATGCGGCGCCGCGCGAGGCGCCGCTCATCGGGCGGTTCGTTGCCAAGCTCGTTGTCGATGTGCTGCCGGCGGCGCTGGCGAGCCTCGTTGGCGGCTTCCTGTTCACGCAATACCAGCATGCGCGCACCGTCGCGGCGCAGCCGACCACCGAGCAGGTGACGCCGGCATCCCCGGAAATGATGCGGCTCGTTCGCGACGAGCACGATGCGATCATCGACTACCTCAAGGCGCAGACCGCGCTGGAGAAGAGCCGCGCCACCGCCGCCGAGGAAGTCGACGACGTTCATGCCGCTGCCGACGCCAAGGCAGCCGCCGCAGCCACTGCGGCGGCTGGTCGCCGCGCCGCGCAAGTGGTCTCCGCGCCGAAGCCCGTGACGCATAGCAAGCCGATCGTCGCGACGTTGCAGGCGCCGGTCGCAATGGCGCAGGTGGTCTACGCGCCGCCGCCGTCGGCCACCGTCATTGCGGCGCCTGCGCTCGCCGTGGCTGTTCCTGCTCCGCCGCCATCCAACTCGCTGCTGGCCAAGACCATCGACATCAAGGACCATGTGCTGCACGCCACGTTCCACGCGGTGTCGATGATCGGCGGCATTCCCAATTGGATCGCCTCGATCGGCGATCGCATCGGCGGCAACAACACCGATGCGCCGCCGAGCCCGCGGCAGTTCAGCACGTCGTCCTGACGCGTACCGACGCGTTCTCGTTGCGTGCGGGGAGCGTGATCCGGAAAAGCGAGTCCCGGTTTTCCGAAAAGATCCTGCTCCGCTCAAGTCATGAGCCCGGCCTCGTTCGAACGAGTGCCGGGCTCAAACGTTTGTCGGTACTTCGCCGTTACAGGGAGACCGGCGTGCCCATGAAGTCGCGCTTGCCGAGCTCGATGCCGTTATGACGCAGGATGTCGTAGGCCGTCGTGCAGTGGAAATAGAAGTTCGGCAGTGAATTGCCGAGCAGCAGCGACTGCCCGGTGAAGTCGCGCGTTGCGCCGCTCGGGAACGTGATTTTGATCGCCTTGTCCTCGGTACCGTCGATCTGCGGTGCCTTGAAGCCCTTGACGAAATCGATCGCCTTGGCGAGCCGGTCCTTCAATTCGGCGAAGCTCGCCTCGGTATTGGCGAAAGTCGGCGGCTCGACGCCGGCGAGCCGTGCCGTGGCGTTGACGGCATGATCGGTTGCTGCGCGCACTTGTCGCGCCAGCGGGAACATGTCGGGAGCGAGCCGCGCATTGAGCAGTGCTGCAGGCTCGACCTTCTTGGCCTCGCAAAACGCTGCGGCTTTGTCGAGAACGGCGGAGAGACTTGTCAGAAACTGCACGAAGATCGGTACGGAAATCTTGTACATGGAGACGGTCATGGCCCAACCCTTTCTGGCTGCATACGCATGCCACTTTACAACATTGTGAATGAATCGCGGCATCGCTCGACAAACGATCGCCACCGAAGGCTGCTCCACTGAACCCGCAGAAGGACAACCAACCTGGCTGTTCACAGCGAAGAGGAGTGCCTTCGATGTGCGATTATAGTCTGCATCATGTCGCAAGCCGACCCGCCAAGGTAGGCGACAAACTGATCACCACGCGATTCGTGAATACGCCGACCGGCGGATTTGCCGCGGTCGAGAACACGAATGTCGCGGTGTGCCTGCTGCCGGGCACCGAGCTTGCCTTCGAGCGGGAAATCGAAAGCGAGCCGGCGCTCGGCATCATGCGCGGTCGCAAGCTCGGCCACAGCGTGGCGCGCTTCCGTCAGGTCCATATGGATCAGCCCTGCGTGCACCATGACGCGCTGGAATTTCCCGACGGCAAGACGGTGCTGGTGACGCGACTGCGCGAAGGGCAGCGCGCGACCGTGCTGCAAATGCCGGCGGCGCCACGCGCAGCGGAGAACGCCGCCGCGAGCGGCGAAGCGATGCCGGAAAGTCTGGCTTCGCTTATCGACTGAGCGCGGCATCACGCTGCGCGCGATCTCGCCTGCAGGAGCCGCCGGCCGATCGACGTCGCTCCTGCATGGCGGGCAAGCGTCGCGTTTTGCACAGCCGTGGCACGTGCCACGCGCGGAACCGGGTATTTGCCACTAAATCGGCGCGGAATCGCCACGCAATTGGTGCGGAATCGCAACAGTAGCCGGCAATCGTATTTCGACGGATTGTCGCGTCGGGTGTTCGCCGCTAAGCGAGTGCGGCCGGCGCGGGAACTCGTTGCGCCGGAAGGAATTTGTTTCCGTTGCGTCTGTCGTAGTCCGTCGCGTTTGTCGTTGGAGGTTGGGGCAGAGCCAAGCTGCCTGGGAGGTTGTGATGCGAAATTCCGGGAATTTCCATCCGGAATGGGGCTATCTGGCCCCGGCGCCGAGTTTCATGCGCACGGCGCGCATCGTGATTGTCGCCACCGCGATCGGGGCGACGGCCGGTGCCGGCGTCGTGCTTTCGCTCGTCGAGCGGCCGTCGGCGAGCGCTGTCGCCGAAGCCGGCAAGAAGCTCGTCGTGGTCCATTCGCTGGTGCAGCCGGCGACGAGCGCTGCCGCCGCAACGGCGCAAAATCCGCCATCGCAGCCGTTCGCGGAACGCGCAACGACGACTGCTCCGGTTGACGCAAAGTGGCGGGCCACGGTCACGGCGCCGTCCTTAGGCGCGGCGAGCACGCAGGCGAGTAGTGCAGCCACATCGCCTCCGGCTGCTACGCAGGCGCCCGCCCCGATCGCTGCCGAGGCGGGCGCTGTCTCGACACCGGCTACGCCGGCGAGTATCGCGGCGCTCGCCGAAACGTCCGCTGCGGCGTCGCCGGCGACGGCACCCGATATCGCCGCCGTGCCCGACCAGACAACGAAGGATAGCAAGCAGCGTCGCGCCGCCGAGGGCGCCGCCTCGCATGGCTCGCAGAACGCCGAGGCGAAAAGACGGAGCGCCTCGAGCAGCAAGCCGCTCCCGCTGTTGCAGCGAATCTTCGGCGGTCACAGCGGTACGTGATCGGGATTTAATCGGTTATCGCGAAAATGCCGCGTCGGCAGGGGTTGCCGGCGCAGAGCCGAACGGCTGCGAAGGCTTGCGCCTTCGCAGTGTTGCGGCGTCGAGCGCCGTGTCCGAGGCGATAGGCTTTATTTGATCCAGGCTTTGCACCACTGGTGCGCCATCGCATAGGCGCCTGCGGTCTGCGCCGCGTCCCAGGTGGGCAGGCTCGCCCAGAGAACCTGGACGGTCCCCCACGGATGAGCGGTGTGGTCGTACCAGGCGCGGCAGGCGCCGGTATCCTTGAATTTGACCACTGCGTAATCGGCGCGCGCCGGCGCGCTCGCGATGAAGCCCAGCGCCAAAGCGCCGATCGCAAATGCCACGCGTTTCATAATGGACTCCCTGTCAATCAAATGCGGCAGTGCGTCGAATAATATAGCCGTCAAAGCGAGGCAAGGCCGCTGCGCCACTGTGCTGTGCAAAGGCGGTGACGCTGCGCTCGTTTTCAGGTCGAGCGCTTGCTCGCGGCGTTGTGCCACGGCTGCGCCACGTGCCGGGCAGCTCATCCGTGTCGGCCGGTTGCGTCCGGTCGCGGCGTTACGGATATAATCGGTTCGACGACGGGCTGAGCCACGCGAGGAAGCGAACGGCGCCAGCGAGCAACGGAGGTGATGTGATGCCGGAAGTCGTGGTCTATATCGTCGAGGGCCGCTCGATGGATCAAAAGCGTGGCCTCGTCAAAGACATTACCGCTGCGGTGGTGAAGAATACCGGCGCGCCCGCCGATGCGGTGACGATCTCCATCCTTGAGACGCCGAAGACCGCCAAAGCCAAAGGTGGCGTCCTGTTCAGCGAGATGCCTGGCCGCTAAGGCCCCGCCGCCTCGATCGTTAACTCTGCTTGGTGCGGGTGGAGCCGGCAAAAATGCATGCCGGAGGGTGGTGTCTTGCACCGAATTTCGCGTGAGTGCAGTGCACAATAGTCTTGCTGCAGCGCAGTAAAACTCCGATAATGGCATTTCTAATGGCTACAGAGCGCAACAACAAAAAGGGTTCAGCGATGAGCGACGTTTGGGACACGAAGGATGGTCGACGCCGGGTCCGGCGCGACCCGCCGACGGTGGAAGAGGCAGTGCTGGCGGCACAGGGCCTGACCGACGAGCTCAGCCAGCAGATCGAAATCGTGGCCTCATTGATGGAAGTGTCCTCTGACGAGGCCAGGGGCGCGGTGCTGCGGATGGGCCAGCGCAAGGACGTCAACCGCCTCACCATTGCCGGCCGGGCCGGAGCGCCCCGCGCCGTCGTCGTCGAAAGGCGGACACCCCGTCGGCTGCCGTCGCGACCGCGTCCGATCGGTCTGTAAAGAGGGCCCGCGCGCCGGCTTCGGCGCTATAGCCAGCGCCGCGTGCCGGGATCCGGAATTCGATTCGTCGACACCAGCCGGTGCCAGACGAACAGAACGATCAGCGCACCGACCACGGCGCCGATCAAACCGGCGCCTTGGTCCGGCCGATACCAGCCGATCGTCTGACCGATGAAGGTTGCGACGAAGGCGCCGGCGATGCCGAGAACCGTGGTGAGGATGAATCCGGCCGGGTTGTTCGGGCCGGGCGCCAGCAGGCGGGCAACGATGCCGGCGATGAAACCAATGACGATCGTCCAGAGGATATTCATGGCAGCCCCGCAATGCGCTTGATGCAATTATTGCACGTCAACCTTGCCTAACGCTATCGTCCCGGCGCGGTTCCGCGCGCGTCGCGGCGGCTGTCCCGGCTGACAGTTTATGTTTATGATCGCTTGTCGCGTTACCGGGTGCAGAGTGTCACGACATGACCACCAAGACCCTGGTCAAACCGCGCACCAAGACCAAGCCGAAAACACAGCGGCCGCCGCTCTATAAAGTCATTTTGCTCAATGACGATTACACGCCGCGTGAGTTCGTGGTGCAGGTGCTCAAGGCGGTGTTCCGCATGAATGAGGACCAAGCCTACCGCGTGATGATGACGGCGCATCGGCGCGGGGCCTGCGTCATCGCGGTCTATACGCGCGATGTCGCGGAGACCAAGGCCAAGGAAGCAACCGAACTCGGCAAGAGCAAAGGCTATCCGCTGTTTTTTACGACCGAGCCGGAGGAATAGGCCGCCGCGAGTTTGCCGTCGCTGCGGGACCGGCGGTCTGCGCCGTGCCGTCGGCGTTCGTCGTTGCCGCCTGCTCGCCGGCCCTTTGCGGCGACTGTTCGGAAGAGGTGACGAAACCGCCGAGCGCAATGCCGGCAAGGAACATTGTCACCAGAGCCAAAATGATGACGCCATCATGCCGCGGCGACCGCAGCATGGCGCGGGTTTGCTTGTCCAATAGTTCAATATCGTGTTGGTCCATTTCGCAATCTCCGTCGCAAATCTCCCGGTCGGCAATGCCTGGTAAACGGCCAACCGGCGGCTTCGGGTCCAGCAACCGGGTCGCTTCGGGTACAAATTTTTTATCGCCGTGCAGGGGCTGTAAAATATCCGCAAGCGCGCGACGCGAAATCAGCGCGACCGGCATTGTGGACGAGGTAATGCGCGGCGCTCCTGACGGTGGCAGGCTTACAGGGTGGCGCCATGTTCGGCGACATGCAGCGCCAGGCCGAACAGCGTCATGCCGACCGCAACCGCCGCCACCGGCAACAGGATCTGGACGGCCGCTTGGCGGGCGCTGAGCCGTCCCGACCAGGTGTCGAAATCCAGCGCCGCCCAGTCGCGATACGATTGCCGTGGCTCGGCGCGGCCTGCCGTGCCATTGGCGCGATCGACACGCGACAAGATCAGTGGCAGCGCGACCGCGATGAAGACGAAACCGCTGATGATGAAAAGCAGATAGTCGATGATACCATTGCCGGCGAACAGCCAGACTGAAAGCACGAGCCAGAGCGCAAAGCCGATCAGCAGTGCATAGACGCGCGGATGCAGCCGACCGGTGATTCGCTGCCGGGCGTCATTGGTCTCGTTGTTCTCCGTCTGAATGTTCTCGTGTTGGATAGGTGGCATGGCGCCCTCCATCGTGGGCGACCGGCAATGTGGGCCATCTTCCCATTATCAATGCGCCGTTGCCGAACGGGTTGCGTAGCGGCTGCGCGCCCGGGTGTCGCAGTCGATGGCGCGGGCGCGGCGGCAATCGCAAGCCGCTGCCGGCTTTGCCGTGCCAAAAAGGAACGACGCGGTGTGCGGCAGCGTTGCCGTGGCGATCATGCTTGGGGCGTCCCCGGAGGAGCTCGCCGTGTCCCGCTATTCCTATGCCGCTGCCGTTCGCTCGCCCCGACTGGAACGCGCAATCCGCGCCGCGGTGGCGGCGTCGATCGGCGGGTTGATCGGCGTCGTGGTCGGCGGCCTCAGCGTGCTGGGCGTCGTGGTGGCCGTGACCAAGTCGCCTGACCCCGAAAGCCATGCGGCGACGCGGGCGAGCGCCGCGCCGGTCGGCGTCGCACAGGCGCCGCAGACGACCTGGCCCGATGCGGTATCGTCCCAGCGCCAACAGCCGGGCGATAGCGGGAGCGGACCGGCAAAGCCGGTGCGCAAGGTCGATGACGCGGCGACCGCCGGTGCACCGGCCAGCGCGAAAAGCGTGGACCACGACGAGAGACCGGCAACGACCGCCGCAGGAGATTCGTCGCGGATTGCGCCGGCGCCGGCGCGCGCGGGCGAAGTGCCAACGGCTGCTGCAGGCAATGCTGCCAATGAGCCGGCCGCGAGTGCGCAAACGATCTCGGCACATGCCAAGCCGAGCGCAGTGGCGCGATCGCGCGTGGCACAGCCGGCCCCGCCAGGCCAGCCGGCGCCCCTGCCGGCAACGCGCGCGGCGGCCGGCGAGCGCGCCGAGCAGCGGCCGCTCTATGATTCCTACGACCAGCCGCGCGGCTATCGCGCCTTCGAGCAGGACAGGTCCAATGACGCTGCGCCCCAAGGCGACCGCGACGCCTCACGCGACCCCGGCGATCCACGCGATCCGAGGAAATCACGCCTCGCCCGGCGCCAGCGCCTGCCGACTGTCGATCGCAGCGGTCCGCTGCCGCTCGATCCGCCGCAGCGGGTCATCGTTCCGCCGGATCAGGGTCCGCCGCCCGGCCAGTGGGGCAGCCTGTTCGACCTCTTCGGCAACAATCGCGACTGGCGGTAGAGCGCGGTCCGGAACAAGGCTGCTCGCGCACTTGATCCACGGCTGGAACCCGGTTTTCCGAAAAGATCCTGCTCCATGAAGATCCCGGAGCAAAACATGTTCCGGCTCGATCAAGCTCGATCGCCGCAGCGTCGCGCTAGCCTTTGATGCCAAGAAGCTCGACGTCGAAGATCAAGGTGGCGTTCGGCGGAATGACGCCACCGGCGCCGCGCGCGCCATAGCCAAGCTCGGGCGGGATGATGAGGGTCCGCTTGCCGCCGACCTTCATGGTGGCGACGCCCTCGTCCCAGCCGGCAATCACGCGATGCATGCCGATTGGAAATTCGAACGGGTGGCCGCTGTCGAGCGAGCTGTCGAATTTCTTGCCCTTGGCGCCGTTCTCGTAGAGCCAGCCGGTGTAATGCATGACGCAGGTTTGGCCGGTTTTCGGCGATGCGCCGGTGCCGACCTTAATGTCGATGATTTTCAATCCTGATGGCATGACCGTCACGGGTTGGGCGGTTGCGGGAGAGAGGGTTGGGCCGCCGGCCAGCCCGGCGATTCCGGCCAGCGCGCAAAGGCCGGCGCGGACGACGAATTCGCGACGATGAAGCACGAGGCTTGGCACGGCGTGCCGCACGGCGCGGTTCACAACGAGGAAATATAGCGCGCGATCGCCTCGCGGTCGCTGTCTGAGAGCGACTTCATGAAGCCCGGCATGTCGAAATTGTTGTTGCGATGGCCGTCGGCGAAATTGCGCATCGCGGTGAGCAGATAATCGTAGCTCAGCCCGGCAAGCCGCGGCGCCGGCGCGCCGCCTTCGAAATTTTGGCCGTGGCAGGCTTTGCACATGGTCATGCTCTGGGGCGCTGCGGGCGGCGAGGCGGCCGGATGGCCGGCGGGCCATGGCTTGCTCGAGAAATAGGCCGCGATCTTGCGCAGATCTTCGAGCGCCAGACCCTTGGCAATCGGTGTCATGATCGCGTTCTGCCGATCCTCGCCGCGGAAGTCATGCAATTCTTTGACGAGATAGCTCTGCTGCTGGCCCCAAATGATCGGAATTGTTTTCGGGTCGGTCGGCTCGCCGTTCTGGCCATGGCAGGCGGTGCAAACCTGCACTTTCGATTCGACGTCGTCGGCGGCGCCGGCCGGCACCATGGCGGCTAATGCAACGATGATGACGCCGACAATGGTGGAAAACAGACTTTTGAACATGACGTATCCTGCCCTCGTGACTGGTCCAGCTTCGCAGACCGAATTTTTCTCTTGCCGCCGACGCCCCCACGGCGGAAGCCCGAAGATTTCATTCTAGAGCCTTCGCTGGCTTTGTCAGCCCGGACCGCGCGCTGGATTGGCACGGCACCGATGCGCGCGCGGCAAGATTGCGTCGGCAGTCACTCAAGGGCAGCGCGCGACGAGACGGCGACGCGACGCGGCGCGATGCAAAGCGCGCGGAATTCAGGCGCGGCGGCGCTCCGGCGTCCGGTAGGCCATGCGGGCGTGGCCGGCGCAGTAGGCAAAGCCGGTGATCGCGTCGTTGCCGCAAAATGCAAAGTCGGCCGCGGCGGGATCGCCGAGCGGCCAGCGGCATTTGCGCTCGGAAAGTTCAGCGAGCGAGCACGGCTGCGCACTGTCCACGGCGGCACCGAGCAGGATCGGCTCGCTGCCGTCCGCGGCCTCGGCATAAGCGAGCCGCAGCAGCCGGCGCTGGGTCGACGCCCGCGGGCGGTGGGCGCGAGGAGGGTGGTTGCGCGCCGACGCACCCGCGGGCCGCCCCGTCGACAGCCCCAGACGATGGATTTTGCCGATCACCGCATTCCGGCTGACGCCGATCTCGGCGGCGATTTCGCTGCAGGTCAGACCGTTGACCACGCAATGGCGGAGCTGCTCGATGCGCTCCGCGGTCCAGGTCGCAATGGACATAATATGACCCCTAGGTTGTAACGGCCGTTCCGGGCCGCCAAAGGGGCGAGGGTCTCCGCCACCGCAACCGGGCAGGGCACAGAAGGCGCAGAACGGTGCCTGATCGCAGCCAAGCGCTCTCATTCACCGCGCCGCATATGCGCCTAAGGCGCTGCCGGCTCGTTGTTTTTGTCAGGCCGCGGGCGCCGCAAGGCAGCCGGGCCGCTTTTAAGCATAGGAAGCGAAAACCATCGCCGAGGGGCAAATTTGCATGATTCGATTCGCCTCACAAGTGTTTTAACTCTATTATAACCTTGTTATAATCGTGAGGCGTTCAATCCCATGGCGCGACCGGAAAACCGTTCGGAAGCAAGGGCGCTCAGCCTGACCCTGCCGATCGAGACCTTCAACTATCTGGTTTTGCTGGCGTCGCTCGGCAAACTCGGCCGCACCGAGAATGAAGTCGCGACCCACATTCTGGTGCGCGAAGCCTACGCCATGATCGAGCGGCGCTTTCACGAAATGCGCATTGCTTCGCCCTCGGACGAGGAGCGGCCGCCAATGTCCGAGCGCTGACGGCGCAAAACTTTTGCGCGCGGCCGAATGTTCCTCGATCGCCACGCTCACAGGTGCCCCAACAATAACGCCATGTTGACCGCACAGGCGGTCACAAGCACGGCGACCAGCATTCTGTTCATCGCGGGCTCCAAGGGCGTGGAGAATCGCCCCTTGAGCATGAACGAGTCACCGGCGCGGAGTCCCAAGCTTTGTTTTTTGCCGGATTCATCTCCCGTTTACGGAATCCGGCGCGATTCTCGAGGTCGTCATGGCCGGGCTTGACCCGGCTTGACCCAGCAATCTCGATTCATTTGGCGCGGCATCTCCGGCATTGACGAGATGGCCGGAGCAACTCCGCCGTGCAATGTCGCGCAGTGACCTCCTCCCTGTGGGGAGAAGAAGGGCGTAGCGTTGCTGATGCGAGAGCCGAGCGAGGGGGGACAATGCCGCAACGGGTTCTGATCACCGCCGGCGGGGCTGGCATCGGCCGTGAATTCGCGCGCGCGTTTGCCGCGGCCGGGGCGAAAGTTTTCGTCTGCGACATCGACAGCAACGCGCTCGAGGCGATCGCGAAGGACATCCCCGGAGTGATCGTGCGCGCCTACGACATGTCGCGCCGTGCCGAGATCGAGCGCATGGTGCCGGAGGCCGTCGGGTTGCTCGGCGGCCTTGACGTGCTGATCAACAATGCCGGCATTTCCGGCATGACGCTGCCGGTCGCCGATTATCCGCCGGACGACTGGGACAAGGTCATCGCGGTCAACCTCACCGCCATGTTCGACGTCACGCGGCTGGCGATCCCGCATCTCAAAGCTTCGAAGGCCGGCGTCATCATCAACATGTCGTCGGTCGCCGGCCGCTTCGGCTTTAAGAACCGCAGCCCCTATGCCGCCACCAAATGGGGCGTGATCGGCTTCACCAAGACGCTGGCGCTCGAGCTTGGCGAATGGGGTATCCGCGCCAATGCCATCGCGCCCGGCGCGGTCGCCGGCGACCGCATCGAGCGCGTGTTCGCCGGCCGCGCCCAGGTCAGCGGCAAGTCGCTTGCCGAGGTGCGTGCCGCGGCGATGGCCGAGCAGTCGATCAAGGCGATGATCGATCCGAAAGACATCGCCGCGCTCGCGGTGTTCCTCGCCTCCGACGCGGGCAAATCGATCA
>Ga0335077_10011691_pt1 | contig 10970 bp, 6 predicted proteins | sample Lox_Sample_31_FD_207151 | JGI IMG/M metagenome (GOLD analysis project Ga0335077, IMG submission 207151) | Soil microbial communities from Loxahatchee National Wildlife Refuge, Florida, United States - Lox_Sample_3.1 | ecosystem: Environmental > Terrestrial > Soil > Wetlands | place: USA: Florida...
GCTGCTCACGCCCGGTCCCACCATCATGCAGCCGATGACCTACGACCGGCTCTTCACCCTCCACGGCGTGGTCATGATCTTCCTGTTCATGATCCCGGCCATCCCGAGCGGGTTCGGGAACTTCCTTCTTCCCCTCATGCTCGGCGCCAAGGACGTGGCCTTCCCGCGCCTCAACCTGCTCAGCTTCTACCTCTACCTCCTGGGCGCGGGGCTCGCGATCTACGGCATGATCCGGGGCGGGGCGGACACCGGGTGGACCTTCTACGCGCCCTACTCGACCACCACCATCACCAAGGTGGTCCCCATCCTCATCGGCGTCTTCATCGTCGGGTTCTCCTCGATCCTGACCGGCCTCAACTTCGTCGTCACCACCCACACCCTCCGGGCGCCGGGCATGACCTGGATGAAGGTGCCGCTCTTCGTCTGGGGGATCTACGCCACGAGCATCATCCAGATCCTCGCCACCCCGGTCTTGGGCATGACCCTCCTCCTCGTGGCCCTGGAGCACGCCTTCGGCTGGGGGGTCTTCGATCCGGCGCGCGGCGGCGATCCGGTGCTGTTCCAGCACTTCTTCTGGTTCTACTCGCACCCGGCCGTCTACATCATGGTGCTGCCGGCCATGGCGGTGATCTCCGAGGTGGTCTGCGCCTTCGCCCACAAGAACATCTTCGGCTACAAGGCGGTGGCCTACTCCTCCCTGGGGATCGCCTTCGTCGGCTTCTTCACCTGGGGCCACCACATGTTCACTTCGGGTCAATCCGCGGTGGACGCCGGGGTGTTCGGGATCCTCTCGATGTTCGTGGGCATCTTCACGGCCATCAAGGTGTTCAACTGGACCGCCACCCTCTACAAAGGGTCCATCGCCTTCAACACGCCCTTCCTCTACTTCTTGGGGTTCCTCTTCTTCCTCGTGTTCGGGGGGATGACCGGCATCGCGCTCGCCACGGTGTCCCTGGACGTGAACTGGCACGACACCTACTTCGTGGTGGCCCACTTCCACTTCGTGATGGTGGGCTCGGTGATGATGGCCTTCCTCGCCGCTCTCCACTACTGGTTCCCGAAGATCACCGGCCGGATGTATCCGGAGGGCTGGGGGATGCTCGCCGCGATCCTGATCATCCTGGGGTTCAACTTCACCTTCATCCCCCAGTTCCTGCTCGGCAACATGGGCATGCCGCGCCGCTACTTCTCCTACCCCCCGCGCTTCCAGGTCCTGAACGTCGCCTCCACCACCGGCGCCAGCGTGCTCGCCATGGGGCTCATCGTGGTCCTCGTCTACATTCTCTTCTCGCTGCGCTACGGAGCGGTGGCCGGTCCGAACCCCTGGCGCTCCCGCGGGTACGAGTGGGCCACCCCCTCCCCGCCGCCCGTGGACAACTTCGAGGTCACCCCGGTCATCACCCGGGGACCCCACGAGTATGACGAGGAGGCCCTCGGATTCCCCCCGCCCCCCGAGCCCAGGCATGCAAGCTAGTCCGCTCGCCCACCACTTCGAGAGCCTCGACAAGCAGGCGCACGCCTCGCGCCTCGCCATGTGGATCTTCCTGGCCACCGAGGTCCTGCTCTTCACGGCGCTCTTCGCCGCCTACTCCCTGTACCGCTACCTGTACGGGGAGGGCTTCGCCCAGTCGAGCCGGTCCATCGAGACCTGGATCGGCTTCGTCAACACCCTCATCCTCGTGTCGAGTTCGTTCACGGTCGCGACCGGGGTCAACTTCGCGAGAAAGGGTGACGGCCGGAAGACCGGGCTCTTCTACGGTATCTCCGTATTGTGCGCGCTCGCCTTCCTGGCGCTCAAGGCGATCGAGTATACCCATCACTTCCAACAGGGGCAGCTGCCGGGCAAGTACTACACGTTCGAGGGGGTACACGCCCCCGGCGCCCCCCTCTTCTTCGCCCTCTACTTCCTCATCACCGGTCTCCACGCCCTGCACGTCGTCGTCGGCATGACCGTGCTCATCGTGATCGGGACCCTCGCCTACCGCGGCCGCTTCTCGCCCGCCTACTACGTCCCGGTCGAGAACGCCGGCCTCTACTGGCACCTCGTGGACCTCATCTGGATCTTCGTCTTCCCCCTCATCTACCTCATCTAGCGAGCTCGACCGGCCATGGCCGAATCCACCGTTCACCCCGATCCGCACTCCGGCTTTCACTCGCACGTGGGCCGGTACCTGGCCGTCTGGGTCGCGCTCCTCGTGCTCACGGTCCTCACCTATCTCCTCTCGCGGGTCCATCTGCCCGGGCCCTTTCACATCACCGTGGCGCTCCTCATCGCCGTCGCGAAGGGGACGCTCGTCGCCCTCTTCTTCATGCACCTCTGGGACCAGGCGGGCGCCAACCGGCTCGTGTTCGCCACCTCCCTCGTGTTCGCGGCGCTGCTCATCGGGCTCGTCATCACCGACAACGCCACCCGCTTCCCGCTCGCGAACCCCCCGGGCACTTCCGGGGCGCTGCCCCTGGGCGGCCCCGACCGCGACCCGCCGAAGACGACGGACCAGAGCGAGGAGCCGTAAAGGCGCTCGCCGAACCGCGCCTCCGCCCGAGCTCCCTTCGCCGCGGCCGTCTCGATCTAGAGGCCCGGGCGAACGGCCTTGCCGGAGGTGCTCGGACGGCGCCGTGTGCCGGTAAGGCGGCGTCGGGACGGACTCACCCCGGGCCGCCTTCGGCGCCGCTCGATTGGGCCGTTGCGAGCGCCTCGCGATAGGCCCGCGCCGCCTCGGCCCCGAGGCAAGAGAACACCACCCTCTTTGGCGCACCGCGTGCGTCGAGGCCCTTCCACACCTCGCGCACGGCGATGGCGGTGGCCCGCCCGAGCGGGAATCCGTAGATGCCGGTGGAGATCGCCGGAAACGCGACCGACATGAGGCCGTGGGCGGCGCAGAGGCGAAGGGCCTCCCGGTAGCAGGAGGCGAGGAGCTCGTCCTCGCCCTCCTCGCCACCCCGCCACACGGGCCCCACCGCGTGGATGACGTGCCGGGCGCGCAAAAGGTGCCCGCCCGTCAACCGGGCTCCGCCGGTCGGACACCCACCCAGGGTACGGCACTCCTCGAGAAGTCCGGGGCCGGCGGCGCGGTGGATCGCTCCGTCCACGCCCCCCCCACCGAGGAGGGAGCGATTGGCCGCGTTCACGATCGCGTCCACGGAGAGCAAGGTGATGTCTCCCTCGTGGATGGCGATCCGGCCCTCTTTGAAGGTGAGCTCCATGGAGGCTCTCTAGCGGGGCGAAGGACGAGCGGCAGGTGAAGCGCCGGGGAAGAAAGAGTCCGCGAAGGGCTTGCGATCGGAGGCGGGAGCCGGTCCGTTCGCTCCGGAGCGAGTTTCGTCCGTATCGGCGCCTGCTTATGGGGCGAAACCGCGCGGGACGCCAAAGCCGCGTGCGCAGAACCTGCGCGCCAGATCGTTCCTTGGCCGGGTACGGCGCTTGCTAACCGTGGAGCCCGTGGCTCCCGAGAGAATCCTCGTAGTGGACGGAGACATCCACGCGGGGAAGGCCCTGAGGACGGTCCTGTGCGAGCGCGGCTTCGACGCGGTCTCCGCGTCCGGCGCCGAGGACGCGCTCTCGCTCGTGCCCAGCTTCGGGCCCGGGGCGCTCCTCGTGGACGCGACCTTGCCCGAGGCGCCGGAGCTCACGGCCCGGCTTTTGGAGATCGGGTCGGACGCGGCCGTGGTGGTGGTGGCTCCTCGCGAGAGGCTCGAGGCGGCGGTGGTCGCCCTTCGCGCCGGCGCGCAGAGCTTCCTCCTCCGCCCGGTGGAGCCCGCCCACGCTCTCCTGGCGCTGGAGCGGGCGCTCGAGCGCCGCCGCCTTCGGCGGGAGCGGGCCGCGCTTCGGGAAAAGGCCCGGGCCCGCGCGGCGCTCGTCGGCTCTACCCCCGCGATGGCCGCCCTGAAGGAGCTCCTCTCCCGCGCCGGGCCAACCCGCGCGCCGGTGCTCCTCACCGGCGCCCCCGGGACGGGCAAGGCCCACCTCGCCCACGCGCTCCACGAGGCCTCCCCCCGGAGCGACGGACCGTTCGTGCGCGTCTCCTGCGCCGGCCTCTCCGAGCCGCTCCTCGAGGCCGAGCTGTTCGGCCACGAGGCGGGCGCGTTCCCGGACGCCGACGACCGCCGCACCGGGAAGATCGAGGAGGCGGACGGCGGGACGCTCTACCTGCAGGAGGTGGGGCAGCTCACCCGGGCGTTGCAGCTCAGGCTCCTCACCGCGCTGGAATCGGGACGGCTCGAGAGGACCGGAGGCGGCTTCGTCCGGGCGGTCGACGTGCGGGTCATCGCCTCCTCGCAAAAGGACCTCTTTGACCTCGTCCTGAAGGGCAGCTTCCGGGAGGACCTCTACTACCGGCTGGCGGTGGTGTCGGCCTCCCTGCCCTTGCTCCGCGCGCGCCGCGACGACCTCCCCGCCCTCGTGGCGCACTTCGTCGCCCAGACGAACCACGCCCTCCAAAAGGACGTCCGGGGGATGGCCGCGGGCGCGCTCTCGGCGCTCTTCTCCTACGAGTGGCCGGGCAACGTGCGGGAGCTCGCGGACGCCATCCACCGTGCGGTGGCGGTCGCCCGCGGTCGGGAGATCGTCCTCTCCGACCTGCCGCCGCTCGTGCGCGGCGCGAGTGCCGCGGCGGAGGAGAGCCCCTTCCCGGTCCCCGGTGCGACCATGGAGGAGATCGAACGCGAGGCCATCCTGCGGGCACTCGACCGGGCTGGCGGGTCGACGACCCGCGCGGCCGAGATGCTCGGGGTATCGGTGCGCAAGGTGCAATACCGTCTGAAGGAGTACCGGGCGGGGTTGAGCTCTCGCCGGGCCATCCTCCCGAGCCTGGCCCGCAACTAGCGGGCCGGCCGGGCCGATGGTCCCACGTCGGGTCTGCCCTGGGCACTCTCGGCGGGGCTGCGCATCTTGGTCGCATGCCGGCCGAGCTCAACTTCCGGGCCCTCGAGCGCCGCCATTCTGGGGCGCTCGCCTTCCTCTTCATCACCCCGGTCGCAGCCGGCGTCGTGGGGGCGGTCGTCTTCGGACTCACGCGGGTCTCGGCCTCCGAACAGGTCGTACAAGACCTGGGCGCCGCGCGCGCACAGCTCGCGGAGTACCGCAAGGCCCTGGAGGACCGCGACGCGCTCCTCGCCAAGGAGAACGACGAGCTCGACGTCTTCCGCTCGGCCGGCCAGGCCGCCCTGATCCTAAAGGGGAGCTCGCCCAATGCGACCGAGAGCGGCGTGGTGCTCGCGTCCCCCGGGCGAAACACCGTCCGGCTCTACCTGTATGGCCTCGCCGCCCCCGCCGGATCGGGCGAGTACCTGGCCGTCGCGAAAGGGGCAGACGGGGCCCGCAAGGTCTTGGGCCGGGTGTTGCCGGACGACACCGGAAGCGGGTTCTTGCTCTCGCGCGAGGTGCCTTCTGGGACGACCGACATCGAGCTGGCGCTCCGGGCGGCAGGGAGCGAGTCGGTCTTGGACAAGGACATCCGCGTGTCGGCGCGCTATCCAAGGGGCCGCGACGAGCGCGGCGTGCTCGTGGCGGCACCTGTGGAGGGGGTTCCCGGTAAGGCAGAGCCCATGCGGTCGCGGCGGGGCGAGGGCGCTCCCCCCGGGAAACGCACGACGGCCGGGCGGTGAGACCGCCCGGCCGCCTGTGCTTCACGACCTGTAGAGCTTAACCCGGGGCAGGCACTGCGTCGGTCGTGGCGGGCGGGTCCTGTGGGGTGAGGCCGGTCGCGTCCTCGCCCGGAAGCGCGCTCGGCTGGGCGGTGGGGTTAGTGCCCGGGACGGAGTCCGGCGGGGCGAACTCGGCCGGCTCGACGCTAAAGGCGCAGTCCTGGGCCCAGCTCGTTCCGGCGAGGATCGTGCTCTGGTTGTTCGTGTCCGCCGCGCAGGCGACCGGACCCTCGGACGTCGGGCAGAGGAACCACTCCGCGAACGCGGGGGCGGTGAGGGCCCCTGCCGCGTAGCAGGCGCGCCCGAAGAAGTAGTAGCCCTGCGGGACGTCGCCGATGAGGGTCGTGCCGCCGTCGGTGCTGTAGTCCGTCACGATGCCGAAAGCGCGCGCGCCCAGGGCAGGGTTCGCGACCACGTGGAAGAGGCCGAGCTCATCGGCCGCGGTGGTGGTGACGTAGTTGTCGAGGGCGGCGACGCGGACGCGGGCCGTGCCGGCCGCGGTCTTGAACCCGCGGTAGGCGACGGTTGCGGCGGGCCAGGTGCTCGGGTCGGGAGTGAAGCCCACGAGCACGAGGGTCTCGGCCTTCGCGAGGGGGAGGCCGGCCGCGGCGAAGCCGCCGTAGAGCACTCCCTCTCCGGGGTAGCCGGAGGCCGCGAGCTTCAAGTTGTCGAGATTGATCCAGATCTGGCCCACGCCGCGCCGGGGCAGGGCGCCGCGGAGCATCCAGCCGGCGAGGATGGTCTTGTAGGTCGTGTCGTCCGAGCCGACGGCCTTGGCTTGCAGGACGAAGGCGCCACCCCGGCCCGCCCCGGCGTTCCCGACCCAGAGCCTGAAGGTGGCGGCCTCGTCGGACGGGCAGGCGGCGCCCACCGCGACGTCCACCGTGCACCGATCCTTCGGCCCGTACCACTTGCCCGCGCCCGGCCAGGGGGCGCCGTTCTGCGTGGCCACGTCGGCCACGTGGTCGAAGATGCTCACGATGGCCTTGTTCACCGCGGCGATCTTCGCCTGGGCGAGGGCGAGGTTGTCTGGGGTCACCGGCCAGGTGGGCGCGACCGCGGAAGCGAGCTCGGCGGGCAGGATCTGGGCCGCGGCCAGTTCGGCCGGGGCGCCCGTCACCTCGAGGGTGAGCGCCGAGGCGTCGGGGATCGAGTCGGTGGGGGAGCTCGCGCTATTGCCGCTGCCACCGCAGGCGGCGATCCCGAGCGAGAGCACTGCGAAGAGACTCCACCTCGCGTTGCGCATGCCGTCCTCCCGGGCCGCGGGTTCGAGATGGCCGGCCCTCTTCGGTGGTGAACACCCGGCCGAGGGTGCGGTTGCGCCGCGCGGAGCCCTGCGGGGACGAGAGGCCGGGCCTTTGCCCCGGGCCCGAGGGCAACTGGCCGAAGGGACTGGGAGGCACACCTCGCCCGACGGCGGCGCCCCTGCGTCGTGGCGCCGCGCCAGTGCGTTGCCACGAAAGGGGGCAACCGGTTTCTTTCAGAAGGGCTGGGCGGAAGGCGAGGGTCTTTGGGCTTGCGAAGCGCCTCTCCCGTCGGCAAAGCGCATGGATGCGCGGGGAGCGCGACCAAGCGAGCGCCTCGGGCAAAGGGGAAGTGCCCTTGACGCTCGCGGGCGCGCTCGTGGACACTCATAACTTTCGCGAGGGATGAAGGAAGCGATGAGCGAGACCGAGACCGGGTACCCCCCGCGGCAGGGCCTCTACGACCCGCAGAACGAGCGCGACGCCTGCGGCTTCGGGTTCGTGGTGGACGTGAAGGGCCGCGCCTCTCACGACATCGTGGAGAAGGCGCTCACGGTGCTCTTGAACCTCGAGCACCGCGGGGCGACCGGGGCGGAGAAGAACACCGGCGACGGGGCCGGGCTCCTCCTCCAGACCCCCCACGCTCTCCTCGAGGTGGAGGCGGAGAAGCTCGGGCTCTCCCTCCCCAGGCCCGGGGCCTACGCGGCGGGGATGGTGTTCTTGCCCCCGGACGACGCCGGCCGCGACGCTTGCGTCAGGATCTTCGAGCAGGTGGTGCGGGAGGAGGGCCAGGAGGTCCTCGGCTGGCGCGACGTCCCCACCCAGAACTCCACCCTGGGGCAGAGCGCGCGCTCGAGCCAGCCCGTCATCCGGCAGATCCTCGTCGGCCGCGGCCCGGGCTGTCCCGACCCATTGAGCTTCGAGCGAAAGCTCTACGTCATCCGCAGGCTCGTGGAGAAGAAGATCTCCCGCTCCGCCCTCCCCGGCCGGACCCACTTCTACGTCCCGAGCCTCTCCTACAAGACCCTGGTCTACAAGGGGATGCTGAACGCCGGGCAGCTGCGCGAGTTCTACCTGGACCTCTCGCGGCGCGAGGTCTCCTCGGCCATCGCCATGGTCCACTCGCGCTTCTCCACGAACACCTTCCCCTCCTGGTCGCGGGCCCACCCCTACCGCTACATCTCGCACAACGGCGAGATCAACACCCTGCGCGGGAACGTGAACTGGATGCACGCCCGCCAGTCGATGATGAAGTCCACCCTCTTCGGCGACGACCTGAAGAAGATCCTCACCGTCATCGACATCGAGGGGTCCGACTCGGCCATGTTCGACAACGTGCTCGAGCTGCTCACCCTCGCGGGCCGCGAGCTGCCGCACGCCATGATGATGATGGTGCCGGAGCCCTGGCACCGCCACGAGTCCATGAGTGCCACCAAGAAGGCGTTCTACGAGTACCACTCCTGTCTCATGGAGCCCTGGGACGGCCCGGCCTCGATCGCCTTCACCGACGGCATCCGGGTGGGGGCGCAGCTCGACCGCAACGGCCTGCGCCCCTCGCGCTACTACGTGACGAGCGACGACCTCGTGGTGATGGCCTCCGAGGTGGGAGTCTTGGACCTTCCCCCGGAGAAGGTGGTGAAGAAGGGCCGGCTCCAGCCCGGCCGCATGTTCCTCGTGGACACCGAGCTCGGGCGGATCGTCGACGACGACGAGCTGAAGGAGCGGATCGCAAGGCAGCATCCCTACCGGGAGTGGCTCGACCGCCACACCGTGCGGCTCGAGGAATTGCCCCGGCCCGCCCGGGTCCACGAGCCGGATCACGAGACCGTGCTCCGCCGGCAGGAGGTGTTCGGGTACACGGCCGAGGAGGTGAAGATGATCGTCACCCCCCTGGCCACCGACGGGGTCGATCCCACCGGGTCCATGGGGAACGACGCGCCGCTCGCGGTCCTCTCCGAGCGGCCCCAGCCGCTCTTCGGCTACTTCAAGCAGCTCTTTGCCCAGGTCACGAACCCGCCGGTCGACGCCATCCGCGAGGAGATCATCATGGCGGCGGAGACCGCGGTGGGTCCGGAGGGCAACCTCCTCGAGCCCGGCCCGGAGAGCGCCCGGGAGCTCGAGGTCCCCTCGCCGGTCCTGCGCAACGAGGACTTCGAGAAGATCCGGAACCTCGACGGCGGGCCGGAGTCGAAGGGCCTTCGGGCCGTGAACCTGCCCATGCTCTTTCGGGCCCGGGACGGCGGGGCCGGGCTGCGCAAGGCCCTCGAGGACCTGCGCTGGAAGACCTCGGAGTGCATCGCCGAGGGCTACAACATCGTCATCCTCTCCGACCGCGGTCACGACGCGGAGCAGGCGCCCATCCCCTCGCTCCTCGCGGTGGCGGCCGTCCACCACCACCTCATCCGGGAGGGGACGAGGACCCGCATCGGCCTGGTGATCGAGTCGGGCGAGCCGCGGGAGGTGCACCACTTCGCCCTCCTCGTCGGCTACGGCGCCTCGGCGGTGAACCCCTACCTCGCCTTCGAGACCATCCACGACCTCGTGCGGCAGGGGCTCGTCCCCGGGCCGGCCGACGCGGCCGAGAAGAAGTACGTGAAGGGGGTGTCGAAGGGGATCGTGAAGGTGATCTCGAAGATGGGGATCTCGACCATCCAGAGCTACCACGGGGCCCAGGTGTTCGAGGCCATCGGGCTCAACCAGGACTTCATCGACGAGTACTTCACCTGGACCGCCACCCGGGTGGGAGGAGTGGGCATCGACGTCGTCGCCCGCGAGGCGCGGATGCGCAACGAGCGCGGCTTTCCCCCCCACCGCCCCATCGTCCACACGAGCCTCCCGGCCGGCGGGCAGTACAAGTACCGGACCGGCGGGGAGCACCACCTCTTCAACCCCGAGACCATCCACAAGCTCCAGTACGCCTGCCGGTCCAATGACTACGGCCTGTTCAAGGAGTACAGCGCCCTCGTCAACAACCAATCGCAGAACCTGAACACCCTGCGCGGGCTCATGGACCTCCTCCCCGCCCCGAAGCCCGTCCCCCTCGAGGACGTGGAGCCGGTCGAGGCCATCATGCGCCGCTTCAAGACCGGCGCCATGAGCTACGGCTCGATCTCGCAGGAGGCGCACGAGGCCCTGGCCATCGCCATGAACCGGATCGGCGGCAAGTCGAACACCGGCGAGGGAGGAGAGGACCCGGCCCGCTACCGTCCGCTTCCCAACGGCGACTCCAAGAACTCCGCCATCAAGCAGGTGGCCTCGGGCCGCTTCGGGGTGACGAGCTACTACCTCGTGAACGCGAAGGAGCTGCAGATCAAGATGGCCCAGGGCGCGAAGCCCGGCGAGGGCGGGCAGCTCCCCGGGGCCAAGGTGTATCCCTGGATCGCCAAGACCCGCCACTCGACCCCGGGGGTGGGGCTCATCTCCCCGCCCCCGCACCACGACATCTACTCCATCGAGGATCTGGCCCAGCTCATCCACGATCTCAAGAACGCCAACGAGAACGCCCGCATCTCGGTGAAGCTCGTGGCCGAGGTGGGGGTGGGCACCATCGCCGCGGGCGTGGCCAAGGCCCACGCCGACGTGGTGCTCATCTCCGGGCACGACGGCGGCACCGGGGCCTCGCCCTTAACCTCCATCAAGCACGCCGGGATCCCCTGGGAGCTGGGGCTCGCGGAGACCCACCAGGTGCTCGTCCTGAACGACCTCCGCTCGCGCATCGTGGTGGAGGTGGACGGCCAGCTCAAGACCGGGCGCGACGTGGTGATCGGGGCCTTGCTCGGGGCGGAGGAGTTCGGGTTCGCCACCGCCCCCCTGGTGGTCCTGGGCTGCATCCTGATGCGGGCCTGCCACCTCAACACCTGCCCGGTGGGGGTGGCCACCCAGGACCCACGCCTCCGGGCCCGCTTCACCGGGGACCCGGCCCACGTGGTGAATTTCATGCGCTTCGTGGCCCAGGAGGTCCGCGAGCACATGGCCGAGCTCGGGTTCCGCAAGGTCGACGAGATGGTGGGACGTTCGGAGCGGATCGAGATGCGGCGGGCGGTCGACCACTGGAAGGCGCGCAACCTCGACTTCTCCCGCATC
>Ga0335077_10011692_pt1 | contig 10969 bp, 7 predicted proteins | sample Lox_Sample_31_FD_207151 | JGI IMG/M metagenome (GOLD analysis project Ga0335077, IMG submission 207151) | Soil microbial communities from Loxahatchee National Wildlife Refuge, Florida, United States - Lox_Sample_3.1 | ecosystem: Environmental > Terrestrial > Soil > Wetlands | place: USA: Florida...
CGTACCGCTGATCGTGCATTTGCCAAAGGCGACGCAGGGCAAGTATGTGCACGACGACACCGAGATGTCTGCGCTGATTGATATCGCGCCGTCGCTCTACTACCTACTGGGACACCGGCCCATTGTGGCGAATCCGCTTTTCGGGCATCCGCTTTTCACGGAGACACAGCAGGAACTGCACAGCTATCATCGCGACGAGCTGTTCCTGGCGTCCGACGTGCGCGCGGCTTACGGGATTCTTGCGGACAATGGAAGATATTTTTACGCGACGTATGATGCTCCGGCGCAGAGTTATCTCTACGACTTGGCGCACGATCCTAACGGCGAGCACGACATCTTGACCGCAGCGCTGAAAAAACAGTACGACCAGCGGGTGATTGAATACTTGCACGAGATCGCGGATTTTTATGGATATAGGCCGGGGATCGGCTCGTTGCTGACGTCGTCCCGGTAGGACCCCTAAGCCGCATCTGATCTAGCTCGGAGGCAAGGACTGGTGCTCGAAGCATTTGACTTGCTCCTGGCAATAGCGTTTCTGGCGGGATGCCTCTCCGTTTTGTGGATGATTCTGCGCTTTTCCGTGTTTTCGTCACTTCGAAGGCGGGGTGCGAAAGATCGGCTGCACAAGCCGAACGTTGCCGAGATTGAGGCTAAGTGGAAGATCAAGCTTCCAAGAGCGCTGGAGTCGCTTTACGGGAGCCCCTTAGTCGAGATCTCAGAGACGTATATTGCGGCGCCGGGGGCAGATCGCGAGCACCAGTGGCACATCTATGAGTTCATTCCGCTGACGAGCCGCGATCTCTCCGAGTGGTTGAAGATTACAAGGGTTCCGGGCCTTCCCATTGCAATTGACGGAGACAAGGGCACGTACTATCTGCCGTTCAAGGATCTCAAGAAGAGCGGAGCACCGCCAGTGTTGCTGCGTCTGCCTGGCTTGAAGGGTGAGGATGTGGAAGTAGCTTCGAGTGTCGATGAGTTTATGCGATTTGAGCCCCGAGGGCGCTTCGAGGACACGGGAACAGCCGAAAGATAGTGCTGGGCCGCGACTTTCGCTACGAAAAAGCACCAAAAAACTAACCGCTGGAAAGTCTCAGTCCGAGCTGCCGTGGGCCACGTCGCGGGTGGAGTCGCGAATCACCAACTCTGGATTCATTTTTTGGCGCAAGGCGCTCCAGTCGCGCTTTTCCAGGCCGGCTTTGATGCCGTCCATGACGATGTTGACGGCATTGGTGCCCATGGCTTCGAGGGGCTGGCGCACCGTGGTCAGGGAAGGCGCGCTGAAGGCGGATAAGGCCACGTCATCGAAGCCGATAACGGAGCATTGTTCCGGAACTTTCACGCCAGCTTTGGTAAGCGCGCGAACGGCGCCGAGAGCGGTCAAGTCGTCGAAGGCCATCAGGGCGGTGAATTTCTTTTTCTTTTGCAGCAGCTCTTCGGTGAGGCGGTGGCCGCCTTCGAAGCCGGAGTTGGGGTCGAAGGAATCGGGGAGTTGCGCGACGAGGGCGGGATCGATCTCGATGCCAGAGGTGTGCGCAAATTTCTGAACGCCGCGCCAGCGCGGGGCGCTGTCGATGATCATTTTTGGACCACGGATGAAGGCGATTTTGCGGTGGCCGAGCTGGTGGAGATGTTCGAGGGCCATGCGCCCGCCGATCTCGTTGTCCACCATGACGGAGCTGACGATGTCACCGGGAAGTTCCCAGCCAATGGTGGCGGCAGGAATATTGCGTTTGCTCAAATCGGAGAGCAGGTGAATATCGACGACGAGCCAGTTGGCGACGACGATGAGCGCTTCGACGTGATGCTCGAGCAGCATTTCGAGGTAGCGCTCGAAACGATTGCGCTGGTTGTGCGCGTCGGCAAAAATCGGGACGTAGGACGTGGGATAGAGGGCGTTTTCGATGCCGCGCAGAACGGGCGTGCAGAAGGGGTCGGTGATGTCGAAGAAAATCACGCCCACGCTGTGGCTGCGCTTGCTGCGCAAGAAGCGCGCCATGGCGTTGGGACGGTAGCCCAGTTTTTTGGCGGATTCCTCGATGCGTTTTTTCGTGGCGGCGGCGATGTAGCGCGCCAGGGGCGCATCATTGAGGACGATGGAAACCGTGGCGGGCGAGAAGCCGCTGTCTTCGGCGACGTCCCGCATGGTGATGGTCTGGTTTCTGCCGCTGGCACGCTTCACTGGCGTTTCTCCGGGCCCTAGATTCTGCCAGAGTTCGAGTATTTGCAATATGCCGATCCGCTGGAACGGACATGTCGCACGGGCGACCGGAAACCGCACTCCGGAGCGGGAAAGCTGGAGACTCGCGCTTTACTCGGCAGGCGCGTCAAAGGAGAGCGGCTCGCGGAACCAGTTCGTTTTCCAGATGCCGTACGCGATGCCCGCGGCCATCCACACGGTTCCCAACTTTTTCGCCGGCCCGCTTAAGCTCCACCACAAGCCGCCGCAAACCAGAAAGCCGACGATGGGTACAAGGAAGCTGCCGATGGTCTTCTCTTTGCCTCTCAGGAAGTAGTGCACAAAGGAAGAAGCGTTTACGCCCATGAAGGCAATCAGCGCGCCGAAATTCAACAGCTCGATGCCGCGGCCGTAGGTCAGAAAGAAGGATCCGGTGAGGACAATGGCGCCGATAAACAGAACGTTGTTTCGGGGTATGCCGTGCCGGGTGTCCACTTCGCCAAAGAACGATTTCGGCAAAGCATTGCTTTTTCCCATGCCGTAGAGCAAACGCGCGGCGCCAATCTGCGCGCCCATGCCGGAACCAAAATTTGCCACCAGCAGCGTAGCGCCGACAATTTTGAACATGGGCGCCCAGGCGCGGGCGGCCGCGTAGACGTAGCCTTGATCTTCGTTGGGAAAGGGCTGCGAAGCGGGCCAGACGAGCTGCGCGACGTAAACCTCCGCGGCGGAGAGAATGCCGACCACGAGGCAAGTCATTACCGTGGCCAGCATGATGTTGCGCCGCGGGTTTTCGGCTTCTTCGGAAAGCGTGGAAATGCCGTCGAAGCCGATGTAGGTCAGCACAGCCAGCGAGGTGCAGCCGAAGAGATTGTCGAAGGTAAAGGTTTGCGGGTCGTAGAAGGGGCGCGTGAAAAATCCAGGCTCGTTGTGCGGATTGCAGAAGACGTAGCGAATGGTGGCCACGAAGACGACGACCACGACAGCGCTCATGCCGGCGGCCAAGCCGGCGTTGACGCGCGCGGAAGTCTTGATGCCCTGCAGGTTCAGCAGCGTAAAGACCACGGCGAAAAATATTTTCCAGCCCCAATCGGGAAACGCGGGAGCGAATTCGTGGGCCTGGCCCGCGCACCAGATGGTGCAGATAAGCGGGTTCACGATGTAATCCATTACCATGCTCCAGCCGGTGATGTAGCCGGCCGCGGGATGAATCTCGCGTGCCACATAGGTGAAGGCGGAGCCAGCGCTGGGGTAGACGCGCGCCATTTTGCCGTAGCTCACGGCGGTGGCGAGCATGGCCACCATCGCGATGAGAATCGCGGTGACCACGTGGCCGCGGCCGCGGTCGCTGAGTGCACCGAAGGCCGACATGGGTGCCACCGGCTGCAGCACGATGACGCCGTACAGGATGAGGTCCCACAGCGTCAGCGTGCGCCGCAGATGCGGCCCATTGTTGCCGCCGGCTTCGTTGCTCACGGCGTTCTCCTTTTCGTGCGCTCTGCGTTGGCGGAGCCGAGCACGACGGCGCGGGTCAAATTCTTAGGCACATCGGGATTCAGGCCTTTGCGCAAACCGACGGCCAGCCCGAGTAATTGCGCGGGAATCGCGGCGATGGCCAGGCGCGCAAACTCCGGCTCTGGCAAGCCGAGCTCGACGAGCAAATCGCTTTTGCGACGGAGCTCAGGGGTAGCGCGATTGGCCACGATCATCGTTGCGGCTCCCAGTTTTTTCACTTCGCCGACGAGCAGGGTTTCCTCGTCCGCCGAGGCCTCGGAAAGAAGAACAGTAATCAAGGTATCCGCGCTGGCAATCGATTGCGGGCCGTGACGAAACTCCAGGGTGTGATAGGCCTGCGCATAGGATGAGGACATCTCCGTCAACTTGAGTGCGGCTTCCTGCGCCAGCCAGTAGTGCGCGCCCTGGCCCAGAAGGACAAAATCGCCGAACTTGCGCTTCGCGCCAAAGGCCCGAATCTTATCAGCATTCGCCGCGAGCCACGCGGCAGCTTTGTCCGGGAGAGCATCGAGCGCGGCGAGAAGCGGTGCGTCACCAGCGAAGCCCGCGCCAAGGCGAGCGAAGAGCAGCAAAATCGAGGTGAAAGAGCGCGTCATGACCATGCTCTGCTCGTCGGTCCAGGGCAGCATCACAGTCAGCGCGCATAATTTCGCGAGTTCGCTCTCGACGCTGCAGGTGACGCCCAGCGTGCGGATGGCGTCCTTTGTGCTCAGCCATTGCGCCACGCGCAGAACTTCGGTGGTTTTGCCGGAGCGGGAGATGAGCACAACTTGTTTTGCGCCGGTGCGCGTCAACGTTTCGTCGGGAGCAAACAGCAGTTCGGAGGCGGGCACGGCTGTGCAGCCCACGTGCAAGAGCCTGGTCCACTGCGCGGCGATGACGCGCGAAAGATAGTAGCTCGAACCGCAGGCGACGAACAGCCAAGGTGCGCTGCCGGAAAAAATCCTGAGAATTTCAGATCGTGCTTCGCTGGTAGCGAAGTGTCTGGCGGTCTCCCGCCAAGTGTCCGGCTGCGACAGAATTTCCGGGAGTGTTGCGGCGCCCGCGCGTGGCGAGTTGGTGCGCCGCGCACGCGACGGCGCCGAAGATGACTTCCATCCGCTGCGAGAGTTTTTCTTCACGCGTCTCCTGGCTCTATTGAATCGTTTCAATGCTGGCAGTTTCCGGTAAAGCGCCTGCCCGTGCAAGATAAAACTTACCGGTGGCTTCGTGCTGTGCCACGCCGCGCCGCAGCCGGGCGCTCTCTTTTTGATTTTCCCTGTACGAAAGGACAGTAGGAATTTTTTCCACAGTACTTGCTGTTTTCGTTAAGGCATTCTTAACTTTCGACGCAACATCCGGCGCGCCGCCGTAGTCTAATGAAGTAGCACCTCGTCCCAGTCGAGGGCCATCGGTTATGGACGGGGAACCTCGCATAAACGGGCCGAGCTCCACCAAGCTTTTGTTGTGGCATGCCATCGGTCTGCTGCTCATCCTCTTTGCCGCAACCTCGCTGCGCAACGTTGCGGTGGAGCCCGATGCCGTGCTGCAAGGATACTTGCAGGTCATTGGCGCGCTGTTGGCGTTTGTTTTCGCCGCGCTGGCTTTCGTCCGCTTTCAAGGCACCCAGGATCGCATCGCGCTGATTCTCGGCGGCGGTTACCTGCTTTCCGGAGCGGTGCTATCCGCTTCGAGCGTACTTTTCTTTCAGTTCTCGCAAGACTCTCCGGCGCGGGGCACGTGGGCGCCGGTAGCCTGGTGGCTGAGCCGCATGATTCTGGCGCTGCTGCTGCTCGTGGCCCTGTTTGTGGAGCGTTTCATCCCGCGTTCGCGCCATACCAAGACGGAAATCGCCGGCGCGCTCCTTTCGGTGGTTGGAGTCGCTTATCTCCTGACGGTGGCGCTGCGAAGGCTTCCGCCGGAAGTGTCCCGCCATCCCGGCGCGTTCGTTCCCAGTCCACAGCAGCTTCTGCCTGGCGTGATTTTTCTGGCCGCGCTGATTTGGTACCGGCGGCGGCTGCGCACGGAAGACGCGGCGTTCGATCGCACGATCTATGCGGCGGCATGGATGAATTTTGCGGCGCAACTGGCGGCGTGCCAGTCGGAGCGGCTGCTGGACGCGCCATTTGTGCTGGCGCAGGTTCTTACCGTGAGCAGCTACGCGCTGGCACTGGGCGGCGCATTGTTGGATAACGCCAATCTGTTCGAGCAGGTTCGTCATCTCGCTGTCAGCGATCCGTTGACCGGGCTGGCCAACTACCGGCGCTTGCTTGATGTCCTCGAGAACGAGACGGAGCGCACCAACCGCACGGGGCGGCCGTTTGCGCTGCTGCTGCTGGATCTGGACGGATTGAAGAAGATCAACGATCGCTACGGACATCTGGTCGGCAGCCGTGCGCTGTGCCGCTTGGCCGCAATTTTACGCATCCATTGCCGGGCAATTGATACGGCTGCGCGCTACGGCGGCGACGAGTTCGCTTTGGTATTGCCTGAGTCGCAGGAGGCGGAAGCTCGCCGGGTCGCGAACCGCATTCGGCAGGTGATGGCCGAGGACGCCGATGAGCCGAAGCTCTCGGCGAGCATCGGCATTTCCATTTACAACGGCGAGGGCGAGCGCATCGAAAAGCTCATTTCGGAAGCCGACCAGGATCTGTATTCCGAGAAGGCGCGGCGGGTGAATCGCGGCCTGGCGGCGTTCCAGGCGCGGCAACGCGCGCGCAAGGGCACGACGTGAGTTCGTGGCTGCAGAATTCGCATTGCGAAACTAGCGCGGGCAGCCTATGGAGGGAAACACCCAGAAAAAGGCACGGGTCTAAAGACCCGCCACTACAAAATCAGAACACGGTGCGGTGCTGCACGGTTTCTTTTGTTTTGAGGGAGAAGCGGGGCTCTGCCGCGCCCTTCCCGAGTAGCTGATCCGCGACATATTCTCCAACCGCCGGGCCGTGCTTGAAGCCGTGGCCGGAGCCGCCTCCAGCGAACCATACGTTTTCCATTTGCGGATGGCGGTCCATCAGGAAATCGCCGTTGGACGTATTTTCGTACTGGCAGACGCGCGTTTCGACGATGGGCGCGTTGCGCAGGCCGGGGAACCGTTTGGCCACGTAATCGCTGACTACGCGCGCCTCTTCCGCGGTGACGATGCGCATCTGCGTGTCCGGGTCGACGCGCTGGCCGTGATGGTCCAGGGCAATTTTCAGGCCGCGGCTCTCGATGTCAGGCATGCCGTAGTATTCGTCTTCTTGGAAGAGCCAGGTGGGCAGTGCGGGAGGCGCGAAGCGTTGGTCGCCCGCGGGCACGCCAAAGAAAAACACTTCCTGGCGGCTTGGGAAAATTCTGGAGCCGAGGATTTCGGGAAAAACCTTGCCGAGCCAGGGACCGCAGGCAAAAACAAATTGCGCGGCTGTTACCGTCTCGCCGCTGTTGCACGTCACGGACTCCAGCCGGCCGCTGGCATTGGGCATTTCGATTTTGGCGATGCGAAAGTCCACGCCCATCTTCACCGCATCTTCCACAACCGTTGCCACGGCCCGCCTCGCGAGCAACACGCCGCTCTTAGGCTCAAGAAATCCGCGCGTAACATGTTCGAACGAAACTTGCGGATAGCGACGCTCCAGGTCGGCGCGCTCCATTTCTTCGAAGGGTACATCGCAGCGCTTCAACGTAGCCATCGTCTGGCGGACGCGCGAATCGTCGGCGCCCGCCAGCCACAGCACTCCCGTTTCGTGAAAGAGCCGCTGTCCGGCGGCCTGGAAAAGGCTTTTCCATTGCGCGAGCGAGCGCTGCGACGAGCGCGTGTACAACTCGTCGGTTCCATAGCCCATGCGGATGATGCGCGATTCTCCGGCAGAGCTGGCGCGCGCATTGGCCGGCCCATAGGCATCGAGCAGCACCACGCGCTGCCCGCGCCGCGCCAAGTGCCACGCGCTCCACGCGCCGAACACACCGGCGCCGATCACCGCCACGTCGAAGCTTTTCGCTGCCGTCATTGCCGCTGCATCCTATCGCATTTCGCGAGCCTGGGAAAACCCTCGACTATCGCCTGTAGTTTTTCGGTTTAGCGGTGATACCATGCTGCGTTCCGCGATTTTTCCTGGAGGACGGTGTGAAATTGCTTCGCCGCTTTGCTGCTTGCTTCGCGTTCGCTGGTGTCTCGCTGGTTTGCGTGGCCGCTGTGTCGCGCGCGCAGCAAATTGATCCGAAAACGTACAACGGGATGAAGTGGCGGCTCATCGGGCCGTTTCGCGGAGGCCGCGCCATTACCGTGGCCGGTGTGCCGAGCCAGCCGAACACCTATTATTTCGGCGCGGTGAGCGGCGGCGTTTGGAAAACGACGGATGGTGGCAATTCCTGGGACCCAATGTTTGACAAGCAGGGCATTTCCTCGATTGGCGCGATCGCTGTTGCGGATTCGGATCCCAACGTGATTTACGCCGGCTCCGGCGAGGCCTGCATCCGCGGCAACATTTCTTACGGCGACGGCGTGTACAAATCCACCGACGCCGGGAAAACCTGGACCAACGTGGGGCTGAAAGACACGCGGCACATCGGCGCGGTCCTCATTCATCCCACGAATCCGGACATCGTTTTCGTCGCCGCGCTCGGCCACGCTTACGGCCCGAACACCGAGCGTGGCATCTTTCGCACGCGCGATGGCGGCAAAACGTGGGAAAAAGTTCTCTATCTCGATGATCGCACCGGCGGCATTGAAGTCGTCTTCGATCCCAACAATCCGCACGTTTTGTTTGCTGCGATGTGGGAAGGCTGGCGCACGCCCTGGACGCTGAATAGCGGCGGCGCAAAAGATGGCCTGTATCGCTCGGGCGACGATGGCAGCACCTGGAAGCGCGTCGAAGGCAACGGCATGCCGGAAGGAACGCTGGGGCGCATCAGCGTGGCGGTCTCCGGCGCGGATTCCACCGTGGTCTACGCGCTGATCGAGGCGAAGAAGGGCGGCTTGTATCGCAGCGACGACGGCGGCGTGAATTGGACCTTGGTCACGGATGACCACCGCTTTACGCAGCGCGCCTGGTACTTCACGCACCTCTGGGCCGATCCGAAAAACGTCGGCGGCGTGTACATTGCCAACACGGGGCTGTACAAATCGAGCGACGGCGGCAAAAGCTTTGAGCGCCTCAACTCTCCCCACGGGGACAACCACGCTCTGTGGATCGATCCCAACAATCCGAATCGTATGATCAATGGCAACGACGGCGGCGCAACCATCAGCGTGGACGGCGGAAAGAACTGGACCACCCAAAACAATCAGCCCACCGCGCAGTTTTATCACGTTGCCGCCGACAACGATTTTCAGTTCCGCGTCTATGGCTCGCAGCAGGACAATTCTTCCCTCGGTATTCGCACGCGCAGCGACCACGGTGCGATCCTGCAAGGCGATTGGGACGCGGTAGGCGGCGGCGAGAGCGGCTATATCGTGCCGGACCCACGCGACTCGAACATCGTGTACGCCGACGATGAAGGGCCGATCTTGACGCGCTACGATCGCCGCACCGGTCAAGCGCAGAGCATCCAGGAATGGCCCGAGGATACCAACGGCCACGCGGCGGCCCCACAGAAGTATCGTTACACCTGGACCATGCCGATTGTAATTTCGTCGCATAATCCTGACGTCATCTATCATTCGTCCCAATATGTGTTCCGCTCGAACGATGCGGGCCGCACTTGGACGACGATTAGTCCCGATCTCACGCGCAACGACAAGACGAAGCAACAGGACTCCGGCGGGCCGCTCACGAAAGACCAGTACACCGTCGAATACTACGACGTGATTTTCAGCCTGGCAGAATCGCCGAAACAGCAAGGCGAGCTTTGGGCGGGCACCGACGACGGCTTGATTCAATTGACCCGCGACGAAGGCAAAAGCTGGGCCAACGTAACTCCGAAAGATATTCCCGAATGGGCGATGATCAGCTTGATCGAAGCTTCGCCGTTTGATGCCGGCACCGCGTATGTTGCCGTGGACGCGCATAAGCTCGACAACTTCAAGCCCTACATTTTCAAAACCAGCGACTTCGGCAAAACGTGGACCAAAATTGTTACCGGCCTGCCGGAAAATGTCTACGTTCACGCTGTGCGCGAAGACCCCAAGCGCAAAGGCTTGCTGTATGCCGGCACGGAAACGGGCATCTTCGTTTCCTTCAACGACGGCGCCAATTGGCAGCCGCTGCAGCTCAATCTTCCCGTCACGCCGATTCACGACATGGTGATTCACGATGATGAGCTCGTCGTCGCCACGCACGGCCGCTCCTTCTGGGTGCTGGATGATCTCAGCCCGCTACACCAGGCCAGTGCCTCGCTCGCCGCGGAAGACGCGCATCTCTTCACGCCCAACACCGCCCTGCGCACGCGCGAAGGCCACTCCAATCCACGGAGATATCCCGTTGGTGAAAATCCGCCGTCCGGCGTGATTCTCTACTACTACCTGAAGGAAGCGCCAAAAGAAGCCGCGAAACTCGAGCTGCTCGACGCCAACGGCAAAGTGATCCGCGCGTTCACCAGCGAAGAAAAGAAAACCGAAGGCGCGCCCGATGAAGGCGAGCGCGACGAACCGGTCGAACGCATTCCCGCTAAGCCCGGCCTAAACCTTTTTGTTTGGGATTTGCGCTACGAGCTCCCCGCCAAAGTCCCCGGCTTGATTTACGACGCCGGCGAACCCATCGGCCCGCTCGCGGTGCCCGGCACGTACCAAGCGCGCCTCACCGTCGCCGGAAAATCGCAAACCGCCCCTTTCGAGATCAGAATGGATCCACGCGTGCATACCTCGGCCGAGGATCTGCGCAAACAGTTCGACCTAATGCTTAAACTGCGCGACCGCCAGGACGAAATGAACAAGACGGTCATGGCCATCCGCGATTTGCGCGCGCAGCTCCAAGCGCTCGAAAAGCGTATGGGCGCAACCGATTCTGCGAAGGCTCTGGTCTCCGCGTCCGCCGATTTGCGCAAGAAAATCAGCGCCATCGAGGAAGAACTGGTGCAGGTCAACTCGAAGTCCAGCGAGGACCAGGCCAACTATCCCACCATGCTCAACAGCAAGCTCGCCTATCTGGGAGCGGTGGTAGACAGCGCGGACACCGCGCCTACCACTGCGGAGGAAGGCGTCTTCGCCGACCTCGACCAGCGCCTCGAAGCGCAGCTGACAAAATGGCGCGAAGTGCTGGCGAAGGATCTGCCCGCGTTCAACGACACGCTGCGCAAGAGCGGCGTGCCCAACGTCGCGCCCGCCGTGCCGCCGGCGCACTGATCGTAGCGACCGCCGCCGTACCAACTCACCGAGACGAC
>Ga0335077_10011693_pt1 | contig 10968 bp, 11 predicted proteins | sample Lox_Sample_31_FD_207151 | JGI IMG/M metagenome (GOLD analysis project Ga0335077, IMG submission 207151) | Soil microbial communities from Loxahatchee National Wildlife Refuge, Florida, United States - Lox_Sample_3.1 | ecosystem: Environmental > Terrestrial > Soil > Wetlands | place: USA...
AGGATCTTTTCTATCGGTTTAACGTCTTTCCGATTGAGATTCCTGCACTGCGGGAACGGCGTGAGGATATTCCATTGCTGGTGAACTACTTTGTCTCGAAGCTATCTCGGCGGATGGGAAAGCAGATTAATTCGATACCAAGGCAAGCCATGAATTCATTCATATTCATCTCCAATGAAGGCGGTGGAGTAAGGTCCACTCGCCTGGTTAACCCTGTGACACAACGGGGAATTTCTCTAAAAGCCAGTCGAAGACGACCGCATGGACCGACGAGGTGTTACCGCACTGACAGTGCTCCCCGCCTCCCGAACTTCGGTCGAAGATTCGAGTGGTAACGCTACGCGCATTGACCAAAGATCTTTCGAAGTCCGCAACCTGATGGAACGGAATGAAGTGGTCCTCGGTGCCGGCGAGGATCAAAACGTCCTGGCGGATGCGATCGGCAACGGGAGCAAGCCGGTAGTGAGAGAAAGCCTCCAGGGTGTCCTCTGGACTGCTTGTGCCCATAGTCCAAAGCGCATTGTTATAGGCCCAGAATGCGCCTGGGTTTTTCAGAATGAGAGGATTCTGCTTCACCGCCCCAAATGTCCGTGCTGCAGCCTCATGAAGATCGAAGCACACGTCGTATGCGACAACGCCATCGATTCGTTCTTCGAAGGCAGCGGCGCGGGGCGCAAGATAGCCGCCCATACTCATTCCAAACAGAACGATCTTCGATGGCTTGTTATGGGTGTGCAGGAACTCATCGAGGACTGCGCTAGTCGGTTTTTCCCACTGCGGCGTAAATTTCAAGCCATACTTGCGCAGCGGCTCACCCTGGCCGGGCCCTTCGTAGATCAGTACGGAGTAGCCGCGGTCAAGCGCCGCCTTGCCGATTACGGCATACTTTTCCTCAAGAATTGAGTCGTAGCCTCCGACAGCCATGACTAATGGTTTTTTCTCGGATCCTGCCCGGACCGGGAGGTACAGCGCACGCAAACGTCCGTTCTCATACGGCGCCGAGAAGTACTCATATCGGACCCCGAGTGCATCCAGACCTTGAAAGAACCAGCGGACTGCCTTCTCGAGTGATTGAGGTCGCCTAGCATCATCTGGGGCGAGCAGGAACTCGCTCAATCGTTGATAGGTGGCCGCGCGCATGTAGGCGTCGCCCTTGCAGATCGTATCCTGGGTGCGGGCCGCCAATGCCTCCACGCGATCGGCAGTAGTTGCCCATGCGGTGTACCAACTCTCCAAATCACCTTCCGAAATCTGCTTCGTTGTCTCCAGCATTTCGCCAAGATCGGCACACTGGGAGAGAGCGTAGCCCGCATTCCTGAGAGTTTCGAAATGGAATGTCTGGTCAGTAAAGAAACGGCCTCTTGGGCTGACCGCATGCTCGAGATTTGCTTCTAAAATTGCGCCTTCATGGGTGGTCATCGCATGCCTCCTCGTGATAGTTACCGGCGCTCAGCTTCCAGGTAGTCGTACACCACCTCACCATCGTTCAGCGTCATGTCCCAGAGGTGCTGGCGGCCTTCAAGGACGCGCACGACTGGAAGCGCTGCCACTGGGCAACCCACGTGTGGAGTCATGAACAGCTCGGCAGGTCCGCCCCATGCGCCTTTCAAGCGGACGTCGTAAAGGTTGACCCGAACGAGTTGAGCGACTTTCGGAGTGTGGTTATGACATCAGGAAGCAGCTTCAGCACCATTTGCGTCGTCTGCAGTTCCTGCTCTATCTCGGACAAACGCTGCGACAAATCGATCTGCCGATACGGCATAGTCGCAAGCGCGACCTGCACTCCGTCATAAGCTAAGGTTCCCGCCAGTACCTCTCGCCTCGTCTTCAGCTCTGGCTCGCCATGACGCTTAGGGAAGCCCAGAATTTCCCGTCCGGCGAGCCTCGGCGATTCGCTATCGAGGAATGCCTGGAAAACGTAAATGACCGCCTTGCCTTCGAACGTACAAGCCAGGGAATGCCCGACCTTGCATCAGCTCGACGAGCCATATCTCAGGACTGGTCGCGTGCGGCTGCATCACCCAGGTAGCGCGCAACGGCAATCTCCAGATTGAAATGCATTCCTTCACGTCCCAGCAACTGCCCCAGCGGTGATCGTTGTACGATGGCCAAAACTCTGGGAGTCATGCCAATCAGCCACAGTTGAACGCCCTGCTGGCTTTGCCTCTTGGCAAGTTGTGCGAACATTTTCACCGCGGTGTACTCCATGTCGAGGACTCCGCTAGCGTCGACGGCGACGATCTCCGGTTGCGCTTCCCTGACCAGGGGCTCAATCTTGTGTGCGATCTGTGCCGCATTAGCAAAGAAAATTGGACCTTCCGGCCTGAGAAGTAAGAGGCCAGGAAAACTCTCGTCGTCGGGATGTTCCGGCGATTGTGGCCGGAACACGTTGGTTCCTGGCTTGCGGCGCAGGACATACACTGGAGGATCGGCTACCTGGTATGCCAATGTGACCAGGGAAACGATTATCGCCACGATGATTCCCTTTAACGTGCCGACGACCACGACGCCTGCGAAAGCCACGATCGCCCAGGAAAATTCAGTCCTGCGAATGCGAAGAATGTCATGAAACTCGATCGGCTTGATAAGTCCGAACGAATAAACAATCACCAGCGCTGCCAATGCAGATTGCGGCAACATCGCGACCAGTGGAGCGAGAAAGAACATTGTCACTAGCGTCATCGCCGCAGTTACCATCTCCGCTAATTGCGTGCGAGCTCCCGCGCTGACGTTGACTGACGTTTGCGTGGTGCCGCCGCCGCCCGGCATCGCACCGAGAAGCGCGCCTCCGATATTGGCGAGTCCTGTGGCAAGCAGCTCTGTGTTTGCTCGCGGCGCGGGCTCGTCCTTTCGCGCGAAGGCTTGGCCGGCCGCAACCGTCTCCGTGAAACTCATCAAAGCAATCCCGAGTGCCCCGGGCCACAGCACGCTTGTCAACGAAAGGTCTGGCCGCATCAGCGAAGGGAGTCCTTGCGGTATGTGACCCACCAGTTCGACACCCCGATCCTGCAAGTTCAACAAGTTCACGCCCGCGATCGCAGCAGCTGCAGCCAGCAGCGGCGCTGGGACCTTCGGCAGGAACCGTTCCATGCCCAGCAGAAACACGATTGTCGTGAGCCCAACGGCCAGCGTTGCTAACGACGTTTTCGGAAGATCGTGAACGATTGATAGGACGTTCTGAACGAATGTCCCTCTTGGGAAGTGGATGCCAACGATTTTCGGGACCTGGTCGACCACAATGACCAGCCCGACGCCGGCTTTGAAACCAACGAGTACGGGCTCAGAGATAAAGTTCGCCACGAACCCGAGGCGCAAGAGGCAGGCCAGCACAAGTGCGGTGCCAACCAGCAGCGTTAAGGTCACGGAGGCACCCAGCAAGGTTGCGGGATCGCCACTGGGCACGACCTGGCCCAACTGAGCGGCGGTCAAGATTGCCAATGTTGTCGTCGTACTGACGCTGAGCACGCGCGAGGTCCCGAGCACCGCGTAGATCACCATCGGCACCAAGGCGGTATACAGGCCTACCTGCACCGGCAGCCCGGCAATCATCGCATACGCCATCGCCTTGGGAATGATCACTGCGCCAGTGGTCAGCCCCGCGAGGATGTCGGGCTGCAGCCGGTCCCGCCGGTACGAGACAAGCCACTCTGGCAAGACGCGGAACCTCGGATGAGTTATTGCCTGCGACGAGATTTCTGTGGTGCTCATGGCATGTGACTACAGTCGCTCTGACATGCTGCAGGCCTACCAGAGCCGCGGGACGGTTCGATGCGACTGCTTCGGCTCTACGTACCCTTTGCGCCTTTGCCTTGGCGGAAGCTTGGGAGGCATATAGGGAATCTCCTCGTACGGTATGCTGCTGAGTATGTGCGCCATGCAGTTCAGGCGGGCACGCTTTTTGTCGTCTGACGGAACGATGTACCAGGGCGACGCCGCTGTATCCGTGGCTGCGAGCATTGCATCCCGCGCGCGTGAGTAGTCGTACCAACGGCGGTGCGATTCCAAGTCCATAGGACTAAGCTTCCAGCGCTTGGAAGGATCTTTAATACGCGCGAGGAAGCGCTTGTGCTGTTCCTTTTTCGATACTTCGAGCCAGTACTTCAGCAGGACGATGCCCTGGCTGACCAGAAATCCCTCGAACGTTGGTATGTCCCTGAGAAATTGCCTGTGGTCTTGCTTGGTACAAAATCCCATCACGTACTCAACACCGGCGCGGTTATACCAGCTTCGGTCGAAGATGACGATTTCACCTCCGGCGGGCAGTAATTCAACGTACCGCTGAGCATGGAGCTGTGTCTTCTGCCTCTCGGTCGGCGAGGGGAGGGCGGCCAGGCGAAAAATGCGCGGGCTCACGCGCTCCATGATGCGCTTGATGATGCCGCCTTTGCCGGCAGCGTCCCTTCCTTCGAAAAGGATGACGATGCGGGCGTTGGTCGCCTTGACCCACTCCTGGAGCTTAACCAGCTCAACTTGTAGCTTGAAAATCTCGGCCTCGTACTCTTTTTTTTTGATCTTAGGTTGGCCGTTGACGCCGGAAAATTTAGAGTCGTTGTCCAAAGTCGATTCTGATTTCTTGTCGTTTGTGGATTTCTTGCCCATCGTTCTTTCTGGTCTCCTCCGTGTCGGGCGCGCCGTTTAGAGGCGGCACTGTATTCCTGGGCTGAAGTACGACCCTTTCGTGGGCCTTTGTGGTTCAGCGACAGGGCGGCACCAGGCTCAGTGAGAAACCCTCGTGGCGGGGTCTAACACCGCGCCGCCTGATCATTTCAGAGGCAACTTGAGTTCCAACAACGCCAAAATACTAACTGGTTCCTATCGACGGACATGGGTCCGGTGTTGAGCAGTTCAGCGTGCCTCAATGTGGGCTTTGTCCGAATGTGGGCACCGCACTCCGGTCTTCTCTTCTTAGCCCTGATCTGTTTACAGCGATTCGAAGACTGAAAGAGCGTTCAACACAACATTGAGTGTTCCTGGCTCACGGAAGCAACGTTTACTCCGGTGGATTCTCCCATTCGACCTGATACAAAAAAGTGCCCGTCGCGTCAGAGTGAGTAAAAGGCAGCCTCAGACGCCCCGAACGAAGACGGGGCATCACCCCAGGGCGGCGTGTCTAATCTGCGGCGAGCGAACTGCGAATCTCACGCTGCAGAAAAGATCGCCCCGCCGTTGCGGCGTGCTTTTGGGCGAAGTCTTGATAGTTCCTTGGAGCGGAACAGAGGAAGCCTACCCCCATGGGCACCTGGGTCGACCGGCATAGCAGCGCGGCAATCATGGCCCGGTGAACAGGTTTCGTTTTCCATTCAGCCTGACTTTGGCCTCAGGGGGTCGGTGGTGCCCAGGGGCATCATTCGCTCGGACATTTAATTTCCGATTTTACTCGTATCTCCAGTCATCGAGCATCGAGCTTTGCTTTCCACCGCGTCCTTCAGCGGTCTCCACTGGGCTCCGATAAGAGGGAAATGCTACGGAGTAGCAGTCTTTTTTTGCGATCGCTCGACATAAGAGAGATACCGCTGTACACACGACGAGTCCTCTCTGGGAGTGGAATAGCTACTACTATCTGGTTTTCCGTCAGAGTTGAAGTCATCGTGGCCGAGCAGCGCTCGCAAAGCCAGAAGTACTGTGTAGGCCCGGATTTCTCACCAGCGGGTGGATCTGTTTCCAGGCAAAAGAGCGCTCCCTTGTTCAGGTAACGAAACGACGTAAAACACGAAGGATTGCTGCATTTTGCGAGCATTGCTGCCGTCCCAATATGGCTAGCCCCATCGGAAGACCGTGAAATGCAACTAGCGGTTAAGCACCGGTTTTTCTGGCCCTCTGGCTACCTCACTTGGATACGAGAATTCGCGGTCGGAAACTTTGTTAAATTCTCTGTTGTCGACGATCAGATTCTCGACTTCACAAAGCAACACTTCCGGGGCTGCACCCGTCTGCCACAAAGCATCTGCAAACCATTTTAGCGATTCGGGTATGTCATCCGGAAAGTCGCTGCGAATAACGACTGGCAGTTTCGGCAGCTCTTTAGCAAGCACGTCGGCAACTTGATTCGCATCTTTTGTAGACGTGAAGCCGAGTACTACTGCATCGATCTGATATTTGCGACTAATCTCAATTCCCTTTGCACCGTTAGGCGCGCGCATAACCCTGTACCCTTTGCTTTCAAAAAGTGCATGCACAGCCTCGAGAACCGTGAGGTCGTCGTCAATAAAGAGGATGTTGGCCACAGTGTTGATAGCTCCTCATTGGAAATAACCAACTTTAGTTAATTCCCTCGAGCTCCCTTTGTGTCTGTAGGAGAGCCGACTACTGCAGCTTGCTTGCCAATTTGAGTTCTTGCTAAGTGGGTCATTCGCTTGTGCTGCGATTAATCTGGGTGACAGTACCCTGCCCAATTGAGGTCAATGTCCGAATGTGGGCAGGACCGATTTCTCGGTCACCTAAGGTGCATGTCGGGCACACTGCCCTCACCATTGGTAGCTGCAACAATGCGGCGGTTAGCCTCGAACCATCACACCCCTGCAGTTGGTCTCTAATCTCCCAGTTCTGAGTTGCACGAGCCTTTTCAGCTATCAAATGTTAAGAATTCCTTTTGAGCTCGACGCTGCAACTCGTGCTGAATCTGTTCCACCTCCGTTATATCAGTCGAGGTAAGGACCGGCTCGTCGGCAAGAATTATGGCCAGCATGTCTATGAGCGTCCCCGTTGGTACCGCTGCGAACCCTCCGAAAATAATCCGCACAGCCTGACAAGTGATTCAAGATATCGACATTCAGAGTATTAAGAGCAACTCGAGTACCAGACCTGCGACATGAACAGGATCCCCCGCACCCGGGAGGAGCACCGCCGACTCCAGAATTCGTCACGCTATGTTCCATCCCTCTGTCTGCAAGGGTGATAACGGCAGTTGGCAGCCCAACTACTCGAGTATGAGCGACGACTTGGCCCGAGTTGGTTGTCTGCTATTACCATCCAGGCAGGCCTCTCACCTCAGCTGCCCGCATCCGGACAATGCCCGCATTGAGGCAATCATCTGACTGATTCGGTACAAAAGAGCTAGTCGCTATCAGTGAGATAGCGGCGGCAGTGTTGGCACACCACGTGCCTCCGTGGAGAAAGCAGGACAAGGCGATTCGACAATTAAGCAATCTTACGCAGAAATGGGTGGTGATTGATGGAACCGAAATTCCAGTCCGATTTCGAAGATATGGCACATGCACGGGCTCTTTTGCCCACTCCGCAAGGCTCTCGGTCTTTTCCTTTTGTTGAGTTGCAACAATGTCTCTCAAGTCAGGTCGCGATCATCTCGCCATTCGTCGACCAACTCATGTGCTTCATCGCCAGGTACTGTGATTTAGAGGAAAGCGAGTCCGAGATTGAATTGGCGCTACGGGAGGCGCTTGTGAATGCCATCATCCATGGGAACCAGGAGGATCTTCAGAAGCGCGTTTACGTTACGTGTCGTTGTACTATGGACGGAGAAGTCTCGATCACAGTCGAGGACGAGGGGCAAGGGTTTGAGGATACAACGGTTGCCGATCCGACCACCGCAGAGAATCTTCAAAATAGCCATGGGCGCGGAATCTACCTGATGAAGGCGTTTATGGACAAGGTTCGCTTCGAACAGGGTGGCGCGATGGTTGTTCTGCGCAAGAAATGCAACCCCGCAACAAGCGCGAAGAGGAAATTACAATGATTCATGGTCAACTCTCTGATGGGCTTGTCCCTTCCGAATCAACGATACGCGCCGCATACGTCCCGATTACATCTGAGGTTTTGCAAGATTCTGCTTGTCCACAGAGACCTATCCCCTTTCTCAAATAGATCGATCACCAAACCCGAGGCGTTCTAACTCACTCCTCACCGTGAGCACGGGATGTAGGCAGTAATTGTGCTGCCTGTATTCAGGCATTGCCCTCAGCTGGGCAGCGGGCGTCTCACGCAAACTGATAGCAGCACAAGCTAGTGAACCACTTACAAAAACTCGGATTGGCAGGCAATCTGCAGTACCTGGAATGTTAATCAAGAAATGGTTTACCATCTTCAAGATCACACAAAATACGCTTCGCTACTTCTCTCTCGCCAAAGTTTGGCTCATGGGTGCCCCAGAGGAAGGTTGCTTCGGCGGCGCGGAACAAGTGCGTAGGGATCAAGGAGGACTTGGCGATGGTCTCTAGCGGGGAACGAAAGATTGGAACGGAGCTCGTTCCTCTGAAAATCGTTTGGCGCAATCCCCTGGCTCTCGTACAGGCACAGCTGAGAACTAGAGAGACAACCAGTCCCTATTACAGATGGGCAGAACAAGCACAAAAAGATTCGCGTATGTCGCGCCAATTGGGACGCCAATCATCGCTGGGCTGCATGACCCGTGCTGATTTAAGGCTAAGAGAGCTCAAGACCCACCGCAACCGACGTCAGACCACGAGGCATTCGGCGAAGCACCACCCTGCGTTCGCCCATAGCCGCGCTGGAGACCAAATCCGATATCGGGTAATCCCTGATAGGCGCAAGACGAGGGCTCATAAAGCTCTGCGAACCTCCAAAAGACCAGCCAGGAGCGATGATGACATGAAGAAACGGGCTCCGTCCTACACACGTTGGCTACTTGGGCTAGTGGTAATCGCCATTGTGTTCGGCCAACAAGTATCCCGAGCCACCGAGTTAAAACAAGAAGCTCTTAGAAGCTGGGACGATTACGTACAGGCCGCCAACTCGCAGATGAAAGACCGTGTGGCATCGGGGACTTTCCTCTGGGTCGATGAAGATCCGGATCGCCTGAAGCACGTAAGAGCCGGCAAGATTCTGGTCTCTCCGGTTGGACCGCACGTTCCGAAGCCCGTACCGTCGGGCCTGATCCACGATTGGATCGGTGCGGCATACTTTCCTAACACGACGCTTTCAGACGTCTTGGCGGTCGCGCGCGACTACGATCATTACCGGGAGTACTACAAGCCGTCGGTTGTGGAATCCAAGTCGTTGACCCTGCCGGGCGGAGATGATCGGTTCTCAATGTTGTTGGTGAACAAGGAAGGCGTCGCGAAGATGGCGCTCGACAGCGAATATCAGGCTTGCTATCAGAAGTTAACCGAGGATCGTTGGTACGGCGTCGCTTACACCACACGAATTCAGGAGATTCGGGGATATGGCCATTCTGGAGCAAACAAGCTTCCGCCCGACCAGGGAAGCGGGTACATCTGGCGGCTTTATAGCATCGCACGCTTCGAAGAGCGTGACGGCGGCATCTACGTGGAAATCGAGGCGATGGCGTTGAGTCGTGACATTCCGGCGGGGTTTCGTTGGGTTGCAGATCCGATCGTTCGCAAAGTCTCGAAGAACTCACTGTTAACCTCGCTTCAGCAAATGCAGGACGCCGTCCGCTCCACCGAAAAGGACGCCGACTATGCTAAGGCCCATCCCTTGCCCTCTTCAGGCATGTGTGGCGCTGCCACGAATCAGGAAACGCACGACACCGCCGGGGTGCAGCGACCGTAAGTAGGGTTGAACCAACTTTCCTTTCCGACTTGCCTATCCTACTGACGTTCAACCGCCGAGGCCTTAAAAGCCAAACTGGGTCGCGCAATATCTGCAGCGGTTCCTCCGGCACGGCGTAGTCCGCTTGCTGCCTCGCTCACGCTGATGGGCAGCGTCCCCTCCGACACGTTCCGCAACTCTGGCTGGTCCTCTGTGCGCAATTCAAGCAACACCAGCCGGCTATCGGAAAAATACGGCTGCCCGCCTGTCGTGGTCGCCTGGTACACCGGCTCCGGCGGCGTCACGTAGTCGCGCCGCGTCACCAGGCGCGTGTCCTCGAGCGTCTTCGCAATGAAATCCCGCTCCGCGTCCACTTCCGGGTCGATGCGATGCGTCACGTGCAGTTTCCAAGCGTTCATCTCAATCGCCACGTCGTGCGTCGCCGCCGCTACCCACACGGGCGTCCCGTTTACTTTGCAGTCAGTCCGCCACACTCGCAGATGATGGCGCTGAGACAGGATGTGCATCGGATCGGGCATGGAATACGAATAGTCTTGGGTTCGCCCATAGAGGAAGAAGTGAGCCATCGGGAGCTTGGCATAGTGCACGCCGTGCTGCAGCACGCCCCACGCAATCTTCGGCTTCGACATGTCCACCTGCAGCCAGCCCGCCCGCTCAAAAGCCCGCTGCAAAACGTCCTGCGTCGCCACGAACACCAGGTTCACCATGTCGCCCGCTCGCCCCTGCCGGTTCAATACCCGATTGGGCAGAAACGTCAGCAGGTGCGAGAATTCAGTGCCCGGCTCCGGCTGCTTGATTGACGCGGCCAGCGTCGTCTCATTCTGCACATACGCCGTCACCTCGGTGCTCTTAAGCGCGACCGCATTGTCGCCCCGCACCAGCTGGAACCTCGGCGCCGCAGGGAGAAACACCAGGCCCGTCGTCACTACACCTGCCATGATCCGGGAGAAGCGTGTGGCGCCTTTGACCTGAAGTTCCCCTTGCAGTCTCAGTTTTTGACCGTCATCCAGGGTTAACGAATCCACGCTCAAAGCCAGCTTATCCGGCATCGCCACGGGAAGCTTTTTGCTGACCTTTGCCACCCTGCCCGTCACCGCCGTGCCCTCGGGAATTACCGTGACGGCGTCCCGAACCACGTCCTCGACCACCACGAACGGCACGCGCTCTCCCAAAGTAGCGTTCGCGGTTGAAATCGTCTCGGCAAGCTGTAAGTGAATTGGAGTGCCGTTCGGTAGTGAGATATGCATTTGCTCTGGCGCAGCAGCCTGCGCGCCCGCCAAACCCGCACACATTGCGGCGAAGCACACTATCCGCCAACACGAGCAATGTTTAGTGGCGGGTCGGCATGCGTAAAATTCCGACACCAATCGTAAAAGCAAAGTGAACATTGACCCCGGCCTGGTTCGCACGCGTCTCAACAAATCCGTCTGTCAGCGAAACAATAAATTTGTAGGGCACATCGTACTGTCCAGTTTCTCG
>Ga0335077_10011694_pt1 | contig 10968 bp, 12 predicted proteins | sample Lox_Sample_31_FD_207151 | JGI IMG/M metagenome (GOLD analysis project Ga0335077, IMG submission 207151) | Soil microbial communities from Loxahatchee National Wildlife Refuge, Florida, United States - Lox_Sample_3.1 | ecosystem: Environmental > Terrestrial > Soil > Wetlands | place: USA...
CGTGTCAACGAGAGAAACCGGAGAATTCGCACGCGAAAACGCGGGGTTCAACCTCAACCTTGGGTTTGCGTCCGCAGCCCCACGCGACCTCTCTTCCAACCGGAGAGAATCGACGGCCAGCCAAAACCTGCGGAACGTTGCGGATACGGGCAAGGCAGCAGTCGCCCGCTGCTGTCAAGAAAACCACGGCCTGGAGTTCGGGCGGAACGGTGGTGGCTCCCCAGAAACCATGGTTTCCAACCACCTCTCCGCATTCTCAAGTACCTTCGACCTGCGGATCGGGCGCAGCATGCTGGCGCAGCCAAGAGTCGAGTTCCTGAAACCGCAGCGTACCGGTCTCATACAGCCCCACCAAGAAAGCGAACACCTCGTCATCATCAAAGACCAGATGGTATCCATTCACCTTCAGGAATGCCGCAGTGACCGTCACCGCCACGCGCTTGTTTCCGTATAGGAAAGGATGATTCTGAGACAGGCTCTCCCAGAGTGCAGCGGCTTCTTGAATGATGTCCGTGTAATACCCGCTTTGAGGTCGCGCCAAGCGGACTCGAGGGCGGCACGATCCCGAATGCCAAGTGATCCTCCAAATTTGGCAATCAGCCGGGCGTGGACCGCAATCACTTCGTCCGCGGTCGGGTAGAATGTCACTGGGCCAAGCGGCGGAGCAGTTCCGGGTGCTGATCGACGAACTCATCCACGGCCGCGAGAAACGGGGATGAGGGAGAGGATTCCTTTTTCTTCAGGAACTCGACGAACTGCCTGACGGAATCCTGATCTTCTGGCGTGAGTTTACTGATGAGATCGGCGAGGCTTTCTGCGGCCATACATGCCTTCCACCCATAGTATACGTGACGAGGGCGGCCGCTATCCTGTCAACCCAAAAACGCTGAGTTGAAGATTCGAGATCCTGGGAGCCCACGTTGGATGGCATGGATTCGAACCACATCCTTGACAGGTTTCGGATGTTCGGTAATTTATTGATTTCACAAAATCACTGAAGTCCTCAAAAGCATCAAAAGCAGGCACCTGGTACAAAATCGGTACATTGGCAATTTTCAAAATTCACGCGGAGAGCAGCCGCGGCAGCGCTCGGGGGGAACCTGCTGTTGTGTTGTACTGGACGTGATGCGAACGGTTACCATCCCCGTTGAGAAGATCGTCGACTGGCCGAGCTTTCACGATACCTTTCAGCGCGAACTTGGATTTCCAAACTTCTACGGGCGCAACATGAATGCATGGATTGACTGCATGACTTCGGCCGACGCTCCCTCGGATGGCCTCTCGACTGTTACCGTCGAACCGGGTGAAATCCTCGTCCTGAGAATTGATCAGCCCTTCGAGTTTCGGCATCGTTGCCCCGAGCAGTATGATGCTCTGATCGAGTGCACTGCGGCTGTTAATGTCCGGCGCGTGGAAGTCGGAGAGTCTCCGGTGCTTGACCTTCTGCTCGTTGGGCGAAGTTAAGTTCCTTGATCGGTGTCTCTCCAATGCCTCGGGACGATGCACTGTCCGGCTAATTTCGGACGCTCCAATAAACCTCGGTTGTTCGATCGCAGAAGAAGCCCTCAAAATGATACGCCTCTTGGATCGCATGAAGATTACGCTCTGAAGAACAAAGAAAAGAAAAATGGCTGTCCCAGTGTGTCGTCCACAAAAGCGCCTTGTCCGGTGTGAAGACATTGCAGTGGCCAACGGTTGGTCCCGACTCTTGGTTCTTCAGGTCGTCAATCCAGTAAAGCTTCCGTTCAGTTCCGAACTCGTCTCCGACCCACACCCACTCGTAGCCGAGCGCCTGGATTGAAGAGAGCGCTCGGTCGTGAAGCAGGTCGGAAAAGCGACCCTCGTCGGGAGGGAGGATCTTGCTCGATTCAACCAGCGATTCGATCCTGTCAGCATATTCTCGATTCGAGAACTCCTCTCTCAGCCCGTGAATACCCGTCCGGAGACCAACGTCAACAGCCGCGATGGACGGAAGTCCGATTCGTTGAATGATCTCGGCCCACGCCACTGCGCGACAGTTCTTCGCAATAAACTGCCGGTCAGGATATGTTCCTGGTTTGAACTGCTCTGTTCCGATTCCCGCCGCGTCGATAAATGGATGAAGCAGGACGTACACCGCCTCAAATGTGCCCGCGTAGTGTTCCAGTATGCTGACGTCCGCTGGAGGTGCTATGGCGAAAGCATCTGGTTTAGGGAGGATTCGTTCGGCCATGTCGGCGAGGTTCTCAGAACATCACGATAGCGCACTGCGGGCGCGCTACAAAGATTTCGATGACGTCGTCAAACACCATTCGATAGAAGCGCCGCGAATGCCACGAAGACGAGCACGAGGCCGCTGGCAGCTAACAGGAGTCTTGAACGGCCTCGACCGAAAACAGCCAAGCCAGCCGTCAGGAATGCAGTGAAGAGTCCGGCATCGAAAAGCATACTGTTTCGGATGTTGGAGTAGCCACCGTGCCCATCCGAAAGGAGGGGGAAAGGATTGAACCAGGAACTGAAGACCATGAAGGAGCAGATGATGCTCATCAAAAGTCCACACCTGAACAGGGTGAGCCTGACCCTCGAAAGAGGAGGATTCAACCGCTGGTGAAATCGCCATGCCGGGTACGTCAGCGCCAGGGGAAAGAGCGACAGGAGGAGTTCCAAAGGTATGGGACTCCTAACTTCGATAGTCTTCATTCGCAGGCAGCATCACTATTTGAATCCACTCGGCCACATTCGCGTAACCCCGAAACCGGGGCAGCGGTACCTTCTCAGGACGGCGGCTCAACGTGAGGTGCACTTGAAAAATTCGACCGTCGTCAGCCTCAAAAACTGCGACGTCTGATGCTCCTGAATGTCCGAGAGGATGGACTTGCATGCTGTACAACGGATGGTCGGGAGCCAATTCGCTTTTCAGTTCGCGCAAGAAGGCGTCGGCTTGACCAGGGGCGAAATCGCACCACGGTTCCAGAAAATCGATACTCGTCTTCGCCACAAGGAACATTGTAGTCGTCGTCGTTGACGACGGTGTAGCAGCCATCGCCGAACGCTCGAGTTGTGGGTGGTTCCTGTGCAGACGCATCTGGCATGGATTCGATTTTCTCAAATCCATGCGCCGTGAACTATTCCTCGCGATTCAATGAGTTGCGTTTGGAAGCCGAGGTACAAAACTCGTACGCGGACACGTTGAATTTCTTGTAAGCTATTGAAGCCAAAGGTGTGGCTCCCCAGAAACCATGGTTTCCAACCACCTCTCCCCTTGCACGCCTTGATTTTGCAAGACACCGACTCTTGAGCGGAAGGCAAGCTGGGGGTCGATCATAAGGATCACCCGGCCAACGCGAACCCACGGTTCAGCTAATGGCCAGTCTGACCGGCTTGCCCACGCGGCTAAGCATTTCCACGAGCGTATCGATGGTGAACTTAGCCGTCTTCTTGTTCACTACGTCGGAGACGCGGGGGCGCGAAACCATGAGAATCTCCGCGGCTTCGGATTGCTTAAGGTGATGTTCCTCAATCCAGACCGACAGTTCTTCCATCAGTTGCTGTTTTAGCAGCCGGGCGTCATTGATTTGCCTGCGGGAGGCTGCGTGCAGACGTCTGGCTTCCTCGGGCGAAAAACCCAGCTCCAGAAAAAGGTTTGCACCGGGCTTGGTTACGTGCCGGATTTTGGTATCGATCTTCATCTCCTCTCCTTTCTGGCACGCGCCACGGCTCGATAGCGCGCTGCGGCGATGGCCCGGTCCTGTTTGCTGGTAGCTTGAGTCTTCTTCTGGAAGCAGTGCAATACATAGATCGCTTCCTCGAACTTGGCGACATACATCACGCGGTAGACACCGCTCGCATCCCTGATACGAATCTCTCTCGTCCCAGCACCTACCGCCTCGAACGGTTTCCAATCGGTCGGTTCAAGACCAGCCTGGACCTTCCCCAGTTGGAAGCCCGCCTCCTTGCGGGCGTCTTTCGGGAAAGTCAGCAGATCGTCATAGGCGGAGCCTACCCAACGTATCTGCTTCTCGTCGTCCATAGGACGGGCATGTATAAAATATTATACACGAACAGGGGGCCGGCTTCAGCTTGGGGGCCCAAGAACTGGCTCCCCGACCTGTACGATTTGCGAACCATCAAATTTGAATTTCCCCGAGCGGTTAGGAGCTAACCTCGGATGCAGAAAGCCCTTCGCTGAAGGTTTTCGGCACGGCTTAACCCATTCCATCCAAAAGGTATTGAAGGTCCGTCTCGAAAACAGGCCGAAAAGAAATGGTTTCGGCACAGCTTGTGACATGGGATACCTCAGATACCTTCTACTTTCCGCTTGCTTACAGGAGCCCACCGATCAAATGGGCCGAGGCATCATTACCCTATCATTTCGCGGAGGCCGACGTGGCCTGTTGAGCCACGGGCCACACGCACCGAAAGATCGCACCACCACCGACCCTGTTCTCAGCCCAAATACGCCCGCCTTGGGCTTGCACAATGGACCGGCTGATCGATAGTCCCATCCCCAAACCCTCCGGCTTGGTGCTAAAAAACCGTTCAAACAAGCGGGCCAGATCGCCTTCGGGGATCCCCTTCCCGGAGTCCTCAACCGTCAATTGCACACCGCCGCCCTCCACCTCGGCGGTCTGCACCAACACCCAGCGGTCCCCCGGCGGCCGCTCCGCCACCGCATCCAGACCATTCATGATCAGGTTCAGCACCACCTGGGAAAGTTGAATCCGGTCTCCAAGCACGGGTGGGAGATGCGGGAGCGGTTCGAATTTAACCGATACCTGTCGAAGCGACACATCGTTCCTCACCAGCCGAAGCACATCGCTCACCACCTCATTGACATAGACCAAGGACGCCCACGACTCCCCCCTCTTAAGGAGGTGCCGTAGCCTCTTAATAACGTCTCCTGCGCGCTCGCAATCCGCGGCGATGGCGTTCAGGCAGTTACGGACCCGCGCGAGATCGGGACGCTGGCCGCTGAGAAACCGGCTGGCGGCTTGAGAATTCAGGAGAATCGCCGCCAGAGGCTGGTTGAGCTCGTGCGCCAGCGATGTCGTCAGTTCACCGATGGCGGCTACACGATTTAGGTGCGCAATTTCGTCGAGGCTGTGACGCAGCGTCGCTTCAGCGTGCTTTTGATCGGTGATGTCCACATCAGAGCCGATATAGCCGGCAAAAACGCCACCCGGTTCGAAACGCGGAACTCCGGTGCACAGGACCCATCGGTATTCTCCGTCGGCACGGCGCAACCGGTACTGTGTGTGGAAGTACTGGTGGGCGTCAAATGATGAAGAGAAGCTGGCAAAACAGTGTTCCAGGTCCTCGGGATGAACACCTTCTGCCCAGCCGTCGTCCAGTTCCTGCTCCAGTGTGCGGCCCGTGAAGTCCAGCCAGGTCTTGTTGAGAAAGGTGAAGCCTTTGTCCGGGCCGGTAACCCAAATCATCACCGGCGCCGTGTCGGCCATATTCCGGAAACGCTCTTCGCTCGCGCGCAGCGCCTGTTCAGCTTGCCTGCGCTCGGTGACCTCCCCACTTACGCCCAGTGCGCGAATCGGCCGGCCAGAGTCGTCCAGGGACGCCTTGCCTTTTGCCAATAGCCAGTGTGTGGTGCCGTCCGGCCATCTGACGCGGAATTCCGCGTCCAAAATGTGTGTCCGTTCGAGAGCTTCGCGAATGAGCGCCTGGACCTGCTCTCGGTCGTCCGGGTGGATCACGCCAAGCCACTCCTCGTATGTAAGCGTAGTGCGCTAGGGGGATCCTGTTGCTCATTGTCAAGTCGCCGTCACGGCAATGTGCCGGCCATCGTGTCGAAATAGTCGCCACGCCAAGCCCTAGTTGAAGTTTCGTCCGACCTTGGCAGCGGACCAAAGGGCGAGGGCGCGCTCGTGGGTAGGATCAGGCGCCGTACCTTCGTAGGAGCTCGATGATCTCCGCGTGGCCCCGCTTCTCCGCCCAGGCTCGCGGCCTTGCCCAAGGTTCGGCGCCGGCTTCGACCGGGTCGGCGCCATATTCGAGCATGAGCGTGGCAACTCTCGCGCGGCCCCAGCGGCAGGCCCAGCCTAAGGAAGTGCTTTTCAGTATGGCATCACGGCTTCCGACTTTTGCTCCGGCGTTCAGGAGCGCCTCGGCGAAACCGCCGGTCTCGTCCTCCGTGATGTGGTCGTCCATGGCAGCAACCTCGTGGAGCGGGGTGCGAGCGAAGCCGCCAGTGACATTGGGATCACAGCGGCCGAGAATAAGGCGGAAGCAAGTCAGATAGGTGGCGCGGTCGAAGTCTTTGTTGCCGGCGTAAAGCCAGGGGATGTGGTGCCAGAAGGAGAGCGGCTGCGTGAGGATGCCGAACCAGCGCGCGTCGTGGATGGGCCAGTCTATGCGTTCGAGAGCCATGGCGACAATTTCGGGATCACCTCCGTCGGCGCCAAAGCGGAGGATTTCGGCGGGATCGGCCTTGCCGCCGGCGAGCATCTCACGGACAAGGCCGGTCTGTCGATAGATGGCTGCGATGTCAGCGGTGACTTCGCCGCCATGGCCTCGGAGCAGATCCACCATCTCCCACTGCTTATGGCTGTAGGCGCTGTAGACGGCCGAGCCGCTGGAATCGACATGAACGTTCGGGTCGGCACCACGGGCGAGTAGAATCTCGGCGAGCTCGCGCCTACCGAGCGCGGCGCAGGCCCACAGTGGATAGCCTTGCGAATATGCGATCCAATCGCCTTCGCCTCCTGAGACGCGCTCGTTGGGTTCAAAACCAAAATCGAGGAGCAATTGAAGGACATCGGGGCGGTTGTGTTTGACCGCGACGGTGAGAAGGCCGCCATCGTCCCAGCGGATGGGGTTAGTCAGCGTGCCCGCGGCGTGGCGAGCGCGGAGCCATTCGAGGTTGCCCTGGGCGACGGCCGCGCGAGCCTCTTCATCACCTCGGCTTTCCCGTTGTTCCCCTGGTTCACCGGGCTGTGGCCTTTGGCGGCGCTCTTCATTCTCGATGAGGGTAACGATGTCGTCATACTCTCGATCTTTGGCGAGCATCCAGGCGGTCGTCGCCTGGCGGTGGGGATGGATGCCGTCGCGCGCGCCGGCACCGTGCTGCATTAAGAGGCGCACCATTTCCGGAGAGCGATTCATGACGGCCAAGTGAATCGGGCGGCGCTCATCGCCGTAGGACATGGCCATGTTGGCCAGTTCAGGGCGAGTGTGGAGCATCCCGCGAACCTGGGCGAGATCGTTGGCGCGGACGGCGTCGGCCATGCGGCGAACGGTGACACCGTCGACGAAGGCTTTAAGCTTGGGCCAGCTTTCGAAGCCGTAGCTGCGGGCGAGGACGAGTTGGGCATCGTGCAGGGCGAAGGTGGCGCGGTCAGCGCGGGTATAGTGGGCCTGGACCTCCACGGTAGCTTCGCGTTCGTCAGCGAGGAAGGCGCGGAGGAGTTCCTTCGCTTGGCGTTTCAGTTGATCAAGGTCCGGATGCTCGTGCATCCGGCGGGTGGGTAATGTACGACTCACGTGAGCTCCTTTCTGTTGCGCCCGGTGTCCGCTAGCCTGGGCAGAAAAGAGTTCAGCGATGTGACTGCTTGAAAGGGCGATTTCAGAGGGACGCAGTCCTTTCCGCGGACACGGCGGCGCTCTGAAGGCGCCAGAAGCATGATAGCTCAGACGGGCGTATAACTGGGGGACCGCGAAAACCGGGACTTGAGGTCTCCGTCCCCGGTTTCCCGTCCTGGTTTCTCCTTGGGATTCAGGATTTGGGATTTGGCTCAGGGGCCTGACCGTGACGGATATGGCGGCGGGCGTGGTGCGTGCGGGCGTGGTGGTGAATCTCGGCGAGGTTCAGGCCGGTGAGCAGGACGGCGATGAATCCGGCCACGAGGGGCGGAAAGGTCAGGGTCGCCCACATCAAGGATGAGAGCTCAAACGCGACATTGGGCTCGACGCTGAAAAGCATGAGCGCCAGCTTGACCACCGATTGGAAGACCCCCAGATTGCCGGGCGCGCTGGGAATGACCGTGCCGATCGACTTGATCACCAGCACACCGGAAGCGGGCCAGAACGAGAGATCCATATCGTAACTGCGGAAAAGCGCCCAGACCGGCAGAATCTGGACGAACCAGTAAAGAAACGTGATGCCGAATGCGCCAGCGAGCGTGCGCCAGTTGCCCAGTTGATGAATCTGGTCGAGGACGTGAAGAAAGTTCCGGCCCCAGGTGCGGCTCGACAGGAACGTGTGCGCGTGCTGCTTCCGGAACAGAATGTAGAGAAACAGCGCGGCCACCAGCAGCACTCCCACGGCGAGCAAGCGCGCCAGCTCGACCAGGGCTTGCGGCATGCTCATGAGCGAAGCTGCCACCCAGAACGCGGCGACGATCCAGATACCATCGAGCACCCGCTCGATGACCATGGAGGTCAAGGCCAGCGAGATGGGAATCTCCCGCCAGACCGCCAGCAGGTAGCCGCGGATCAGTTCGCCCGGGCGCAGCGGCAGCACGTCGCTGGCGAACAAACCGATATAAATGGCCTGCGCCGTAGGCCACAACGGCAGACGCTTTACGGGGCGAAGGAGCGTGTTCCAGCGCCAGGCCTGGACCAGGTAAACGGCGAGCTCCAAAATCACCGCCAGCAGCACCCATCCCCATCGGACCGAGAGAATGGCCGGGGCAATCTGCGAGAACTCGTAGCCCCGCAGCGCCCAGAGCAAGCTCACGATAGAGATCGCATAGGTCAGACTCAGAATGAGCCATCGGGGAATCCTGCGGCGGCCGATTCTCAACGGGAGGGAATCCATGTGGGGAGGGACTTCCGCACCTTCATCATAACAGCGGCGGTTTTCCGCGCAGCCGAAAACACACTTGCCAGGGCCGCTGCATAAAGGCTATACTCTTTCTCTGATGTCCAGGGCTTTCGCCAGCTCGTTTAGCTACCGATTTTGGTACTTTACCAAGATCGCGTAGAGTGGCGTTGGTCCGGAAAACAAGGCAGGTCGTAGGAAACCAACCCACTCGAAAGAGTGGGTTTTTTGTTTTGGGAGGTGACGGAAATGGTGATTTCGATGCGTCCACACGCCACCAAAGAAGAAATCGACCACGTCTGCGAGCGCATTCGGGAGTTCGGCTACAAGGTCCACTCCATTGAAGGCGAGGAGCGGGTGGTGATCGGGGTGGTCGGGGTCGGCGACGTCACGGCGTGCCTGGAGTCGCTCGAAGCCACGCCCGGGGTGGAGAAGGCCGTACGGATTTCGGCGCCGTACAAGTTCGTCAGCAGAGAATTCAAGAAGGACCGCACGCAGGTGCGGGTCAATGGCCTGGACATCGGCGGCGACGAATTCATCGTGATGGCGGGGCCGTGCTCGGTGGAATCCGAGCGCCAGATCATGGAGACGGCCGAGGCGGTGCGCAAGGCCGGCGCGCACATTCTCCGCGGCGGCGCCTTCAAACCCCGGACCTCGCCCTACGATTTTCAGGGCATGGAGCTGGACGGCTTGAAGCTGCTGCGGAAGGCCAAGGACGCGACCGGTCTCGTGATCATCACGGAGGTGATGAGCGATCGCGACGCCGAGCTGGTGGCGGAATATGCCGATATCATGCAGGTGGGCGCGCGCAACATGCAGAATTTCGCGCTGCTCAAGTCGCTGGGCAAGTGCGGGCGGCCGATATTATTGAAGCGCGGCATGAGTTCCACCATCAAGGAACTGCTGATGTCGGCCGAGTACCTGGTGGCGCACGGCAACTCCAACGTGCTGCTGTGCGAGCGCGGGATTCGCACCTTCGAAACGGCGACGCGCAACACCTGCGACATCGCGGCGGTGCCGGTGCTCAATGAGCTGACGCATCTGCCGGTGATCATCGATCCCAGCCATGCCACGGGAAAGCGAAGCCTGGTGCCGGCCGTCGCGCGCGCCGCGGTAGCGATCGGCGCCGACGGGCTGCTGGTGGAAGTTCACCCGAATCCCGAGAAGGCCATCAGCGACGGCGCACAATCGCTGACGCTCGACCAGTTCCGCAACATGATGCGGCAGCTCAAGCCTTACATCGGCCTGTGGAAGGAAGCGCGCGTCAGCGAGACAGCGCCCGCTGCCGTGTGATACTGGGGTCGTGAAGTTTTCGCGGCGGGCCTGGTTTGTAACACTCGCGCTGGCGGTCTGCGGCGGCGCGGCCGGGCTGGTGACGTTCGAACGCGCTCGCGTTCAGGCCGCGAGCCCCAAAGGGATGCTGCGGCGGTTGCCCGCGCAGAACGCCGTCGTCCTGTTTCTGGATTTCGATTCGCTGCGCCGCGGCGGAATGCTCAAGCTCTTTTCCAACGCCAAGTCCGGCGAGGAGCCGGATTACCAGGCGTTCGTGCGCGCCACCGGATTCGATTATCGAAACGATCTGGATGCGGCTGCCGTTGCCTTTGCCGGCGACGGGGAATTCTTTGTCGTCAAGGGCCGGTTCGACTGGAGAAAACTCGGCAGCTACGTGGCGTCTCAGGGCGGAACCTGCGTCAACGGCTTGTGCCGCATGCCCGGAAGCACCGCCGACCGCCGCATATCGCTTCTTCCGCTGCAATCCAATCTGATGGCGCTGGCGGTGAGCAGCGACGATTTCGCCGTAACGCGGCTGACGGAGCCGCAGAACGGCGCCGTCGAGCCGCTCGACCGTCCCAGTGAGCCGGTGTGGCTCTCCATTCCCCCCGACAGCCTGAAATCGGCGGATCATCTGCCCAGCGGCACGCGCATGTTCGCCACGGCACTCGCGTCCGCCGACCGAATTCTCCTCTCACTCGACTCCCAGGGGCAGCAATTGGAAGCGAGGCTGGCCGTCACCTGCCGCACATCCACGGACGCGATTACGCTGGTCAAAGAACTGGAGCGCGCCACTTCCCTGCTCCGGGAGACGATCATTCGCGAAAATCAGAAACCCAATCCCAAGGATCTGAGCGGCGTCTTGACGGCGGGGGTGTTCGAGCAAGCCGGCAGGCGGGTGGTGGGGCGGTGGGCGCTGCCGCCGGCTTTTCTGGAATCGCTGG
>Ga0335077_10011696_pt1 | contig 10967 bp, 5 predicted proteins | sample Lox_Sample_31_FD_207151 | JGI IMG/M metagenome (GOLD analysis project Ga0335077, IMG submission 207151) | Soil microbial communities from Loxahatchee National Wildlife Refuge, Florida, United States - Lox_Sample_3.1 | ecosystem: Environmental > Terrestrial > Soil > Wetlands | place: USA: Florida...
TCTCTTTCCTCTACTTCCTCTACTTCCTCTACCTCCTCTACCTCCTGTTCTTCCGCTACCTCCTCTACTTCCCTCCCTCCTCGCCCCCGCTGTTCTTTCACCACCACAGACGGCCGCCGGTGCCGCATGTTCCGCCACTCCGACCATCCCGGCTTCTGCTCCCATCACGCCGAACAGGAGCTCCGCGCCCTTGGCGACCTCTCCATAACCCCCCTGGCTGCCGAACTTCTCGGCCCCATCCAGGATTTCCGCACCGGCACCGCCGTCAACGCCGCTCTCGGCAACCTCTGGGTCCAGCTCGCCGAGGGACGTATCGATACGCGCCGCGCCTCCGTTCTCGCCTACATCGCGCAGCAAATCCAGCAGGGCCTCAACTGCGTCGATTTGGAGTCGATCGAGGAGCAGCCCTCTGCCAGCCTCCAGGCCGCGCTCTCCGCCAGACTCCACATTCCCAAGCCAAGTCCCCGCCCTGCGAAGAAAAAGTAGCCCGTGCGGGCATGGCCGCGCCCCGCGCCCCGCGCCTCGGCCGGAGCAACATGACTGTTTTATTGAGGATTAGAAACGCGCAGGCTTATCCCGCGCCGGGACCACGGGCAGCGCCTGTGCTACGGAGAGGACTGCGAAATCTGGATGGCGCACCCGCCGGTTCCTCCCGTCGAGCACGCCTGATTGGCCAGCGGCGTGTAGTAAATATTCGAGGCCCCGGAGAACGCCGAGGCGTTATCGATGATGATCGCGCTCACTCCGCCGGCCTCCGTGGTCGCCCCCGTGGGAAGCGCCGCGGGAGGCAGCGTCCCGCTGGTCACGTCGAACCCCATCACGCATCCCTGCGTCAGGCTGCTCGTGCACGTCCCGGGCGCTCCGAAGAGCAACGCGCTCGTGAAGATGTAATCGTGCCCGCTGGAAAATACTTCTGTAAGGCCCATTCCCGCCGCAAACATCCCGTTCGTGAAGTTCCTGCTCACCGCCGGTCCGGTCACCGGCGCGCCCATCACATTCGACGCGATCGGAATCCGGAAAAGCGTGTTATTCGCCATCCCCGTGTTTCCCACCACGTACAGATTCCCGGAAGGACTCCCGGGATTCGCCGATGCGTAGAACGCGTTGTCCAGCGCGCCCGGTAGCATGAACTCGAATCCGCTTCCTGTTCGCGCCTCCGTCCCGAACGCTCCGGGGCTGAAGTTCGTGGAGATCTGGAACACCCCGCTGCACGGCACGCGGCTCCCGCACGGCGATCCCACCGACTGGAATCCATTGTCGGCGCCCACGAACACGTACGCCGTTCCCGCGGCGATATCCACCAGGGGAGCTCCCACCACGCCGAACACGTAGTCCATCCGCGCCGACTGCGCCACCGCGCCCGTCGCCGCGCTCACGCGATACAGGAAGCCGCAGCCCGCCGTCGCGCAGTTCGTGCCGCCCGCCGGCAGATAGTCGCCCACCAGCACGTTCCCCGAGCCGGGATCGAATACCGGAGAAGAGAGCGCCAGCGCGCCCGCGCTCACCGTTACCGGCCACACTCCTCCTGCTTCCGTGGGGGTTCCGCCGAACACGCCGGTGAATTTGTGCAGTCGGCCGCTGTCGTCGCCCACGTAGATGGTGTCTGTGCCGTAGTCCGGGTAGACGGACGAGCCCGTATCGTTCGCGCCTCCGGAGAAGGGAAGCACGGTCATGCACGGCGCCGTGCACGCGCGATAGGATGCCGCGGCGGTGCTCGCCAGCACCAGAGGCGCGGACGGAGTTTGCGTCGCAGACGCTTTCCACTTGAGCACCACGAGGCTCGCGGCGGAAGCGGTCGTCTGGACAAACGCCACCTGCGTTCCGTCCAGCGAGAACGTGACGGAGGTGAGCACGGCGCCGCCCGCCGTGTCGTAGGCCCAGTACACCGACGGCACTGTGCCGGTGCAGCCGGTATAAAGATTGTCGAACGCCACGATGCTGGCCTGTGTGCTGCCCACCATTCCGCTCCCCGCCAGGCTCGTGCCGTAGACGACGAAGTCGGGCGTGGCCGCGTTGCCGCAATTCGCAGAACTTATACTGAACGAGAATTTGGCCGGATATACGCCCAGACCGAGCGTCGCGCCGGAGCCGAGATTCACGCTCCAGTCGAGGTCCAGGTTGTTCGGTGCGCCCTTCTGCGGTCCGCGGTGATGATGCGGTTCGTGCGGATGAGGCTCGTGGCGCTCGTCTCCCAGCGGCATCGCGGGCATCACGCCGCGGGGGAATCCGGCTTCGGGTTCGTGGTGATGTTCCCGCGACTCGGGAGGAGGCGGCTCGCCGCCGGCATCGCGGTGATGCGCATGCCACGGGGAACCGCCGCGGGCAGCAGCCTCGCGCATGCGCTGCTGCAGGAAGAAACGCGGATCGCTCACCACGCGGGACCAGCGCGAATACTCGCCGCGGCGCATCGCATCCACGGACGTGCCAGGATAGGAGAAGACGGCGTGGTGATGCGACCAGTCGTCGGGAAAGCCCCCGGACGCGCTGTTCTGTGCCGGAGCGATGGTGGCCGCGGCCAGAATCGCGGCCGCGGGGACCAGCAGTGCAATCCAGCGCAGGCGCGGTCTCGAGAGGTTCATGGGCGCGTCCCCCGGGCACGAAAAGAATTCACGGTGAGCGGTCATCGGCGTTCAGGGTCCTTGCTGCCACACCGGGCTGAACACGAGATTGTAAACGTTGATGGTCCCGATGCCGGTGGCGAAATCCCAGCCCGGAGTCGCCGGGAAGGACGGCTGGTAGGCCGCTTTCGTCACCCCGCTGACGGTGCAGGTGGCGCCCGAGCCTCCGCCGCCGGAGAGGGTGCAGACGGGATTGGGCGCGTAGCCCGCGCCGGCGTTGGTCAGCGTGACGCCGTTCACGCTGCCGCCGGAGATCGTGGCGGTGCAGGTGGCCTGCACTCCGCCGGTATAGCCGTTGTACGCGGAGGAGTTGTGCGGCGCGGAAATGGAGCAGGTGGGCGCGCTCGCATAACCGGAGCCTCCGGTAAACGTGAGGCCGGAGACCGCGCCCGTGACCAGGACACCCTGAACGCCGCCCGTGGCGCCGCCGAAACAATTCACGGAGTTGTTTGTACAGTTCAGATCGAGGTCGCCCTGGGTGACGTCGTAGAAGACGCATGCGCTGGACACACCGCGCCGGGGCAGCGGCTGATTGCTGGAATTGCACACGGAACTGCCGGAGGCGCCGAATTCGCTCGCGGCGATGGAGTAGTAAACGGGATTGGGATTTCCCTGGCCGGGCACGGGCGAACGCGTGAGCGCGGAGGTGCGCTGATTCACGAGCGCCTGGATGGCAGCGAGAATGGGCGCGGCGAAGGAAGTGCCGCCCGCAGCGTTCCACGTGGCGTTGGTATTCGCGGTGGGGTCGGGATTGCCCGTGCAAGGCGCGCCGCCGCGTCCCGCACCCGGATCGGAATAACAAAAGATGTAGAAGTGTCCCCACACGCCGTTCGCGGCAAACAGCGAGACGTCAGGCTGGTCCCGCACTCCGTCGTTGGGATTTCCGAACAGGCCGGACTGCCAGGAAGGCTTCAGGTAGCCGGCGCAGGTGCCGTCCACGCGGTTGCCCGTTGCCGACGTGCCTGTGCCACACCCGCTGGGTCCGCCGCTCCCGGAAGACGTGGTGCGGAAGAAGTTCCGGCCCGTGGTGGTGTTGCAGAAGCCGGTGGCGCCGAAGGGAGTGGAGGTTCCGCCGTAGAATTGCGCCACCAGGACGCTCGCGCACGAATCGTTCCAGGGAATCTCCGGAATGTAGCCGTTGGCGGACTGCAGGACCGCGCTGTTCGTGGAGGTCCAGTAGGTGGAATTTGTGTTGTTAAACGTGTCGATGAAATCGGTACCTCCCACGGCCACGTTGAACGGAGTGGACGAAAGGCCGCCCACGGTAATGCCATGGGTTGCGGCGGCGGCGCCCGCATCGCAACTGGCCGGGCCTTCGTCGCCCGTAGACACGAAAATCGAGATGCCCTCCGATGCGCCGGTCTGATAGGTAGAGGAAATGAAGGCGTTGGTTGCGGCGCCCTGGGCGGGCTCGCATCCGTTGTAGCTGATGCTGATGATGTAGGGATGCGGATTGATGCTGACGAGATTCGCGATGGCAGCCAGCAGGTCGGTGCACGTGGCCAGTTGGAGCGCCGCTCCCGGCGCTGCTGCGGAGGCGTATTCGATGTCCAGCGCCAGCTCGCCGTCGTCGCCGTTAGTCCCCGGGTCGGTGCAGTTGCCGGCGATGCTGGGATGGGTGAGGGCGACGCTTCCACCGTACTTGGTCAGCTGGAACTTGGTTTCAAACGTGGACCAATCGCTCAGCGTGAACGGATCGGTGTCTTCGACGATGGCAACGGTCTGGCCCGCGCCGGTGATTCCCTGGCTGAACAGAGGATTCAAGTTGTAGATCGCCGCCAGGTCTGCCGGCGTGACCGCCTGGAAGGTGCCGTTGGAGTCCGTGTAGGTGTACTTCGGCCGCATGCGGAGCATGGGGCGCGGGCGGAAATCGTGGAGGGAGACCAGGCCGGCGACGGCGGGAGCGAGAGCGGCGGGAATTTCGGGATCATTCATGTTGGCGTAGTGGCGCACGCCGTCGACCTCGAGATAGTGGATGTCCGTGCGGAAGGCCTCGCGCAACTGCCGCGCGTTTGCGGAGATGTCCAGGAGCACGCGATTGGGATAGACGTAATTGACGCGGATTCCGTGCATGCGCAGCCAGAATTTGATCAGCAGGAGGTCGCCATCGGAGAGGCCGTAGTCCTCACCCACCTGATCCGGAGCGAGCCACTGGTGAAAATTCGAGGAGTTGCCGTGCGTCAGGCCGTCCACGTACTCGTCGAATCCCTGCTGGAGTTCGGCCGGGCGGCGGAGCTGCAGGAACATGTGCTCCATCTTGAAGTCGTCGGGCACGCGGCCGCGGTCGTTGTGGCGGTTGGCTTCCCAACGCGTGTTGCCGCGAAGGGTGATGCGGTGGTCATCGTCGATCGAAGTGGTGATCAGGTCGCGGTGATAGCCATGACGGGCGGCGGCGCGGGCGGGAAGACCGAAGCGGAGAAACAGGATGAAGGCCGTCAGCACCGCGGCAATGCCGAGTCTCCGGGCCACGCGTCCCTCCAATCAATGTCGGCGAGTCTTCCGGGAAACAGGCTTGGGCGCGCCACCCCGGAGGACGAGGCCTGTGAGAGGAAACCTGCGGGATACGATGAAGTGGAGAAGGCAGCGAGTCAAGTCAAAACGGGACGAATCAAGTCCGCATTCCACCACGGAGGGAGGATCGCAATTGCCGGCACGCGTGCCGCAGCAAATCGCGGCACGGATGCGGCCCGTTCGACTCGAGTGCTCGCTCAGGGTCGACATCCTGGTCGGATGTCGAGAGGCACCAAAGCAGGGGGTCATGGCGATCGTCGAACACGGATCGAACTTCACCCTTCGCTGGTGAAGGCGACAAAGGGTGCGCCGCCCAAAACCTTCTCGTCGCGCGGAGGGTCAGCCACCCGCCCGTTCTGCATGGCGGCGAGCGCTAGGCGGGCACCCCGACTCACTCCGTTCCCGCGGGGACCGGGCCACCTGTCCACGCGGCGGCTATTGGTCGCGGGCGGCAGCGGTTGAGGCGGGATCCGAGTTGTCCGCCACCTTGGGCGGTGCGAGCTGGACGGCGGGAATGGATTCGGCGCCGATCTTGCGGTTGAGCGCGGCGATGTCGCCGTGGAGAAGCTTTTTCCAGGCGTCGATCTGAACGTCGGACTCGCGGCGCTTTTCGGCGTAAAACTCCTCTTCGGCGGCGGTGGGAGCGGAGTCGGCGCTGCCGATGGAGCTGATGAGCCAGGCGACTTTGTTATCGAGCATGGTGGGGTAATTGCACATGTCCTCGGAGGACTTGGCGTGGACCTGGATGAGCTGGGCCTCGATGGCGTCCATTTTCTTGCGGATGGATTCGGCCTCGGGGGCTATGGCTTGCTCCTTCTCGATCCGGGAAGCGACCAGGCGCTTATGGAGCGCGACGAGCTGGGAGCGGACGGAACGGATGTCGAGAACGGAGCGATTGATGTCTGCGAGCAGGTCGCGGGCCTTGAGCCAAAGGTCGAGTTGGGCTTCGAGATCGGCGCGGGGAACGGAGACGCGCGGATCCAATTTGACTTCGAGGGGAGCGGTGAGAGTTTTTCCTTCCGCGGTGAGACGGACCTGATACGAGCCGGGAAGGACGAGGGGCATGCCGGGCTTGCCCATGTCCCAGACGGTTTTGGGGACGACGTCGGGCATGGGGTAACGGAGATCCCAGACGAAGCGATGCATACCGGCGGAGTCGGGGAGGACTTCTTCAGGCGGGATTTCCTCGCCGAACTCTTCTCCCTCTTCGGGCGGCCCCTCCTTTTTCGCTTTCTCGCTGGAGTAGCGGCGAATGACGTTGTTGCGGGCATCGAGAATCTCGAGGTGGATGGGCTCTTTGGCGGCGGAGTCCAAATAGTAGTAGAGGATGGCGCCGGAGGGAGGATTGTCGGCTTCATTGGGAGCGCGGCGGCCACGGCCACCGCGGAAGCGGAGGGCGGGAGCGGGAGGAAAGAGATACACGCTGGAGCCGGCAATGGCCTGGGTCATGTCGCGGAGCGGAGTGACGTCGTCGAGGACCCAGAAAGAACGGCCGTGAGTGGCGACGTCGAGATCGTGGCCGTGGATGACGAGATCGTGAATGGGAGTGGTGGGCATATTGAGCTTGAGGGATTGCCAGTGGGCGCCGTCGTCGAAGGAGACGAAGATTCCGGTTTCCGTGCCGGCGAAGAGAAGACCCTTGCGGCGGGAATCTTCGCGGACAACGTGGACGTAGGAGCCGTCGGGGATGCCGTCTGTAATCTTGGTCCAGGATTTTCCGGAGTCGTGGGTCTTGTAGATGTAGGGCTTGAAGTCGTCGAACTTGTGGCGGTCGACGGCGATGAAGGCGGAAGCGGCGTCGTGGGCGGAGGCGTCGAGGAGGCTGACCATGCTCCAATCGGGAATTTCCCTGGGGGTGACGTTGGACCAGTGCTTGCCGTCGTCGTGGGTGATGTAGACGAGGCCGTCGTCGGTGCCGGCCCAGAGGAGGCCGGCCTGGAGGGGGGATTCGGCGAGGGTGAAGACGACGTCGTAATACTCGACGCTGATGTTTTCTTCGGTGATGGGCCCGCCGGAGCGGCCCTGCTTGGATTTGTCGTTGCGGGTGAGGTCTGGGCTGATGGGGGTCCAGTGCTGGCCGCGGTCGGTGGATTCGAAGACGATGTTGCCGGCGTAATACATTTTTTTGGGGTCGTGGCGGGAGGTGATGACGGGCTCGGTCCAGTTGAAGCGGTATTTGAGATTGGCGGCTTCGTGTCCGTCGGAGTCGTCGGGCCAGACCTGGACGTCCTTCTGTTCGCCGTTGCGGCGGTCGCCGCGGACGAGAATGCCCCAATAGTCGCCGGCGTAGGTGATGTGCTGATCGGCCTGGTCGACGGCGACGTAGCCGGCTTCGCCTCCGCCGATGTTGGCCCAGTCCTGGGGGCCGATGCGGCCGCGGTCGCTGCGAGTGGGGACGCGGACGGGAGAATTGTCCTGCTGGGCGCCGTAGACGGCGTAGGGGAACAGATCGTCCGCGACGATGTGATAGAACTGCGCGGTGGGCTGGGTATCTTCGCGGGTCCAGGAAATTCCGCCGTCCGTCGAGATGGTGGCGCCGCCGTCGTTCGATTCGATCATGCGCTTGGGATTGGTGGGATCGATCCAGAGGCCGTGGTGGTCGCCGTGGGGAAAACCGGAAAGAGGATTCCAGGTCTTGCCGGCGTCGATGGATTTGTAGGCACCGACGTTGAGGCAGTAAACGACGTCGGGATTTTTCGTGTCGGCGAAAATGTGCATGTAATACCAGGAGCGGTCGCGGAGGCGGTGGTCGTCGGTGGTGTGGGTCCAGTGCTCGCCGCCGTCGTCGGAGCGGTAGACGCCGCCGAGCTCTTCGAGGGCTTCGACGACGGCGTAGACGCGATTGGAGTCGGCGCCGGAAATGGAGACGCCGATGCGGCCGAGAGTGGAGCTGGGCCAGCCGTTGCCTTCGACCTTCTTCCAGTGCTCGCCGCCATCGGTGGATTTGTAGAGCGCGCTATCGGGGCCGCCGCTGTTCATGCTCCAGGGAGTGCGCCAAGCGTCCCAGATGGAGGCGAAGAGGATGCGGGGATTGGTGCGGGCCATGGCGATGTCGATGGCGCCGGCCTTGTCGCTGACGTAGAGAACCTTGTCCCAGGTCTTGCCGCCGTCGGTGGAGCGGAAGACGCCGCGCTGCTCGTTGCGTCCGTAAGCGTGTCCGAGGGCGGCGACGTAGACGACGTCGGCGTTGCGGGGATCGACAACGATGCGGCCGATGTGGCGGGTATCGCGGAGGCCGACGTTGGTCCAGGTTTTTCCGGCGTCGGTGGATTTGTAGACGCCGTCGCCATAGGAGATGTTGCCGCGGATGCAGGCTTCGCCGGTGCCGGCGTAGATGACGTTGGGATCAGATTCGGCGATGGCGATGGCGCCGATGGAAGAGACCGGCTTGTCGTCGAACAGCGGGGCCCAGGTGAGGCCGCCGTTGGTGGTCTTCCAGATGCCGCCGGAGACGGCGCCGAAATAGTAGGTGTCCGGCTGGCCGACGACGCCGGCGGCGGTGAGCGAACGGCCGCCGCGATAGGGGCCGATGAGGCGGTACTTCATGCCCTGGAGGAGCTTGCCGTCGTAGTCCTGAGCGAAGGCGGAGGCGGCGGCGAGCGCGGCGCCAAGGAGGATTCCAACGGCGAGGGTGATTCGGCGAACGGATGAATTCCGAGCTGTGCGAGACATGGTCTCTGAACCTCCGGTGGAATGGAGGCCATGCTAGCGGCGGAGAGGGAGATTCGGAAGCAGTTTTTGAGGGGTTACGGCCTGGTGGACGTGCACGAAGGGAGCACGGGCGTGGAGGGGAAGGACACACTAGAATCGTTCCATGTTCGGGGGCGGATTCGGGGAAGAATGGAAGCCGGTGTCGCGCGGAGCGCTGATCGCGTGGCTGGTGGCGTATGGGCTGTTCCTGTGGTACGCGGCGCGGGACACGGAAGGATTCCTGGCCATCGATCATGTGAATCTGGTGTTCCACGAGGCGGGCCACATGTTCTTTTCGTGGTTCGGGCACACGATCATGATCCTGGGCGGGACGCTGGGAGAGCTGCTGGTGCCGCTGGGAGTGGCCGTCTATTTCGGACTGCGGGGAGAGACGACGGGAGTGGCGTTCGCGGCCTTCTGGTTTTTCGAGAATTTTCTGTACATCGCCACCTACATGGCGGACGCGCGCGCGATGGAGCTGCCGCTGGTGGGAGTGGGCGATACGCTGGAGCACGACTGGAACTTTCTGTTTAGCCACTGGGGCGTGCTGATGCACGACCGGGGAATCGCGGGAGCGACCCGTGGGCTGGGATGGCTGGGGATGATCGGGGTGATGGTCTGGCTGGTGTGGATGCATTACCGAACCGCCGAGTGAAAACCGCAGTTGTATCGCATACCGGGGATATGTTTACAGGCAAGGCGGCCGGGGGGAGCGCAAAGCCAGGCCCAGACGCGTAGTGCCCGCTTGTACGGCAGCGGTTCCTTGCCGAAATGGTTCGCATCGTGTCTAATAGGCGGACTTTTGCGCCCTCGTGGAGGCTGCCCGTGATGCGTGAGTGTGTACGCAGGTCGATTCTGCCGGTCTTCTTGCTTCTTCTCTTTGCAGCGCAGGCCCAGGGGCAGGCGCAGGTTCCCACGGTGAACAACCTCGCGGGAGGAGTGCCCGCAGCAGGAGCGGGGACAGCCGCAAGCCTGAATGCACTGGGAGGAATCGGGCGGGACGCGAGCGGCAATGTGTACTTTGCCTCGGCGAGCGGGGTGGTGCTGAAGCTGGACATCTCGGGAAATATTTCCGTCTTCGCAGGGAACGGAACGTGCTGCTTTAGCGGGGAGGGCGGAGCGGCGACGAGCGCGCAGACGAGCATCAACCCATTCTCACCGGTGAGCGCGGTAAAAGTGGATCCATCGGGAAACGTGTACTTCGTGGATACGGGCGCGTGCGTGGTGCGAATGATTCCGGCGGGGGGAGGAAACATCGCGACCGTGGCGGGAACGCCGAACACGAATTTCGTGACATTTCCGAACTGCAATTTCGGGGGAGACGGGGGCCTGGCCACGAACGCGACAATGCAGCCCGCGTACGTCGCGTTCAACCCCGCGGGGGACATGTATATCGCGGATCAGTCGGTGTGCGTGATCCGGAAAGTGGACCACGTGACGCGCCGGATCTCGACGGTGGCAGGGAACGCCGCGGCGGGATGCACGGGCAGCCTGGGAGTGGGAGACGGTCTGCCGGCCACGAGCGCGCAATTCGTGTATCCCTACGGGCTGGCGGTGGACGGGGCGGGGAATATCTACATCGGCGATTTTATTCCCATCACCGGGCCGGGGGACGTGCGGCGGGTGGACGCAGGGACAAACCTGGTGAGCACGTTCGGGGGAGGAGGCGCGACGCTGCCGACGGACGGGACCGTGGCAACGAATGCGGTGTTCGGAGGGCCGACGGGGCTGGACTTCGATTCCAGCGGGAACCTGGTGATTGCGGACACCGGGCTGAACATGGTGATGAGCGAGAACCCGACGACGAAGATCCTGACGCTGCTGGCGGGAAATATCGGATTGGGGGCGGGATTTTCCGGCGATGGAGGGGCGGCGACATCGGCGCAACTGCACGGGTCGCGGCCGGGCGGAGTGCTGGACGCGGTGATCGACGCGTCCGGGACGATCACGCTGACGGATACGTGGAATTACCGCGTCCGGCGGGTGGACGGGACGACGAAAATCATCAACACCGTGGCGGGGAACGGATCGGCGGGAGACGGCGGGCCAGCGACATCAGCGATCCTGTTTGCGAGCGGGACCGCAGTGGACGGGAACGGAAATGTGTACATCGCGGACCTGGACAACGGCCGGGTGCGGAAGGTGGAC
>Ga0335077_10011697_pt1 | contig 10967 bp, 11 predicted proteins | sample Lox_Sample_31_FD_207151 | JGI IMG/M metagenome (GOLD analysis project Ga0335077, IMG submission 207151) | Soil microbial communities from Loxahatchee National Wildlife Refuge, Florida, United States - Lox_Sample_3.1 | ecosystem: Environmental > Terrestrial > Soil > Wetlands | place: USA...
GGGACCGCGGCAGAGCAGAAGCATCGCGACCTCGGGCGCCGGCTGGGCCTGGCGATTGCCAGACGCACTTTCGAAGCGGCAGGCGGACGGCTCGACTGCGAGGAAGGCCAAAACCACTTGCGGCTGCGCCTGGTGTTGCCGCTGGCGGCCGCCGCGTCCTGAGGCCGCGCCGGACTCTCGGCAGAGTGTGCCGAGCCGCCGGGCAGACTTTCCCGTTTATTGCCTCCCCTGCAAAGCCGGGAAGATTTTGCTGACGCACAGAACTTACTAATCTTCATTTAATCGCGTCCTAAGCCTTCCGGCCTCAAATCAGCACCATGACGAATTTCACGTGTGCCGAGCTTCCCGGCGGAGGCGTACTGGTGGCCAGCCCCAGCCCAGGCTTGCGCGAGCAGGTGCTCGACAGCCTGCAGGACCGCCGCTGGCCGGTGCAGCAGGTGGGCGGCGGGGCTGACGCCCTGGCCAAGCTGGAGACCGGCAACTGGCAGGTGTTGTTCCTGGACCGCAGGCTGCCTGACCTGGACGCGGAGGAACTGGTAGAGATCATTAAGCGGCGCTTCCCGGGCATCGCCGTGGTGGTGCTGGACTCAGCCGGCGGGCAGTTGCATCCGGCGTCGCTCACTTCCCGGACGCTGTTGCAGCGCTGGGTGACTCCAGACCGCATGGTGGACTCGCAAGCGCTGCGGACGCTCGAGCCCGCGCCGCCGAGGCGCGAGACCGGGGACTTGCACCCGGCCCGTGAAAGCGACGAACGCCGGTGGCAAGATGCCGCCGGAGCTCATGCGGACGCCGCGCCGCCTTTGCCGGGAATGATCGGAGAGAGCGCGCCGATGCGGCGGATTTACCGGCTGGCGCGGCTGGTGGCGCCACGCACCACCACCGTCCTGATCGCCGGCCCTACCGGAACCGGCAAGGAACTGGTGGCACGCGCGCTGCACTTGTTGAGTCCGCGGGCGGCGCGGGCTTTCGTGGTGGTGAACTGCGCCGCCATTCCGGAGGCGCTGCTGGAATCGGAGCTGTTCGGGCATGTTCGCGGCGCCTTCACCGGCGCGGTGCAATCCTATGCGGGGCGCATTTTCGCGGCCCAGGGCGGAACCCTGTTTCTCGACGAAATCGGCGACCTGCCGCTCAGCCTGCAGGCGAAGCTGTTGCGCTTTCTCGACCAGAAGGAAGTGCAGCGCCTGGGCAGCAGCGAAACCATCCGGGTCGATGTGCGGGTGGTGGCGGCGACCAATGCCGGGCTGGATCGGGCGGTCGAGGCCGGACGATTTCGCAGCGATCTCTACTACCGGCTGTCGGCGTTTCCTCTCGACCTGCCCTCCCTGGCGGAGCGGGCCGGGGACATCGTACCGCTGGCCGGACACTTCCTGCGGTGCTTTGCGGCCGAGGCCGGAATGCCGGCACCTGCACTCGCAGCCGAAGCCGTGCGTCTGCTCGAGGCCCACTCCTGGCACGGCAACGTGCGCGAGCTGCAGCAGGTGATGGAGCGTTCGGCCATTCTCTCGGCAGGAGAGGTGATTCTGCCCCGGCACATCTGCTTTCCCGCCGCGGGCAGGAGCCGGGCCGGGGAATCGGCGTCGGGCTGAGAAGCGTTTATCAACACTCTGAGAGAAATTTCAGCCGCCGCTGGCACCCGTTTTGCAGGACTGGATTGCTCTATGTCGACCCCACAACTTTCGCCCTTGCTTACGCCGGAGCTGGCGCGTCCGCCCGCGGGCGCCGCCGGCGAGGAAGTTTCTCTCGAAGAACGAACCCTGGTGCGCGCCTTTGCCCTCTTCACCGATGCGGCCGCCTCGCTGGAACGGGCATACTTTCGCCTGCAAGGCGAGTTGGCTGGGCTGCGCCATGAACTGGAGGAGCGCAACCGTGACCTTGCCCTGAGCCTGGAGCAGAACCGCCGCATGCGCCAGCATCTGGACCGCATCCTCGAAGGCCTGCCCTGCGGGGTGCTGGCCATCGAACCCGGGGGAGAAGTCTCCATCGCCAATCCAGAATCGCAACGCCTGCTGGGGGTGCCGCTGGCCGTCCCCCCGGCAGGCCGGGGGCGCGCGCCGGAGTGGATGAAGCAGTTGCTGCAAGCGATCACAGCCGAGGAGGGCGAGCAGGAATATTACCGCGCCGATCCCGACCCGCACTGGATCGCCATCCGCCGCGCCCAGCTTGCGTCCGCCGATGGCGGCAGTTCCATTTTCATCCTGCGGGACGTCAGCGAGGCCAAGCGCCATGAACAGGAACGAGCGTTGCTGGGACGCCGCCGGGCCCTGGCCGAGATGTCTACCCTGCTGGCGCACGAGATCCGCAATCCCCTGGGTAGTCTGGAGCTCTTTGCCGGTCTGCTGGCCACCGCCGGCCTCGAAGGCGAGCCCCGGCAATGGGTGGAGCGGGTGCGCGCCGGCCTGCGGACGCTTTCGGCGACGGTCAACAACGTTCTGCATTTCCACAGCCAGCCTCAGCCCGAACTGGCACCCACCGACCTTGGCCAGATCCTGGGATCGCTGGAGGAATTTCTCCGCCCCCTGGCGGAGCAGTCCGGAGTGCGGGTGGAACTGGCCCACCATCTGCAAGGCGTGGTCATTCTGGCGGATCGCCATCGCGTCGAGCAGGTGCTGCTCAACCTGGCGCTCAACGCCTTTCGCGCCATGCCGCACGGAGGCGAATTGAGGATCTCGGGAGGGGTGCCGTCGCGAGAAGGGTATGACAAGGCGCGGGTTGAGGTGCGCGACACCGGCTCAGGAATTGCCGGCGAGCACGTCGACCGCATCTTCGAGGCGGGATTCAGCACGCGGCCGGACAGTCCGGGGCTGGGGCTGGCGGTGTGCAAGGCGATCATGGCGCAGCACGGCGGCAGCATCGCGGCGGCCAGCCAGCCGGATTCGGGGACTTGCTTCACCCTGGAGTTTCCGCTAGCGGGAGGAGGGCAGTGATTCCGGTTCCGGCGAGAGCCCTAGACCGGGCGGCGGGGAATGTGGCTGACGGCAACCGTTGCGCCAGCGGCGCGGCCTGCCGGAGTTCTGTCCTGGTGGTGGATGATGAAGCGGGAATGCGCTCGGCCCTGGCCAGCAGCTTCGAGCGCCGGGGATGGCGGGTGGAAACCGCGGCTGGGGCAGGGGAGGCACTGGCCCGGTTCCGCCGCCAGCTGCATCCCCTGGTGGTCACCGACATCCGCATGCCCGACGGCGACGGCTTCAGCGTGATGCGGGAGGTGCGCCGCCTGGATCCGCGCACCGCCGTAATCCTGCTGACTGCGTTCGGCAGTGTGCCCGACGCAGTGGCGGCGATGAAGAACGGCGCCTGCGATTATCTAGTGAAGCCGGTGGCCTTTGAGCCGCTGGAGCGCGCCGCCCAGCGGGTGCTGGGGCAAGCGCAGGAGGAGAGTGCGGCAGGGATGCAGTTGGTCGGACGTTCTCCGGCGTGGCTGCGGGCGGTGGCGCGAGCCCGTCAGGTGGCGGCCAGCGGCGCCGACATCCTGATCCAGGCGGAAAGCGGCACGGGAAAGGAACTGGTGGCGCGCATGATTCACCAGCTCAGTCCGCGCCGGCTGCGGGCCTTCGTGGCGGTGAACTGTGCCGCCTTTCCGGAAAGCCTGCTGGAGAGCGAACTGTTCGGGCACACCCGCGGCGCTTTCACCGGCGCGGCCGCCGCCAAAGCGGGCAAGTTCGAGCTGGCCAATGGCGGCACGCTGCTGCTCGACGAAGTGGGCGAGATGCCGCTGCCGCTGCAGCCCAAGCTGTTGCGCGCCCTGCAGGAGCGGGAGTTCGACCGCCTCGGCGATACCCGAGCGGTCAAAGTCGATATCCGGGTGATCGCCACCACCAACCGCCCGCTTGAGGCCATGGTGCGAGGTGGCGGTTTTCGCGCCGACCTCTATTACCGCCTGAATGTGATTCCCCTCAGCCTGCCCGCCCTGCGGGAGCGTCCCGAAGATATCCGCGAGCTGGCAGCACACTTTGCCCGGCTCTATTCGTCCTCCGGCCAGGCGCCGGCACTGAGTGAAGATTTTCTCTGCCGCCTGGAACAGCACGGCTGGCCGGGGAATGTGCGGGAACTGGGCAATTTGATGCGGCGGGCGGTGGCGTTGTCGCAGAACGGGCCGGGAGGGGAAATCGGAATCGAGGTGCTGGAACCCTCCGAGATGCTGGCGGGGTCAACTGCAGAGCTGCCGACAGCGCAGTTGCGGCCGGGGCTCTCGCTCGAAGCCATGGAGCGGCGCCTGCTCGAGGTCACGCTTGACGCCACCGGAGGGAACCGCTCGCGCGCCGCCGAGATGCTGGGCATCAGCCTGCGTACAGTGCGCAACAAGATCCGCGGCTACGGCCTGCCGCCGAGGGGGAGTTATGCGCTCCATGATTGACAGCCCGGAAATCCAGGCGCTCAGCCGCTTTCTGGACGTGGATGTGTTCCGCCAAGGCGTGGTCACCTCCAACCTGGCCAACATCGATACTCCCGGCTACCGCGCCCGCGACATCGACTTTCGCATGGAGCTGGCCCGTGCCGCCTGGGGCGGGTTTCACGATGCCAGCGTGCAGAGTGCAGCCATCGACAACGGCATCGGCAACAGTTTCCAAAACAGCGATGAGGTTGCCTTCACTCCGCTGGCCCGGCGTATCCCCGGGCTGATGGAGCGGCCTGACGGCAACAACGTCAGCCTGGAACGCGAGACCTTGCTGCTGGCCGAGACTCAGCTGCGTTTCAACGTCGGCATCCAGCTGTTGCGGGCCGAGTTCCGCATGCTCTCGACCGCCATCCATGAAGGGAGTACGTCATGAACCTGTTCGGCATGCTGGAACTGGCGGGCACCGCGCTTACTGCCGAGCGCCAGCGGGCGGAGATCGTCACCAGCAATATGGCCAACGCCCAGACCACGCGTACGCCGGAGGGCGGTCCCTTCCGCCGCCAGCTGGTAATCTTCCGCGCCGAGCGGATGCGGCAGTACCCCTTCATGCTGGCCACTCTGAGCAATGTGGCCACGCGCGGCGTGCGGGTGGACCGGGTGGTGGCGGATCCGGCCGAGCCCGTGGCGCGCTACCAGCCCGGGCACCCCGATGCCGACAGCAAGGGCTATGTGCTCTACCCAGCCATCAACCCGGTCGAAGAGATGACCGACCTGCTGGGAGCAGTGCGCGCATACGAGTTGAACGCAGCCTCGGTGCAGGCGGCGAAGAACATGATTCAGCAGTCGCTTGACATCCTGCGCTGAAGGCGGTGGTAGGGGTCAGCGGCTGGTGGGCAGTGGCCACTGAGGCTTGCAGACCGGGAGGGCAAGCCAAGAGGACATAGCCAGAATGCCAGAAGTCAGAATCTAGGAGCCAAAGGGCAGCAAACAAGCAAGGACCCATATGACCTATCCGGTTTCAAACGCGACCCCGCCGACAGCCGCCGCCGCGACCGCGGCGTCGAAGAGCACGGGCGCACGGGAGTGGGGGTTTCTTGAAACCCTGCGCGGGGCGATGGAGCAGGTGAACCAGCTGCAGGGCGCGGCGGACACCAAGATGGGCGCGCTGCTCGAAGGTAACGGCATGGACGTACACAGCGCCCTGATCGCGGTGGAAAAAGCCGACCTGTCGTTCGAGCTGATGATGCAGGTGCGCAACAAAATCGTGCAGGCGTATCAGGAGATTTCGCGTATGCAGTTCTGACCCGCCCGGATACGAGGACGGTTCCACCCGCGCCGTGATTCCGGCGCCCTCTCCCCACGCCGCGCTGCTCTAACTTGGAAGCGGCCAGAGCAAGCCTAAAACACAGGCGTGCCTGCGGGCGCGCTGCTGGCGACAAGGTAGGAGACGGTGGCGGAAGAGCCCAACTCGCCCGGCCAGATCCTCAGCAAAGTGCGCGCCATGCTGGGCGGGCTGACCCTCAGCCAGCGCCTGCTGCTGGCCGGAGGTGCGCTACTGGTGGGGGCGACGCTGTGGATTTTTGTGGCACTCATGGGGAAACCGCGATACGTGACGCTGTACTCCGGCCTGCGGGCGGACGAAGCTCAAGGGCTGGCTTCGCGCCTGGCGGGACGCAATATCCCGTACCAGATCTCGCCCGATGGCGGCAGCCTGCTAGTGCCGGCGGAACAGCTCGATGCCGCCCGCCTGGAAACCGCAGCTCAGGGCCTTCCGCGTTCGGCGCGCCTGGGTTTCGAGCTGTTCGACTCGCCCAATTGGGCGGGCTCCGACTTCACCGAAAAAGTGAACTACCAGCGCGCCCTGGAAGGGGAGTTGGAACGCACCCTGCAGACCCTCAGCGAAGTGCAGGGCGCGCGGGTGCACCTGGTGCTGGCGCATGAATCGCTCTACAGCGAGCAACAGACCGAGGCCAAAGCGGCGGTGATCCTGAAAACCCGCAGCGGACGCTTGTCGGAGCAGGCACAGATTGCCATTCCGCAACTGGTCGCGAGTGCGGTGGAAGGGCTGCGTCCGGAGAATGTGACGGTGGTGGATTCCGACACCAACTCGCCCCTGCTGCGCGCCCGTGGCGGAATCGACGGCCGCGTGGCCTACAGCCTGGATGACGAACTGAGCAAGACGGTGGTGCGCACGCTGGAGCCGGTGGCGGGAGAAGGGCATGTTCGGGCCAGCGTTCATGTGGAGTACGACCTGTCCACCAGCGACAACACCGACGAGATTTATGATCCCAAGGCAGTGGCCACGCTCAGCGAGCAGAAGTCCTCGGAGAACCTGGGCGGACCGGGGCCCGCAGGCATTCCCGGCACCGCCAGCAACCTGCCCGGAGCTACATCGGCCACGGTGAACGTGGCCAACGAAACGCAGTCTTCACAGTCGCAAAGCGCTACGTATGCCGTCAGCAAGAGCACCCGGCACACCACCCAGCCGCCGGGGCGCATTCGCCGAGTGGCGGCGGCGGTGCTGGTGGATGATGCGGTCGAATACAGCGCACAGGGCGGGACGCAAACGGCGACGCGCCGCAAGCGCACCCCCGATGAAATGAAACAACTTCAGCAGCTGGCAGCCGCGGCCATCGGGCTGGACACGCAGCGCGGCGACGTGCTCTCGCTGGAAAATTTGTCCTTCCAGCAGTTTCCGGCGGAGGCGGTGGCTGCGGCCAGCCGCTGGGAGGCCATCCGCCGCCTGCTGGAGGAATGGTCGGGCGTGCTGCGCTATGCCGGCGTGCTGGCCCTGTTCATGATTGTTTACCTGCTCATTCTGCGTCCGGTGAAAAAGCAGGTTCTGACCGCCTTTCGAGAGCTGCCAGGCCACTTGGCGCATGTGGCGCTGAAAGCCGGCCACCCGGGCCCAGCTGAGGCGATGCCCGTGGCTGAGATCGAGCTGCCCGCGGGCAGCGAGGAATCGCGGCGCGCCAGCGCCTTGAAAAAAAGGCTGACGGAGAGAGTGAAGACGGAGCCGGCCGCTGCCAGTCGCCTAGTGCAGAGCTGGATCCGGGAGAAATCCTGAATATGACTAGCGCCTGGGAAAACGTTTAATTATGCCGGCCTCGGCCTTCGGACACGGCCCGCCCAGCAGCCTGCGTAAGGCGGCCATTCTCCTGGTGTTGCTAGGAGAGGAATCGGCGGCTGAAATCTACCGCAATCTGCCGGACCAGGACGTGGAGAAACTCACGCAGGAAATTGCCGAACTGGAGTACGTCGATCCCCGCACCGCGTTGGAGGTGCTCGAGGAATACCACCGTTTGGCCCTGACCCAGGACTACCTGGCTCAGGGCGGCACGGATTACGCCAAGAAGCTGCTGGTCAAGGCCTTTGGCGAAGACGGGGCGCGCCAACTGCTGGCCCAGGTGAGCCAGGCGGCGGAGATGAGCGCCAGCAAACTGGACTCTCTGCAGAAAGCCGATCCGCAGCAGCTGGCGAAGTTTCTGGAAGGCGAGCACCCGCAGACCATTGCCCTGATCCTGGCCCACCTGGACGCCAAGCAGGCTTCCGGCCTGCTGATGAAGTTTCCCGAAGCTCTGCGGGCGGAATCCATCCGCCGTCTGGCGCAGCTCCGCCAGTTTTCCCCAGAAATCGCGCAAAAGGTGGCGACCGCACTGCACAAACGCATGGAGGCCCTGGGCGAACAGCACCGCCGCGCTTATGCGGGTGTACAGGGAGTGGCAGATGTGCTGAACCGCCTGGACCCGCTGACCACCAAGTCTATTCTGGAGACGGTTGAAAAGGACGACCCCAAGCTGGCCTTGGGAATCCGCAACCTGATGTTCACTTTCCAGGACCTGATCGGGGTCCCCGAGATCGGCATTCGCGAATTGCTCGGACAGCTCGACAAAAAGACCTTAGCCCTGGCGCTGCGCGGGGCCACCGAAGAGCTGAAGAACTATATCTTCAAGTCCATGTCGTCGCGCGCGGTGGACATGCTGAAAGAAGATATGGAGCTCCTGGGCCCGGTGAAATCGCGCGACGTAATCAAGGCGCAACAGGAAGCGGTTGCGGTCGCGCGCAAGCTGGAGGCTGAAGGCAAGATCACCCTGGGGGCGGAGACTGAAGATGAGTTCGTCATCTAGCCCGGCGCCGGAGAAGGGCCTGCAGGTCGAGGCCCGGCCCTTCCCTTATGCGGAGGTTGCTCACATTGGCCCCCTGGCGGCATCCTCGGGAATGGAGGCGGCAGATCCGCTGGCCGAGATCGCGCGCCGGGAAGCGGCGGCTCGGGAGGCGGGCATTCGTGAAGGAGAGTCACGCGCCCGCGCTGCTTACGACGAAAATCTGGCGCACGTGCGGGAGAACTTGCGAGTGGCGCTGGCAGGCTTTGCCCGGGAGCGTGAATCCTACTATCGCAGGATTGAAGGCGAGGTCGTGCAGCTGGCCTTGAGCATCGCCCGCAAAGTGCTGCACCGCGAGGCGCACGTGGATCCCCTGCTTCTAGGGGCGCTGGTGCGAGTGGCGCTCGACCAGATCGAGGGCAGCACCAAGGTGATCGTGCGGGTCAATCCTCAGCAAGTAGGGGATTGCCGCGCGTACTTCGCCCATTGCATGGATCCAAGCGAACTGCCGGAGGTCATTGAAGATCCGGAGGTGGAAAGGGACCACGTCCGCTTGCAGACGGAGTTAGGGGTCACGGAATTGGGGATTGAGCCCCAACTCAAGGAAATCGAACAGGGCCTCTCGGATCTGCTGGCCCAGCGGCCGCAGGGGAGTTGACGCACATGCCCGGGTTGCTGGCGCCCTATTTCTCGCGTCTCGAATCCTGTTCCGCAATGCGCTGGCGGGGACGGGTCACGGAGGTGACCGGGCAGCTGGTCGAATCGCAGGGCCCCTACTGCTCGGTGGGAGAGCTCTGCCGCATCACCAGTTCGCTTGGCCGCGTCTTTCACGGGGAGATTGTCGGATTTCGTGGCACCACAGTCCTCTCTATGCCGCTGGAGCGTCCGGAAGGCATTCGCTATGGAGACGAAGTCGTTACCTGGGGAGCACGTCCACGGCTGCGTGTGGGCGACGCTCTGCTCGGACGCGTAATCGACGGCACGGGCCAGCCCCTGGACGCGCTCGCAGCCTACGCCGGCCAGCATCAACAGGAACTGGATGCGGCTGCGCCGCTTCCCCTGGCCCGCGAGTCCATCAACGAGGCCATCGGCTGCGGCATCCGCGCGGTGGATGCATTTCTTACCTGCGGCCGTGGCCAGCGAGTGGGAATTTTCGGGGGCAGCGGCGTCGGCAAGAGCACGCTGATCGGCATGATGGCGCGCAACACCTCGGCCGACCTTACCGTGCTTGCGCTGATCGGAGAGCGCGGCCGCGAAGTCCGCCATTTTCTCGAAGACGCATTAGGGGAGGAAGGACGCAAGCGTGCCGTGGTGGTGGTTTCCACTTCCGACCAGTCGCCGCTGCTGCGCATCCGCGCGGCCATGGCCGCCACCGCGGTCGCTGAGTATTTCTGCACTCGCAGCAAGCATGTCCTGCTTGTGGTGGACTCCCTTACCCGCCTGGCGATGGCGCAGCGCGAGATCGGCTTGGCCGCAGGCGAACCGCCCACGGCTAAGGGTTACACACCGTCGGTGTTCACCATGATGGCGCGCCTGATCGAACGCGCCGGCAAATTTCGCGGTGGCAGCATTACCGCCTTCTACACCGTCCTGATGGAGGGGGACGACCAGCAGGATCCGCTGGTGGACGGTGCCCGCGCCCTGCTTGATGGCCATGTCATGCTCGACCGGCGCCTGGCCTCGCGCAACCACTATCCCCCCATCGCAATTCTTGACAGCGTCAGCCGGCTGATGGCCATGGTATGCACGCCGCCGCACCTGGAGAAGGCTGCTGCTCTGCGACGGTTGCTCGCGGCTTACCACGCGTCGGAAGACTTGATCCGCATCGGCGCCTATCAGAAGGGCAACGATCCCCAGCTAGATCAAGCCGTCGCCCTCATGCCGGAACTGAACCGGTTTCTGGCGCAAGGCCCGCTGGAGGCCACAAGCCTTACTGACAACATCTCCCGTCTCATGGCGATCGAGAGTTGACACCATGGCTTTCCGATTCCCGCTTCAGGCCCTGCTGCGCGTTCGACAGAGCGTTGAACGTCAGCAGGAGTTACGGTTGCAAGAGGCCAAGCAGCGGGTTGCCGCGGTCGAGCGCAAGGTCGACGAAGTCGAGAGGAGCAGGGCTGCGCTGGGGCAGTTCGAACGGGAAGAACTGCAAATCGGAGTTTCCGCGGCCCAACTGCAGTTCGATGTTTTGCTGCGCTCCGTTCTGATGCGGCAGCGAAAGGAACTCGAAACCGAACGAGCGCGGCGGGAAGAACTCCGCGACCAGCGTCGGCGCGAGCTGCAATTCGCCCGCCAGCAACGCGAAGCGGTAGAAAGCTTGCGTACGCAAGGGCTGCGTGCCTATAGGGAGGAGCAGAACCGGCGCGAGCAGCGCCGCTTGGACGACCTCTTCCTTCTGCGCCGCGAATTCCTCCTTCGGTGATCCCGTGGTTTCTTCCGTTCTTGCCGGTAATCTAGGCAGGCTTTGCCTGAGTGCCCGCTACAAACCTTCGGTAGAGCTTTCAGCCGGTTCGCATCACTGTGCTCGCAGTCTT
>Ga0335077_10011698_pt1 | contig 10967 bp, 9 predicted proteins | sample Lox_Sample_31_FD_207151 | JGI IMG/M metagenome (GOLD analysis project Ga0335077, IMG submission 207151) | Soil microbial communities from Loxahatchee National Wildlife Refuge, Florida, United States - Lox_Sample_3.1 | ecosystem: Environmental > Terrestrial > Soil > Wetlands | place: USA: Florida...
CGTGCCCAGGTACAGGATGTTGCCGGCATTGGGATCGACGGCCAGGCGCTCGCCGTGGCCGCGGCCGGCTTCATTGCCGCCGAATTTGAAGGGCACGTCGGTGTGCTGGAATGTCCTGCCGCGGTCGGCGGAGCGCAGGATGGCGCCATCGGGCGTGGAGGGGCTGGTATACGTGCCGCAGGCGAGATAGACGCGACTGGGGTCCGATGGATCGACCGCGATGCTTTCGACGCCCATCCAGTTGAGCTTGTCGTAAGGCACCCAGTCGAGCATGGGCTCCCACCGATGGGCGGTTTCGTTCCAGCGGTAGGCGCCGCCGATATCGGTGCGCGCATAGCGCACGCCTTTCGCGGCGGGATGGAAAACGATGCCATCGACGAAGCCACCGCCCACCATTTGCACGTTCTTCCACGTGTAGGGGATCGATGCGGGCCCTTGCTTCGGCGCGCCCTGCGCCGCGGCTGCGCCGGCCAGAGCCGCTAACGCGGCGGGGATCCACAATAAGCGAAGACTCATAAAAGCACCTGCTCCTTGGTCGCGCCAGCGAGGCGCGAAAGAAAGCGCTGCGTCCGAAGGTCCAAGGTAGCACCGTGTCCAGAACGGTGGGGCAGACGGGGGCATCTGCCACCACGAACCTCGGCATACGAATCTGTGAATCGTAATACACTGAAGGTTGCCCGCAGGCCGCTTCAGGCTTGCACTCGCGATGCACATACCGGATGGATATCTCAGCCCGGCCACCTGCGCCGTCCTCTACGGCGGCGCGACGCCGTTCTGGTACGTCGCGCTGCGGCGCGTGCGAAAGGCGCTGCACACGCGGCTGGTGCCGCTGGTTTCGCTGTTCGCGGCGTTTTCCTTCGTGATCATGATGTTCAACCTGCCGCTTCCGGGCGGGACGACCGGCCACGCGGTGGGGATCGGCCTGGCGGCTGTGGTACTGGGGCCGTGGGCGGCCATGCTGGCGGTTTCGATCGCGATCGCGATTCAGGCGCTGTTTTTCGGCGATGGCGGCATCACGGCGATCGGCGCCAACTGTTTCAACATGGCGATTGCGGGTGCGCTGGTCGCGTACGCGGTGTACCGCATTCTCGCCGGCCGCGCGGCGATCGGGTCGGCGCGGCGCGCGATGGCGGCAGGTCTGGCGGGGTATGTGGCGATCAACGTTTCGGCGCTGCTGGCGGCGATCGAGTTCGGCATACAACCGCTGCTCTACCGCGACGCGGCGGGCGCGCCGCTGTATTGCCCCTACCCGCTGAGCGTTGCCATTCCGGCGATGATGCTGGGCCACCTGACGATTGCAGGGTTCGCGGAGCTGACGGTTTCGGCGGGGGTGGTGGCGTTTCTGCAGCGGTCGGACCCGTCGTTGCTGAAGGCGACCGCGGGCCGCGGCGCGGCGCTCGCCGAACCCGCCGCCGCGAGGAGCCTGCGGCCGCTTTGGGCGGGCCTGGGCGCGTTGCTGGTGCTGACGCCGCTGGGGATCCTGGCCAGCGGGTCGGCGTGGGGCGAATGGATGGCGCGGGACTTCGCGGACCCGGCGGCGCGGCACGAAATAGCGGCGGCATCGCTCAGCCACGCGGCTCCCCTGCACGCGCCGGAGGGCCTCGCGCGATGGTCGCAGATATGGACCGCGCCGTTCGCGCGCTACGCGCCGCCCTACATTCGCAGCGCGGCGTTCGGATATCTCCTCTCGGCCATGTTCGGCGCGGGCCTGGTTCTGCTGGTCGCGCTGGCGGTGGGGCGGCTGGTGGGCCGCAAAGAGCCGGCGGTATGAGACGGCGCAGGCGGGGCGGATTCGTCGAGCGCACCATCGAAGGGCTGTACCAGGCCGCGCAACGGGCGCTCGACGCGGAGAATTCGGCCTCGGGCGGCGGCCTGTTGCAGGGCCTGGATGCGCGGGTGAAAGTGGCGGGATTGTTGGCGCTGATCGTGGCTGCGTCGCTCGAGACGCGGTTGTGGGCGATGGCGGCGGTCTTCGCGTTGGCGGTTGCGCTGGCGGCGGTATCGCGCGTTCCGATTCGCCTGCTGGCGGCGAGGGTTTGGATTCCGGCGCTCGTGTTTACCGGCGCCATCGCCGCGCCGGCCCTGTTCCTGACGCCGGGGGTTGCGCGGTACCGCGTGCCCGGCCTCCATTGGGCCGTGACGGCGCAGGGCCTGACCACGGCGGGCTACCTGGTGCTGCGCGTGGAGACGGCGGCGACGCTGGCCCTGGTGCTGGTGTTCACCACGCCATGGGCGCGCGTGCTCAAGGCGCTGCGGGCCTTCCGCGTCCCGGTGGTGTTCGTGGCGATTCTCGGCATGGCGGTGCGCTACATTCTGCTGCTGGTCGAGACGGCGCACGAAATGTTCGAATCGCGCAAGAGCCGCGGCGTGGGCGCGCTCGATGCGGCCGGGCGCAGGCACCTGGCGGCGGCCAGCGCGGGCGTGCTGCTGAGCCGCAGCTTTCAGTTGAGCGGCGACATCTACCTGGCCATGCAGGCGCGCGGGTTCCGCGGCGACGTGTGCCTGATGGACGACCTCGCGATGAAGCCTCGGGACTGGCTGGCGCTGGCGGGTTTCGCGGCGCTGGCCGCGGCGGCGGTGTGGGTGGGCCGATGACGCTCTACGAAATCGAGCGGCTGAGCTACCGGTACGACCGGCTGACCGCGATCGACGGCCTGAGCCTTTCGATTGCGGAAGGCTCGCGGGTGGCGCTGGTGGGAGCCAATGGCTCCGGCAAATCCACGCTGCTGCGGATCCTGGACGGACTCTCGTTCGGCCAGGAAGGCGCGGTGCGTTTTCGCGGGGAAGCGCTGACCGAAGAACGCTTCGCCGACGACGCGTTTGCGTTTTCGTTCCGGCGCCAAGTGGGACTGGTGTTCCAGGACGCCGACGTGCAATTGTTCAACCCCACGGTGTTCGACGAGGTTGCGTTCGGCCCGCTGCAACTGGGACTGCCCGGGCGCGAAGTGAGGGACCTCGTGAGCGAGGCCCTGGAGCGGTTCGGCGTCGCGAACCTGAAGGACCGCGTGCCGCACCGTCTTTCCGGCGGCGAGAAGAAACGCGTGGCGCTGGCGAGCGTGCTGGTGATGGAACCGGAGGTGCTGCTGCTCGACGAGCCGACGGCGGCGCTCGACCCGCGCAGCCAGAGCCGGATGATCGACCTGCTGGTGGAATGGGGCGGCGGCAACAAATCGGTGATCACGGCCACCCACAACCTGGCGGACCTGGAAGACATCGCGGACCGCTGCATCGTGCTCGCGGGCGGCCGCATCGCCGCGGAGGGCGCGCCGGAGGAAATTCTCGGCGACCGCGAATTGCTGGAGAGCGCCAACCTGATTCACGCGCACCGGCACAGGCATCGCTCCGGCGAAGTGCATTCGCATCCGCACGTTCACTCGGGCGAGGCCGAGCGCGGGGAATAGCGGTTGACAGGCGGAAGCGCCTGTCCCACACTGCGAGGCGGTTGACAGGAGAAAGCGCCTGTCTCACACTGCGGCGGGGCGCACACGGTTTTTGGATCACCACGCTAACTGGGGAGGGTTTCGCGGGAGGTGAAGCGGTAATCCTCGATGCGGCAGCCCACGCCGTAGAGGCCCTGATTGTCGGGCGCATCGACGCGCACGACGCGGGCCCGGCAATTGACGAGCAGCACGCCGCCCGGCGCCTGGGGACGATGGGCCGGCACGTGGAGGATACACTCCACCACTTCCCCCGGCGAGAAGGGGACATTCGACCGGCAATAGAAGCCATCGCTGCTGATGTCGCGGGTTTGGGTGGAGGCGAGCTCCGCCGCGTCACGGCGCCCGAACTGAACCGTCCAATGCACGCGGGCCCGGTACCGGCGGCGGCGCTCCGGAAAGCCGGGGGCGTCGGATAAATGGTCAGCGTGGTCGACGGACATAATTCGGCGTCCGCGTGAAAGCACGTTCGGTGCCAAGGTGGCGGGCTGGCCGCCGCTCTTCAAAATGGGCACCGTCAACAGGTTGCACGGGGAGCCAGACGGCCCGGTTCCGCATTTTCCGGGCGTGAATCCAAGTTTCGGCAAAAGTCATCACGAGTAGATGGCGGGAATTCGGGGTGCCAGGCAGAGTAGTGGTCGTTCGTGCGCTCGGATTACCCTCAAATGCGTGGAGCAATGTGGTGTGCATAACGGGGTTGTTTTCACCAATTCCGAACTTTTCGCCCGAGAGAGTACCAATCATATGTCGACGGTCTATCGGTACCAGGAACTGTAACCTCAAGCTAGGAGTTGACTTTGGTTAGCCTCAGGTTATGATAATTAAGTTCCTGGAAATGATGATCGCGAGAAACGGGAAGATGTCCCGAAAACTTGCGACGTCGAAATCTCGAAACTGCGGCTTTTGTCTTAAAAACACGGGCCGAATCCACTCATTGTGAGCCCTAATTGATGGGGGGCTCAGGAATGTAGGTTGGCCCCGCAAAGGGGGGGGCCTCTGTGGACGTAGTTTTGGTCTCGGAGGATCGGGAGCTATACCGTCTGTGTCTGGAGATTCTCGGTGAGATTCTCACGCAGCCGTGGACGCTTTCGGTTGCGGACGCGGAGGGTGGGACCTCGCGCGCCGATCTGTGCATCTGGGACTACACATCGGGCGCCGGCCTGCCGAGTCCGGGCGACGGGTTTTCCGCCAGACATCTTTATCTGGTCAGCCGGAAGGATCTGGCGGAGTTCCGCGAACAGACGGCGGCATCGGAAGCCAATGTCCTGTTAAAGCCGGCAACTCCGGTGACGCTGGCCGCCTTCCTCGGGTCCGCGGTTTCGTTGCGCGGGCACAACGCCTTGCGGGAAGACCGCGACGAGATGCTGCAGTGCCTGCTCGAGACCAATCTCGCGCTGCAGGAATATGACCAGGACCGCACGAATTTCCTGGCGCGGGCAGTGCACGATTTCCGCGCTCCGCTGACGGCATTGAGCGGCTATTGCGGCCTGATGCTGGACGAGTCCTTCGGTTCCGTCAACGAGGCGCAGCGGGAAGTACTGCGGCGGATGCGGCGCAGCGCGCAGCGCTTATCGCGGATGGCCACGGCGATGTTCGAGCTGAGTATCGCGCGCCAGGTAAAGACACGGCCCAATTTGCAGCGGGGCGACCTGCAGGAATGCCTGGACCAGGCCCTGCACGAAATCGCGCCGTTCGCCGACGAGAGACGGATCACAATCACGGCGGAACTGGAACCGGTGGAAGAAGTTCTGCTCTTCGAGCCCGGCCAGATGGAGCAGGTGCTGGTCAACATTCTGGACAATGCCTGCAAGTTCACGCCGAAGGGAGGCGCGATCGAAGTTAGGGGCTACTCGTACTTTTGGGAGCGGCGGTCGGGGCAAGCGGGAATGCCGGGCGGGACGGAGCGGCGGCAGCGGGCCGACCGGAGGCCGAACGGATACCGGGTCGACATTACGGACTCGGGCGCGGCCATAGCCAAGGAGCACCTGGAGACGATCTTCGAGGAGTATGCCTCATACGCGGGCGCGGGCGACCGCTCCGGCGGCGGGCTCGGTTTGGCGATCTGCCGCTTGATAGTTCTGCAACACCGGGGACGCATCTGGGCCGAGAACACACATTTCGGCCCGCGGTTTTCAGTTGTACTTCCGTTCGACCGGACTCATTGTCCGGTGGGGGAAACGGAAGGGGATCCAGCGCGGGGAAAAAATCGGAGGATAAACGTTCATGTTGGTGCCTGACCACAAGTGCACGATTCTGGTGGGAGAAGACGAGCCGGAGGTCTTGAGCTATCTCGAGACGGCCCTCAAGTGCATGGGGTACGCGGTGGAGTCGGCTCGAGACGGAGACGAGGTGCTGGCTTCGCTGCGATCGGGCGAGTCTGAGATTGCGGCGGTGCTGCTCGACATCGTGATGTCGAACCGGGACGGTCTGGAAACGCTGCGCGAGATTCGCAGCCTGGACCGGCAGTTGCCGGTGATCATGCTGTCGGGCGCATCCTCGACCCTCAACGTCGTAACGGCGATGAAGAGCGGGGCGACCGACTTCCTGGCCAAGCCGGTGGCGCACGAAGATCTGCGCGAAGCGATCCGGCGCGCGGTAGAGAGTTCGGCAGCGGTTCCGGCGGCGCCCATGCGGCAGCGCAAACCGTTCCCGGATGTCCTGCTGGGCGCGAATCCGCGAATGCGGGAGCTGCAAACGATGGTGGGCCAGATCGGATGGTCCGAGGTGCCGGTGCTGATTCAGGGCGAGACGGGCAGCGGCAAGGAGGTGCTGGCGCGGGAACTGCACGCGCAGTCTCCGCGCGCGAGCAAGCCGTTTCTGAAGCTGAATTGCGCGGCGCTGCCGTCGGAGCTGGTCGAAAGCGAACTGTTCGGCTACGAACGCGGCGCCTTCACGGGCGCTTTCCAGCGGAAGGCGGGCAAGTTCGAGCTGGCCGAAGGCGGCACGATCCTGCTCGATGAAATCGGCGACATGGATGTGCGGCTGCAGGCCAAGCTGCTGCAGGTTCTGCAGGACCACGAGTTTCAACGAATCGGCGGGCGGGAGACGATCAAGGTGGACGTGCGCATCATGGCGGCGACACACCGCGACCTGGAAAAGGCGATCGCCGAAGGGACCTTCCGCGAAGACCTGTACTACCGCCTGAACGTGATCAACCTGCGCGTGCCACCGCTGCGCGACCGCAAGGAAGACATCGTGCCCCTGGCCGAGTTTCTGATCAAGAAGCACACGGCGGGGCGGATGCCGGAGCCGGCGCTGACGCTCGACCTGAAACACGCCATGATGACCTATCACTGGCCGGGGAACGTGCGCGAGCTGGAGAACTACGTGCGCAAGTTCATCATCCTCGGCGATGCGGCCGGGCTTGCCCGCGAACTGCTGGCGAAGGCGACCCGCAAGCCGATGCGGCCGATGCCGGTTGCCGAAGTCCAGGCGCAGCCGGCGGGACCGGTTTTGGCTTCACCGATTCTGGAGCAGGTGACGCAGGCTCGGAAACAGGCGGAAACGGAGGCCATCCTGGCCGCGCTTAACGCCACGCGCTGGAACCGGAAACAGGCGGCAGTGCTGCTGAAGATCGACTACAAAGCGCTGCTGTACAAGATGAAAAAGCTGGGCGTGGAGGACCGCCCGGACCTCATCCCCGCGGAAACACCGAAGGCGATGGCAGCGGGCGGCGGGTACTAAGCCGCGGGTTTTGCGCTCGAAACTGCCGTGGCACGGAGGGTCAGGGCAGCGACTGGGCGTAATGGCGCACCTCTCTTGCAGGCGTACGGCTAATGCTGGAGTTGTGCGAAATCACCCTGTTGGTAATCTCGACTGTGTAAAACGCGGCATTTGCCTCTACCGAACTGAATAACCGTTTTGTTTTCAACGGGCATGTCTTGGCCCTCAGCTTGCACGGTTAATACTCCTTTTTAATGTTTAAATTCCCTACGGGCCCGATCATCCTGTTTCTGGGGATCTGACGGTTGGGGACAGGAGTGTATACATGTTAACTGAGGAATACCGGCGCATTCCGGCTTTGCGGAATTGCCCCCGGTGCGGAATGGACTTCCGCAGCAGCGGCACGGAACGGGTCTGCCAGGCTTGTCGAAGGCCGGAGAGTGAGCCCCGGCCCATCAGGCGCGACCTCAGTCTGCGGGAAAGACAGGTCGTGGATCTGGTACGGCAGGCCAAGCCGAACAAGGAAATCGCCTATCAGCTGCACCTATCGGAAGGGACCGTCAAGGAGTATCTGAACCGCATCTTCCGCAAGGTAGACGTCAGCAACCGGACGGAACTGGCGGTGTGGGCATTGACCCACCGGCCCGAGAGCGTTGTCATTCCGCTGCCGGAAAAGCTGCTGGTCAATCAGTAGGACGCCGGCGGCCGGCTCAGCGGCTGGCGAGCGCACGCCGGCCCGCTTCGAGCAGGCGGATAATTCTGTCCACATCGTAGACCGCGCCGCCCCAAGAGCCTCCGCTGGCATCCTGTAGGGCGGCCCAGAGGCGGGTGTCGTCCGGCAGAGCCGGATCGGGCGCCAATTCCTCCGACGGCGCGCGCTGCTCGAGAATCCGCGAACCTTCCTCGACTCCTCCGGGACCCACCAGGTTCACCTCGCCTTCCAGACGATTGCGGTCGATCACGATTTCGATGGTGTCGCTATCGCGCACTTTGCCGATCGGTCCGCCGGCCAGGGCTTCCGGCGAAACGTGGCCGATGCAGGCGCCGGTGGAGACGCCGCTGAAACGCGCGTCGGTCACGACAGCCACGTGCTTGCCGAACTCGAGGTACTTGAGAGCCGAGGTGACCTGGTAGGTCTCTTCCATGCCGGCGCCTTTGGGGCCGCGGCCCTTGAGAACGATCACGCTGCCGGGCCGGATGGCGCCGCTCTTGATGGCGGCGATGGCGGCGGGTTCGGAGGTGAAGACGCGGGCCGGCCCGCGCAGGCGATAGACGCCATCGCCATCGAGCACCGAAGGATCGATGGCCGTGCTCTTGATGACGGCGCCCTCCGGCGCCAGGTTGCCGTGGGGGAAGCAGACGGTGGAAGTGAGGCCGCGGCGGGCGGCAGATTCCGGGTCCATGATGACGTCGGTGGGATCGATGCCATCGCGCTCGTGGAGCAACTGACGCAAGCGCGCGCGGCGCGGCGAACCCTCCCACCAAGCGAGCATGCGGCCGAGCGTTTCGCCGCTGGTCGTGAGCGCCCGCGTGTCAAGCAAGCCGGCGCGGCGCAGGTGCAGCATCACCTCAGGAACGCCGCCGGCGAGGAAGACCTGGACGGTGGCGAAATTGCGCGGGCCGTTGGGCAGCGCGTCGACCAGGCGGGGCACGCGGCGGTTCACGGCGGCCCAATCGGCGGCGGTGGGGCGGCCGAGCCCGGCGGCGTGGGCGATGGCGGCGAGATGCAGGATCAGGTTGGTGGACCCGCCGAACGCGGCGTGCGTCACCATGGCGTTCGCGAGTGCGGCTTCGGTGACGATGTCGCGCATGGGGATGCCGCGCGCTTCCAGTTGGAGCGCGGCGCGCGCGGAGCGGCGCGCCATATCGAGCCAGATGGCGTGGCCGGAAGGCGAGAGAGCGCTGTGCGTGAGCGACATGCCGAGCGCTTCGCCCACCACCTGCGAGGTGGCCGCCGTGCCCAGGAACTGGCACCCTCCGCCGGGCGAAGCACAAGCACTGCAACCGGCGCGGGCCGCTTCTTCCAAGGTGAGCTGGCCGTGGGCGAAACGCACGCCGATGGTTTGCACGCGGGCCGTGTCTTCGCTGTCTTCGGCCAGCAGGGCCACGCCGCCCGGCACCAGGACGGCCGGCAGATCGCGCGTGCCGGCGAGCGCCATCATCATGGCGGGCAGGCCCTTGTCGCAGGTGGCGAAACCGATCACGGCGCGGCGGGTGGGCAGCGAGCGGATCAGGCGGCGGAAGACGATGGCGGCGTCGTTGCGGTAGGGCAGCGAATCGAACATGCCGGTGGTGCCCTGGGTGCGGCCGTCGCAGGGGTCGGAGCAGTAGCCGGCAAACGGGACGGCTCCCGCCGCTTTCAGCTCTTCGGCCGCGGCCTGCATTTGCAAGCCGACTTCCCAGTGGCCGGTGTGGTAGCCGAGCGCGACGGGCGTGCCATCGGCGGCGCGGATGCCGCCGTGCGTGGACAGCAACAGCACTTCGGTGCCGCCGAGCCGCGACGGGTCCCACCCCATGCCGGTGTTTTGCGTCCAGCCGAACAGGTCGCCCGACGGGCGCTCGCGCAGCATCTCTTCGGTGAGCGGCAGCGTGCCGCGAGGGCCGGGAACGCGGGTGCGGATGTCGTAATTCTCGGGGCCGGAATCGGCGATGTCTTCGAAACGGAAGCGAGGCGTCACAGCCTCAGGATAGCAACGCGGCGGGAGCTGCCCTCGCGGTTCGTGTTCGGCAGGAAGCCGACAGGCGACAAACGATGATCGTCTGTCCTACAGGCCGGCCGTGATGGCGTCCGGCGGCGCGGCGTTGCTGATGGTGAGCAGGTCGGTGCGCACCTTTTCCCATTCGCGCATGATGAAACCGTGGCCTTCGAAGAAGGCGTGAATACGCGCGCTGTCCCAGCCGACGATGTCCTCCAGAATCGGCACCAGAACGCTGATCGCGTTATCGCACAAGATTGTCCGGCGCGCGATCTGGTTGAGATACTTGTTTTCCGAGACGGCGATGGTGAGGCCGTCGAGCCGGCTGACATGCAGCATGACGTGGACGTCGGAGATGCCGTCGCCGACATAGACCACGCGTTCGCGGCCGATGTTCAGCTCCTCGCGCAGCCGGTCGAAGACGGCGACCTTGCCGTAGCCGGCGGGCACGCGCTCGATGGAACGGATCTCGCCCGTCTCCGGGTCGTAGCGGAAGCGCGTGCCGTGAATGTGGTCCGCCGGGATGATGCCTTCAAGCGCGGACTGGATCACTTCCTCCGGCGCGGCCGACACCACGTAGAAGTTGAAACGGTGGCCTTCGATATCCCGCAGCAGCGCAAACAGGAGGCCTATGTTTTGTTTCAGACGGATGCGTTTGCCGACTTCCACCAGGTGCTCGCGCCGCACCCGGCGGTACTCCGGATCGTGGAGCAACAGGTAGGCGAGCTCGCCGCCCTGCTGCACCAGATGGATATTCGACAGCCCTTGGATTCTTTCGCGGAACCCCGTTACGCCAATCAACTCGCTGAGCGCGATTCCAGAATCGTTGAAGCTCAAGGTCTGGTCGAAATCGCTCAGCAGAAGATAGTCTTTGGAACGCGAATCAGTACCCATAGAGGTTAGATGCGCGGAGGGCGATGCGGTTACCGGCGGATTGTTACGAGAAGTTCACATGTGCTGGAAGCGGTTGATTCGGCAAGGGTCCCGAAGATTCGGGAGCCGGCAGGCCGGACGGCCCGCGCCACGGAGGGCGACGAAGTGAAGCACCTGTAGCGCAGGAAGGGGCGCGGGCGGGCGGATGGGCTTTAACCCTGCGATCGTGGGCACGCGGGTGAATCGACCGCACGACGCCTGAAGATGCAGGGGCTTCCATCTAAAGCCCTCGGGTTCC
>Ga0335077_10011701_pt1 | contig 10964 bp, 5 predicted proteins | sample Lox_Sample_31_FD_207151 | JGI IMG/M metagenome (GOLD analysis project Ga0335077, IMG submission 207151) | Soil microbial communities from Loxahatchee National Wildlife Refuge, Florida, United States - Lox_Sample_3.1 | ecosystem: Environmental > Terrestrial > Soil > Wetlands | place: USA: Florida...
TGGAAGTAGTCGAGGGCAAGCTCGCTCTGATACAGGAGTCGCGCGTTCTCGAGATCGGCCGCGGAAGCCTGCGCGAGCTCGGTGTTGGCGGTCACGCCGCGGCGGATGCTGCCCCAGATGTCGGCCTGCCAGGTGACCTCCAGGGGAAGGAGAAAGCTGGTGTTGACGCCCGAGGGCGCGAAGCGGGCGGTGCTGGCGCGGGTGGAAGTCTGCGACGCCGTGATTCCTGGCGCGGCGGTTACGCCGGGGAAGAGCGCCGCGCGCGCGACGCGGACGGACGCCTTGGCAACGCGGTAGTTGGCCTCGGCGGCGAGCACGTTCTGATTGGATATGGCTACCTGCTCTTCGAGGGCATTGAGCGCCGGGTCGTTGTAAACCTCCCACCACTTGCCGCGGATCACGCCGTCGGCCGGCTGGGCCTCTTTCCAACCCTGGGGAGGTTCCTCCTTGAAAGCTGTGGGGACCGGCGCGGATGGCTTCTGATATTTCGGGCCCACCATGCAGGCGGAGGAAAGGAAGAGGAGGGCGGTAAGGGGAAAGAGTGTGCGGTTTTTCATGACATCACACCTCCGAACCCACGGGCGGACCACCGGTTTGCGGGGAAATGCCGCGGACGCGGTACCACCAGTGCTGGATGCGATCGAAGTAGAGGTAAACCACGGGAGTGGTGTAGAGGGTCAGCACCTGGCTGACGATCAGGCCGCCGATTATGGTGATGCCGAGCGGGCGGCGCAGCTCGCTGCCGGTGCCGCTGCCGAGAGCGAGGGGAAGCGCGCCCAGCATGGCGGCCATGGTGGTCATGAGAATGGGGCGGAAGCGCAGCATGCTGGCTTCGAAGATGGCGTCGCGTGAAGTTTTGTGCTCGAGGCGCTCGGCGGCGATGGCGAAATCGACAATGAGGATGCCGTTCTTCTTTACGAGCCCGATCAGGAGAATGATGCCGATCATCGCAATCACGCTGAGATCGGTGTGGGTAAGCATCAGAGCCAGGAGAGCGCCGACGCCTGCCGAGGGAAGCGTGGAGAGGATGGTGACGGGGTGGACGATGCTTTCGTAGAGGATGCCGAGCACCAGGTAGACGGTGATCAGCGCGGCAGCGATCAGCACCGGCTCGTTCGCGAGCGATTCCTGGTAGGCTTGCGCCGTGCCGGCGAAGGTGGTGTGAATCGTGGGGGGAAGCCCGATGCGCTGGGCGGACGACGTGATGGCATCGACTGCCTGTCCGAGCGCGATGCCCGGACCCAGATTAAACGAAATGGTCGCGGCGGGAAACAGGCCCTGGTGATTGACGGCAAGGGGCGCCACGGCCGGACCGTAGCGCGCAAAAGCGCTCAACGGGACCTGCTGGCCGCTCGGAGCGCGGACATAGATATCGCGCAAAGACACCGGATTCTGGGTGAACTGCGAGACCACCTCCATGACTACGTGGTACTGGTTCATGGCGCGGTACATGGTGGAGACCTGGCGCTGGCCGAAAGCGTCGTAGAGGGTGTCGTCGATCAATTGCGGCGCGATGCCGAAGCGGGAGGCAGTGACGCGGTCGTAAGTAACGGTGGACTGCAGGCCGTGGTTCAACTGGTCGGAGCTCACATCGGTGATGATCCGGATGCCGCGCAACTGGTCGAGCATGCGCGGGGCGAAGGCCGTGAGGTCCTCGAGATTGTCGCCGCGCATGGTGAACTGGTACTGGGCGTTGGAGGAGCGTCCGCCGACGCGAAGATCCTGCGCTGCCTGCAAGTAGAGCGTGGCGCCGGGGACGCGGGCCAGTTGCGGGCGCAGGCGGTTGATGATCTCGTCCGCGTTGACACGGCGCTGATCGAGGGGCTTGAGCGCAATGAACATGCGGGCGGCATTGGTGGTGTTGGCGTTGCCGCCTCCCCCGGTGAAGCCGAGCGCGTTGTCCACGGCGGGATCGTCGGCCACGATCTTGTCCATGCGGAGCAGCAGGTCGTTCATCGCCTGAAAGGAGGTATCCTGATCGGCCTGGATTGAGCCCATGACGCGGCCGTTGTCCTGCTGCGGGAAAAATCCCTTCGGCACGCGGATGAAGAGGCTGACGTTGAGAGCAATCATCGCGATCAGGACCAGCAGGGTGACCGCCGGATGACGCAGGACTACGGACAAAGTCTTTCCATACTGGCGAACGACCCAATCGAAGGCTCTTTCGGTGGCGAGGTAGAGGCGGCCGTGAGTCTCGTGTTTCTTGAGCAGGTGCGCGCACATCATCGGAGTCGCGGTGAGCGAGATGACCATGGAGACGCCGATGGCGACGGAGAGGGTGATGGCGAACTCGCGGAAGAGGCGGCCCACGATGCCGCCCATCATGAGCAGCGGGATGAATACCGCCACCAGCGAGATGCTGATGGTGAGAACCGTGGCGCCGATCTCTTGAGCGCCGCGGAGCGCCGCGGCCATGGGATTCATGCCGCCTTCCAGGTATCGCGTGATGTTCTCGATCACCACGATGGCGTCGTCCACCACGAACCCGGTGGAAATGGTGAGGGCCATGAGCGACAGGTTGTCGACGCTGAAGCCCAGCAGGTACATGACGCCGAACGTCCCCAGCAAAGACACCGGCACGGCGACGCTGGGGATAAAGGTGGACCAGGGATTGCGAAGGAAGACGAAGACGACAAGAATCACCAGGACAATGGCAATTGTCATCGAGAGCTCGACGTCGCGAACGGAGGCGCGGATGGTCACGGTCTGGTCCATGGCCACGCGAAGACTGATCGAGCTGGGGATGGCGGCTTCGAGCTGCGGGAGCATGGCGCGCAGGCGGTCCACGGTATCGATGATGTTGGCCGCGGGCTGGCGGAAGATGATGACGAGCACGGAAGGCACGCCGTTGACGTAGCCGGCGGTGCGGACATCTTCGACGGAATCGACAGCGCGGCCGATATCGGACACGCGAACCGCCTGACCGTTTTGATAGGCGACGAGGAGCGGAGCGTATTCTACCGCCTGGAACAACTGGTCGTTGGCGCCGACCTGCCAGATGCGCTGCGCACCCTCCACCTGGCCCTTGGGCGTGTTGGCATTGGCGCTGGCGAGAGCGGTGCGCACCTGTTCGAGGCCGATGCCGTAGTGGTTGAGGGCAGTGGGATTGAGCTCGATGCGGACGCCGGGCAGGGAGCTGCCGCCGACGACGACCTGGCCCACGCCCTGCACCTGCGAAAGCTTCTGGGCGAGGATAGTCGAGGCCGCATCGTACATGGCGCCCTTACTCAGGATCGAGGAAGTGAGGGCGATCATGAAGATGGGAGAGTCCGCCGGATTGACCTTGCGGTAGTTCGGATTCATCGGCAGATTCGCGGGTAGGTAGCCGCGCGCAGCGGCAATGGCGGCCTGGACGTCGCGGGCGGCAGCGTCGATGTTGCGGCTGAGGTCGAATTGCAGAGTGATACTGGAGGCGCCGAGAGTGCTGGCCGAGGTCATTTCGGTGACGCCGGCGATGCGCCCGAACTGGCGCTCGAGCGGAGTGGCGACCGAGGAGGCCATGATCTCGGGAGCGGCGCCGGGCAGGGAGGCGGAGACCGAGATGGTGGGGAAATCGACCTGAGGCAGCGGCGACACGGGCAAAATGCGAAAGGCGACCACCCCGGAGAGCGCGATGGCGGCGGTGAGCAGCGTGGTGGCGACTGGCTTGTGAATGAAGGGTGAAGAGAGACTCATGCCCGCCTCACTCCGACAGGTTGGGGTTCGGCACCGGACCCTGAGACGGGCGATGACCGAACCGCTGCGCCATGCGGTCGAACCAGAGATAAATGACCGGCGTGGTATAGAGGGTGAGCAACTGGCTGATCAGGAGTCCGCCGATAATGCTGATGCCGAGGGGGCGGCGCAATTCCGATCCGGTGCCGGTGCCGAGGGCCAGAGGGACGGCGCCGAGCAGGGCGGCCATGGTGGTCATCATGATCGGGCGGAAGCGCAGAAGACAGGCCTGGTGGATGGCATCGAGCGGCGTACGTCCCTCGCTGCGCTCGGCTTCGAGGGCGAAATCGATCATCATGATGGCGTTCTTCTTGACGATGCCGATGAGCAGAACGATTCCGATAAGGGCAATGACGCTGAAATCCTGCCCGAACAGCTCGAGCGCGAGGAGCGCGCCTACACCCGCGGAAGGCAAGGTGGAGAGGATGGTGAGGGGATGAATGTAGCTCTCGTACAACACGCCGAGGACGATGTAGACGGTTACCAACGCGGCCAGAATCAGCACCGGCTCATTTGCCAGAGACGCCTGGAATGCGGCCGCAGAGCCCTGAAACGCTCCCTGAATGCTGGCCGGCAGGTGGAGCTCGGCCTTTAGCCTGTTGACCGCGTCGACAGCGCCGCCGAGCGAGGCGTCGGGCGCAAGGTTGAACGAGAACGTGATCACCGGGAATTGGCCCTGGTGATTGATCGTGATCGGCGCGGCGATCAATTGGGTGCGGCTGAACGCGCTGAGCGGAACCTCGGTGGCCGGGGCGAAGGCCATGGCGGAGGGAATCGTGGTGCCGCCGAAAGCCGTGGCGGCGGCGGTAGAAGAAGAGGTTGGCGAAACCGTGGATAAGGCGGGCGCGATCGTCGTAGAGGTGGCGCCGGTCGCCGACCGCCCGCTGGTGGCCGATCCGCCTGCGACCACGCCGAGCGCGGTGCCCGCTGAGCCGGTGCCGGTGCGAATGTAGAGCTTACCGAGATCCTGCGGACGGCGCTGAAAATCGGGCTTGACTTCCAGTACGACGTGGTACTGGTTCAACTGGGTGAACATGGTTGAGACCTGGCGCTGGCCGTAGGCGTCGTACAGGGTCTGGTCGATGGTCGAAGTAGTGATGCCGAGACGGGCGGCGGTGTCGCGGTCGTAAACCAGGCGGGTGCGGAGTCCCTGAACCTGCTGGTCGCTGGCGACGTCGGACAACTGCGGCAGGGCGCGGAGGCGATCGAGCATCCGGGGCGCGTAGCTGTTCAACTCGTCGGCATTAGGATCTTCGATGGTGTACTGAAACTGCGTGCGGCTGACGCGATCTTCCACCGTGAGATCCTGGACAGGCTGCATGTAGAGCGTGATGCCGGCCATGCCGGTAAGGTTCGGCTGGATGCGGCGGATCACATCGCTGGCCGATATGTTGCGCTCGTCGAGGGGCTTGAGATTGATCAGAATGCGGCCGCTGTTGAGCGTCGTGTTGGTGCCGTCGATGCCGATGAAGGAGGAGAGACTCTCGACGGCGGGATCCTTCAGGATGACCTGGGCCAGAGACTGCTGGAGGCGCGACATCTCCGGAAACGAAACCGTTTCGGCGGCTTCCGAGATGCCCTGGATTACGCCGGTGTCCTGGATAGGAAAAAAGCCTTTGGGAATACGCCAGAAAAGGAAGATCGTGAGGACAAACGTGCCGGCCGCAACCAGCAACGTAACGGTCTGGAAGCGGAACACGATTCTGAGGGTCCAATCGTAGGCGGCGATGATCCGGTCGAAGGCGCGCTCGGAGGCTCGGTAGAAGCGGCCCTGGCCCTGCTCGGGGGTGTGCTTGAGCAGGCGCGCGGACATCATGGGGGTAAGAGTCAGGGAGACCACCGCCGAGACGAGAATGGTGACGCTGAGCGTTACGGCGAACTCGCGAAAGAGGCGCCCCACGATATCGCCCATGAAAAGGAGCGGGATCAGCACCGCGATCAGGGAAATGGTAAGCGAAATGATCGTGAAGCCGATCTGCTCGGCGCCGCGGAGGGCGGCGCGCAGAGGCTGTTCGCCCTCTTCGATGAACCGGACGATGTTTTCGATCATCACGATGGCGTCGTCGACCACGAAACCGGTGGAAATGGTCAGGGCCATCAGGGTGAGGTTGTTGAGACTGTAACCGAGCAGGTACATCACGCCGAAGGTGCCGACCAGCGAAAGCGGCACCGCGACGCTGGGAATGATGGTAGCGGAGAGGTTTCGCAAAAAGACAAAGATGACCAGCACCACCAGGACGACGGTGAGGATGAGCTCGATCTGGACGTCCTTGATCGAGGCGCGGATGGTGTTGGTACGGTCGGTGAGGATGCCCACCTGGACGGCGGAGGGCATGGTGGCGGTGAGTTGCGGTAGAAGCGCCTTGATGTGATCGACCACCGAGATAATGTTGGCGCCGGGCTGCCGCTGGATGTTCAATATGACGGAAGGCACCTGGTTCCTCCAGGCGGCCTGGCGGACATTTTCGGCGTCGTCGACGACCTCGGCGACGTCGGTGAGCTTCACGGGAGCATTGTTGCGATAGGCGATGATCAGCTTGGAATAATCCGAAGAGTCGAGCAACTGGTCGTTGGCGCCGATCTGGTAGGACTGGCGCGGGCCATCGAAGCTGCCCTTGGCCTGGTTGGTGTTGGCGGCGGTGAGCGCGGTGCGCACATCCTCGAGGTTCAAGCCGTAGGAGGCCAGCGCGGTGGGATTGGCGCGGATGCGCACGGCGGGCTTCTGGCCGCCGCTGATGCTGACCAGGCCGACACCGGGCAATTGCGAGATCTTCGGCGCGAGGCGGGTGTCGGCCAGATCCTCGACCTTGGAGAGCGGCATGGTTTGCGAGGTGAGGGCGAGCGTGAGGATGGGCGCGTCGGCTGGATTGATCTTGTTATAGATCGGCGGGATGGGAAGATCCGCGGGGAGGAAAGTGCCGGAGGCGTTGATCGATTGCTGCACTTCCTGCTCGGCGACGTCGATGTTGAGGCTGAGGTTGAATTGAAGCGTGATGACCGAGGCGCCATCCGAGCTGGTGGAGGTCATCTGCTGGAGGCCCGGCACCTGCCCGAACTGGCGTTCGAGGGGAGCGGTCACGGAAGAGGCCATGACGTCGGGACTGGCGCCGGGATAGAAGGTGGTCACCTGGATGGTGGGGTAATCCACCTCGGGCAACGCGGATACCGGCAATTCTTTGTAGGCGACGGCGCCGGCGAGGAGGATTCCGACCATCAGCAGCGAGGTGGCGACCGGGCGCAGAATGAATGTCCGCGACGGGCTCACTTGCGTTTTCCCCCACCCGCGGCGGAACCCTGTTCGGCGATCTGAGCCTTCACCTTGCTGCCTTCCTGCAGGCGATCCACGCCGGTAAGCACGACTACATCCCCCTCGGACAGGCCGGACGTGATTTCCGTCTCATCGTCTTGAGTCACACCCTCCGTGATCGGGCGTACCGTGACGCTGGAATCGGGTTTGACAAGATAGACGAACTCCCTGGTGGTGGTTCGCTGGATGGCGGCGGTGGGGACGAGAACGACTCCGGTCTTTTCCTGAACCAGGAGGCGGATGTTCACGAACTGGTTCGGGTACATGCGTTGATCCTGGTTCTCGAAGACGGCGCGCAGGCGCAGGGTTCCGGTGGAGGGATCGATCTGGTTGTCTACGGTGGCGAGCATGCCGGCGGCTATGCGGTTCTGATTCTCACGGTCGTAAGCGTAGGCGCGAAGGCGTTCGTGGCCGGCGAGGCGGCGCAGCACCGCCTGGAGCTGGTCTTCGGAGATGGTGAACAGGACGCTGATCGGCTGAATCTGCGTGATTACGAGAAGCCCGTTGGTATCCGTGGCGTGGATGATGTTCCCGGGATCGACGAGCCGGAGACCGATGCGGCCGGTGATCGGCGAGGTGATTTTGCAATAGACGAGGTTCAGCTTGGCGGCATCTACCGCGCCCTGGTCGGATTTGACTGTGCCTTCGAGCTGCCCGACAGTGGCTTGTTGGGTGGCGTAGGTCTGCTCCTGGACTGCGTTCTGCTGAAGGAGCTTCTGGTAGCGGGCGAGATCGACGTGCGCGTTGGCGAGGGTGGCCTGATCGCGCGCGAGCTGGCCTTCGGCCTGTTCGAGCTGCACCTGGTAGGGACGAGGGTCGATTTCGACGAGCAGCTGACCGGCTTGGACCATGTCGCCTTCCTGGTAATACACCTTCATCAGCTCGCCATCGACTCGGCTGCGCACCGTAACGGTATAGATCGGAGTGACGGTGCCGAGGCCGAGGTAGTAGACTCCGATATTTCCCTTATGGGAGCGGGCGGCGACAACAGGCGCCGCGGCAGCGGCCTGATTCTTTCCGCCGCGACCGCCTTTTTGCTGGCCGGCCGGGGGCTGGGATCCGCCGTCCGCCCGGACGCCAGCGTTCTTTTGCCATATCAGAAAAGCGCTGCCCAGCGCGAGCAGAAGCGCGAGCATCCAGACGCGATGACGCCGGCGGCGGCGCTCCGTCGCGCGTGCGGCCGGATCATTCTCGGGGGGCACACTGGCACCTCGATGTCATGGTTTCAGTTTGGGAGGCGCGCCGAAGAGAGCCGGCATCGAAGCCCCTTGCATTCGTTGACGCCCGTTTCTGTAAGAAGTTTCGCGGAGGCGCTGCAAATGACTCCATTTAGTTAAGCTTCGGCGTGCAAGAACTTCACTAGTTGCCGCCACCGGGAGAGACAGGGAGCAAGACGAATACCAAGTTCGTCGGATAGTTCGTTCGAGCTAATGCGGGGTGGTCAGGATTCGCCCAGCACGTGGAGCACGACGCTGCGCCGGTGCGCCGTGGCGCGATGTTCGAAGAGATACACACCTTGCCACGTGCCGAGCAGCATACGTCCATTTTCGATCGGGATCGACAACTGCGATAGGGTGAGGGCGGCCCGGATGTGTGCGGGCATGTCGTCGGAGCCTTCGACGGTGTGGCGGTAGAGCCGGTTATCCTCGGGGACCAGCCGGCTGAAGAAGGAGTTGAGGTCGTGAACCACGTCGGGATCGGCGTTTTCCTGGATGACGAGCGAGGCGGAAGTGTGCTGCACGAAGACAGTGAGAAGGCCGGAGCGGACGGCCACGGAAGCAAGCCACGCGGCAATCTGCTGCGTGATTTCGTAGAGTCCTTTGCCGTGCGTGGACACCGCGAGTCGATGGAGTTTGAGTGTCAAAGCGAGTAGCTCTGGCTGGGGTAGAGGATGCGGATACAGACGCCGAACACGGGCGCGAAGATCGGATCGAAAACCTTCCAGGCGATCAAGAGGCCGATGAACGTGAAGTTGCCGATCGAGTGGCGAAGAGACTGAAGCTTTCCGGCGAAATCTTCGGGCAGCAGAACGCCGATGCCGCCGAAGCCATCCAGCGGGGGAATCGGGATGAGGTTGAAGGTGCCCAGCAGCAGGTTGAGCGAGAAGAGAATACTGACGAACGTCGCCGCACCCGCGGCCACCCCGTCGGAGGCGGAGCGCACGATGTGGGTGAATCCGAGGGAATCCGGGTAGACGAAAACCCCGGCGAACAGACCCGCGTGGATCAGGATGCCGGCGAGGATGGCAAGCGAGAAGTTCGCGGCCGGCCCGGCGAGCGATTTCCATGCCGCCGCCTTGGGATGGCGCTCGGCCCAGTAGGGGTCGTAGGGTGCGCTCGCCCAGCCCATCATCCAACCGCCGACGACGTAGGAGAGGATGGGAATGACGACCATTCCAAAGGGCTCGCGGCGAATGTGCGGCGTGGGGTCGAGCGATACCTGGCCGCCGTGATATGCCGTGAGATCACCGCCGATCTTCGCAGCGAGCGCGTGCGCGGCCTCGTGGCACGTCGTGGAAAGGAGAAAGACGACATACCACACGAGCCCCATCACGAGAAGGTTGGTGTCCATCGAAATAACAACTGTAATACAAGGCCTTGGCTTGAGGGCGAGGCACCTATTCCACGGTGACGCTCTTGGCCAGGTTGCGCGGCTGATCGACGTCGCAGCCGCGGCGGACGGCGATGTGATAGGCGAGTAACTGCAGGGGCACGATCGACAGGATCGGCGTGAGGAGCTCCGAGGAGGGCGGTATTTCGATTACGTGGTCGGCGATTTTGCCGATCTTGTCGTCGCCCTGCGTCACTATAGCGACCACAATGCCGTCGCGCGCCTTCACCTCCTGAATGTTGGAGAGCGTCTTGTCGTAAAGCAGGACGCTTTCGCGGCTGGCCGGATCGTGCGTGGCGAGCACCACCACGGGGAGCTTCTCGTCGATCAGCGCATTGGGACCGTGCTTCATTTCCCCGGCGGGATAGCCTTCGGCGTGGATATAGGAGATCTCCTTGAGCTTGAGGGCGCCTTCGAGCGCGATCGGGAAGTGAATGCCGCGGCCGAGGAAGAGAAAGTCCGTAGTGCGGTGGAGCTCCTTTCCGAGAGCTTCGTAAAGCGGGTCGTGGGAGAGGACGGTCTCGAGCTTCCCGGGGATGCGCACCAGCTCCTGCACCAGGCATTGGGAAGCCGGCTCGTCCAGTTCGCCGTTCTTCTGGCCGAGATACATGGCGAGGATGAAGAGCGCGGTGAGCTGGCAGGTGAATGCCTTGGTGGAAGCGACTCCGATTTCGGGACCGGCGTGGGTGTAGATGGTGCCGGCCGCCTCGCGCGTGATCATGGAGCCGACTACGTTGCAGATGGCTACCGTGCGTGAGCCTTTCTGCTTGGCCTCGCGCTGGGCGGCGAGCGTGTCGGCGGTTTCACCGGACTGCGAAATCACCACGGTCAGAGTGTCCGGGGGAACGATCGGGTCGCGGTACCGGAACTCGCTGCCGTAGTCCACTTCGACCGGAACGCGCGCCAGCTTCTCGATCATGAATTTGCCGGCGAGCCCGGCATGCCAGCTCGTGCCGCAGGCGATGATTCGCACCTGTCTGAACGCGGCGAATTCTTCCGGCTTGATGTCCATCTCGTCGAGGAAAATGCGCCCGGTCTCCTGCCCCACCCGCCCGAGGGTGGTATCCCGAACAGCGCGCGGCTGCTCGTAGATTTCCTTGAGCATGAAATGTTGGTAGCCGCCCTTTTCGGCCTCGATGGGGTTCCACAGGATGTGCGCGAGCTGGCGCTGGACGGGACGGCCGTCGAAATCCGTCAGGCGGACGCCTTCGGGAGTGAGGATCGCAAGGTCCCCGTCGGCGAGAAAGAACATGTCCTGGGTGTGCGAGAGCACCGCCGGAACGTCGCTGGCTACGAAGTACTCGTTGTTGCCGATGCCGATCACGACCGGCGG
>Ga0335077_10011703_pt1 | contig 10964 bp, 7 predicted proteins | sample Lox_Sample_31_FD_207151 | JGI IMG/M metagenome (GOLD analysis project Ga0335077, IMG submission 207151) | Soil microbial communities from Loxahatchee National Wildlife Refuge, Florida, United States - Lox_Sample_3.1 | ecosystem: Environmental > Terrestrial > Soil > Wetlands | place: USA: Florida...
GTCCATAATCGTTCGGCCGGATGATGGCCTGCGGAAAACTCCCCAGGAAATTGCTGAACTCGTTCAGATCGCCGTGCGCCCGGTTGCGCACATACGAGAAAAATGCCTCGTACCTGGCCGCGGGCTTGATGCGGGTGGTGAGTTCGAACTGGCGGTATCGGGAATTGCCGGAACCGCTGAGTTGATTCACCCCGATATTGGTCACCGGGTCTGGCGCAATGGGCGTCATGGTTACCAGGCCATCCGAGATACTCCGCAAATACCCCACCCGCACTTTCACGAAGCGCGTCACGGATTGCTCAACCTGCAGATTGCCGGTGGCGGCGCGCGGAGAGAAGTTGCCCTCCACATTCTGATGAAATACCAGCGGGCCGCGGGTGTTGACCTGTCCCAGCGCGTTCAGGTAGAAGAACGGCCCCGCCGAGACGTCGCCGTTCGGGTCGAACATCGTGACGATCTGCTTGGGATAGTGGTTGAAGGCGTAGACATCCAAGGGAACCCGATCGTAAAAGAATCCGAAGCCCAGCCGGACCACCGTTCCCGTGTTGGCGAAGGGAGACCAGGCGATGCCCGCACGAGGGGCGACCCGAAAACTGTGCGAGACCACCTGCGACTCGGTGCGAAGCCCCAGGTCCGCGGCCAGTCGCGACGAGATCGTCCAGTGATCCTGTCCGAAAACCGCATATTCGGTGTCGTCCATCGAAAATGGACGGCCGCCGAAGAAGGAGATCTGCTCGATCTGCACGCCGTTCGCATCGAGAATGTCTACCGGGTGGTCGCGTACCTCCCCATCGAGGTCGCTTTTCGCGAAATACGAGCCCACCTTGAACGTATGGGTGCCGTATTTGTTCACGGGAGCGAGCGTATAGGTCGGTGTCCAGCCCACGCGCCAGGCCCCGCGCGTTTGGTCTGCGAAGTAGTTTCCGCTGTTCCCGGCCGGCGCGACGGTCAGATCCGCGGGACCGCGCGACCACACGCCGGCATCGAACCAGGTCACCGAAACTGTGTTTTCGAGCAGCCCTCCCCCGAGCGTTAAGCGGTCCGCGAACGTCGTGGTGTAGTTGTGCGTGCTGGCATCCGGAACGGTGGGTTGCGGATTGAAGTAATCCAGGTTCACGAACCCCAGCCGCTGGGGCGCGACGTGCACGGTCGCGGTCACCAGATGGGTGGGCGACAGGATCCAGTCCAATTGCAGAAACGAATTCACGCCCTCCTTTTTCGTCTGGTTGTAGGGAAACGGTAGGGTGTGCACTTCGATGTTTCGGACTTCGTACTCCAGGCCCTCGGAGAAATACAGTTTTCCTTTGATCAGCGGACCTTCCGCGTTAATCCGGGGCGTGGCGTCACGCAGCCCGCGGAGGTGGTAGCTGCGAATGCGAAAATCGGGGAACGGGTCGTTGAGTTCCCATTTGAACTCGTCTCCGCCGCGACGGGTCTCTACCGAAACCAGCCCCGAAGAGAATCGCCCGAATTCCGCGAGAAACGGTGTCTGGAAAACGCGCACCGTTTCCACGCTATCGATGGGCACGGTCAGGCCGAACTCGCCGGTGGCCGGGTCCGTGACGTCAGCCGAATTCACGATGAGGGAACTGCGATGCTCGCCCGCTCCGGAGATCTGTAGGTCGCCGGTTGGGGATCGGACGACCCCGGGAATCAGCGGCAACGCGGCCGCAACGGTTTCGGGACGTGATGGAAGCTGTTTGGCGGCTTTGCCGCCAATCTGGTCGGGAACCGAGGAACCCTGCTCGACCGGGTCTGCGACAGCCTTGACTTCCACGCTGTCGTGATGGGCGAGGGGCGCCAGCGTCAGTTCGAGGGGCACGGCAGCGGGCTTGGAGAAATCGATGCCGGTCTTTTCCACGGGTTCGAAGCCGGTCTTGCTGGCAGTGATCGTGTAGAGACCGGAAACGAGTTGCGAGAAGCCTGCTACACCCCGGAGATCGCTCTCGGCTTGAAAGAGAACTCCCTGGTTATCTTTGACTTCGACGTGCGCACCGACCACCGCCCGGCCATCTGGATCCAGGATCCGGACCTCGACTTGTGGAGATTGACCTGACAGCCATCCGGCCTGACAGAGCAGTAGAAAGAGCATTCCCACCGCCGGGTTCAATCGCACACTCACAGTTTACATCCTCGATCATAGCCCTTTGGGCTCATTTGTTAATCCCCCCAAATACGGGTAGGGCGTGAAATCTTTCGGACAAAGCCGGTCGCAACGGTCAGGGCGAGTTTATGTTACTGTGGGGTCCCGGAGGTTCACCGATGAGAATCAAACTGATTGTGACCACCCTTCTGGCCGTGGCGGCGGCTACACCGGCTGGCGACCCAGCCGGATTTTTCGTTTGGAAGTCTGCGGAATTAAAGGGCTTTTCCAAGAGCCTGGCCCCCAAGATCGATGCCAAGAAAGTGGCTACCCAGCAATTGGCCGCATTCGGCAATTACTCGTTCATGGTGGCGCACCGGGAAGGTCCCGGCGAGGCGGAGTACCATGCCACCCAGGCCGACATTTTCTTCGTGCAGACCGGTGAGGCGACCTTGGTCTATGGCGGCAACCTCGTGGACGGGAAGACCACCGCTCCGAACGAGATGCGGGCGCCCTCCATCAGCGGCGGGATGGAGAAGAAAATCGCGGCGGGCGACGTGGTCACGATTCCGGCCAAACTGCCCCACCAGGTGAAGCTCGATGCGGGCAAGGAGTTCACGTATTTCGTGGTGAAAGTGACGCAGTAGGGGAGGGTCCGGGTCACTCTTTCCAGAAGACCTCGGCATCCGAGCGGCGGACGTAGTTGGCGTCGAGAGAGGCGGGGTCGGGGCGTTCGCCCGCTTGGTACCGGGAGGCTGCCAGCCTGCCGATGGCACCGGCGAAGGCGGGTCCGGCAGTTACCAGCGGGCAATGCTGAAACCGCGTGCCTGCCAGGGCCGCGCGGAACGGGGTGAAGTCTGTGGAGAGGAATTCCAGGTCGCCCTCTGGCAGTGTCTCCAGCCAGGCGGGGAAGGCAGCGACGATTTCGGACGCGGCGGGATGCAGCCTCGAGTCGTAGAGGCCGCCGTAGATGTCTCCGCGGCGCGCATCGATCACCGGAGCGCGCAGCGGGCCGTGGCCTGACGCCGCCAGGGCCTGCAGATTCGAGATGCCCATCGCGGGCTTCTCGAGCGCCTCCGCAAGGCCTTTGATGCACGCCAATCCCACTCGGACGCCGGTGAAGGAGCCCGGCCCGGATGCGGCTGCGAAACAGTCGATGTCGGTCAGCCGGATACCGTGCCGCTCGAGCAATTGCGCGAGATTCGGGAACAGCACGTGGGCGAAGCCGGTGGGCGCGTGGAGGACCGTTTTCTCCAGGATGTCGGCGCCGCGCACCAGCGCCAGGCTGCCATATTCGTGAGTAGTGTCGATGGCAAGAACCAGGGGGGCGCGTTGCTCGCCGGGGTTGGGGGTTGGGGCCTGGGGGTCGGGGGCCTCGTTCCGCGCGCTGGCGACGTGGCGCGGACACTCGTGTCTGCCGCGTCCCGACTCATCGGGACGCTTGTCGGCCGTGTACGCTGTCGGCAGCCGCGAAGGGTTTTCGAGTATGACCGGAGTCAGGCTGCCATACTCGTGAGTATTGTCGAGAGTGAGAACTAGGGGCTCGTGTTGCTCGCCGGGGCCAGGGGCCGGGGGCCAAAGGCCAGGGACGTGCGTCCTCCGGTGCCCCACCTCGCAACCCGAAATCCGTGACGGCCCGAAAAGCGCCGACATGAGTGTCGACGCGGCAGGCAAAAGTGCCTGCCCCACGCTGGTGCCCCCTGGCCCCCGGCCCCCGGCCCCGCGAGCATAGCGAGTTAGGGGTTTACCGTGCACGCGCTGTCCAGTTCGTAGACTTTGCCGTTGGCGTTCATGCCGTACAGGCGCAGATGCATGATCGCCGGAAAGTTCGTCGCGATGCTGTGGGGCGGCTGCATCATACCCTTCTGGCCGGTGGCCAGCACTTTGAAGCCCTGGCGGTCGTTCGCCACCTCCCCCATCCAAAGCCAACGCATCAGCCGGGTTGCTCGCGACTCCCGCGTGAGCCTCGCGGAAAACGGGGTGGGTTTCGACACCGAAAGGTCGCTGGTGGGCTGCTCGATCACAAACGGCACCTTGGGCGTGTTCGCCTCGACCTCCTGTAACAGGATGTCCCGCGACTCGAACTTGAACGACTTGTTCATGCTCTCCAGGTGGCCTTCGCGCACCAGGTGCAGCACCCAGTCGTGCGACCGGTTCGGCGGCTCGCCGGTGAAGTGCTCGCCGGAGAACTTCTTTTTATCGCGGGTGATTTCACCGGTCGCGGGATCCATCCAGAAGACGTCGTAGCCGTGCTTCTCCACGGAGAGTTCCACCGGGCCGGGCTTTTCGATATAGACCACGTATTCCGTGTCTTCGAGCGCGACCGCGCGCCCTCCATCCACGTCGAAGTACGGCTCCAGTTCCCAGTGGCGGGTGTCCGACATCAGGTCGAACCACGCGGTCATGGCCTTGGCGCCCGGCGAGTTGGCGTACTGGCTGCCGGAGCCGCTGTTGGCATAGGTGGGATATTGACCGTTCATGGTGGAGTTCCACAGGCGGCGGCGGAACTCGGCGGCGTCCACGTCGTCAGGCGCAGACTTCCCTGCCCCGCTGTCTTCGCGCGCAAAACGCAGATTCACGAACGGGACACCGAAGAGCTGATGCTCCACGGCTCCCAGATTGTCGTCGGACGTTCCGTAGGAGGCGAAGTCCATCCAACCGTCGTCCAGCAGCGGGCTGGACGTCAGGTGCGCGCCGGCAGTCCGCGGATGGTGGTACGGATCCAACTGGTTGATCAGAGTGCCGGCCTCCTTGAGCAGCGCGCGGGTGTCCGGGTAATCTTCGAACGCGTCCACGGCCTGCCAGGTGATGTTCATGGCGGCGTAGCGCCCCACCAGGAAGCGCATGAAACGGTTTCGCTGCGGCGCGGTAGGAAACGCCTTCGTCAGGTAGCCGGGGCCGCCGGCCAGGATGAGATCGACGATGATGCCCTTCTGATTCAGGTAGCGGATGCGCTGGTCGAGCCGCTGGAAGTACTCGAGGTTGGGAGACTCTGGAGAGCGGAACACATTCGTCTGCTCCTGTGACAAAACCAGGCCTCGGAGATGAGTGAACTTCTGGCCGGCGCGCGCGTCGGCGACGGCGTGGAAGGCGGCATCATCGAGGGTCGCGAAGAGCAACTCGGTGGCGCCCATCCAAAGGTGCGCCTGGTCCAGGCCGCGGCTGTCGCGCTCGGTGTACTCCCAATGATGCACGTTGGCCGAGCGGATGAAGCCCTTGGAGCCCGAGGATACGGCCGTGAACGTGCCGTTCTTGTCAGCCCACCCCGGGACGTTGCCGCTGACGTGAAATTCCCAGTCGCCGGCTTCGGTTGGTGAGAAGCGCGCCACCATGCGCCTGCCGCCGTCCCAATACGCCGGAACGGCGAAAGTGCGGATCCGCGGAGACCGGAATTCGACCTTCATATCGACCGTCATGTAGGGATTGGGATGCGCGGCGGCATCCTTGTCACTCAGTTCGAAGACCAGTTCACACGGCAAATAGGTGGGGGTGTTCGCGCACGGAGAAGGCGCGGGTGCCTGCGCGCGCGAGGCGAGTGGTGCGAGCGAGAAAATGAAGGCTGCCAGTCTCGAGCCCATATTCACCAGTGTAGATCGCTCCGAAATCCGTGATAAACGGACCCGCGACGGGCGGCTCTGTCGTGATAGGATGTCACCAATTGGAGGCGAAAGCATGGCTCATTGGTCCAGACGTCATTTTTTGAAGACCGGATTGGCCGCGGGCGTTCTCGCGGGAACCGGAGGCCTGCCCCTGCGAGGGGCGCGCGGTACTGCCACCGACTGGGTGACGCTGGGGAAGTCCGGCGTCAAGGTGACACGGCTGGCCTTTGGGACCGGCACTTTCAGCGGACGGGTCCAGCGCGAGCTGGGGCAGGACGAGTTCACCCGCATGGTACGGCATGCCTACGACCGCGGCATCCGCTTCTTCGAAACTTCGGAGACGTACAGTGAAATGCACAAGATGCTGGGCATTGCGCTGAAAGGCATTCCGCGCGATTCTTACCGGCTGATGTCCAAGGTCACCACGCGCGAGGGGGTCGATCCGCAGGCCAAAATCGACGAGTTGCGCAAGCTCGCCAACACCGATTACTTCGACATCATGTTGATGCACTACCAGCATGTCGCCACCTGGCCCACCGATACGGTGCGCTGGCAGGACGGGATTCTGGAAGCGAAGTCGAAGAAGATCGTGATCGGACACGGCGCCTCCGTGCATGGGCTTCCGGCACTGCGGAAGTTCCCCGGGAACCAATGGCTGGAAATCGCCATGATCCGCATGAATCACAAGGGCACCAAGATGGATGCCGAGGACTACAATACCAGCGGTCCGGGAGACGTCGCCGAGGTCGTGACCCACACCCACGAGGTGAAGACCCAGGGAATGGGAATCATCTCCATGAAACTGGTAGGCGAGGGCGCGTTCACCAATCGCGAGGACCGGCAAGCCGCCATGCGGTTCGCCTTCAACAAGGCGGGTGTGGACAGCGTGACGGTCGGGTACAAGAGCATAGCGGAGATCGACGAAGCGATCGAAAATTTGAATCTGGCGCTGGCATAGGACACGATTTCGGAAATACGAAGGTCCTGGTTCGCCGACAACCGCCGGAAAAAGACGCTTCGAACCCGCCATGGGGACAGGTAGGAGTGCCTGCGCCACAGTGGGACGGATTGTATTTCGGACTAATCATACCTTAAACTACGTTTAGGGGGTCCAAGATATGCCGAGTGTCGAAGCTCCGCGGGACACCAAGGAGGGCGAGGCCGTCAACCAGCCAACGGAATCGGCCGGCGCCCGTTATTATCCGGTTATGGGCGCGAGCCGCCCCAACCCGCCGTTGCTGCGCGGCCTGCTCGCCGGCCTGAACAAACTCTTGCAGTTGAGCGATTTCTCCCGCGGGGACGTCTTCCGCGATTAAAGCCTCATCATGAATACGTTTCCCATCATGCTGGGAGGGCTCTGTGTCTTCGCCCTCTGCTACCGCTACTACAGCGCCTTCATCGCGGCCAAGGCGCTGGTGCTGGACGACCGGCGGACGACGCCCGCGCACAGCTTGGAAGACGGGCACAACTACGTTCCAACGCCGAAGTGGGTACTATTCGGCCATCATTTCGCGGCGATCGCCGGAGCAGGGCCGCTGGTGGGTCCAACACTGGCGGCGCAATTCGGGTTTGCGCCAGGCCTGATCTGGCTGTTGGCCGGCGCGGTACTGGCGGGATGCGTCCAGGATTTCGTGGTCCTGGCGGCATCGGTGCGTCACAAGGGCCGGTCGCTCTCCGATATCGCGCGCACGGAGATCAGCCCGTTCGCCGGCCTGGTGGCCATGATTGCGGTGCTGTTCATCCTGCTGGTGACGCTGGCGGGGTTGGGTATCGTGGTGGTCAACGCCCTGGCGGGCAGCCCCTGGGGCGTCTTCACCATCGGGAGCACGATCCCGATCGCTCTGGTGATGGGGGTTTGGATGTTCCGAAGCAGCGCTGGACACGTCACGGTGAAGGGCCCGAGCATTTTCGGGGTGGTGCTGCTGATTGCGGCGGTGATCGGCGGACATGCCTTTTCCGGGAGCAGCACTGCGCATGTGCTGACGTTCTCACCTCACCAGATCACGATTCTACTGGCGGCGTACGGGTTCGTCGCTTCGGTGCTGCCGGTGTGGCTGCTGCTGGCGCCGCGCGACTACCTGTCCACATACGTGAAGCTGGGCACGGTGGCGATTCTGATTGTGGGCATCCTGGTGGTACACCCCGACATCCGCTTCCCGGCGTTCACGCAGTTCGTTCACGGGGGCGGCCCGATCATCAAGGGCAACCTCTTCCCGTTCCTTTTCGTGACGATTGCCTGCGGGGCGATCTCCGGGTTTCATTCGCTGGTAGCATCCGGGACGACGCCGAAGATGCTCGACAGGGAGACGGACGCGCGGTTCATCGGGTACGGCGCCATGGCGGCGGAATCGCTGGTAGGTGTGCTGGCGCTGATCGCCGCCACGTCCATGCATCCCGGCGATTACTTCGCGATCAACAGCACGGCCGAGGCTTTCGGCAAGCTGGGCCTGCACACCGTGAATCTCGATGTGCTCTCGCAGGAGATCGGCGAGAAGCTGGCGGGACGCACCGGGGGAGCGGTTTCGCTGGCCGTCGGCATGGCCCAGATCTTCAAAGGTCTGCCCGGGATGGACCGGCTGGTGGCGTATTGGTATCACTACGCCATCATGTTCGAGGCGCTCTTCATTCTGACCACGGTGGATGCCGGGACGCGCGTGGCGCGCTATGTGCTTCAGGAACTCCTGGGCAAAGCGCACGGCAGATTCGGCAACACCGCTTGGCTCCCCGGCAATCTGGTCGCGACATCGTTCGTGGTGCTGGGATGGGGCTATCTCATCTACACCGGGTCCATCTCCACGATCTGGCCGCTGTTCGGCACCGGCAATCAGTTGCTTGCGACCATCGCGCTGGCGGTCGGCACTACGTTTCTGATCAACATGGGGAAAGCGCGGTACGCGTGGATCACGGCGGTTCCGATGTGCTTCGTCGGCGTCACCACGGTTACCGCGGGCGTTCTGTCGATCCGGAACATCTTCTGGCCGTTGACCGCACAGCCCGGGCAGAGCTTCACCGGCTACCTGGATTCAACCCTGATGGCGCTGTTTATCGTGGGCGTGATCCTGGTTCTGGCGAGCGCGGTGCGGCGTTGGGTGGCGGTGATCAACGGAGCGCCGGCGCCGCCGGAAGCGTTCGGACCACCGGTGGAGGCCAGCGGCGCGATTCGCATGGGCTGCTGCTGAGGGGCGTCCCCGAGGTAAACTGAGTCGGTCGGGGGGATCCATGAACAAACGATACCTGGTAATGGTATGCGCGATCACCTGCTCGTTGGCGGCGCAGGAGTCTCCAAAGGGTGGCGATGGGAAACCGGCTGACGCCAAAGGGGATGGAGCGAAGGCGACTGAGAAGTCTTCGGTCACCGAGCACACGATTCAGATCGGCGGGCAGACGATCGCCTACACCGCGACCGCGGGAACCATAGTGCTGAAGGATGAGAAGGGCGAGCAGAACGCGAGCGTGTATTACACGGCGTATACGCGGTCGGGCGCGGGCGATGCCGGCTCGCGGCCGGTGACGTTCATCTACAACGGAGGACCGGGAGGGTCGTCGGCGCCGCAACACATGGGGGCGTTCGGGCCCAAGCGCGTCGTCACTCTGGACGCCGGGCCGACTCCTCCTTCGCCGTACAAGGTGGTGGACAACACTTCGGGGTGCCTGCTGGGAGTCACCGACGAAGTGTTCATCGACCCGGTGGGCACCGGTTTCAGCCGCGCGGCGGGCAAGGCCGAGGACAAGCAGTTCTGGGGCATTGACGAGGACGTGAACTCGCTGGCGCAGTTCATTACCTCCTACGTGATGCGCAACAACCGCTGGAACTCGCCGAAGTTTCTGATCGGGGAGAGCTATGGGACGTTTCGCAACGCGGCGCTGGTGAACCGCTTGCAGTCGCAGGGCATGGACTTTAACGGGGTGGTGATGATCTCCGCGGTGCTGGATCTGCGGACACTGGCTTTCGGACCGGGCGATGATTTGCCCTACGTGCTCTACCTGCCGAGTTATGCGGCGGCGGCCTGGTATCACAAGGCGCTGAAGGAGCGGCCGACCGACCTGACGGCATTTCTGAAGGAGGCGCGGCAGTTTGCGGCGGGACCGTACTTGCAGGCCCTGCAAAAGGGCACCCGGATCGACGCAGCGGAGAAGGCGCGGGTGTTGAAGGAACTGGTGCGGTTCACCGGATTGGGCGAAGATTACCTGGCAAAGGCCGATCTTCGCGTGAATGCCTTCCAATTCATGGCGGAATTGCAGCGCTCGAGCGGGTTGGTTACGGGGCGGCTGGACTCGCGGTTTACGGGATATGCATTCGACCGGCTGAGCGAAGCGCCGGACTACGACCCCATGGAGACGTCGGTGTTCGGCGCGTTTGTGGCGTCGTTCAACCGGTACGTCCGCGAGGATTTGAAGTTCGGCCAGGACCTGGAGTACAAGCTGCTCAACGAGCAGGCGGCCATGGGGTGGAACTGGAAACGCAAAGCGCCCTCGACGTTTTTTCCGGTAGCTCCGAATGTGGAGAAGGACCTGACGGAGGCCATGATCAGCAATCCGCACCTGAAGGTGGAAGTGGAGAACGGATACTACGATTTCGCGACGCCGTTCTTCGGAGCGGAGTACACCATGGATCACCTGGCGCTGCCGGACAAATTGCGCGGCAATATCCAGATGAAGTATTACAATGCGGGCCATATGATGTACCTGCACGAAGCGGATCTCGATCAGCTTCAGGGGAACGTCGCCGGCTTCATCCGCGGCGCGGCGCCGAATTGAAGGACGGGCGCGGGGACCCTCGAAAACGACGTGCCCAGCGAGACGGTGGACGCCCGACCAGGGTCCCCATGAGTGGGTGTTCTTCGGGCGGCCGGCACGAGTGCCCGGGCCACGTCACTCCGATCCGGTGAGAATCAGGTTGCGAAGATAGCTCTGCGGGTCCGGTGGCAGGCCGCGTGAACCGAGCGCTACCGCGGTCTCCCGCGCTTTGCGAGCCTCGTCTGGCTGGCCATGACTCGCCAGAATGATCGCATGCGTCTCCCACACGCGAGGCCATTCCGGCCAGCGGCTCTGAATCCGCGCGAGCGCCCTTTCCGCCTCGTCGGCCCTTCCGGCAAGTTCGGCGGCGGCGGCCTGCATAAGAGCGATTTCGCGGTTCCCGGGCAGCGCACGGGCGCCCTGATCGAGCAACTGGAGAGCATCCGCGACGCGGTCCTTAGCCAGCATCAGGGCAGCGGCACGCCGGTAAAGATCGGGACGGCGCGGATCGATCTCGAGCGATCGCTGCAGGTCGCGTACGGCGT
>Ga0335077_10011704_pt1 | contig 10964 bp, 6 predicted proteins | sample Lox_Sample_31_FD_207151 | JGI IMG/M metagenome (GOLD analysis project Ga0335077, IMG submission 207151) | Soil microbial communities from Loxahatchee National Wildlife Refuge, Florida, United States - Lox_Sample_3.1 | ecosystem: Environmental > Terrestrial > Soil > Wetlands | place: USA: Florida...
GACGAGCGTGAACAGCACCGTGTAGATCGACGGCAGCCGGAGGGTCGCCAGGACGAGCATCGTCACGACGATCATCCAGCTGATCACGAACACCTTCTGGGTGTCTTCGACCACGGCCGGGGTGAGCAGGTACCAGTTGTGGCTCAGCCCGAGCACGAGCAGGGAGTAGCTGAGGAAGAAGCTCCCGACGATGGCGTTTATCCCGGCCGGCGCGTTCTCGCCGATCCGGGCCGCCCAGATCGTGGCCAGGAACATCCCTGCTGCGGCCGTGAGGATGATCGGGATCGCAGCCGCGACAGCCGTGGCCGGGACGACGCCGATAAGCACCATGCCGAACGCCGCCCCGCCCACGATGAAGCTCGGAAGCCCCACCAGGGCGGGGTCGCCGGCCAGCTGTCCCTTGCCGGGTTCCTCGGTTCTGGGAACGAGCCGGACCGGCTGCTCGGGACTTGGAATCGGAGTTGGAGTTGCCATTTTGCTGCCTCCTTCAGGAAGCGCCCGGGACGTTTGCTCATCACATGCTCATCGCACAGGCCGTCCCGTTGCTACGTTGTGTGTGCTGTCTGTGACTCTCGTTATCGCTGGCCGGGCGCGACAGGGCCACTGGTCGGGGCTGAATGAGTCATACGTCCCGTTATGCCGGGACGGAGAGTTACCGCTGTCCGCTGCAGCAGCCACGCCGGCTCGGAAAGCTGGCGGATCCCGCGCCTGGCGCCAGCACTTCTTCCCCTGATGCAACACCGAGCACCGGCACGGCGGCCCCGGCCTGCACACCCGCCGACGTCCGCCACGATCGCGCTGAGGTCATCCAGGCTCAGCGCGCCGATGTCCTGACCCCGCATAAGCTCGCCCAACCTGAACGGTTCGCCCGAAACCGCCACCCCCGCGGCGCGCGCGAGAATGGAGAACCTCCGGCCAGTGCCGGCAGCGGCCCGTGTCCTGTCGCTGCGCAGAGCCTGCGCAGGCCGGAATCCTTGGGTTGCCGATGATCCCGGCGGCCTTGACGAGCTGACCGGACCTGGCGCAGCTCGCGGGAGGGTGTGCTAGCCCGGCGGTGCTGCCGGCCTTCGCGGGCATACCACTTGATCGTGCGTGTGGAAGCTGGGAGACGCGGAACAGCCGGAGGCCGCGGTCACTGGCTTGGCCGGGCTGGGCCCGGCGCCGGGGCCGGCCCGGTTCTGGCTGGGGCCAGCTTCCTTCGACGCGGGCCGGTCACAGGTAGCTGTCGCTGCCTGATTGCGGCCGGTCATCCGGCGCGGCCCCGGCGCTGCTTGCTGCAGCCGGGTCCGGGGCTAGCCTGGCGGGGGGCGGGCCCCGGCGGTGGCTGAGAGGGCATGCAGGCTGGGAGCCTGAAGGTTTGCGTGAAGCCGCGGTGCGGGAACAGGGACCAGCATGAACTCCCCGGTTGAATCCGGCCTGATGACCGATGGCGCGGATGTTGACCGCCTGGTCGCTGGCCGCCATCACGATCCGCACCACGTGCTGGGCGCTCACCCGGAACCGGACGGCGAGGGCCGCGACCGGGTAATGATCCGCGGGTGGCGCCCGGACGCGGCCGGCATGGTCATCGTGGCCGGCGAGCAGCGGATCCCGATGCGCCGTGTGCACCCGGCAGGGTTGTTCGCCGGGATGCTGGAGGGGCCGGGTATCCCGGATTACCGCCTGGAGGCGACCTATCCAGACGGTGCCGTGGTAACGGCCGATGATCCGTACCGGTTCTGGCCGACGCTCGGGGAGCTGGATCTTCACCTGCTGGCCGAGGGGCGGCACGAGGGGCTGTGGCGCCATCTGGGCGCGCAGGTGCGAGTGCATCAGGGCACGTCGGGCACCTCGTTCGCGGTGTGGGCGCCCGGCGCCCGGTCGGTCCGGGTGGTGGGTGACTTCAATGACTGGGATGGCCGCCAGCACCCGATGCGGGTGCTGGGCAGCTCCGGGGTCTGGGAGATCTTCCTGCCCGGCGTCGGTCCCGGCGCGCGGTACAAGTTCGAGGTGGTCACCGGGCGCGGGCAGGTGAGCCTGCGGGCGGACCCGTTCGCTTTTGCTGCCGAGGTCCCGCCGGCCACGGCCAGCGTCGTCGCCCAGAGCAATTATGAATGGCAGGACGGGACGTGGTTCGCTGCCCGGGCGGCCACCGACCTGCTGCATGCCCCGATCTCGATTTACGAGTGCCACCTGGGCTCGTGGCGGTTTACCCAGGACGCCGAGGGCGGGTGGCGGCCGCTGACCTACCGGGAGGCGGCCGAGGTCTTGCCCGGGTACCTAGCCGGTCTCGGTTTCACCCATGTGGAGTTCCTCCCGGTCGCCGAGCACCCGTTCTCCGGGTCCTGGGGGTACCAGGTGACCGGGTATTACGCGCCGACGGCGCGGTTCGGCACCCCGGACGATTTCCGCTATCTGGTCGACCGGCTGCACCAAGCCGGCATCGGGGTGCTGGCCGACTGGGTGGTCGGGCACTTCCCCAAGGACGACTGGGCGCTGGCGCGGTTCGACGGCACGGCCCTGTACGAGCACGCCGACCCGCGGCTGGGCGAGCACCCGGACTGGGGCACCCTGGTGTTCAACTACGGGCGCCACGAGGTCCGCAACTTCCTGCTCGCCAACGCGCTGTACTGGATCCAGGAGTTCCACCTGGACGGGCTGCGCGTCGACGCGGTCGCCTCGATGCTGTACCTGGACTACTCGCGCCGGGAAGGCGAGTGGGTCACCAACCGGTTCGGCGGCCGGGAAAACCTGCAGGCCATCGACTTCATCAAGGAAGTCAACGAGGTTCTCTACCGGCACCACCCCACGGTCATGCTGGTCGCCGAGGAATCCACCTCCTGGCCGGCGGTCTCCCGCCCGACGTACTTGGGCGGCCTCGGCTTCGGGTTCAAGTGGAACATGGGCTGGATGAACGACACCCTGGCCTACTTCAGCAAGGACCCGGTGCACCGCCGCTGGCACCATCACGAGCTCACCTTCGCGCTGCTGTACGCGTTCACCGAGAACTTCATCCTTCCCCTCAGCCACGACGAGGTGGCGCACGGCAAGGGATCCCTGCTCGGCAAGATGCCCGGCGACCGCTGGCAGCAGTTCGCCAACCTGCGCGCGCTGCTGGCCTGGATGTGGGCCCATCCCGGCCGGCCGCTGCTGTTCATGGGCGGCGAGATCGCCCAGAACGACGAGTGGAACCATGACGCCAGCCTGGACTGGCACCTGCTCGGCTACCCCGAGCACGCCGGAATGCAGGCGCTCGTCCGGGCGCTCAACACTGCCTACCGCGCCGAACCCGCCTTGTGGGAGCAGGACTTCGACTGGGGCGGCTTCCGCTGGATCGACCCGGACGACTCCGGCAACAGCGTGCTGTCCTTCCTGCGGTTCCCCGCCTCAGCCGGGCGCCCGGTGGCCTGCCTGGCCAATCTCACCCCGGTACCCCGCCATGACTACCGCATCGGGCTGCCCCAGCCCGGACGCTGGACCGAGATCCTCAACTCCGACCACGCCGAATTCGGCGGCAGCAACACCCTCACCGGCGCCGTCACCGCCCAGGCCCCCGGCTGGAACGACCTCGACTACTCCGCCACCCTCACCCTGCCGCCCCTCGGTGTCCTGTGGCTGGCCCACCAACCCGACCCCGGCTAACCGACGACCTGGCACCTTCCCCCAGCCGGCGTCCCTACCCTTCATCGATCAGTAGACGCAAGAAGCATTCGTCCTGCGATTCCGTCCGTACGCGTAGGGGCAGAATGCTCTGTCTGTCGCGGGCTGGGAGTCATGACGTCCTCCACGTATCGCGACAGATCGGCATCGGATGTCGCGCGATGCCCGCGGCCAGTGATCGTCACGCAGCGCGACTGGCGTTCCGGGCTGGTCAGTCGGCAGCTCTGCTGATCGAGCGGCTCTGGGTCAAGGCACCTTGTCATGGTCCGCCGGAGCGTGGCGAGGCAGTGGCCGTCTTCGGCCTGGGCGACGTCGAAGCCGGAGCCTGGCATCTTGAAGATCCCGGCATTACGGCTGGGGCATCAGCCCGTGCTCGGGGAAGACAGCCAACCGGGTGGCCATGATGGCCCGGTCGACCGGATCGGCAGGGTCGTATCCGGAGGCAAACCGCGCGAACTTCGGCTCGCCGCCCTCGGTCATCACTTCCGGTGCCTCCCGGCTGGTACGGCGGGAGGCGTACTCGCGCCAGCGGGCCGGGATGGGCGCGCTGGGGTTGACCGGGCATCCGGCCGCCTCGGCCAGCAGATGCGCCCAGGTCCGGGGGACGACGTCAAGCACGTACCCGCCTCCCCCAGTCAGCAGCCAGCGTCCGCCGGCCGCCTCGTGGGCCAGCTGGTGGATCGCGGCGTGCGCGATCCGCTGCGCGTCGATCGACAGCCGCAGGCCAGCCATCGGATCGAGCCAGTGACTGTCACAGCCGTGCTGGCTGACCAGGATCTGCGGCCGGAACGCCCGCAGCAGCGGCGGCACCACGGCATCGAAGGCACGCAGCCACCCGGCGTCTCCGGTCCCGGCCGGGAGCGCCACGTTCACCGCAGATCCCCTGGCCCCCGGCCCGCCCGTTTCTGACGGCAGCCCGGTTCCGGGAAACGCCGTCGCCGGGTGCTCGTGCAGGCTGATCGTCAGCACCCGCGCACTGCCGTAGAAGGCGGCCTGGACCCCGTCCCCGTGGTGCACGTCGATGTCGACGTAGGCCACCCGCTCGGCACCTGCCGCGAGCAGCCAGGAGATGGCGATCGCCGGGTCGTTGTACACGCAGAACCCGCTCGCGCTCGCGGGCATCGCGTGATGCAGGCCGCCGGCGATGCTCGCGCCATGCTGGGCCGTGCCGGCCCACACTGCCCGGGCCGCCGCCAGGGTCGCGCCCACGATCAGCGCCGACGCGTCGTGCATGCCCGCGAACACCGGGTTGTCCACGGTTCCCAGGCCGAATTCCCGTGCCGGAGCGCTCGGCTCCGGGCCGGCGGCCTGCCGCACCGCGGCGATGTAGGGGCGGCTGTGCACCAGCCCCAGTTCCGCGTCGGTGGCGGGCGCGGGACGCTCGACCGATACCCCCGCCGCCGCGAACAGGCCCAGGGCGCGGGCCAGCTCGATCGTCAGCTCCAGCCGCACCGGCGGCATCGGATGGCCGACGCCGAAGTCGTAGCCCGCCAGCCGGTCGTCCCAGGCAACATGCAAGGTACAAGTCATTACCAGCCTACCCAAGCACGCGGTCCCGCGCCCGGCAATCACCCGGTCACCCGTATCCGCCCGGGTCAGCCGAAGGCTGCAGCCGGCCTCCGAGCACGGCATCAGGATCCGTCAGCCGCAGCACGAGAGAAACAGCCCGCAGAATCAACTGGCTGACGGCCAGCCCCGCGAAGAGCGGCAGATCCAGCGAGCAAGACAGCGCCAGGCCCCGGGCCGGACCTTCCGACGCTGTCGCGGCCGGCCCGTGACCGGCCACGAGATTTCGCCCGGTTCCCGGGACCTTCACCGATAGTGACCCGCCGCCCGTTTGGAGAGGACCTCCGGCCGAGCGAGAGGCGCGCCGGATATGCCGCGAGCCCTCCCCGGATCACGCGGCGCTGCTCGCCGTGCGGGACGGCGAGGTGGCCGGCTGCGGCACCTTTGAGCGGGCCGGCGCGGGTTCCCAGTCCGCGGAGGTCGCCTTTAGTTCTCACGCACCCGGCCGCCTGAAGCACCTCGTCCGCGCTCGCGGCCGCCCGGTATCCCGGATGGCCGCCAGGCACTCGCTGACCCTGGCAGCGTTCAGCGCACCGCAGCGAATAGGCGGCCGGGCTGATACCGGGCGGAATTGCATGGCAATACGCGGTGCCGGTGCGAGGCGAGGTTACCTCACTGCATGGCCGACGACCTTGGTCCCGTACCTCATCGCGGGGCCTGCTCACGATTGCCGAGCGGGCATGCTCGTTCTGGGCGCTCACGGAGACGTGCAGTACCCCGTTGCGGCGAGCAGATGAGGCTTAATAGCTCGTCAGACACCGCAGCTGCCCGCCGGAGAGAAGCCGAAGGGCCGGGACCGCCCGGAGGTAACGGGTATGGCGCACCTTTGTGCGCGCACGCGTCCTGCTGCATCATGGGTAAAGTGCGGGCGGTCAACGGGGGGCAGCAGATATGACGTCGGCTTCGGAGGACGGGCCGCGGCTGCTGGCCCGGGACGTTCTGCTGCGCGACGGGTCGACGCTGCGCCTTCAGACCCCGGTGCCGTCGGACTTCGGGGACATCAAGGCGTTCTACGACGGCCTGTCGGAGGAGAGCCGTTACCTTCGCTTTCACGGCTATGGGCGCACCGACTTCGCCGCGCGCGCGGCCGTTGAGGCCAGCGGCGTTGACCGGTTCGCGCTGATCGCCCGGCATGACGGTGCGGTGGTGGCGGTCGCCGGCTTTGACGGGCTGCGCGAGCCCGGCGCTGCGGAGGTCTCGTTTGCGGTGGCCGATGATCTTCAGCGGCACGGGATCGGGACCCGGATGCTGGAGCAGCTGGCGGCGATCGGGGCGGAGCGCGGAATCCACCGGTTCGACGCAGAAGTCATGCGGGACAACCAGCTGATGCTGGGAGTGTTCCAGGGCGCTGGCTTCGCTGTGCGGCGCCGGACATCGTTCGGGGAGCTGACCGTTTCGCTGGATATCACGCCGACGGAGGCGGTGCGGGAGCGGATCGATGAGCGCGATCATCTGGCCGCGGTCGCATCTTTGCGGCCGGTCCTGGCACCTGCGTCGGTCGCGGTGGCCGGCGCCGCGGCGGTGCCGGGCAATGTCGGCCAGGCGGTGCTGGCGAACATCTTGGGCGGTGGCTTTCAGGGCGTGGTGATGCCGGTGAACGGCGCGGGGGGCGTGGTGTGCTCGATGCGGGCCGCCCGCAGCCTGGGCGAGCTGGACGTCACCCCGGAGCTGGTGATCATCGCCGCCGCGGGCGATGAGCTGGTCGAGTTTGCCGCCGATGCGGCGGCGAGCGGGGCCAGGGCGTTGCTGGTGGTCCCGGCCGGTGCCGAGGAGGACGGTGCGGGTTCGGCCGGGCGGGAGGAACGGCTGCTGGAGATCGTCCGGGGCGCGGGCTTGCGGATGGTCGGGCCGCACTCGTGGGGGGTGCTGAACACCGCCGAGCAGGTCAGCCTGAACACGACGTTCACCAGCGCGAGCGTGCGCGCCGGGGGGCTGGCGATCGGCTCGCAATCGGGCGGGCTCGGGCTGCTCGGGCAGGCGGCGGCCCGGCAGCTGGGGGTGTCGATGTTCGTCTCGGTCGGCGACCGCGCCGACGTCTCGACCAACGACCTGCTGGAGTGGTGCGAGGGCGACGAGCGGACGGCCGCGGTGATGCTGTACGTGGAGACGTTCGGCAATCCCGGGCACTTCACCCGGATCGCCCGGCGCGTGTCCCGCAACAAGCCGATCCTGGCGCTCAAGGCGCGGCGCGGCGGCGGGCTGCCGCGCGGCGAACCGCTCTCGGACACCGCCGCGGCGGTGCGCGGCGACGCGGTCGCCGACGCGCTGCTGCGTCAGGCCGGCGTGCTGCGGTTCCGCGGCGGCGAGGAGCTGTTCGACGCGGCCGTGTTCTTCGAGAGCCAGCCGCTGCCCAGCGGCCGGGAGATCGGCATCGTGAGCAACTCACCGCGCCTGGCGACGCTGGGCGCCAACGCCTGCGCGGCGCGGGGGCTGCAGGTCGGGCAGCCCAGCCAGGCGCGCAACCCGCTGGTGCTGGGAATCGGCGCCGGGCCGGGCGAATACGCCGCGAGCATCCGCCAGCTGCTCGGCGACGCCGGCATCGACGCGCTGACGGTCTACTACTCCGAAGTTCTCGGGGGCGACCCGGAGGCCGTGCTGGAGGCGATCAGTGCCGCCGCGGCGGGCCAGCCCAAGCCGGTGGTGGCCTCTGTGGTGCGGTCCGATGGCCAGCTGCCCGCGCGGGAGGCCCCGGGGGTGCCGAACTTCTTGTTCCCCGAGTCGTGCGCGGCCGTGCTCGCTCGCGCGGCCGAGCGCCGTGACTGGCTGTCGCGGCCGCTTGGCGAGCCCCCTCAGTACCCCGATCTGGACGGGGCGGCAGCGCGCGCGCGGATCGCCGCGCGGCTGGAGCGCGAGCCCGCAGGCGGCTGGCTTTCGTCCGATGAGGCAGAAGCGCTGCTGGCCACGCACGGCATCCCGGTGGCCGCCTCGCATCGCTGCCGCGAACTCGAGCACGCGGTCGCCGTCGCCGAGGAAAGCGGCGGCCCGGTGGCGCTGAAGGCCGACCTCGCCGCCCCCGCGCACGCCAGCGACATCGGGGCCGTGCTACTCGGGCTTGAGGGCGGCTCGGCCGTGCGTTCGGGCTGGCGCGAGCTCCAGCGCCGGGTGGCGGCCGCTGGCCGGGAATGGACCGGAGCGATCGTCCAGCCCCTGGTGCCGCCCGGTTCCGACATGCTAGTGGGCACGGTCAACGACCCCGATCTGGGCTCGGTGGTCGCGGTGGGCCTGGGCGGCCTCCAAGCGCGCCTGACCGAATCGGCCGCGTTCCGCCTGCCGCCGACGACCGACGCAGAGGCCGACGAGCTGATCGACTCCGCCAAGGGCGTCGCCGCCGAGCTGAACGGGCTGCGCGGCAGCGGTCCGCTCGACCGGGAGGCGCTGCGCGAGCTAATCCTGCGCTTCACCCTCCTGCTCGCGGAAGTCCCCGAGCTCGTCGAGGCCGACCTCAACCCCGTCCGGTGCATGACCAGCGGCTGCCTCGTGCTCGACACGCGACTGCGATTCGAACACCGGCGCCCCACCGAGAGCGTCAAGACCTGGTGACCGGCGGCTGCGGGTAGCGGAGCTGCTCAACGACGAACCGTCGGAGTCCTCGACCGGGTCGCTAGGGCGTGTCCCCGTGGATCTTCGCGGTCAGGTGATGTAGGTAAATTGCGGTGCTTGAGCGACTGAATCGTCATGATCTGATCTGTCTGATGAGGAATGGGAGCGGCTGCGGGGTCTCCTGCCTGCTGATCCGCCGCGGGTGACCGGTGGGCCGATCAACGGATGGTGATCAACGGGGTCTTCTTCCGGACCCGGACCGGCTGCCCGTCGCGGGATCTGTCGGAGGGGTTCGGCAACTGGAAGACCGTCTATAACCGGCATCGCCGCTGGCCGGGTGACGGGACCTGGCAGGAGATCCTGGACCGGCTGCGGGCCGGGATGCGATGAGGCCGACGGCAAGGACTGGACGGGTCAGCGCGGATGCCACCGTGGTCCGCGCGCACCAGCATGCGGCCTGTGCCCGCTGCGTCCGGCGCGCCGGGTCCGGCCAGCGGTATGAACCTCGGACGCGGCGGTAAAGCGGCACTACGGGATCCAGGTCTGATCGGGCAGAGGCCCATATCCCGCGGATTCCTGGTAGTTCCCGACTCGGGAGGAGTCGAATACGGTTGGTGCTGCGTTCTCCAGTGGGATCCAGGGCGCCTGGTCGGTGACGGTGCAGTTGACCTGCGCCCACAGCTTCCGGGCGGGGGCGGGGTCGGTCAGCTCTAGGGCCTGCGTCTGGCTGGCCAGCTTGTCGACGTGAGGGTTGCAGTACTCCGCGACGCTGAGGGTATTCGCGGGGCCCCGTAAAAGGATTGGCAGGCTACAGGTTAGGACGGGACCGAAAAGTCGGATGCCGTAAGAAAGTCTGCCGCCCGGACGTACGGGCCCATCTGGACCGTACCGCGGGAGTTGCTGACCGACACCGTGAGCGCAAACCTGGACGCCGACGTCGGGCAGCCCGCGTGCCGAGAATCTTGTCACCGCCACTGACCTGGGTTCAGGAGCGATCGAGTCAGCCGTCTGGCTTGTTGGCCGACGCGCCTTTCGCGGCGCCCGGCGGCTTGATCGCCTCTGTCCTGCGTCCGGCGTACTTCACCTGGGAGGTGAGCAGGTGCTCGGCGAAGTCGTAGGCGCTGGCGATGAACTCCCCGGGCCTGGCCAGCAGGCCGACCAGTTCCTCGGGTTTGGCCAGCATGTCCAGGAACTCCTCGGGCGTGACTGGCATCTCGCCGGGCCGCGGGTCGGGCGAGGTTACCGTCTGGGTGATGCCAAGGTTGTTCACCACGTCGACCACGCCGTCAACGTCCCAGGCCAGCCGGCCCGCCACCCGGATCAGGTCATGCTCCTCGACGGACCCGAGCGGGCCTGCCAGGGTCACGATGCCGTTGCGCACCGTTATGGTCACGCCGCCCGGGTCCACCTGAGGGAGCTGGGTGAGCATCTCGCGGACGTCCCCGGCGATGTCCTCGTCCGGGCGCAGGAAGACGCCGAGCAGGTCACGGCGGCTCACGATGCCGATCAGCTTGCCACCCACGCCGCCGCCGAACGCGGTGCCCGCCTCGACTACCGGCAGCCGCTTGATGTGCCGGCTGGTCATCAGCCTCGCGGCGGCCGGCAGGGGCGCGTCCGGGTGAATCGTGATGGCCGGCGAGGTCATCAGCTCCCCGGCGGTCAGGCCCTGGTGCTGCTTGGCGTCGGTGTGCCGACGGAAGTGGCCGCCCGATTCGAGCTGGGCCTCCCGCAGGCGTCTTACCTGGGCGCTGAGCAGGTCGGCCTCGGACACCACCCCGGCGACATGGCGGCCCAGCACCAGCACTGGCACGGCGTTGATCTGGTGCTGCGCCAGCAGGGCGGCGATCTCCTTGTAGGGGGTGCGCAGGCTGACGGTCACCACAGGGGTGGTCATGACGTCCCTGACCCGCTGCTGATGCCGGCCATAGTGCCGCCTGCCTGCGCCGCGGGCCCGGGCAGGCGCCTGGTGCTCCGGCGGGTGGCTCTCGGCGGCTTCGTGGTGGGCGGACTGGTAGTGGGTAACGCCGAGCTCACGAGCCAGGGCGTCCTGTTGAACATCGCTGCGTGGCATTTCCGCTCCCCCCTTTCGCAGCCTCTGACGTCGGTACTGCACGCTTTTCTGTCGGCGTCAGCTTCGGCATCCCGCCGCCGGGTTCATCAGGGCCGATCGTCACCTGTGCAAGTGACGTCGGTCCCTAGCTATGACCGCCCTGGTGATC
>Ga0335077_10011705_pt1 | contig 10964 bp, 11 predicted proteins | sample Lox_Sample_31_FD_207151 | JGI IMG/M metagenome (GOLD analysis project Ga0335077, IMG submission 207151) | Soil microbial communities from Loxahatchee National Wildlife Refuge, Florida, United States - Lox_Sample_3.1 | ecosystem: Environmental > Terrestrial > Soil > Wetlands | place: USA...
TCTTGGTCTGAAGCTTATCGACTCTGCCCTGAACGAATGTCCCCGCCGGGATCACCACCTCGTTGCCGGACTCCACGGGGAACGTGACCTGCGCGTAAATATCGTCGCCGCGATGAATGTAGCGGCTCTGAATAGGATGCGTCAGGACCAGAGCAACGTTCGTCCCGGCGGGGATAGTAACTGAGGCTGGCGCGGGCGCAGCCTGTGCTTCGGCCGGGGCAGAAGATGTCTGGTTGTCGGCTGCAGTCGGGTTCTGTGCCAGGCCGGTCAACGTGCTAAAGCCCAGCGCGAAAAGAACAAGTTGGATGTAGAAGCAAATTGGTTGCGAGTGGGATGAGTTGAGGGAGCGAAGGCACTTCATGGTGGCACCTCCTCTCGAAAGCCTCGGACGGCAGTGGCGCTTCCGATAGCAGCGAGCTAATTCTTAAAACCCGCTGTCTAACAATTTGACTCGCACGACTGGGCGAACGGTATCACGGCTCGCGTAAAGGTTTGCAAAAGAAGATGCGGATTTGTAAACCCGCGCGGGATGCCGGTTTTCGAGTGATTCCGATCACTGCCTCAGAGGAACACTTAAGACTCGACTTTTTCAGAAACCCAGCGCGAGATTGCGGTGACCATCCGGCGCGGGGCGAAGCGCGTAGACTGCGCGACGGCCCAGTTGTGCAGGCCGCTGATTGCTAACGTGCGACCCTCCATGACCGCACGATAGCCATCGAGCGCGACCTTCTCCGCGCTCATCGCGCCAAACTGTTTAAAGACGCGCGTCTGGTCGTTGCCGGCCCTCTGGCCGAAACCCGTATGGGTTGCGCCGGGACAAAAACAAGTCACGGTAACACCGGAGTTCCGCACCTCATTAGTGATCGCTTCCGAAAATGAAATTACGTATGCCTTGGTCGCATAATAGACGGCCATGAGTGGGCCGGCCTGAAATCCCGCGGTAGAAGCGACGTTCATGATGCGTCCGCTGTGTCGAGCGAGCATCGGAGGGAGAAACAGACGCGTGAGTTCCGTTAGCGCCCGGATATTGAGGTCGATCTGACCGAGGATTTCCTCCATGGACATCTGAGCAAACTCGCCGTAAGCGCCGAATCCGGCGTTGTTGATCAGAATGTCGACGAAGAACTGTTCGCGCCGCAGTTGGTCGAAGAGAAATTTCGGGGCCAGCGCTTGCGCCAAATCAAGCGGGACAATCTTGACGGTTACGCCTCGTGCTTCAAATTCGTTGGCGACTCGTGTCAGCTTGTCAGTGCTCCGCGCTACGAGAACTAGATTGTGATGATCGCGGGCGAAGAGCTTGGCGAGTTCATATCCGATTCCGCCCGAAGCTCCGGTGATGAGTACGGTGGACATGCAGGTATTTTAGCGGACGCATGGCCGTGTCGACGGATGGACCGGGCTGGACGCACCCGAAATATCGGGCGGCGTATATATTCCTGCCGGAGTTTTGCGCTAGACTCGGTTCTCGTTTCCAGATTTGGCGCCGGACTGAGTTGCTTCAAAGGAGGTCCTCATGTCTTTTCGTTCCGTCTTCATCGCTGTCGTAATTGCATTCGCTTTGATCGTCACCGGATTCCTTATCAACCGGGCGCGGCCGAGAGGCGAGACCGAGCAGACTTCAGCCGACTTTGTTCGCGCCACCGGAAAATGTGCGGAGTGCCACTCGCGGACTCAGTACTCGGTCGTGCATGAGTATGAGATGAGCCGGCACGCGCAAAAGAATGTGAGTTGCCTCGACTGCCACCAGGCAGCTCAGGGACAGGAGAAAAAGGACCATCACGGATTCGTGATCGCCAGTGTGCGACTGACCGCGGCGAACTGCCGCAGCTGTCACGAGCAGATTTACCAGCAATTCCTGCGCAGCCGGCACGCAGCGCCCGCGTGGGCTGCGATCTACGGAGAAAAAGGACTTACTCCAGAGCAGGTGAATTTCTCGGAAACTTACCAGCCGGGCGGCACGCGCCGGCCCCCGCATCCGTTTGTACAGTCCGAGGGTACCGCAGCGATGGCTAGCGGCTGCGAGCAATGCCACAGCGTTGGAAAACCGAACTCGGATGGAACAATCGGCACATGCACTGCCTGTCACACGCGTCACACCAGTTCGGTGGAGGTCGCGCGCTTGCCCAGCACCTGCGGCCAGTGCCATCTGGGTCCGGACCATTCGCAGATCGAGATTTATGAGGAATCAAAGCATGGCGTTCTGTTCGCAGCGCAGGAAAAACTCCTGAACCTTGCCGCGCCGGCGAAGACTCTCACCACGCGCGACATGTTCGTTCCGACTTGCGCGACCTGCCACATGAGCGGTATCAACGGCCTCGGCGTCACACACGATCCTTCGGAGCGCTTGTCCTACTACCTGGCGAACGCGATTAGCGAGAAGCGTCCCAACTATGCCGCCGCGCAAGCCAAAATGAAGCAGGTCTGCGGGCAGTGCCATACGCCGGCGATTGTTGACCCGGTTTACCAGAGAGCCGAGGCGGTCGTGACTGCGACGAACGAAAAAGTCTCTGCCGCGAAGGCGCTGGTGGATGGACTAGTTAAAGACGGCGTGCTGACCGGACCTCCGTTCTCGCAGCCGATTGATTTCGTCTATTTCGATTTCTGGCACTATGACGGCCGCACTGCAAAGCACGGCGCGTTCATGGGCGGCGCCGATTTTGTGCAGTGGCACGGGAATTATCCGATGCTGCGCAAGTCGGCCGAACTGAAGGCCATGGCAGACGATCTGCGGAGATCCCATGGAAAGAAGTAGCCGCTGGTATCTGGCGCCATGGTTTTTGGTGGAGGCATTCTGCCTGTCAAACCTGGCCTTCCTCACGCTCGATATTCTGCTGGCGCATTCGTTCAACGAATTTCGCAAGTGGCAGGAGTACGTCCCCCTCTATTTTTCTGCGAGTACGCCTGTGCTTCTGGGCGTTGGGCTGATGGTGCGGCGGCGTTGGCACGCGGTCTGGACTGATCTGGGTTATTTCGTCGGATGGGGCGCGATTCTCGTCGGACTGACGGGCGTTGTGCTGCATCTCGATAGCTCGTTTTTCTATGAGCGAACGATCAAAAGTCTCACGTATTCGGCTCCGTTTATTGCGCCGCTCGCCTATAGCGGGGTGGGATTCTTGCTGGTGATGAATCGAATGGTCGACGCGGAATCGCGCGAATGGGCCGAGTGGACGCTGTTTTTCGCGTGGGGGGGATTTATCGGAAACTTCGGATTGACTCTGAGCGATCATGCGGAGAACGGCTTCTTTTATCCAACGGAATGGGTCGGCGTGGCAGCCAGTGCTATCGCGGTCGGCTTTCTGATCGTTCCGCTGTTGATGCGGGTCTCGCGCCGGTTCCTTCTACTCTGCTCGGTGATTCTGCTCTTGGAGTCGGCAGTGGGCGTGTGGGGATTCTTTTTGCACGCGACTGCGAATCTTCACGGGCCATCCATCCACATGCTGAAAAACTTCACGTTCGGTGCCGCACCGTTTGCGCCGCTTCTCTTTCCAAATCTCGCGCTTTTGGGATTCATCGCGCTGTGGAGATTGTCTCAGTGCTCTCCGGAGTAAGGCGGTCGAGTCCAAAGGAATCCGAAAGATGGAAAAAAGCGGCGGAGTGTCGCTCTACGCAAAGTACCCAAAATCAAAAATCCCCACCCTGTTGGAGAAGACACGACAAGGGTGGGGCAACCGATGCGGAAACTGTCCTGCCTATGCGTGAACCAGTTCCACTCCGTAGATCGAGTACCAACTGGTCGCAGCTTTCAGCTTGCTATTGACGTTGTTGATGTTCTTGACGCCTTCCGTTTCCAGCCACTTGCGGAAGGCCGCGGCGCCCTGCTTGGCATAGACAGGGATACCCTCTTTCCAGGTCGCGCGTCCGCAGAGCACACCGTTGAACTTCACTCCGGACTCTCCGGCGAGTTCGAGTGTTTCGGAGAATTCCGCGTTGCTCACGCCCGCTGAAAGATAAATGAACGGCTTGGTGGCGGCAGCGGCTGCTTTGTGAAAGAGGTCGATGGCTTCCTTCTTGGAATACGCCTTCTGTCCGGCGAACGATTTGCAGCCCTCGACGAACTTCATGTTCACCGGCACCTCGACTTTCAGAACGTCGACGCCATAGCGGTCTTTCGAAAATTCGCGCATGCTCTCGGTGACGATGTGTGGCTTCTTCTTCGCATATTCCAAACCCTTTTCATCAGCGCCTTCTTCGTAGCCGACGAACTCGAGGAAGAACGGGATGTCGTTGGCGCGGCACTCGTCGCCGATGCGCTCCACCCAGGCATGCTTGGTTTCATTGACGTTCTTGGGATCGTCGGGCGTGTAGTAGAGAAGAATCTTGACGCAATCGGCGCCAGCTTCTTTCAGGCGGCGTGCCGACCAGTGATCGAGCAGATCGGGCAGGCGGCCGGGACCGGTCTTGTCGTACCCAGTCTTTTCATAAGCGAGCAGCAGGCCGGCATTCTTAGCACGGCGCTTCGAGGCGGGCAGGCCCCACTCGGGGTCAAGCAATATCGCCGAAGCATGCGGCGTGAGCACTTCGGTGACCAGCGACTTGAATTCCTCCATCATCTGATCGGTCACTTCGCCGCCTTTTTCCTTAGCCAGCGACTTCTGCAGTGAGCCACGCTGATCCATCGCTGCAGCCGCGATGACGCCGCGATCATTCGAGACTTTCTTGAGACCGGCAAGTTTGCCGGGGGTAAGCTTCATAATTCCTCCTAGAGCGGAAAGAAGATAAGTGCTTGAAGTACCGAACATTGTAAACCACTGGGCGGGAAAAGCGCGGTGCCACACGACCTTTCGTGCCGTACTTCGGGTCGGTGCAGCGTTACCAATGTGCGGGTACGTTATCGCTTGAGACGAATGGGAAAGACGTGAAACAAGGTCAGCATTTCCCAAGCCAGGAGGAGAACCGCAAGCCCCACAACCATGACGGCGAGAATTTCGCCGAAGCTGAGGCCGCGGCGGCCGGGCTCCATGCGCCGGGCTGCCAGGCTCAGAATGTTCAGCGTGGCAAATCCAAAAACAACAGCCCAGAGGATGTTGTAAACATCCTGGCGTCCGCCGCGATAGAAGACGGCTACTGCAACTCCCAGGACCATGGTCGCGAAGGTTCGCCCCATCGCATAGACCGCGAAGGCGGCCCGCGTACCACGGGTAAAGCCCGAGATCAGTGTCATCGTGAGCGCCATTTGCGGTTTGCGAAGGCCGCTCGGTGCTGCATTGGGACTGGCCGAGCACTGGAATATTACATGGTTTGACGCGCCGGAGCACGGTGAAAATCCTGGTCGAAGTCGGTGCGGCAAATCGATTCGGTAATATGGATTGATGGCCAAACCGCGATTCATCTTCTTCGATGTGGGGAACACGCTGCTGTTTCCAAACCGGGCGCGCATGCTGGCGCCGCTGGCGGAGGAAAAACATCCGAGTCTCGCCCAATGGCAAGCGTTAGAACGGCGAACGAAACTGGAGTTCGATCAGGGACTGATGAGCGGGAAAATCGATCACGGCTTTTGGTGGACGTTTCATACGTATCTGCTTCAAGGTTGCGGTGAGTTTGACCCCGCCGTTCGTGACGCGCTGGTAGAGAATACGCAGCTGTCGGCAAACTGGGATCAGATTCTGCCGGGAACGCGCGAGGCGCTCGATCGCATTGGCCAGCGGTACGCGACAGCGGTAATTTCCAATGCCGATGGCAAGATCGATGCTGTGCTTCGCCGCTGCGGGATCTGCGACTGCTTCGCCAGCATCACCGATTCGGGAACGATCGGGCATGAGAAGCCTCATCCGGCAATATTTGCAGCTGCGTTACAAAAGATGAAAGCCGATCCGGCGGATAGCTTGTACGTGGGCGATGTCTACTCAGTCGATTACGTCGGTGCGAGCAACGCTGGAATGCAAGCAGTTCTGTTCGATGTGGCGGGAGCCTATCGAGAACGGGAGTTACCCAGAGTGCAATCGCTGCCAGAACTGGAAGAGTGGCTGGCGAAGTGAAAGGAGCAATCGATGTTTGATTCGGCGCGGTTCTTCCTTTTTCTAACGGCAGCGCTGTTGCTGGCCATCGCTCCGGGGCCTGGAATGTTGTACGTGCTGGCGCGCTCCCTGGCCGGCGGCAAGCGCGAAGGCGTGCTGTCGGCGCTCGGAACATTTGCAGGCGGCATGGCGCACGTGTTGGCGGCGGCACTGGGGGTTTCGATCATCCTGGCGAAGTCGGCGCTGGCTTTCGCCGCAGTGAAATATGTGGGAGCGGCTTATCTTTGCTTTCTCGGCGTGCGGATGATTCTTGACGCACGCAAGAACGAAGAACCAATTCAGCCGAACTTCAAGCCCGCTCGCCATCCGTTGTGGCAAGGCGTTGCGACCGAAGTACTCAATCCGAAGACGGCATTGTTTTTTCTGTCGTTTATTCCGCAGTTCGTGAACCGCAGCAGCGGGCACGTTTTTCTGCAATTTGTACTCTTGGGTTCAATCTCCGTAGTCATGAACACGACTGCCGACCTGATCGTGATCGCGCTGGCTGGACCGCTGGGTGAAAAAATCCGTTCGTCGGCAGTTTTCCGCCGTCGCCAGCGGACGGTCACCGGCGTAATCATGATTGGACTAGGAACGTATCTGGCGACCAGCGAGAGCAAGTGATCATCGCGCTTCGCGCGATCGGACAACCCCTTCGATGCGCTTCGCTTGCTCAGGGCAGGCTCTAAATCGGCGGCTGTCCCTGCATGAACGTCTAGAGTTCCAGAATCTGGTGGTCGTGGCAGTCGGAATGGATCGTTTCGTAGAGTTGGTGTAGCAGATCTTCGCCGTAGCGCGCCAAGAAGTAGATCCCGCCAACCCCGCGCTCTTGCAATTCTTTGTAGGGATAGAGTGCGTCGCTCAGATGGTCAGCGTGGCGCGTCACCAGTTCTCCTTTTTGTGCTTCGGCGCGCGCCGCTTGCGCACGGAGCTTCTCGAGTTGATGCTGCATCTTCGAGCAGGAAGTTTCGGCGGCGTCGACCAAAGTGCGATCGAGTTTTTCGAGCTTCTCTCTTAGAGTTGCGAAGTTTTCGTCAAACGATTTCTTCGCTGACTCAAACGCTTCCTGCAGCTCGTCAGGCAGGCTGTGTGCGGCAATTTCGCGGCGAAGAGCTTCGGGACCGTGGAAAACATCCGTGACCCTGATTCCATGCTTTTCCAGCAAGCGCTGAGTTTTCGGTTCGACGATCGTTGCAGAAAAGCGCGGCACAATCGGGGTCACGCGGCCCAGCAGGGCTTCATACACAGCGCCAGCCTGCCCGAAATACGCGGTCTCAGCAGCCCCGCCTGTGTAAGCAAGCGTCGGCAAGAGATAGTCCTCGACGACCGGCCGCAAGAGCACGTTGGGGCTGAATTGCTCCGGATGGGCGGAAATCTGCGCCAGCAATTCTGATTCTGAAAGCCGCTCGCCGGACCCTTCGCCATCGATCAGGAATTTTCCATCTTCCTGGCGATGGATGGGCACACGCGCTCCCTGGCGCGTGGTGAAAAGCAATACCGAGGATCCGCTGACCTTCACTTGTTGGTGATAGCCGGCAGCTTCGAGCGCTTCGCCCCGCCTCAGCAATGCGCTCGAAAGGTCCGTTGCGCGCTCGACAGCGGCTCTGTAGATCGGCTGAGCCATATGCGCGAATTCGGGATCGGACGCGTCGAGCAGGATGACTCCCCACTCAGCAAATATGCGGGCGCACAGCCGCGCAAACGCCGTACCCATGCTCTCCCCGGGCAGATAAGACTGCCGCAGAAATTGTGTGGCCTCCGACTCACCAAGCAGCACGACGGCTTGTTCTACGACCGGGGTGATCTCTTCTCCAAAGCGCACCTCACTGACCGGAGCACCGGCAACATCATGACTCGGCGTCGCCAGAACCTGAAGCTTGCCTTCCAACCCCGGGAGCGCAACGTGATTCACTTCGGCCAGATCATGATCGTAAGTAGCCAGCCAGAAGACGGGCACGGCATCGACGCCTAACCGCGTGGCTTCCTCCGCCAGTTTTACCGCTGTAAGCGCTTTGTAGATCGCGAACATCGGTCCCCCAAACAGACCGACCTGCTGCCCGGTGACGACTGCGGCAGCGCCCTTGCGGAGGCGGTTGAGATTCTCAAATGTCTTGGGAGAGGCGCCCCAGGATCTGTTCTGCCGCTCAAGAAGTGCGCTCACGCGCTCGCGTCGTGCAGAATCGTAAGAGATTTTTGCGGCTTCTTCGGTCAGCCACTCGTCAAAGTAGGGAGAGCGCGGGAAAAAAGATTGAACTGGAGGGGAATAGGAGAGAAAGTCGGTGAACAGCTGCGTGGTATGCGGGATTTGCGCGAATGGGAGACAGTGCGCCTTCACTGACAACGCTCCTGGCAGCGGTCGCAAGATTGTCGCATAAACGGTTGGACGGATGAGATCATAACGGGTCAACGGGAACGGCGCCTTTCCCGCGTCGTTGTTCAGATGCGCGGGAGAGGCGCGGGATGCAAGATAATCGGGTGGCATCGTTCGGACATCGAGGAACCCAATGATTCGGACTCACCTACTAGTAGCGGCTGGTTTGTTAACGTTCGAGGCGATCGTGGGTGACGGTATGGTCGGAGCGATGTTCGGGGCAACTATAGCGCTCGTGGAACTGGCGTCGGCGATCAGAAAAGAAGAGCGCCGCAGACACTTTCGAACAGGTGTGATCTACCTCTTCTTGTCTGTGGCTACGATGGGGGTAATTGTGTTGAACTGGCATGTGGCTCAGGCCAGAGCCACTCCTGTGATTGCAGCCATTGACCGCTTCTACTCAGATCGAGGCCGATATCCGTCAACACTTAGCGAGTTGCAGCCTAGGTATTTGACTTCCATTCCGAGGCCTGGATTCACGTGGCTGGGACGTCGTTACGGCTACACTTCGGAAAGACCTCAGCTCTACTTTCCGGTGATGTTTCATGGCATCGCTGCCTACGATTTCCCAACAGCTCAGTGGAGAACCAATGAGTAGCCATGTTTCTGACAAAAACATCTTCAGTCCTCTGAGTATCACTCTGCCGCTCACGTTGGAAGGTTCCTTCGTCCGTCTGGAGCCGATCCGGCCCAGGCACGCGCAGTTATTCTGGGAAATTGCCAAGGACAACGCCGAGGAAATCTTCCGCTGGATTCCCTACTCCATGCGCAGTTCGGAGGACTTCCGCAAGCTGATCGATAAAGCCTTTGCCGAGCAGGAGCGCGGCGAATCGGTCGTCTTCGCGACGGCAGATCGCAAGTCCGGCAAACTCGTTGGCAGCACGCGATTCATGAACATCGACCGCGCGAACCGCAGAGTCGAGATTGGCTCGACATGGATCATTCCCGCTTTTCAGCGAACAGCAGTGAACACCGAAGCTAAATACCTGATGCTGCGCCACGCCTTTGAAGTCTGGGGATGCATCCGCGTCGAACTCAAGACGGATGCACTGAATCAGAAATCGCGCAATGCGATTCTGCGGATCGGCGCGAAAGAGGAAGGGATACTGCGTCGCCACGTCATCACGTGGACCGGACGAGTAAGGGATTCCGTGTATTTCAGCATTTTGGATCATGAATGGCCAGGCGTGAAAACGAAGCTGGAAGCGCGCCTGGCTCAACCCAAATAGCTCGTTGTGAGAACCGGCCCGAACCCGTTATGATGCCTGCGATCCGCGCATGAAGGTTCCCCGCGCGCGAATCTGTCGCGTAGAAGTCGTTTTTGGAGGATTTTTATGGATGGGGCGCAGGTTGTGTCGATTGCAGTAGTGGTCATTGTGGGCGTCTTCGTGCTCGGAACGATTTTGAGCGGATTCTTTCAGGTGAACACTGCGGAAGCGGCGGTGGTGCAGCGTATGGGGAAGTTCCAACGGGTCGCCAGTGCCGGCATCAACTTCAAGCTGCCCTGGCTCGATCAGATCTCCGGCCGCATCGACTTGCGGGTGCAGCAGCTCGCTCTGGATGTCGAGACTAAGACCAAAGACAATGTGTTCGTCAAAATTCCTGTCTCGGTGCAGTATCACGTCATTCCCGATCACGTGTATGAGGCGTTCTACAAGCTGGCGAATCCGCGCCAGCAGATTGCTTCTTATGTGTTTAACGTGATCCTGGGCCACGTGCCCAAAATGAATCTGGACGACGCGTTCCTGCAGCAATCCGATATTGCGATCGCGATCAAGCAGGGCCTCGACGACGTGATGAGAACCTACGGCTACGCGATCGACCAGGCCTTGGTCACCGACATTCAGCCTGACGACAAGGTCAAAGCCGCAATGAACGAAATCAACGCGGCGCAGCGCGAGCAGGTTGCGGCGACGGCTCGCGGCGAGGCCGAGAAGATTCTCAAGGTGAAGCAGGCGGAAGCCGAGGCGGAAAGCAAAGCGTTGCAGGGACAGGGCATCGCCAACCAACGCAAAGCCATTATCGAAGGGCTGAAAGACTCGGTCGAGGCATTCTCAAAAGCGGTCGAGGGAGCAACGCCGAAAGACGTGATGATGCTGGTTTTAGTTACGCAATATCTCGACACCATGAAAGAGATCGGGAGCAACGACAAGACGAATACGATTCTGATGTCGCACTCGCCGGGGGCGGTCAGCGATCTTTATCGGCAGATGCAGGACGCAGTGTTGATCGGACAGAAAGTCGCGAGCGCGGGAGCGTAGGGTCAAAAAAGGTTCGTCTCCAGTGAGGCGATGAACTGGATACCAGGAATGATCTTCCCAAGTAAATTCTTGTCGTTGGTCAGGAATAGATCGGTACTGGCCGACGCTGCGCAGGCAAGGTGAATGGCGTCGGCTGAAGCGATCTTGAGGCTACCGCGAATTCTCGCGTAGTGATCGGCTGTGTCGGCGCTGAAGGGTACGACCTCAGATAAGAGACTTAGCAGTGCGTTGCGGACCTCATCTACCCTCGATAGTGGCCCCTTGCGGTATACGCCTGCCAGAACTTCACCCACCATAACAGCGCTTGTAATGAGCTCGTCATTTCGTTCACTCATTCGG
>Ga0335077_10011707_pt1 | contig 10963 bp, 4 predicted proteins | sample Lox_Sample_31_FD_207151 | JGI IMG/M metagenome (GOLD analysis project Ga0335077, IMG submission 207151) | Soil microbial communities from Loxahatchee National Wildlife Refuge, Florida, United States - Lox_Sample_3.1 | ecosystem: Environmental > Terrestrial > Soil > Wetlands | place: USA: Florida...
CGAAGATGCTGCGCAAGCCGTCTTCGCGCAAGGTCACCATGCCCAGCTCGACCGCCTTCTGCCGCACCACCACCGTCGGCGCGCGTTCGTTGATGAGGGCGCGGATGGGTTCGCTGATGATGAGCAGCTCAAAAATGCCTCTCCGGCCCTTGTAGCCGGTATCGTTGCACACCGAGCAGCCACGCCCGTAATGAAACACCTTGTCGCCCAAATCGTGCGGCGAAAGGTTCAATAGCGCCAACTGGTCCTCGGTCGGCTCAAACGGCGTCTGGCAACTCTTGCAAATGACGCGCACGAGCCGCTGCGCCAGCACCGCCATCAGGGTCGAGGAAATCAGAAACGGCTCGACGCCCATATCAATCATGCGCGTGATGGCGCCTGCGGCATCGTTCGTGTGCAACGTGCTCAACACGAGGTGGCCGGTGAGCGACGCCTGAATGGAAATCTGCGCCGTTTCCAGATCGCGCATTTCACCCACCATGATGATGTCCGGGTCCTGGCGCAAAAACGACCGCAGCGCCTTGCCGAACGTCATGCCGACATTCTCATGAATCGCGACCTGCATGATGCCCTCGATGTCGTATTCGACCGGGTCTTCCGCCGTGAGCAGTTTGGAGTCAATCGCGTTGACGCGGCGGAGACAGGAGTACAGCGTGGTGGTTTTTCCGCAGCCGGTCGGGCCGGTAACGATGACAATGCCGTTGGGCCGTTGAATCACCTCGGTCACGTATTCATACACGTGTTTGGGAAGGCCCAGCGATTCCAGTTCCAGATTTACCGCCGAACGGTCCAGCACGCGCAACACCAGCGATTCGCCGAACTGGGTCGGCAGCGTGGACACGCGCAGGTCAATCATGCGGTTCCCGATCGGGTAATTGATGCGGCCGTCCTGCGGCAGGCGCCGTTCGGAAATGTTGAGGTTGGACATGACTTTCAGGCGCGAAATGACCGGCAACGCCAGGTGCTTGGGCGGCGGCGACATTTCGTAGAGCGCGCCGTCCACGCGGTAACGGATGCGAAATTCCGTCTCGAACGGCTCGAAATGGATGTCGCTGGCGCGGTCCTGAATGGCCTGTTGCAGCACGAGATTGACGAATTTGACGATCGGCGCCTCGTTGGCCAGCTCGGTCATGCGTTTTTCATCGTCGGCGTCGGCCTCGCTGGCTTCGCGCGCGATGTCCGTGTCGGCGCCGAGTTCCTTGAGAATTTCCGAAAAACTTTCGCTGGTTTCCTGGCCGTAAATCCGGTCCAGGGCGTTTTCGATTTCGGCGGGGTCCGCCACGACCACTTGCACGTCGTGCTTGCTGGCGAATTGGATTTCGTCGGCCCGCGCCGGGTCGAGCGGATCCGCCAGCGCCACTTGCACGGTCGAGCCTTTCATGGAGACGGGGACGCAATGATACATCCGCGCGACCTTGGCGGGGATCGTTTCCACCAGCGCAGGGGGAAATTCCCGGTTGCGCAACGACACGACCTCGGTGCCGAGGCTGGTGGCCATCACGTGCAGGATGTCGTCGAGCTTCATGGCGCCAAAGTCCTGCAGGACCTGGATCACGGGCGCACCGCTGCGTTTGAGCTCGGCCACGACTTCCTCGTACTGCAGGTCGTCAATCAGCTTCTGCTCCCGGATGAGCGACAGCAACGGACTGGAAATTTCTTCAGCCATGGGAAACGATTATGCCTTTGGTTTGGACTCGGCGCCGGAACCGGTGGCCTGGGCCAGCTCCAGTTCCTGCAACTTCTGCTGCATCGTCGTCGGATCCTGCGCCTTGGTAATCACTTCCTCGCGCGCGATCAGGCCTTGCAGATATTTGTCAATCAGAAACGAGTCGAGCGTCACCATGCCGTATTTGGCGCCGGTCTGGATGTCGGACTGGATGCGGAAGGTTTTGTTATCGCGAATCAGGGCGGAAATGGACGGCGTGTTGATCATGATTTCAAAGATGGCCACGCGGCCCGGCTTGTCAATACGCGGCAACAGCAATTGCGAGAGGACCGCCTGAAGCACCGTCGAAAGCTGAATGCGAATCTGTTCCTGCTGGTTGGTCGGAAAGGCGTTGGTGATGCGGTCAATCGTCTTGGCCGCGCCCGTCGTGTGCAGCGTCCCGAAAACCAGGTGCCCCGTTTCCGCCGCGGTGATGGCGGCTTCAATCGTCTCCAGGTCGCGCATTTCGCCGACGAGCATCACGTCCGGATCCTGGCGCAACGCGCGGCGCAGACCTTCGGCGAAATTCGGCACGTCCACGCCGATTTCGCGCTGGGTGACCAGCGACCGCTTATGTCTATGGTAATACTCGATGGGATCCTCGATGGTGATGATGTGGCACTCATCCCGCTCCTCGTTGATGATATTGATCATGGTAGCGAGGGTGGTGGTTTTGCCGCAACCCGTCGGGCCGGTCACCAGCACCAGGCCGCGCGGCTTGTAGAGCAGCTCTTTCACGCTCGGTGGAATGCCAATTTCCTCCATCGTCAGCAGTTTGCTGGGAATTTGCCGGAGCACGACGCCGAAATTCCCTTTTTCCTTGAAGACGCTCACGCGGAAACGCGCCACCTCGCCGAAAGCGAACCCAAAATCCGCGCCGCCGCGTTCGCGCGTGGCCTGGATATGTTCTTCTGACGTGATGCTGCGCATCAATTCCTCGGTGTCCTCCGGTTTGAGCGCCGGGCCTTCGACGCGATGCAGGATGCCGTGCACGCGGATCACCGGCGGCGTGCCAACGCGGATGTGCAGGTCGGAGGCGCCCTCGGCCACCACCAACTGCAGCAAATCAGACATGGAGTAAGACATGGGTTCGTTAAATGGTTAAAGCATCAAACCGTCGGCGTCATGCATATCGGTCATAGATTTGACCGGGCACAAATAAAATCGTTGCGCCAGGACGCGAAAATTTTGCCGGGAGGATTTGCATTTGAACTGGTTTGGCCGTTGGCTCATTCCCCCGCTCACGCTTCGTCGCCGATGGTCGCGCGAATGACCTCATCGGCGGTGGTCAGGCCGGCAAGCACCTTGCGCAGGCCGTCCTCACGCAGCGTGCGCATGCCCATTTCCCGCGCGCGCGCGCGGAGCGCGGACGCCGGCGCCTTGTCATAAATCAACTTCCGCGCCTCGTCGTCCACGACGAAAATTTCAAAAATGCCAAACCGCCCGCGGCAGCCGGTGTTTGAGCAATCGCTGCACCCGTGGCCTCTTTGCAGGTGGGCCTCCTTCAGATTGTCCGGGGTGAGATTCAGTGAGCGCATCTCGGCCTCGGTGGGTTGATAGGGTGCCGCGCATTTTTTACAGACTTTGCGGACGAGACGTTGCGCCATGAGTGCGCGCGTGGACGACGCGACCAGGAAGGGCTTCACCCCGATGTCAATCAGGCGGGTCACGGCGCTCGGCGCGTCGTTGGTGTGCAACGTGGAGAAAACCAAATGGCCGGTCAACGAGGCGTTGATGGCAATTTCGGCGGTCTCGAGGTCGCGAATTTCCCCGATCATGATGATGTTCGGCGCCTGGCGCAAAATCGAGCGCAACGCGGCGGCAAACGTCAGGCCGACGACTTCATTGACCTGCACCTGGTTGATGCCGGCCAGGATATATTCCACCGGGTCTTCAACGGTGATGATTTTCCGGTCCGGGCGGTTGATGAAGTGCAGGCAGGAATACAGGGTGGTGGTTTTGCCCGAGCCGGTCGGCCCGGTTATCAGCAAAATGCCGTCGGGCAGGCCAATCAACCGTTCAAACGTCTGCTGGTCGTCCGTGAAAAAACCGAGTTCGCCGAGTCCGAGCCGCAAGCCTTCTTTGTCCAGAATACGCATGACGATACTCTCGCCGTGGTTCGTGGGCAAGCACGACACGCGCAGGTCAATCAGCTTGTTGCCGACCTTGGACTGGATGCGTCCGTCCTGGGGAATGCGGTGTTCGGAGATGGACATGTTCGACTGGATTTTCAGCCGCGTGATGATGGACGCCTGCAACCGTTTCGGCGGCGCCTTCATTTCGTGCAGCAAACCGTCAATGCGGTAGCGCAGCCGGAAGCGTTTGCCCAGCGGTTCCAGATGAATGTCCGAGGCGCGCATCTTGAAGGCGTCGGCAATGATCTGGTTCACCAGCCGGATGAGCGGCGCGTCCGCGTCCACCACCGAAGCGTCATCACCCATGTCGCCGACGGGCACTTCGACTTCGCTCTGGGTCAGTTCCTGGATCGCCTTGTCCACCACCGAGTCCCCTTTGCCGCCGTAGTACCGGCCCAGCGCGGTTTCAATGTCCTGCTCGGACGCCACGCGCGGTTCGATTTCCGCGTTCAGCAGATGGGTCAGCGAATCTATGGTGTTCAGGTCAGACGGATCGGCGATGGCGATGGCGACTTTGCCGTCGGTTTTGAGAATGGGGACGACGCGATATTTTTTGGCGATGTGGCGCGGGATGATGGAAATGACGTCGTCGGGGATCCGCAGGCTGCCGAGCTGGACGACCTCCGCGCCGAAATGAGCGGCCTTGGCTTGCACCACGTCCGCTGGACGGATGACCTTGTTGGCCACCAACAGGTCCACAATGCCCACGCCGGAGGCCTGCGCCTCCCGGCGGGCGTTGGCGACCTGTTCGGGATTCACGGACCCAAGGTCCACCAGCAAGTCCAACAGATAATCGTCTTTTTCAGCCACGATGCTCTCGGGTTACACTAGCATATTTTGTGGAACACACTGAGAAGTTATTCATTTCAGACACCAAATGTCAATGCGAACCCGCAAGGGACGCCGCCGGCGCCGGAATTCGCCTCTTGAGATTTTTTCTTTCATCGGCTATGGTTTCAACGGTTTTGGAAGGGCGGAGGATCGCCCAGCCCTTCTTTGAGTTGCCTGACCTCGGAAGTCAGCGACTGGGACGGAAGTTCCAGTGATATCCCGGGTTTTGACAATTTTGAGAAGGGCTGGGAGGAAAGTCCGAACACCAAAGGGCGCGATGCCGCGTAACCGGGCTTGTGCGGCCGGATACACGCGGGCGGCGCCCCGACACGCGAGTGCCGGGGTCCGACGGACAGTGCCACAGAAAACAGACCGCCCGTTTGGGATTTCAAATTTGAAATTCCAAATGAGCAAGGGTGAAAAGGTGCGGCAAGAGCGCACCGCGCGAAGCGCAAGCGACGCGGCACGGAAAACCCCATCGGGTGCAAGGCCAAATAGGGAACTCCGGAGCGGCCCGCTCCAGTCCCGCCAACGCGGGACGGGTTCCGGGTATCGGCTGCTGAGACAAATGATTCTCTCCCCAGCCCTTCTTTGGGCTGCAGGACGGTAGAAGTCGTCAGGCGGAGGTTGGCTTGAGGATTTTGCCGGTTTGGCAGTTTAAAGAAGGGCTGGGCAGACAGAATTCGGCTTACAGCCCTTTCAAAACCACTATTTCCAAAGGTAAGTTCCTTTCCCAACCGGAACGCGCCGATATTTCCGGAGCGCAGCGGGCGCGCCCAGGTTGTCCGTCCGGTCCACGGCGCTGACCGAAATCCATTCCGGCGCAGGCTTGGCAAATGCCCAGTTCGTGCGGGCGGCGGGCAGAATTTCCGTGGTCCAAACCTGATTGGTGCGAAATTGCAGGACCCACCACCGGGCCGGTTGGCCCGTACTTTCCCAGCGCAAACGCAAAGCCCAACGGCTGTCTTCCCCCACCACGAGCCGAGGCGTGGCCGGTGGCGCGCCCGCCAGCCACGGCGAGGCCGGGACGAGCGCCGGCTGCGAATAAGCGGCGCGGACGACGTCAGCCAGCCCGGCGTTGTCGGTGAGGCTGCGCAGGCGGAAAAAAATTTCTCCGCCGGCGCCCGGTTGCCGGCGGGTGGCGGCAATTTGCCGCGCAATTTCGTCCGGCCCCCACTTTTCGCCGACATTGGCGGCGTAGAGCCCCGGCCAGAGGTGCCGGCCCCACGCATTTTGCCCGGCCCACCAGTTGAGCAGCACAGGAAAGCTTTGCTGTGGCACGTCCATGGACCAGTAAAGTTGCGGTGAAAAATAATCGAGCCAGCCGCTGGCAAACCATTTGCGCGAGTCGGCGTAGATCTTTGTGTAGGCGTCCATGCCCCGGATTTGCGGCGGATTCATCGGCCGCCAGATGCCAAACGGGCTGATGCCGAATTTCACCCACGGTTTGACTGCCTTGATGTTCTGGTAAATGCCCTGAATAAACGCATTGATGTTGGCGCGGCGCCAGTCCTCCCGGCTCAATCGGCTCGCCAGCCCGTATTTCTGCCAACTCGCGTCGTCGGGAAATCCCAATTCGCGTCCGGCGGCGTCCTTTTCCGGGTAAGGATAAAAATAATCATCCAGTTGCACGCCATCCACGTCGTAACGCCGCACCACGTCCATGATCACTCCCAAAACGTACGTCCGCACGGCCGGTTCCCCGGGGTCGAGCCAAAGTTGCTTGCCGTAGGGGCGGACGAGTTCAGGATGCGTCCGCGAAATGTGATTGGGCGCGACCGGTGATTTGGCATCCGGATGCAGCGCGCGGAACGGGTTGAACCAGGCGTGCAATTCAAGTCCGCGCCGGTGCGCCTCTTCGATGGCGAAGGCGAGCGGATCGTAAAATGGCTGCGGCGCCTCGCCCATCGTGCCGGTCAGATATTCCGACCACGGCTCAATGGATGACGCATACAGCGCGTCGCACGACGGGCGCACCTGGAAAATGATGGCGTTCAGTTTTAATTGCGCCGCGCGGTCCAGCAGATCGGTCAATTCGGCCTTTTGCTCCGCCACCGGCAGGCCGGGACGGGACGGCCAGTCCTTGTTGGCGACCGTCACGAGCCAGGCGCCGCGGAATTCGCGCGCCGGCGGCGGCGGGGCAGCCGTCGCCGGACGATAGATTTCTTCCGCCGCGAAAAGCACCGCGGGCATCAAGAAAACAAACGCCAACAGAATTCGGATTCGAGCCATAAGCGGTTGGCAAATAAGAGCCTTTAGCGCGCCCGTTGGCAAAGGTTTTTTCAACAAATCATGCCATACTTGACAAACCCCGGCGAATGTGTTTTCTTTGCGCCGTTGCAGCCTAAATCCGGCTTCCTTCCTGAGGCCGGATGCGGGAGACCCAAACTCCTCAAAGTAATTTGAGGACGGGGCGAACGAAGCCGGGTAACCGGTTTCAAGGCCACTTTCAAGGCCAAGCCCGTCAGCTAATCTCGCAGGCATTTGGAAGGGCGAGCCTCTGGGCCGCGAAGTCCGCGGCAGCCAAGTTCACCCAACGTGAAAATGAATTGCGGCGTGCGCAGTTATGCCGTAGTTGACAAAATTATGTTGGACGCAATCTATATCGGGTTGGTTTGCGGAGCTTTCATGGCTTTTATGCTCTACGCGATCGGCTGCCAAAAACTCTGATTAAACTTATGGAAAATCTCATCCTCGGAACCATTTCCGTGGCGCTGTGCGGCTATTTGATTTTCGCCATGCTGCGGCCGGAAAAATTTTAAACAACGCCATGAATGCCCATCAATGGCTGGAACTCGCGGTGTACGTCGCCGCGCTTGTGCTCGTCACCAAACCGCTCGGTTTGTGGATCAACCGCGTGCTGAATCCCAACCGCCGCACCTGGCTCGATCCGGTGTTTCGTCCGCTCGAAAAATTGACCTACCGCGTTTTGCGGGTGGACCCGGCAAAGGAACATGACTGGAAACAATACGCGTTTGCGATGCTCCTGTTCAGCCTGGTGAGTTGTCTTTTCACCTACGCGATTTTGCGGTTGCAGCAATATCTGCCGCTGAACCCACAAAAGTTCGGCGCGCTGGCGCAGCATCTGGCCTTCAACACCGCTGTCAGCTTCACCACCAACACCAACTGGCAGAGCTACGGCGGCGAATCCACGATGTCCTATTTCTCGCAGATGGTCGCGCTGGCGAGCCAGAACTTTTTCTCCGCCGCCGTCGGCATCGCCGTCGCGGGCGCGCTCGTGCGCGGCATCGCCCGGCACACGGCGCAGACCATCGGCAATTTCTGGGTGGACCTGACACGCATTATATATTACCTGCTGCTGCCCATTTGCCTCGTGCTGGCGTTGTTCTTCGTGTCGCAGGGCATGATTCAAAATTTCAAGCCGTACACCGCCGCCAAACTCATCGAACCGCAAACTATTTCCGTCCAGAAAACCGACGCGAACGGCAAACCCGTCGTGGACGCCAAGGGCAATCCGGTCATGGTGAACCAGACCCTCGACACGCAAACCATCGTGCAAGGGCCGATGGCGTCGCAAATGGCCATCAAAATGCTCGGCACGAACGGCGGCGGTTACACCAACGCCAACGCCGCGCATCCGTTTGAAAACCCCACGCCGTTCTCTAACTTCTTCCAGATGCTTGCGCTCCTCTGCATCGGCAGCGCGATGACCTATCACCTCGGCCGCGAAACCAAAAATCAAAAGCACGGCTGGGCCGTCTGGTCGGCGATGTTTACGATGTTTCTCGCCGGCGTCCTCGTTTGCTGGTGGGCGGAAGCCAAAGGCAACCCGATTCATCAGCAGCTCGGCATCGCCTCCTCGGACGGCAACCTGGAGGGCAAGGAAGTCCGCTTCGGCATTCTCGATTCCGCATTGTTTGCCACGGTGACGACTGACGCCTCCTGCGGTGCGGTCAATTCCATGCATGATTCCTTCACACCGCTCGGCGGGCTGGTGCCGATGTTCAACATCCAGACTGGCGAGGTGATTTTTGGCGGCGTCGGCGCGGGCCTTTACGGCATGTTGATTTTCGTCATCCTCGCCGTGTTCATCGCCGGGCTGATGGTCGGACGCACGCCGGAATATCTTGGCAAAAAAATCGAAAGCTACGACGTGAAAATGACGTTGCTGGCGTTCGTCATTCTCGCGTTCATCATTCTTGGTTTCACGGCCTGGGCATCGGTGAGCGATTGGGGGACATCCAGTCGTGCCAATCAAGGCCCTCACGGCTTGAGCGAGATGCTTTACGCCTACACTTCCGGAGCGGGCAACAACGGCAGCGCCTTCGCCGGCCTCAACGCCAACACGCCGTGGTGGGACACGACGCTCGGCTTTGACATGCTGCTCGGCCGGTTCGGCATGATTGTGCCGTTGCTCGCACTCGCGGGTTCGCTCGCGCGCAAAAAAATCGTCCCCGCCAGCGTGGGCACATTTCCAGTGACCGGAGTCACATTTGTCGTGTTGCTGGTCGGAACCGTGATTCTGGTCGGCGCCCTGACCTTTCTGCCCGCGCTCACGCTCGGCCCGATTGTCGAACATTTCGTGATGCTGAAAGGAACTTTATTCTGAATAAATCCGTAGCCGCACGTGAGTCCGCTCTAACTAAAAATCAGAGCCGACTCACGTCGGCTGCTACAAAAAAGTATGCAAACGAAAACCGTTTCCGTTTTTGACTCGAAAATCCTGTGGCCGGCCATCGGCGACGCGTTCGTCAAACTGAACCCGCGCCTGATGATCAAGAATCCCGTCATGTTCGTGACGATGGTCGGCGCGGCCATTACCACGGTGGATTTTTTCCTCGACGTCTTCCACCCGAAGGACCAGGTCGCGGCAGGCCAGATTGAATTCGTCCTGCAAATCGCGATTTGGCTCTGGTTCACCGTGTTGTTCGCGAACTTTGCCGAGGCCGTCGCCGAAGGCCGCGGCAAGGCGCAGGCCAAGGCATTGCGCGCCACGCGCACGCGAACCAGCGCTAATAAAATTTCCGGGGACCGGATTGAAGCCGTGGACGCTGATTCGCTCCGCAAGGGTGATGTCGTGGTCGTGCGCGCCACCGAAATCATCCCCGCCGACGGCGAAATCATTCTCGGCGCGGCCACGGTGGACGAATCGGCTATCACCGGCGAATCCGCGCCGGTCATCCGCGAGGCCGGCGGCGACCGCAGCGCCGTCACCGGCGGCACGCGCGTGCTTTCGGACGAAATCAAAATCTGCATCACGGCCAACCCGGGCGAAGGGTTTCTGGACCGCATGATTCAACTCGTCGAAGGCGCCAGCCGCCAGAAAACGCCGAATGAAATCGCGCTGACGATTCTGCTCGCCGCGCTCACGGTCGTCTTTTTGCTGGCCGTTGTGACGTTGAAGCCGTTCGGCATTTATTCCGGCACAATTTTCTCCAACGCCGTGTTGATTTCACTGCTGGTTTGTTTGATCCCGACGACGATCGGCGGTTTGTTGAGCGCTATCGGTATCGCCGGCATGGACCGGTTGCTCCAGCGCAACGTTTTGGCGATGAGCGGTCGCGCCGTTGAAGCCGCCGGCGACGTGGACGTTTTGCTGCTCGACAAAACCGGCACCATCACGCTCGGCAACCGCCAGGCCGTCGCCTTCCTCCCCGCGCCCGGCGGGACGGAACAGGAAGTCGCCGACGCCGCGCAATTCGCCTCGCTCGCCGACGAAACACCGGAAGGCCGCAGCATCGTCGTGCTGGCGAAAAATTTTGGCATCCGCGCGCGGACGATTCACGAACTGCCCGGCGCGCGGTTCATTCCGTTCACTGCGCAGACCCGCATGAGCGGCGTGGATTTTGAAGGCCGCCGGATCCGCAAAGGCGCCGCGGACGCCGTGAAAAAATTTATTGGCGGAAACCTCCCGCCGGAAGTCGAGCGCTCCGTGGAGAACATTTCCCGCTCCGGCGGCACGCCGCTGGTGGTCGCCGCGAACGACCGCGCGCTCGGCGTCATCCATTTAAAGGACATTGTGAAAGGCGGACTGTCTGACCGCTTCAAACGTTTTCGCGCGATGGGCATCCGCACCGTGATGATTACCGGCGACAACAGGCTCACCGCCGCCGCCATCGCGCAGGAGGCCGGCGTGGACGATTTTCTGGCCGAGGCGAAACCGGAGGACAAACTTGCGCTCATCCGCCAGGAACAGCAGGGTGGACGGATGATTGCGATGATTGGCGACGGCACGAACGACGCCCCCGCGCTCGCCCAGGCCGATGTCGGCGTGGCCATGAACACCGGCACGCAAGCCGCCAAGGAGGCCGGCAACATGGTGGACCTGGAT
>Ga0335077_10011709_pt1 | contig 10963 bp, 9 predicted proteins | sample Lox_Sample_31_FD_207151 | JGI IMG/M metagenome (GOLD analysis project Ga0335077, IMG submission 207151) | Soil microbial communities from Loxahatchee National Wildlife Refuge, Florida, United States - Lox_Sample_3.1 | ecosystem: Environmental > Terrestrial > Soil > Wetlands | place: USA: Florida...
TCCACGAGAACGACCGATGGCGTGATCCTCGCCCCCTTTTTACCGCCCGCCGCATGCTGGTGCGCGCGGATGATCGAGCTATCGATGAGCTGGAGCGATTGTGGCGAGTGCTGTGCCAGAGCCTCAAACACCTTCAGCCAGACCCCGGCCTTGGCCCAGCGATTGAACCGATTGTAGCAGGTCGTGTAAGGCCCATACCGCTCCGGCAGGTCACGCCACGGCGAGCCTGTGCGCAGAACGTAGAAAATCCCGTTCAGAACACGCCGGTCATCCTCACGTGGTACCCCGCGCGGCTTGTTCGGTAGCAATGGGCCGATGATCGCCCATTCGCCATCGGTCAGGTCAAACCGCGCCATGCCCCAAGCTCCCCTACAGTTTGGAAGCTTGAATCACATCTGCGCCCTAAAGGGAATCTGGAGGCTTCTGTGAGGTCGCGCGACACGATCGAAGACGCGGGCCGCAGCACGCGACCTCATTGAAGCCGGATTGAGCGAAGCCGCGGGAGCGGAACTGATGGCGTCGACAGGCCTACGATGTCACCGCTTGAGGCGAATATGAGTCGGCCGCAACCAGCGAGAGAATGGCATAGATCTTGAGTAGTGGGAAAAGTACCGTTGACGACTTGCGCGATTTCAAAGGCTTGCACCCAACATGGAGCAGCCCGCCACAGCGCGCGGTTGAGCGAGAGGCGGCCAGAGGCGTCGGGAGATGAGTGAGACACAACGGGGTTAAGGCGCCCGCATCAGACGGGGCAGTCATCGATACCTCAAGAGTACAAGCGATGTCGTCATTTCGCGCCCTCTACGGCCAACCGCCGAGGCCATACGCACTGTGCGCAACGTGCGACAGGTGCAAGCCTGACGCCATCGTCGCGCCGCTCTACTCATGCCGCCGGAGGCGGCTTCGTTCAATCCCCTATCGATTCAGGATAACCCGATCACGCTCTAGCGCCGGGGCGCCTACCGGACAAACAAACGGCTGAGACCGCCGCCGGCGCGCGCAACGTGCGGAGCCGCCAACATCCCGACCACGACACGCCACAGGGATGGCAGCCGGGATGACCGGGCTGCGCCGTCGCTAGGCGAGAGAGCCGGGATCACCGTCTGCGTATCGTTTGATCGGCGCCGTCGGCTTCGATCTCGTCGCCATCCTCAGCCGTCGTCCGATCTCAGCCCCTGCCGGCAGGCGTATCACCGCTGTCCGTTCCGCTCCCGGGCTCTGCTTCCTCGAGCTGCTCGGCCAAGGCCAGCATCTTGCGCTGCCGTTCGGGCTCATCGGTATGGGCGGCGACCCGGCGGAGGTCGTCGGGCCGCACCTTCCAAGCGGATCGGTTCATGGTCGCTCCCTGGCGGTGTCATCGGTTCGACCCGATTCCGTAACAGATCGGCCGTAGCCTTGTCCATCCTCCCCTCCCCGCTGCGCCTGGCCAAAAAAAGTCAGCGGGGCTTTTTGCTTTGTTCGTCGATCGTCGCGCGCCAAGCGACAGCGCTGTTTCACTTCGAGATTCAGCCTCCGACTATTCGGCCGCCTTGCTCGCCGCTGGCTGCGTTGCGCTCTCCGCATGGAACGGCTTCACGTCGTATTCCGGCTCCTGCCAATGGCTCGCCTTGACATTGAGCAGGAATTGCAGCTGCTCCAGCATGGCGATCGTCGGCGGCGACATCTCCTCGAGCGGGCCGGCGACGTCGAGGACGAGATCGATCGCTCTCTGCCGATCCGCCTCATCGGGGATCAGCCGCTCCAGGGTGAGCGTCGCCTCCTCGGGCGCAAATTCCACGATCAGCGTCTGCTCATGGATGATGCGGCTGCGCTCCAGCGGCGGCATCTCCGAGAAAGGCGGCGCGGATTGCAGGATCTTGTTCGAGCGCTCGAGACGAGAGCGGCGGACCGAGCCGCGGGCATGCGCCATGAGCACGAACATGCGGATGACCGCCTCGGCATAGCCACCTTCGCCGGCGCGCTCGACCGCGTGCCGGATCTCGGGGAACTGGCGGAAGTCGAAGAGGCCGGGCCGCGCGCGCGGCTGCTTGCCGATCTGCCTGATCCAGGGCTGCCCATAAAGACTGTGGAAGGCCAGCTCCCACACGGCATCGCGCGCGTCGCGATATAAATTCCAGGCCTGCTCGACCCATTGCGCCTGAAGCTGTTCGAGTTGCCGGTAGGGATTGTCCGGAGAGATCTTCGAGCGCGACGCGCGCACCTGATCGGCGAGACTTCCCCAGAGCGAGAAGAGCGCGTTGCGATTGGAGAAGAAATAGCGGCGCTGGCGCAACGGGTGGAGCGCCGCCATCGCCTCGCCGACGCCGCCGGGCAGACTCGAGCGGATCCAGGGGCGCCACATCAGCTCGTAGGTCTCGCCGATCCATTCGGAGACGCGGGCGACGGCGGCGAACTCCGCCTCGTCGTCGCGACCGTGGCCCAGCGCGAGGATGTCCTCGATCTGTCGCGGCTCGAAGGAGACATGCATGCGGTCCGGACGCTGCTCGATGCGCATTTCGTAAAGCCCGGGCGCCAGGGCCTCGATCGTCTTCACCGTCGAGGTGATCTGCTTGTGCTGCTTTTGCGCGACGCTGGCGGAAACGAAGATGCCGAGATGCCCGATGCTTTCGTGCAGCGTGTAGATGATGACCTGGCCGCGCGCGACGATCTCCTTGGTGCTGCCATAGAGATCGGCGATCCAGAACAGCGCCTGCTCCGGCGGGGTGATGTTGTCGCCATGCGAGGCGAAGACCACGATCGGCGATTTGATGCGGCGCAGATCGAGCGCCTGGCCGTCATCGAACACCGCGGTGCCGTGCACCAGCTTATTGCCGATGAACAGATTCTCGACGATCCAGCGGATCTCGGCCTCGTTCATGAAATAGAAGCCGGACCACCAGCGCTCGAATTCCAGGTAGCGCGGCGCTTCGTGATCGACATTGGCGAACAGATCGTAATATTTGCGCCACCAGGTGTTGGCGGGGTTGAGGTGCTCGAAGTTGAGCACGAGATTGGCGCCGTCGAAGCGGCCATCGCCGAGATCGCAGGCGAGCAGCGCCGGCAGCACGCCGCCGACGAGCCCGCCGAGATAGCGCAGCGGGTTTCGACCCGCGGTGCCCGCCCAATAGGAAAGCGGACCGCCGGCAATGACCAAAGGCCCCGGCAGGTCCGGGTTGGTCGCCGCCAGCAGCATCGCCGCCCAGCCGCCCTGACAATTGCCGATGACCAGCGGCTTCGGCGCTTGGGGATGGCGCTTCAGCACCTCGTGCAGGAAAGCGGCCTCGGCGGCGCAGACATCGGCCAGGGTCTGGCCCGGTTCGGGATTGGGATAGAAGATGGCGAAATAAACGGGGTGACCGTCGCGCAGCGCCACGCCCACCTCGGAATCGCTCTTGTAGCCGCCGATGCCGCTGCCATGCCCGGCGCGTGGGTCGATGATGACGAAGGGCCGGCCATCCTCGCGCTGCGGCGGATAGCCCTCGGGCGATTTGATCCGAACCAGCGCGTAATTGACCGGGCGCTCGAAGCTCCGGCCGTCGAGCACCATGTCATAGTCGAAGACGAGAACCGGCTTGAAGCCCTCGGCTTCGCGCTCGATGTAGCGGTTGCCGCGCTCGCGCAGCGCGTCGATGAACAGCACCCAGCGCTCGGCGGCGTCGCGCAGATAGTGGGCGTAGTCCTGAACCGCGCCCGGGCCGGCCAGCGCCGGCGCGAGCGATCCCGCGGTTTTCCAGGCCTCGCCGAGCTTCGTCCAATTGTCGCTGCGGATCTTCTCGGCATGCTCCAGCCCCAGGCGGCCGACGAGCTGCTGCTGCTGGCTCAGCCCGGCGAGTTGCCCGCCCGTGCGCTCCCATGCCCTGTCGAAATGCTGCGCGAAGTGACCCAACGCATTCATGGTACAGCTCCCTTGCTGTCAGGCGCGGATGTGATAACCGCCATCGATGTAATGGACGCCGCCGGTGACGCTGCCGGCCTCGCGGCTGGCGAGAAACGCGGCATAGGCGCCGACATCTTCGATGGTCGCGAGATGGCGCGTGGGCGCGCGCTCGGCTGCGCGCTCCAGCAGCTCGTCGAAATCAGCGATGCCGGAGGCGGCGCGGCTCTTGAGCGGGCCGGGAGAGAGCGCGTTGACCGAGATCCGGTTCGGACCGAGCTCGGCCGCCATGGAGCGCGTCACCGCTTCGAGCGCCGCCTTCACCGGTCCCATGATGTTGTAGTGGTCGACGACTTTTTCGGCGCCGTAGAATGACACCGTCATGCATGTCCCGCCCTGAGGCATGAGCGGCGCCGCGCCGTGCACCATGCGGATGAAGGAATGGACCGAGATGTCCATCGCCGTGCCGAAGCCGGCACGCGAACAATCGACGACGCGGCTGTGCAGATCCTCGCGCGGGCAGAAGGCGATGGAGTGGAGACAGATGTCGATGCTGCCCCAGTGCTCGCGGATCGCCGCGAAGAGCTGCGCGAATTGTCCGTCGTCGCGGACATCGAGAGGCAGGACCAGCGGCGCCGAGCTCGGTTGCCAGCGGGCGCACATGCGGCTCGGCCGCGGCGTTCAGATAGGTGACGGCAAGCGCAGCGCCCTGATTGCGAAATGCCTTGGCGCAGCCATAAGCGATCGACTGCTCGTTCGCGATGCCAAGCACGACCGCCTTTTTTCCCACAAGAGAGAACATGCGAGGCCCCAGGGTTGAGGGTGGAGCGCCGTGAATTGAGAAATAAATGTGACAGAATTGCACAAACAAGATGACAGAACTGACAGTATAGGCACGGTCCTTGTGAAGAACTAAGAAGGAATTTATCATTTGACGCCTTGATTTAGATCAAAGCAATGCTTGAGCGTCGAATGGAGTTTGCTTCGAGACATGCAACGCGCGCGCGAGCGCGGACCCGCAGACGCCGAGTCTAAAGTTTCGCCTTGCCCGCGGTCCCCGCATTCGCGGGGACGGCGGAAAAGAGATTGGGGTCTTGGTTTTTTTCGAGATGTGTACACGCCGTATCGCGCTCGCAAGCCGTGATCAACCGAACGATTGCAGCGACGTTTCCATGTGATGACGGAAAGACGAATGCAGCGCGCATCGAGCGGAGCATCGATCGTCGGCTTGATCTGAATCACGGCGGCGCGGTGAAATCGCGATAGCGTGCCATGAGCATTCGTGCCGTTTCGAGCGTTCTGAAACGCACGCGCCGGCCCCGCTTCTTATTGGTGAGAAGAGTCATGGCCAAGCTCGAGGCTCCCAGCCGCAACGGCAAATCGCTGGTCTCGTTGCCAACGCAACCCGGTGCAATCGCGCCGCAGGAAGCCGCGGCGGAGAAGGAGAAGGTCCTCGTCCGCGACCTCGATTTCTACTATGGCAAGAGCCGCGCGCTCACCGGCATCAATCTCACCGTCTTCGACAAGCGCGTGACGGCGCTGATCGGCCCCTCGGGATGCGGCAAATCCACCTTGCTGCGCGTATTCAATCGCATCTACGAACTCTATCCGGGCCAGCGCTGCGCCGGAGAGGTACTGATCGACGGGCGCAACATCCTCGACCGCTCGGTCGACGTCAACTTGCTGCGGGCGCAGGTCGGCATGGTGTTCCAGAAGCCGACGCCGTTCCCGATGTCGATCTACGAGAACATCGCCTATGGCATCAGGCTCTATGAGCATCTCCCGCGGCACGAGCTCGACGAAAGGGTCGAGAAGACGCTGCGCCGCGCGGCGCTCTGGGAAGAGGCGAAGGACATCCTGCACCGCAGCGGCCTGTCGCTCTCCGGCGGTCAGCAACAGCGCCTCTGCATCGCGCGCGCCGTCGCGCTCGAGCCGGAAATCCTGCTGCTCGATGAGCCCGCCTCCGCGCTCGATCCAATCTCGACGGCGCATATCGAAGAGCTGATCGACGAGCTGAAGCGCGATTATTGCGTGGTGATCGTCACGCACAACATGCAGCAGGCGGCGCGCATCTCCGACTACACAGCCTTCATGTATCTCGGCGAGATCATCGAGTTCGAGCGCACGGAAACCCTCTTCACCCGCCCGCGCAGCCCGCACACCGAAGCCTATGTCACGGGGCGGTTCGGATGAGAAGAGCACCACAGCGCGACACCGGCTGCGTGCATCCGTCACGCCCCTGTCACAAATGACGTGTAGGCTCGCGGGCATTGTGAGATCCGAATATTTCCGGGCGGATCATTCAAGCACGCGCGCCGTATGGATCGCTTGACCATCGATCAGTCAGCACCGGCGATGGAACACCGCGGAGCAAGACTGCTCGTCGGCGTTGCCGTTGTCGCGGCGATGGCGGCCGCTCTCTGGGTGATCGGCCTGTTGGCTTCTTAGAGGGCGACCATCGCTCTGGAGTTGAGGCGCGACGCTGGCACTCGGACTTCTGGCATTGGTGCCTACTCTTTCTCCATGGGCGAGAGGGCTTGCAGTGCCGTGCTGCACATGCGAGAAATTGGCGGCGTTGCAGTTTTGTGACGGCTACGGCGTTCGGGCGGAACGTATCGTTGCGGAGGCTTCGATGCTGAAAGAGGAAGAGCTGATCCGCATGGCCGGGGTGTATCGAAAGATGCAGGAAAAGGCCAGGGATCCGCGGCTGCAATTGGAATTCGCGGACCGTGCCGAACGCTACGAGACGGCGATTTGGGCGCTGCAGCGCGCGAAGACGCCGGCGCCCGAGCCGGCGAAATAGGCTAGACCGCGACCGGCATCGTATCGTTGCTCCGCTTGAATGCAGGTCCTCGCGCAAGGAGGTCCGCATGACCGAGAGTCCCGGCTGGCACATTGCGGGAGACTGGTTCGACAATTGCAGCTGTGCCGTCCCCTGCCCCTGCACCTTTGCGCAAGCGCCCGATAACGGCGTCTGCGACTCGGTCCTGTTCTGGCATATCCGACACGGCCATTACGGCGACATCACGCTCGACGGCCTGAGCTTCGTCCGAGTGGGGCGATGGGAGGGCGATCTCTGGGCGGGAAAGGTCAAAGGCGCCGCGGGACTCTTCATCGACGAGCGCGCCGATGAGCGGCAAGCCGACATTCTGCCGCGCATTTTCGGCGGCCAGGTCGGCGGCTTTCCGGCGCTCGTCGCCGGGATGTTCACCGCGGGCCGCCAAGTCCGCGGCGTGGAGCGCGCGCGGATCAGCTTCGAGATCGCGCCCGACCGCTCGCATTGGGGAACGGAGATCGCCGGCAAAGTGAAAGCCTGGGCCCAGGCGATTACCGGCCCGACGAGCGTGCCGGGAAAATTTCCGCAACTGATCAATCCGCCCGGCTCGGAGACGGGACCGGGCCAGATCGTCACCTGGGGCAAGTCGACGATCTGCTCCGTCGATGCGTTCGGCTACAAATTCCAGTGGACGACGAATTCGAGCAAGCACATCCCGTTCGATTGGGCGGGGCCGTGAGGCCGACAAGAACATCACCGATCAGGTGCGGGCTGTCTTACGGCATTCCATAGATGCGTATCGCGATGTACATGGCCAGCATGCCGAGCATGAAGCCGCCGAAAACATGCAAGAACGGACGGCCTTGTGTCGGGCTGAAGAAGAGATAGCCGACAACCAAAATCAGTAGCCAGGTGGCGACGACAGCGATCACGTATCGGCCGAGCCGTGACCCGAAGAATTGCGAAATAACGCTCATGGCGAGGTCCCTTCCGATCAGCAGCCAGAGTTGCGCCTTCGACTCCGCCGCGTCTTCGAGGTCGGCGAAGTTTTGCAGCATCTCCGCGCGGTGCCGTTGCAGGATTGACGGCGGGTAGAGCTCCAACAGCCGCGCGTAGAGGCGTAACGACCGGGACGGCTGTGGCCGCGCGGCGGTCGTCATGGCGTCATGCCTCGCCGAGCTGGCGGCGCGCGACGCGGGCCACGCGCGACAGCCGCTCCGTTTCCGCGCGCAATGCGGTTTGCCCGAGCGCCGTGAGCCGGTAGTAGATGCGGCGCGGGTCTTGCGTGTTGCCCTTGGCGACGAGGCCCGCCTCGATCATGCGGTCGAGCGAGCCGTACAGCGTTCCCGGTCCCATTTTCACCGCGCCGCCCGAATCCGCCTTGACCTGCTGCATGATGTCGTAGCCGTGGCGTTCCTTGCCGAACAAGGCGAGCAGAATGTGGAACACGGCGGGCGTCAGCGGCAGTGGCAGTGGCGCTTTCGACTTGCTCATACGCGCATGATATATCCGTAACGGATATAGTCAACGACGACGGACTTGCACCACCAATGCCCGGTAACGTCGGCAGGCGCGCCTGGCTCAGCCGGCTATTTCACCGAAGTCTGCGTCTCGCGCGCCTCGGTGTAGGGATAGATCATCGACCCGGTCTTGTATTTGTCGGGCGCGAGGATCGATGCCGTCGTCGGGTCGGGTCCGCGGAACTGCTCGATATCATGGCCTTTGATGTCGTGATACTGCACCCAGATCGGCCGCCCTTCGGTCCATTCGCCGTCGGGACCGAAGGCGATGTCGCCGACGATCGTGTGGAAGGAATGGCTGTGCATGTATTTGGCGAGCGTATCGTCATCGAGGCTCTTGGTCGCTTCGACCGCGTCGCCGAGAATCTGCAGCTCGCTATAGGCGAAGGGCGGCAGGAAATAGCCGAGCGGATCGATCCCTTCGGCGCTCGCCTTCGCTTGGTATTTCTTCAGGAATTCCATGACGCCGGGGAATTCCATCGGCTTCACCGGCTCCCACAGCTCGATATTGACGATGCCGTTCATCGCCGGCCCGAGCTGCGTTTTGAGCGCGGCCGAGGGCAGCCCGACGAACGCGCCGCCGAGCATCTTGGTCTTGAGCCCGATCTCCTCGACGGCACGCAGGATGCCGACGGTGTCGGGCGGATATGACGCGACATAGACGATGTCAGGCTCGGCCGCCTGCACCGCGCGCACGATCGGCGTGTAGTCGACGGTGGTCGGCGGATAGGTCTTGTCGTAGACGATGGTGAGGCCGGCCGCCTTGGCATTGGCCCGCGCCCCATCGGAAGCGTTGCGCGAGAACTCGGCATCGGCGGCGACGATCGCGACCGTCTTCGGCTTCGGGTTCTGCGCCATCACCATGTCGAAATAACCCTCGGAGAAGGTCTGCTTCGGATTGGGCCCGAAGACCAGCATCGAGAAGTAGCGGGGGTAGTGGAATTGAGCGTTGGCGGCGAGGGCGAAGAGACCGAAGAACAGCCGGTTGCGCTGGATCACGATCGGAAATGCCGGAGCCACCAGATTGGTGCCATAGCTCGAAATCAGGAGATCGACCTTGTCGATGTCGCAGAGCTTGCTGTAGATGCCCGGCACATTGGCGGGATTGCTCTGATCGTCGTAATAGACAAGCTCGACCTTCCGCCCCAGCAGCCCGCCCTTGGCGTTGATGTCCTCCGCCCAGATCTGGAAAGCCATCAGCCCGGTCTTGCCGATCACCGCCAAGGGCCCGGTCAGCTCCATGCTGAAGCCGATCTTGATCGGCTCGGCTGCCTCCGCCGCCCATGTCGCCGACAGCATTGCCGCCGCCAAGAGCCCGCCCAGGGCCCGTCGCGAAACCTCGCATCTGGTCGCCATCGCTTCCTCCCTAAAAGCGTTGTTCCGCGAGATGTTGATCACCTCGTCGGAAGCTAGCGGCGGTGCGACGCCGCACAGTGCTTGTTGTGCAGAGCGGGCATCATATCACCCCGGAGTAGCGGGGTCTGCAAAACTTCGCGTGTCGGGCGCGGCTCGCGCAAGGACCGGCGATCAAGCCGCCCGGCGCTCACGACATCAGCCACCTGTGTCGCGCTTGATACTGCGCGGCGGATTGAGCGTCGCGGGCGCAGGCTCGATGACGCGGCTCGCCGGCAGGATCAGCGTTGCGGTCGTCCCCATGCCCGTTGCGCTGATGATCCGCAGCTGACCGCCATGCACTTCGGCGAGCCGGCGCGCCAGCGGCAGCCCGAGCCCCGTGCCCTCAAAGCGGCGGCTGAAGGCGTCATCGAGCTGACGGAACGGTTCGAGCGCCCGCGGGATCTCCTCTGGCGCCATGCCGATGCCGGTGTCGCGGATCGCGAGCGCGACGCCGCCTTCGGCCGTCATTGCTGCCGAAAGCTGGATGAAGCCACCGCGCGGGGTGAATTTGACCGCGTTCGACAGCAGGTTCAGCAGCACCTGCTTCAAGCGCAGCGCGTCGCCGCGGATCGCCGGCAAATCCGCGGGCAGTTCGATCATGAGCTTTAGCTCGCCGGCCGCGAGCCCGTCGGCGACCAGACGCTGACAATCGTCGACCAAGTCGGCCAGACGGACCGTCTCTTCGTGCAAGTCGAGCCGGCCGGCCTCGACCTTCGACAGGTCGAGCACGTCGTTGATGAGGCGCAGCAAATGCGCCCCCGACTTATGTATATCGACCGCATAGTCACGATAGCGCGCGCTGATCGGTCCCGTCACGGCATCGCGGATCATCTCGGAGAAGCCGATGATGGCGTTCAAGGGCGTGCGGAGCTCGTGGCTCATATGCGCCATGAACTGGCTCTTGACGCGACTCGACTCTTCGGCGGCCAGCCGCGCGCGATCGAGCTCCTGCACCGTGGCGCTGAGCTGACCATAGGCGCCGAGCCGCGCCGTAAATTCTCGATTGAGATACCACGCCATCAGCACGAGGGCGGCCAGCAGCGCCGTGCCGACGATCGTTTGCACCAACATGGTGCCGCGCCAATGCGTCAGCGCCTCCTTGCGTGACAGGGCCACCAGCGCGACCAGCGGCAGCTTCTCGACGCGCTGATAGCCGGTGATACGCCACTCGCCTTCTTCGGGAAGGTGGAGCGTCAAGACGCCGGAAGCGGCAAACGGCAGCCACTGGGTGAATAGTGTCGACCGTCCGAAATTCTTGCCGATGTAGTCCTCGCGATACGGCCAGCTGACCAACGCCGTGCCGGCGTTCGTCGCGACCATGATGATGCCGTTCTTGCCGATGTGCAGCGTGCTGAAGAACTGCTGCATGTAGTCGCGGTTGAGGGTGGCGGCGACGACACCGGCAACGCTGCCGTCCGC
>Ga0335077_10011710_pt1 | contig 10962 bp, 7 predicted proteins | sample Lox_Sample_31_FD_207151 | JGI IMG/M metagenome (GOLD analysis project Ga0335077, IMG submission 207151) | Soil microbial communities from Loxahatchee National Wildlife Refuge, Florida, United States - Lox_Sample_3.1 | ecosystem: Environmental > Terrestrial > Soil > Wetlands | place: USA: Florida...
TACTTGCCGCCGGTGAGCTGCTCGCTGTAGTTGCCGCCGCCGCCGACGTCACGCCCCGTCCACGCCGCGTTCTGCCAGGCACCGGTCAGCGCGACATGGTCGAACGTCCCGGTGGCCACGGAGGGCACGATCTGCCCGCTCGACCCGCCGAAGTCGCTGGTGATCCGGGAGTGCAGCGGCGACGTCACGAACAGGCCGGCCCGCGCCGCGGCGGTCAGCCCTGGCACCGTCGCGGCGCCGATCCTGGTCCAGTGCACGCCGTCGGCGGAGTCATAGCCGGTGATGGTCGGGCCGGAGCGGGTCAGCCGCAACCAGCGCGCAGACGCCGAGGAGACCGCACCGCGCAGCCCCGCGATGTCGTGGGTGTAGTCGTATTGCATCCGCACGCCGTTGCTGCCGGTGACCATCACGGCGGCGTAGGCGGAACCCGGCTTCGTGCTGGCGGCGATGATGAGGCCCGCCTTGGACCACGGCTGGAGGCCATGGATCATCGCGGGCTGGCCGCCTGGGGTCGACGCCCGGCCACCCGGGTACTTGCCGGTCAGCGAGGTCAGGCGCACGGTGATGCTGCCGTTCCCGGTCAGAGGCCTCCCGACCAGGTAGAAGCTGTCGGTCACTGGCTCGCCGGCTGGGCCGGACGGCACCGGGCTGACGCAGGCCTTGCCGTGGCTCGCCGGGCCGCCCGCACTCTGGCAGGCGATGTCCGCGGCTCCCGCGGGGAACAGCCCGAGCGCGATCATCGCGAGCGCGGCGACGACCATGCCGATCACCCAGCCGCTTACGGTGCGGAACTTGGTCCACTCGGCGTGCAGCAGCTGGGCGAAGCTGTCGCGCCCTGCTTGCTGTCGCGGGCGGTACGGGGTCATCGTGGCGGTCATCGGGACGCCTCCTGCGCGGTCCTGGCGCGGAACTCCACCGCGTCCTTGGTGAGCTCCATGTAGGCCTCCTCCAGGCTGGCCCGGTGCGCCGAGATCTCCGAGAACGGCACCGAGTGCTCGCCGAGAATCGCGACAATCCGCTCGGATGCGAGCCCCGAGACGGTCAGCGTGTCCCGGTCGGTGGCGGCCACGGTGGCGCCCTGGTTGGCGAGCACGGTCATCGCCTCCGATCGCGCGGCGGTGCGCAGCGTGACCCTGCCGCCCGAGGCGGCGTCGAGCAGGTCGGCCACGCTCGTGTCGGCGATCACCGTGCCCCGCCCGACCACGACCAGGTGGTCGGCGGCGTCCTGCAGCTCGCTCATCAGGTGACTGGACACGAGCACGGCTCGCCCTTCTGCGGCGAGCGAGCGCAGGAAGCCGCGCATCCACACGATGCCCTCGGGATCCATGCCGTTGAACGGCTCGTCCATCATCAGCACGGGCGGGTCGCCGAGCATCGCAGCCGCGATCCCGAGCCGCTGGCGCATGCCGAGCGAGTAGCCGCCCGCCTTGCGCCGCGCGACCGTCTCCAGGCCAGCGAGCTCGATCACCTCGTCCACTCGGCGGCCGGTCAGCCCCTGGGAGTGGGCCAGCCAGAGAAGGTGGTTGCGCGCCGTGCGGCTCGGCTGGACGGCGCTCGCGTCCAGCAGCGAGCCGACATGGTGCAGCGGGTGCCGCAGGTCGCGGTACGGACGGCCGTCGACCAGGGCGGTGCCCTCGTCGGGGGCGTCCAGGCCGAGTATCACCCGCATCGTGGTGGACTTTCCGGCCCCGTTGGGACCGACGAACCCGGTCACTTGGCCGGGCTGGACGGCGAACGACATGCCGTCGAGCGCCACCGTGGACCCGAAGCGCTTGCGCACGCCGGTCACTTCGATCGTTGCTTCCATGCCAGGCAGCGTAGGGACCGTCGGCGTCCTGGCGCGTCCCGCGCTGGTGCGCTCTTCGGCATCGCTGGCGCCGGGGACGCCGCGGCTGCCCGTCCCTCCTGCGGGGGAGGCCGGGACCGCCGCGCGGGGGGACGACACCGCCGCGACCAGCGAGGACAATGGCTTAACGTGGGCGGCGTGCACGAGACGATAGCCGGGTGGAGCGGTGCGGCACGGCGGATGGCCGCCGTGCCCCACGCCCCGCTGCTAGCCACCGCGCTGCTCGCGACGGCCGGAGCCGCCGAGGCGCTCGCCCGCGCACTGTCCGTCCCGTCAGGCGCGCCCGCCCCGGCGGCCAGCCAGGTCATCGCGCTGGTGCTGATCGGCCTGTCCACCACGCTGCCGGCCGGCCTGGCCTGGACGCAGCCGACCGCGGCTGCGCTGACGGCCTGCGCCGGCGCGGTGCTGTCCATCGCGCTGTTCCGCACGCTGACCGTGGCCGGGCTGGTGACCGTGCTGGCCGTTCTCTACCGGCTCGGCCGGGCGGGCCCGAGCCAGCTGCTCGCTGTCGCCCTGGCCGTGCCGTTCCTCGTGCTTGCCCTGGCCGAGACGGCCGGCGGCGAGACGCGGGTGCTCACGATCCTCGCGGCCTGGATGGCGCCGGCCGCGGCCTGGGCGGGGATCGCGCACCAGGCTCGCGTCAAGGCGGCGCAGGACAGCGCCGCGCGCCAGGTCATCGCCGGCACCTTGCTGGAGAACTCGGCACGGTGGGAACGCGCGAGGATCGCCCGTGAGCTGCATGACGTGGTCGCCCACCACGTGTCCATGATCGCCGTGCAGGCGGAGACCGCCCGGCTCACCACGCCGGGCATGCCCGAGGCCGGGGCGCGGCGGCTGTCGTCGATCGGCGACACCGCGAGGACCGCGCTGACCGAGATGCGCCGACTGCTCGGCGTGCTCCGCGAGGACACCGGCGACCCGGTGGCCGACCGGCGCCCGCAGCCTGGCCTGGCGCAGCTCAACGAGCTGATCGACCGGTCCAGGGAGGCATCGGGGACCGGCACCCGGCTGATCGTCAGCGGTCACGCCCGCGCGCTGGATCCGGCCGTCGAGCTTGCCGCGTACCGGATCGTGCAGGAGGCCCTGACCAACGCGCGCCGCCACGCCCGGGGGGCCGCCGTGGACGTGGAACTGGGGTACGCCGGTGACCTGCTGCGGCTCCGCATACGCGACAACGGGCCCGGTCCGCCTGACCAGCCCTCCGAGGGCGGCCTCGGCCTGGCCGGCATGCGGGACCGGGCGGCCGCGGTCGGCGGCGCACTGCGGACCAGCCGGGCCGCGGGCGGCGGGTTCCTGGTGACCGCCGCCCTGCCCGCGGCCGAGTCGGCCATTGTCGACACGGTCCCCGTCGAGGCGGTCCCTGCCGAAACGGACCCTGCCGAAACGGACCCTGCCGAGGCGGCCGCCGCCGGGCACGCCACCGCCGGGCACGCCACCGCCGGGCACGCCACCGCCGGGCACGCCACCGCCGGGCACGCCACCGCCGGGCACGCCACCGCCGAGGCGAGCACGTGACCGGGCCGACGCCGATCAGGATCGTCGTGGCCGACGACCACGAGGTGGTCCGCACCGGGTTCGCCGCCCTGCTCGCCACCCAGCCGGACTTCACGGTGGTCGGTACCGCGGCCGACGGCTCGGAGGCGGTCGCGGTCTGCCGCGACACCCGCCCTGACGTGATCCTTATGGACGTGCGCATGCCGTCCGTGGACGGCATCGAGGCCACCAGGCAGCTCACGGCGACCGGGGCACCGGCGCGGGTGCTGATCCTGACCACGTTTGACCTGGACGACTACGTCTACGCCGCTCTGCGCGCGGGCGCCAGCGGATTCCTGCTCAAGGACGTCACCGCCGAGCGGCTGTTCGACGCGGTACGGGTGGTAGCCGCGGGCGAGGCGCTGCTGGCGCCGGCCGTCACCCGGCGGCTGATCAGCGAGTTCGCCAGGCTGCGCCCCGACGCCGATGAACGCACGCCGCCCGGCCTGGCCGCGCTCACGCCCCGCGAGACCGAGGTACTCAAGCTCGTCGCCGAGGGCCTGTCCAATCCGGAGATCGCCGCCAGGCTGGTGGTGACCGAGGAGACCGTCAAGACGCACGTCAGCCACGTACTCGGCAAGCTCGGGCTGCGCGACCGTACCCAGGCGGTCGTCGTCGCCTACGAGTCGGGCCTGGTCGTCGCCCGCTCCTGGCCCAAAGCACAGCCCTGAACCCGGCCTCATGCGACCACAGGAGCCGCGGAGGACCGATCCCAGCCTCTTCGCAGCAGCACACAGACCGCGAAAGGCGCATCGCCCTGCTCTCCTTCAACCCCTTCAACCACGCCGCGGCTCCGAATTTCACCCGCGTACCGCATGCCGATGCGCTCCATGACGGTGCGCGAACGCACGTTGTGACGAACTGTGCACGACACCACGGCTCGCGCCCCGAGAACGCCGAACGCAAATGCCAGCCCCGCGCGGCCGATCTCAGACGCGTAGCCGCGTCCCCAGAACTTGCGCCGTAGCGCCCATCCGATCTCAAGCCAGTTCGCGTGCGCAGTGAACGGGCGGCGAATCTCGTGCGCGACGGGCACCCACGGCTCTGCCGGCAGCAGCGGGTAGATCTGACCCCAGTCGTCATCGACCGGCGTACGCGACAATCCGCCGCGACCGACAACCTCGCCGGTCACGCGGTCGTATGCGATCCACTTGTGGACACCATGAAGGCGCCACGAGTCGCCCATGAACGTCGCCCACTGCTCCGCCTGCCCCAGGCTCGGCTTATCGTCGCCGTACCAAGGCCATACCGCGTCGTCGTTATGCACAAGCCACAGGTCACGAGCGTTGGCCGGGCCGACCGGCTCAAGCCGCAGTCGCATCGTGAACCGGGAGTAACGGGACTCAGCCACTAGCGGTTCTTCCACGCCGCACAGCGTCCCACGATCGTGACGAAGCTGCATCTGTGAATTGCAGCGGACACCTGCCGACTACTATGCGCGCGATCTGCCGCTGGTCTAGTGGCCGACCCGCCGAATCCGAAGCGACCAGTCCGCCGCCAACCGCCTGCGGTTAGCGCCTGATCAACTGCAGCCGCTGGTGGAGCCGCAGCCCTCGCAGACGTAGCAGCTTCCGGCCGGGCGCATCTTCGTGCCGCAGGTCAGGCAGAGCGGCGCGTCGGCCACCCGGCCCTGATGCGACTCGATCAGCTCGGTGGAGCTCCCGGCGCCCGCCGGCGGCACGGCAGAATCGCCGTGCGCCCCACCTGCCGCGCGGGCCGCGCCCGCGCCCGCGCCGGGCACCGGCTCCTCCCTGGGCGCCGACTGCGCAAGCTCGACCGGGTCGACCTCGTAGGCCGCCGCGGACGGGTCACTGCCGTCCAGCACGGCCGAGCGCTCGGCGACCGACAGGATGCCGAGGTCGGCGCGCTTGTCGTAGGGCAGGTGGTCGAGCGCGAGCCGCCGGAAGATGTAGTCCATCACCGACGCCACCATCCTGATGTCCGGGTCGTCGGTGATCCCAGCCGGCTCGAACCGCATGTTGGTGAACTTGGCCACGTAGGACTCCAGTGGTATCCCGTACTGCAGGCCCACCGAGATCGCGATCGAGAAGGCGTCCATCACGCCGGCCAGGGTCGAGCCCTGCTTGCCGAGCTTGAGGAACACCTCGCCGACGCCGTCGTCGGGGTAGGTGGAGGCGGTCATGTACCCCTCGGAACCGGCCACCGAGAATCGGGTCACGGTCGCCGAGCGCTGCCTGGGCAGTCGGCGCCGGACCGGCCGCGCGGCGACCGGGACGGCCCGCTCGGCCTCCACGACTGCGCCAGCGGCCACGGCCGAGCCTGCCGTGGCGACCGCTGACGCGCCCGCGGCCTTGGACCCGGCGACCGACAGCGGCTGGCCGACCTTGCAGTTATCTCGGTAGATCGCCAGGGCCTTGAGCCCGAGCTTCCAGCCCTCGAAGTACACCTTCTCGATGTCCTCGATGGTGGCGCTCTCCGGCAGGTTCACGGTCTTGGAGATCGACCCGGAGAGCGCGGGCTGGATCGCGGCCATCATCCGCACGTGTCCCATCGGGCTGATCGCGCGCTCGCCCATCGCGCAGTCGAACACCTCGTAGTGCTCGGTCCGCAGCCCTGGAGCGCCGACGACGTGGCCGTGCTCGGCGATGTACTCGATGATCGCCTCGGCCTGCTCTGGCTGGTAGCCCAGGTTCTTCAGCGCCCGGGGAACGGTCTGGTTGACGATCTGCATCGACCCGCCGCCGACCAGCTTCTTGAACTTCACGAGCGCCAGGTCTGGCTCGACGCCCGTGGTGTCACAGTCCATCATGAGGCCTATGGTGTTGTGGCTGATCAGGCCGTTAGCGACGTAGGTGACGTTGTCCGGCACAGACAGGTCGTAGGTGGCCTGCACCCCGCCGTCCTCGTTCGTGGTCACCCGCTCGTACAGGTAGCCAAGCGCCCGCTCCAGTCGCGGGTCGAGCGTCTCTTCGAACAGCCGCGCAGCCATCATCCGCGGGACGCCGCCACCGGTCTTGCGCAGTGACTGCGAGACCGCGGCGTGGGCGCGGTGATGCCGAGGCACGATGTCGGCCCAGTCGCTGGCGGGCAGGAAGACGTAGTCCTTCTTCGCCGAGGCGTCGGGCTCGAGCGCAACCATCAGCTCTGACTTGCGCCTCCCCATGAAGCCGATGATCTCGTCGAAGTTCAGCGCGTGGTCGACGTTGCGCAGCCTGATCTGCGATATCGGGCCGCCCCAGCCGCTCTGCGTCGTGCGCGTGGTCGTGGCGAGGCCGAGGGCGAGGAGCAGGGTGCGCACCTCGGCCGCGAAAGACGAATTGGCCGTCGAAAGGCTCGGGACTCCGTCAAGCACCGTGCCATCGGCTTCGAACAGACCCCTGAGGAACGCGCCGTAGATGCCGGAGTCGTTCGCCTCGAGCAGGGCGGAGGGGATCCTGGGAACCCAGCCCTTGTCGGCGTGACCAGCCTCGGGCAGCACCTTGGCGAACCCTGCAGCCTGCCACCAGCGCGCGAGCCTGACCGACTGGAGCGTCAGCTCCTGGTATCCGTGCTGGGCTGTCCGGACCGCCGTCAACCCGAAGAGCTCCTTGCCGAGCAGCTCAAGCCGGTCAGCGACATCCAGGTCTGCGTCGGCCACGCAGAAACGGATTCCCTTGGAGTGCAGGCTGCCATCTCCCATGAAGTAGCCCACGAGTTCGGCGAGTTCCGCGGTCACCGTATCGGGCACGGTCACCCGGCGGTCATCTGTGTAGTACGCCTCGTCAAGGACCGGGAGGGGAACGCGCCGCGGCTGACCGACCAGCGTCCTCATCTGGACCGGAAGCAGGTCGCCGGCTGCGATGTCCGCCAGCCGCTTCCACTCCCACGCACCCGTCCGGGTGTCGGCGACCTTCACGCGGTGCGTCAGGGTGCCCTGGATCCGGTAGCCCCCGTCCGTAGTGATGAGTCGGGTGGGCTCCTCGCCGTTGATGAAGAACTTGGTCGCCGGTCTCGGCCCCTCGTCGGTGGAGACGTCTACGGTGAGGTCCTGCCATCGATCCCCGTACATGTCACCAAGCTCCCACAGCCTCGCCAGGCCGCGGCTGGTGGTGACAAGGGTGTCACCCGTCAGGCACCCAGTCGGGGCCAAGAGGCTAGCCTGAGCGTTTCTGTACCCATTCTTCTCGCCCAGCTCCAGGCATTCCTGCCATGCCTTGTTCGCGGCATCCAGGATCGTGCCGTCGTGTCCGGCCGGCCTGGTCATCGCCTTGCTCGCCTCGGCGTGCTTGGCCATCACGCGCTTGTGTGCGACGGCGTTCCGCGCGTACCCGTCGTACGGGCCGACCACCGCGGCCAGCTCCGCGGAACGCCGGTACGCGGTGCCGGTCATCAGCGAGGTGATCGCGGCGGCGATCGCCCGGCCGCCTTCGGAGTCATAGGCATGCCCGGTCGCCATCAGCAGCGCGCCGAGGTTGGCGTAGCCGATGCCCAGCTGGCGGAACGCCCGCGTCGTCTGCGTGATCTTCTCGGTCGGGAAGTCGGCGAAGCAGATCGAGATATCCATCGCGGTGATGATCAGCTCGGTGATCGCGCGGAAGGCCTCGACGTCGAACGTGTCGTCGTCCCGCAGGAACTTCAGCAGGTTGATGCTGGCCAGGTTGCAGGAAGAGTTATCGAGGTGAACGTACTCACTGCACGGGTTGCTCGCGGTAATACGACCCGATTCCGGGCAGGTGTGCCAGTCGTTGATGGTGTCGTCGTACTGGATGCCGGGATCGGCGCACTCCCAGGCGGCCGTGGCCATCTTGCGGAACAGGTCCTTCGCCCCGACCGTCTTAACGACCTCGCCGTTCTGCCTGGCCAGCAGGTCGAAGCTGGCGCCGGCCTGCACCGCTCGCATGAACTCGTCGGTCACGCGGACGGAGTTGTTCGCGTTCTGGTACTGAACGCTGCTGATGTCCTTGCCGCCGAGGTCCATGTCGAAGCCGGCGTCGCGCAGGACCCGGATCTTCTCCTCCTCGCGCGCCTTGGTGTCGATGAATTCCTCGACGTCCGGGTGATCGACGTCAAGCACCACCATCTTGGCCGCCCGCCTGGTGGCGCCTCCGGACTTGATCGTCCCGGCCGACGCATCGGCACCGCGCATGAACGACACCGGCCCGCTGGCCGTGCCGCCGGAGGCGAGCAGCTCGTGGCTTGACCGGATCCTGGACAGGTTCACGCCGGCACCCGAACCGCCCTTGAAGATCAGGCCTTCCTCGCGGTACCAGTCCAGGATCGACTCCATCGTGTCGTCGACCGCCAGGATGAAACAGGCTGATACTTGCCATGGCGAGGAAGTTCCGACATTGAACCATACGGGCGAATTAAAGCTAAAGACCTGATGAACGAGAGCGTGCGTGAGCTCGTCCTCGAAGATCCTGGCGTCGTCCTCCGAGGCGAAGTAACCGTACTTGCGGCCGGCGTCGCCGTAGGTGCCGACGACGCGGTCGATGAGCTGCTTGAGGCTCCACTCGCGCTGCGGGGAGCCGACCGCACCGCGGAAGTACTTGGTGGTCACGATGTTGGCGGCATTGACGGACCAGAAGTCAGGGAACTCCACGCCGAGCTGCTCGAAGTTGACCGAGCCGTCCCGCCAGTTCGTCATCACGACGTCCCGGCGCTCCCAGGTCACCTCGTCGTAAGGATGCACACCCTCGCGAGTGCTGATCCTACGGATCCGCAGGCCGTGAGCGCCGCCGCCCTTGCCGTTGTGCGCCGCCGACCCGCTTGCCGTCTCGGTCATGTCATCCCCCTTCGGAACCATCGCTGATTCCCTCATGAGCCGCTTACGGCCCTTGTTCCCGTTGCTTGTCATTTCCGTCCGTCTCTAACCCGTCGGCTGACTGCCGTTGCCGCTCTCCGGTGACCAGGTGCCGACCAGGTCCGCCTGGCTCGGCCGCCACGGGTCGTCCCCAGCATGTTGCGCGCGGAGCGAGGCGATTTCCGTTTCGAAGTCATCAAGCGACTCGAATCCCCGGTACACCGAGGCGAACCGCAGGTACGCGACCTCGTCGAGTGCGCGCAGCGGGCCGAGTATCGCCAGTCCCACCTCATGCGACGGCACCTCGCCGAGACCGCGCGACCTGATCGCCTCCTCCACCCGCTGGGCCAGGATCGCCAGCTGGTCGTCGGTGACCGGCCGGCCCTGGCAGGCGCGCCGGACCCCGCTGACGATCTTTTCCCTGTTGAATGGCTCGGTCGCGCCGCTGCGCTTGCCGACCATGAGGATGACGGTCTCCTGGGTGGTGAACCGCCGACCGCACTCCGGGCACGACCTGCGCCGGCGGATCGCGGCGCCGTCCTCGGCCGTTCGGCTGTCGATGACCCTGCTGTCCGGGTGACGGCAGTACGGGCAGTACACGCGATCACCCCCTGCGCCGCGTCCATGAAGCCGCTTGCCTTGATCACAAACTGTTGAATAACTACAGCGTTGTAACTACTAGATATTGTGGTCCTAAGCCCGGCGGAGCGCAACCCCCTCGGCGGCAGCTTGTGCGGGCACCTGATCGGCCCGCGGTCCGGAGGCCGACGAATGACCAGGCAGCGCGCTCCCGCGCGGTCGCCGGTTGGCCAGAACGGGCACGCCGGGGCCGCCGCCCGCGTACGTCGCCGGCGTGTCGCGCAGCCGGCCGGCGGGTGATCGGCAGGCCCATGAGGTCCTGGCTCGCGCCACGGAGCGCATCTAAGCGCCGCCGAAGGTGAAGAGCGGGCCGTCGGGTAGCGAAGCGGGCCGCTGCGGCCGGACCGCTCGCCCATCCTGCTCGCCCCTGAGCCTGTGCACTCCCACCGAGGTGAGTTTGCTGGTGTCGAGCGCGTCGAACGCCACCTCGTCAAAGCCGCTGTCGGCGAACCACGAACGCAGCCGCGGTGTCAGGTCAGGCGCCCTGCGGTGCCTGGTCCAGATCACTATGCCGCCGGGCGAGCACAGCGAGCCAGCGGCTCGGACGGTCCGCTCGATGTCGGCCTCGCCGACGTTGCCGAAGATCCCGCAGAGCAGAAGCAGGTCGGCGGGCAGGGCGTCGGCGAAGTTCGCCACGTAGCCGGCGTCCGCCTGCCGGACCTCGACCTGGCCGAGCCCGGCCGCGGCGGCGCGCTGCGCCGCGAGGCGGGCGTTGCGCGGGTCGGACTCGACAAGCAGCGCCCGAACGTCGTCGCGACGCGGATGCCCGGACAGGACGCCGATGACGTCGTGGCCCTGGCCTGCGCACAGGCTCACCACCTGGAGGCTGCCCGGCGGCATCTGGTCGATCGCGGCGGCGAGATGGAGCCTGACGCAGTCCAGCCGGGCGCTGAGCGAGGACGACGGATCGTCATACTCGCGGTGCCAGGCGACCCAGTCCTTCACTGCCGCGTCCTTCACTGCCGCGTCCTTCACTGCCGCGTCCTTCACGGCCGCGTCCTTCACGGCCGCCAGTTCTCCCCGGTCTCGTCTCCCGAGGCTCCTCGCCGGTTGCGAGAATCGGCTCGGGCATGAGCCCATTATCGGCAGGGGGTACGACAGCGATGAGGTGGAACGGGCCCGGCGGCTACTGGGTCAGCGACGACAAGTCGCTGATCGATCTGCGCCTCGTGCATCACTGGATGAGCCGCGAGAGCTACTG
>Ga0335077_10011712_pt1 | contig 10960 bp, 7 predicted proteins | sample Lox_Sample_31_FD_207151 | JGI IMG/M metagenome (GOLD analysis project Ga0335077, IMG submission 207151) | Soil microbial communities from Loxahatchee National Wildlife Refuge, Florida, United States - Lox_Sample_3.1 | ecosystem: Environmental > Terrestrial > Soil > Wetlands | place: USA: Florida...
GCGGCCTGGTCAACCAGCGCGGCCAGATCGTGACTGCCATCGATCTGCGCAAGCGGCTGGAACTGCAGGAACGCCCGCCGGGCAAGGATCCCATGATCATCATGATCCGCACCGACAACGGCGTCACCGGCTGGCTGGTGGACGCCATCGGCGACGTGGTCGAAACTGCCACCGCCGAGTTCGAGCCCGCGCCCTCAACGCTTAAGGGTGTGGGGCGCGACCTGATTACCGGAGCTTTCAAGCTGGAGAAACAACTGTTGCTGGTGCTCGATACACAACGAGTTATGACACAGGGAGAAGATGCGCGTAAGGGACGACCCGCTGCCGTAGCTGGAAGCCCGGCTCAGACCGCGTAGCCTCGCACCCAATCATTTCGAACTAGAGGAGCCATCATGAACTGGTACAAGAACCTGAAGATCAAAGCCAAGCTGATTCTTGGCTTCGGCGCTGTACTCGCCATCACCCTGGTGCAGGGTGGCGTCGTCTACCACTACAACGCGACTATGGGCGATTCCACAGACGCCGTCCAACATACTGCCAATGTGTTGCTTCGGATCGCCGACCTCAGATACCAACTCGCGACCATGCAAAGAAGCTATCGCGGCTTCCTTCTTACCGGCCAGGATGCATACTTGCAAGTCAACAGCGATGCCAGGCAGCAGTATGACGCCGACGTGCAGGAACTGGAAAAGAGTGTGCGTGTTGAAGAGGTTCGCCACAAGCTGGCGAACGTCAAAGGCTTGGTGGAAACCTGGCGGACGCAAGTCCTGGAACCGGGAATAGCCTTGCGCCGCAATGCTGGCGACAGCCGCGACGGTATGGCGCGGGTCGTCGCCCTCGCCCAAAGCGGAGAAGAAAAACGCCAGTACGATGGCTTCCGCGAGGACATGGTGCAGATCGTCCAGCTCGAGAGTGACCTCATGAAAGAGCGCAATGAGACCGCTGACCAGGCCCAGGTTCAGACCCAGAGAATTATTCTCGGAGGTAACCTGCTGGCTGTCCTTGCCGGTTTCCTTCTTGCTTTCCTGGTGGCTCGCGGGCTGTCGATCACTCTGGTCGAACTCGCCGGTGTTGCAGGCAAGATTGCGCGCGGTGATGTCGAGCAAGTGGTTGAATTCCAGGCCAAGGACGAACTCGGCACACTGGCGGCTGCCTTCCGGGACATGATTGCCTACGTCAAGGCGGTAGCGGAGGCCAGCGCTGGGATGGGCCGTGGCGACCTTACGACTCGCCTCAAGCCCAAGTCCGAGCAAGACGTTCTCTCTCAGAACTTCAACCGCGCCATGGAGTCCACCGGCCACGCCATGGTGGAGATGAACAAAACCGTGACCGCCCTAAGCGCTGCCGCCGAAGAACTCTCCTCCACGGCCACGCAGATGAGCGCCAACGCCGAGGAAACGTCGGCCCAGGCCAACGTTGTCTCAGCCGCCGCGGAGGAAATCAGCACCAACGTGAAGACGGTCTCCACCGGCTCCGACCAGATGAATGCCAGCATCAAGGAGATCGCCAGCAACGCTCACAACGCCGCCAAAGTTGCGAGCACTGCGGTGAAAGTGGCTGAGACCACCAACGCCACTGTGGGCAAGCTGGGCGAAAGCAGCGCCGAGATCGGCAAGGTGATTAAGGTCATCACTACCATTGCCGAACAGACGCACCTGCTGGCTCTCAACGCCACCATCGAAGCCGCCCGCGCCGGAGAAGCCGGCAAGGGCTTCGCCGTGGTCGCCAACGAAGTCAAGGAACTGGCCCGCGAAACCGCCAAGGCAACCGAGGACATCGGCCGCAAGATCGAGGCGATTCAGGGCGACACCAAGGGCGCCGTGGATGCCATCGCTGAAATCAGCAGTGTGATCAACCAGATCCACGACATCCAGAACACCATCGCCAGCGCGGTCGAAGAGCAGACCGCCACCACCAAGGAAATCACCCGCAACGTCGCCGAAGTTGCACAAGGTAGCGGCGAAATTGCCCGCAATATCTCTGGCGTGGCTCAGGCCGCGCAGGGCACGACCACCGGCGCCAGCGACACCCGCACCGCTGCGGCCGAACTGGCCCGCATGGCCGCACAGATGCAGAAACTGCTCCGCCAATTCAAAGTCAAGCGCCAGGAAGACGGCGGCATGGAAGCGCTCGAGGCTCACGAGTTCTCCGCGCCAGCCGGCACACCGGCCGTCGCCCCCGATGCTCAGGTCAAGGCCATGGCAGCGCATGCGTAGTCAGCATGTCTGTCCGCCGGTTCACAGTGTTGCCCGCGAGGATGGTCCCCCCTTCCTCCGGGCAGCGGAAGGAGAACCTGAATGCTGGCCATGATCGTCGAGGATTCCAGCGCGGTCCGAAAAATCATCGTCAACATCGCGCGTGAACTTGGCTTCGACACCGTCGAAGCGGAGCACGGAAAGAGCGCCCTGGCAGCCTTGGATGTGGCCCCGGCGACTCCCGACCTGATCCTGATCGATTGGAACATGCCGGTCATGGACGGTCTGGAACTGGTGACCGCCCTGCGCGCCCAGGAACGCTATCGCAAGCTGCCCCTCGTTATGGTGACCACCGAAACCGAGATCGGCAAAGTGGTCAAAGCGCTCGAAGCCGGCGCCAACGAATACATCATGAAACCCTTCACCAAGGAGATGCTGGAAGAGAAGATCGAGCTTCTGGGCATTCCTAGACTGACTCATGGCAAAGATACGAATCCTTATCGCGGATGATTCCGTGGTCGTGCGGCAGATGCTGGCAGACGTCATCGGCCGGGATCCGGAAATAGAGGTAGTGGGCGTCGCCGCCAACGGGCGCATTGCCCTGGAAAGAATTCCTCAGGCTCGTCCCGACATGGTTCTGTTGGACATGATGATGCCGGAGATGGATGGGTTGGAAACCGTCAAGGCGATACGCCGCACCGACCGCCAACTACCGATCATCATCGTGAGCGCGGTGACCGAGCGCGGCGCCGCCATTACCCTGGACGCGCTTTCTGCCGGCGCTACCGACTACTGGACCAAACCGAAGAATGCCAAGGGCGTAGAAGACGCCAAGGCGCTCATCCGTCAGGAGTTGATTCCCAAGATCAAGGCGCTCACCCGCAAGACCGTTGCCCCGCCCGCAGTAGTCCGGTCCCCGGTGCGGCAAGCGCGTCCGGAAGCGGCCCCACCACGCCGTCCCTCGCGCGTTGAACTGCTTGCCATTGGGAGTTCCACCGGCGGGCCCGACGCGCTGGCCGCTCTGTTGGCTGAACTCCCCCGCACCTTCCCGGTGCCGGTGGTGATCGCGCAGCACATGCCGCCCATTTTCACGGCCTTGCTGGCCGAACGGTTGTCGGCCAGGTCGCCGCTGCGAATCAGGGAAGCAACCGCTGGCCAGGTATTGCGACCGGGCGAGGTCTGGATTGCGCCTGGCGATCAGCACATGGTTCTCTCCCGCGACAACAACAAAGTGAGTTTGGAGATGCACCGCGAGGCTCCGGAGAACTTCTGCCGCCCCTCCATCGATGTCCTGTTCCGCTCCGTCGCCCAGGCCTACGGCGCCGGAGCCTTGGCGGTGGTGCTGACTGGCATGGGTAACGATGGAACCCTCGGGTGCGAGCGGATTCGCGACCAGGGTGGCCAGATTCTCGCGCAGGATGAGGCCAGCAGCGTGGTCTGGGGAATTCCTGGGTCGGTGGTCCGCGCCGGCCTTGCCGATGCGGTCTTTTCCCTCAGCGACATGCCTTTGGAAATATCGCGCCGGGTAGCTCTAGCGCGCAACTCTCAAGCTGCAACTGCTTCAGACACGGCGACCCCATGACTGGTGATTGTCCAGAATTCGCATACCTGCGCCAGCTCGTCTATCAGCATTCCGCCATCGTTTTGGAGCCGAATCAGTTTTACCTGGCGGAATCGCGGCTCGGAGAAATTGCGCAGCATGCTGGCTATGAAAATCCCGAGAAGCTGCTGTCCCAGCTTCGTCAGGAGAAGTTTCACGGCCTGCACCGCAAGGTGGTCGAAGCCATGACCACCAACGAGACCAGTTTCTTCCGCGATATTCACCCCTTTGAGGCGCTGCGCAAGGTGGTCTTGCCTACGCTGGTCAAACAGCGGCTGATCGATCGCCGGCTCACCATCTGGTGCGCCGCCGCTTCTACCGGCCAGGAACCTTACAGTCTGGCGATGCTGCTGCGCGAGCACTTTCCGGAAATCGTCACCAACTGGACAGTGCGCATCATCGCGACCGACTTGTCCGGCGAAGTGTTGTCCAAGGCCAAGAGCGGCCGCTACTCACAACTCGAAATCGGCCGCGGACTCCCGGCCCAGTTGCTAGTCAAATATTTTCGCCAGGATGGCAAGAGCTGGTGTCTGAACGATTCCATTATCAAGATGATCGAGTTCCGCGAGATGAACCTGGCCCAGCCCTGGCCCCTGCTTCCTCTCAGCGATCTGGTCATGATGCGCAATGTGCTCATCTATTTCGACCTGAATACTAAGCGCGACATCCTCCGCCGGGTGCGGGAACTGCTCAAGCCGGGCGGAGTCCTCTTCCTGGGGACTGCTGAAACCACCCTGAATCTCGATAGCGTGTACACCCAGAAACACGCCGAAAAGACCACGTTCTTTCAGGTTGGCAGCGGGGCTTGAGAACCTATTATGCCCAACCGTACCCGCATTCTCATTGTGGATGACGCCGCGCCGGTCTGCCACCTGCTTGCCGAGGTGGTCTCGGGCGATGTTGAGCTGGAAGTTGCGGCCATCGCCAACAATGGCCGCGAAGCCTTGCGAAAATTCATCGAATTACGGCCGGACGCAGTTTTGCTCGATGTCGATATGCCGGTGATGAACGGCCTGGATGCGCTCACCGAGATTCGTAAGCTCGATCGTCACGTGCCGGTTCTGATGTTCAGCGCCCTCACCCGGAAAGCGGCCGCAGTCACCATCGACGCCCTGCTCCGCGGCGCCACCACTTATATTCCGAAGCCCAGTTTCTCCGACCCCGCGGCCGTGCGCCGCTGCCTGCGGGAAGAGTTGATTCCCGCCGTGAAGGCCATTTGCCAGGGACGAATCCTGCCCCGCACCCGCGCCGCCGAGCCTCGGCCATCGCTCCCCGCGAGACCGCCTGCCTCGCACCCGGCCGCCGTGCAAGCCGTCGTGATTGGCGGTTCCACCGGCGCGACCGAGGCACTTTCCATCATTCTGCCTCAGCTTGCCGCCGACCTTCCGGTCCCGGTCTTCGTAGTGCAGCATATGCCCCCCATGTTCGTGCCCTGGCTGGCCGAACGCCTGGACCATCGCTGCGCCTTGCGGGTGGCTGTCGCGGAACCCGGCCGTCAGGTCTATTCGGGGGAAGTGCGTGTGGCCGGTGGCGATCGGCACACGGTATTCGAGCGCCGCGGTACCAACATCTTCGTCATGGCTGACCACGGGCCCCCGGTGAATCGCTTCCGCCCCTCGGTAGACGTGCTTTTTCGTTCGGCCGCCGAAGTCTATGGGGATGGCACGCTGGGCATCGTGCTCAGTGGCATGGGAGAGGAGGGCTGCCGCGGAAGCGAGGCGATCGTGAGCCGCGCCGGGCGTGTGCTGGTGCAGGACGAGGACAGTAGTGTCGTCTGGGGTATGCCGGGCAGCGTGGTCAAGGCCGGTCTTGCCGAGGAAATCGTATCCGTGCAGCGCATGGCCTTGCACATCCTGCAGCGAGTCTTTGAGTCCCGTTCTGCCAAAGCCTTGATTTCATAACCCGGCCGCAGCCCTCGGTGCACTGTATCCCCCTCAAGTAATCCCTTGTACTTCCGATAGGTGATTGGGGACCGCTGCGCGATCCCGGGGATGACCAGTGTCACTTGGGAAATCCAAGGAAGAGAGTGCATCTTCGGACAGTCCGTCTCTGTTGGCCATTGGGGCCGCCCAGATGGAATCGGAGTTGCCGGCTGACGAGATACAGTCAGCCCTCGACCGGCGCGTTGCGGAATCGATTCCCGCCCTGGCCGGAGGCGCCGCCGTTCTCTATGCCGGAATCGCTCTGCTGCATTCCTTCGTCATCCCATGGCCTGGTTCTCTGCTGCCTTGCGGCATGGCCGCGACCGCCTCCCTGCTGTTCCTGGCGATTCGGGTGCTCACCCGGAAGCACTCTGTTCCCCCGGTGTGGGCCAATCCGCTGGCCGTCGGCATGACCTTCGTCGGGGTGGCGACTTCTTCCCTGGTCACTTCCTTCAGTCCCGACAACGACGTCTGTACCGATCTGTTGCTCCTGGTTATGGCGGCCGGGATGTTCGTTCTGTCCAAACGCTGGCTCACCTTCACCCTCATCTTCTCCCTGCTGCTCTGGGCCATAGTGCCGCCTTATCAGGGGCTGACTCACAAGACTCTGGATTTCGCCGCGGCCATGTTGCCGGCGCTGCTACTGGCCATTCTTTCCAGCAATGTCAGAATCCGCATCGTAACCCGGATCGAGAAGTTGCTTCTTGAAAACCGCCGGCGCGAATCGGAGCTGGTCCGGGCCCTTACCCTCTCCAATGCCGTGCTGAACAACACGACGGACGGCATCTATGTGAAGGACCTCCAGCAGCGCTACGTCATGGTGAATCCCGGATTTGCCGCCACCTTCGGAAGGGGGCCGGAGGAAGTGATCGGCAAGACCTGCTCCGTCATCGCTCCTCCAGACTTTGTGTCGGTGATCGAAGAGCATGACCGCCAGGTGACGGAATCGGGGCAAACTCATGTATTCGAGGAAGTCGCGCAGATCCATGGGCAGCGCCGCGTCTTCCTGTCCACCAAGACTCCCTTCCGCGACCGTCAAAACAGAATCATCGGCCTGGTAGCGATCACGCGCGACATCACGGAGCGCAAGCACGCCGAAGAGCATACGGCCACTCTGAGTGCGGTTTCGCGGCTGCTCAGCGAGGCGACGAATATGGAGGCTGTCGCCCCGAAGATCCTCGATACGGTCTGCCGCCACGCCAGGCTCGATGTAGGTCTGCTCTGGGAGCCGGATACCAAGCCGGGACGGCTGCGATGCGTGGCGGTCTGGGGCCGGCCCGGGGCCGGCATCCGGTCCCTGACCGAACAACTGAGCGGACGCACCATTGCCGTGGCCGAAGGCTCCGCTGGCCGTGCCTGGGCCAGCCTGGACCCGGTCTGGCAGCCACTCCCCGAGACCTGTCAGGACCTTATCCACTCTCACGCTTACGCACTTGGATTGCGGGGAAACCTCGCCCTACCCCTTCTGGTCGAGGGTCAAGCCGTCGGCGTGCTCGAATATTTCAGCCATATCGGGAATCAACCCGGCAAGGAACTGGTTACCCTGCTGCAGGACGTATCTTTTCAACTAGCGCAATTCCACGAGCGCAAACGCAGCGAGGTTTCGCGGGAACGGCTGGCTTCTATCATCGAGTCGATGCCCAACTTTGTCGGGATCACCAACCTGCAGGGCAACGTTCTTTACATCAATCGCATAGGCAGGCGTCTGCTGGGCATCGCCGAGCAGGAAGACCTCAGCCGCTGGCACATTTCCGATACCAGCCCGCTGGGCCGCGAAGCCGCCCCGGTATCCAAGGCTATTCCCATCGCCCTAAGCGAAGGTTCGTGGACCGGCGAAACCACCTTGCTTCGCGCCAACGGCGCAGAGATTCCAGTAATTCAGACTCTGATCGCGCTCAACACCCAGGACAAGCAGCCGCTGCTGGCTACTGTGATCTATGACATCACCGAGATCAAGGCTGCAGCCCAGGCTCTGGCCGAAAGTGAAGAACGCTATCGCAAGATCGCCGAGGCCGCGCTCCGCGATGAAGCCCTGCTCCGCTCCATTACCGAAAACTCTCCCCTCGCCCTCTATGTCCTCGACAATCGCAACGACCGTGTCCTCTACTTCAACCACCGCTTCTGCCAGATCTGGGGTGTGGAAGCCCTGGAAGGCGCTCTGCGCGAAGGAAAACTGCTGAATCGTGATGTGCAATCCGAATGCTCCGCTGCCATGAAAGACGGGTCAGGGTTTGAGCATGCATGCCTCCGCCGGGGAGAAGAGAACTGCGGCTCGGTTGTGGAGAGTCTTATTCCAATGGCCGATGGCCGCATCGTACGCGAGTTCTGCAAGCAGATACGCGATCGCTCGGACCGCTATCACGGGTGCCTTTACCTGTTCGAAGACATTACTCAACGCAAGCTGGCAGAAGACGAACTGCAGCGCTACGCCGAGAACTTGCGCATTGCCAAGGAAGCGCAGGAGCAGAACGCTGCCGAGTTGGCCACCGCCGTCGCCGAGCTGGAGGCCGCCAAGTTCCAGGCTGAATCCGCCACCCAAGCCAAGAGCGAGTTCCTGGCTTGCATGAGCCACGAGATTCGCACTCCCCTGCACGGCGTGCTGAGCATGACCGAGCTGCTGCTGGAAACCGACCTGAACTCCACTCAGCGCCAATACGCCGAACTCACCCGCAACTCCGCCGACGGCCTACTGGTCATCATTAACGACATTCTTGATTTCTCCAAAGTGGAAGCCGGAAAGCTCGCTTTGGCGCCCATGCCGTTCGACCTGCGTGCCACCATCTACGAAATCGCTGAACTGCTGAGCGGCAAAGTCGCTCAAAAAGGCCTGGCACTTCACGTCGACTATGACCCGCAGGTTCCGCGGCAAATCGTGGGCGACAGTGGCCGCATTCGGCAGGTGATTCTCAACCTCCTCAGCAATGCTTTGAAATTTACCCAGCATGGCTCTATCTCACTGGCCGTGACCTGCAACCAGCGGAACCCGCAACCGGCCTGGTTCCAGATATCCGTGACCGATACAGGCATCGGAATAGCTCCCGATCGTCTGGAGGCGGTCTTCGGCAAGTTCATTCAAGCCGACGCCTCCACCACCCGGCGTTTTGGAGGCACCGGCCTCGGGCTCGCGATCAGCCGCCGCCTAGCCAATCTCATGGGCGGCGATGTCATCGCGAACAGTAGCCCGGGCAAAGGCTCCAGCTTCCTCTTCAGCTTTTACGCACCTCTGGCGCCGGAAGGTCCTCCCGCGACCGGGCAAGATGCCCTGACCGGTATTCGAATCGGAATCTGTATTCCCGACCCCGACACCGCTTCAGCGGTTGTCCAGCAAGTTCGGGAGAGTGGATTCTCGCCGGAAATCTTGCCGTCCGCCCTGGAATTGCGGGCCGCGTTGCTTGACGCCTGCAGCCAGAAGCAGCCCTTCGGCATTGTCGTCATGGATACGAATTCCAGCGAACTCGAACAACTCGCGATCCAACTCGTCCACGCAGAATCCCACCATGACCGGCCCATCGCGATTGTGTTTTGTGGCCGGTCTGCCGACCGCCTCCAGTTCCAGAAAGAGAAAGTCGCGATTGCCCTGATGAAGCCTTTCCGCGAAACCGATCTGGTTCGCGCCTTGGCGCGCGCGGTTGCATTTCGCGAGCGAGGTCAGCAAGCCGGATTCTCTCCCGACTCGGATTCTGCAGTAGCGGCTTCCGAAAGCCGCCTGAAGGAGCGGCGTCCACGGCTTTTGCTGGCCGAAGACAACGCCGTCAACCAGACGGTCGCCGTCTTGCGCCTTACCCAACTGGGTTGCGATGTCGAGGTGGTCGGCAACGGCAGGGAGGCAGTCCAGGCCGCCCTGCGCACCCGCTATGACCTGGTTTTCATGGATTGCGAAATGCCGGAGATGGATGGCTTCGAGGCCTCGCGCACCATCCGCCAGAACGAAGCCCCCGGCGTCCATACCCCCATCGTCGCCATGACCGCTCATGCCACGGCCGGATACCGCGAGCGCTGCCTGGCAGCGCAAATGGACGATTACCTGCCCAAGCCGTTTCGTCGCGCCGACCTGGTGAAAATGTTGGACACCTACCTTGACTTGGACGCTTCTCCGGCCTGCGAGGAGTCCTCCGGACTGGGCGGAGAAATCGACGAGTTGCTGCGCCACTTCGACCATGACCGCAATCTGTGTGAGCAAGCGTCCCGCTGCTTTTTGGACGATGCACCTAAGTTGCTCCAGACCATTCGCGAAATCGTCTCCCGGCAGGATTGCGAGAGCCTGGTGAGACCCGCCCACACCTTGAAGGGCGCGATCAGCCACTTCGACACCAGCAACGCATTCGAAGCCGCCAAACGGCTGGAAAACACCGCTCGCCAGGGAGACAAGCAACATCTGGCCGCGCATCTAGCCGAACTCGAGGCGCAGCTTGCCCAGCTGGAAAAATTCTTGACCAAAGTTGTGAAGGAGGTTAGTCGTGAAAGTACTCATAGCGGAAGATGATTCGATTTCCCGGAATGTTCTTCAGGGACTCTTATCAAAATGGGGTTACGACGTAACGGTTACTCTGGATGGTAATCAGGCCTGGGATGCCTTGCAGCAAAAAGACGCACCCCGGCTGGTGGTCCTGGACTGGCTGATGCCGGGCATGGATGGCGTCGAGATCTGCAAGAAAGTTCGCTCTCTCGCTAGCTCCGTCTACACCTACATCATTCTGTTGACCATGAAGAGTGATCCCGAGAGTGTAGTCGAAGGGCTCGACGCCGGCGCCGACGACTACATGGTGAAGCCCTACCGCATGGAGGAGTTGCGCTCTCGTTTGCGGGCAGGGAAACGTATTCTGGAATTGCAGGAAACCCTGATCAATAAAGGCAAGCGAACGAAAAAAGCCTGAACTCCAGACTCTGGCTTCGGCCCTCCCCCGGCCCCGCAATGGCGGTCCCGAAGCCGCGCCACGCCAACCTCTTTCTGGGCCGCTCCAGCCGCAGTGTGGCCCTCTACTGGCCTGTCGGGTCCGTTCGCCTCCGCGCTTCCACTGGCATGTCCCGGAATCGTCGAGTATATTGAACGGTCTCAGCGCGCCCGCGCGCTCCATCATGATCAGGACAAACAAGGCGCCGGCGGCCCCCAAGCCTCAGCCAGGCCAAATCAGTGTTCGCGATCTGGTTGGCCTGGATGACCTTAGCCAGGTCGAGGCGGTGGAGAGGGAAGTGTGGGGGCTCGCCCCGCAGGACAGTCTACCTTTGACCATGACCGTCGCCAC
>Ga0335077_10011713_pt1 | contig 10960 bp, 6 predicted proteins | sample Lox_Sample_31_FD_207151 | JGI IMG/M metagenome (GOLD analysis project Ga0335077, IMG submission 207151) | Soil microbial communities from Loxahatchee National Wildlife Refuge, Florida, United States - Lox_Sample_3.1 | ecosystem: Environmental > Terrestrial > Soil > Wetlands | place: USA: Florida...
GCGAATTATAACCCGAAGCTCTGCTGCAGCTCTATAGACGTAAGACTCTATTTGGCACGCTTGCTGCCAGCAGTGGTCTTTTTTACACGCGAGCGTTTAACAGTTCTCGCGTTTTTTTGCAATCGAGACTCCAAATCTGCGATCCGCTTGTGCAAGGCCTCGAGATCGGATTCTGCAGGCTTTTGCTGAGGAGCCGGCGTGCCGGTCAAGAATTTTCTCATCGTCTCCAGTGGAGAGAGGATGGCGGATTCCACGTCGGTAAGCCGGTTCTGCACCGCGTCTTGAACTTTCTGATATGTATCAAATGCGGATTTCAAGTACCACATGACGAACTCCTGGCGGACTTCGTCGGACGCAATGATCAGTTGGCGAAGCAGCTCCAGGGGCAGGCCGGTCGGCTTGTCTTTTGCATCTTCGGTAATGATCTGCGTCAGAATGACGCGGGTTAAGTCTTGACCGGTTTTCGCGTCCAGCACTTTGACGTCTTTGCCCTCGCGAATAAACCGGGCGATTTCCTCGAGATTTACATAGCGGCTGCCGGCGGTATCGTACAAACGGCGATTGCCGTATTTCTTGATAACCACCGGCCCTGCTGTAACTTCCGAACTCGGCATATTGCTTCGCACAAAATCATAATAACACCTTGACATAAGTATTTTGTAGGAATAGATTTAGCTTGATGCTGCAATGCAGCAATTTGGAGGAATTTATGCCAGCAGCCACCAAGGCGGGAACCCATCGCGAGTCGTCATTCGTTTCCGTGCTTACGGGTTGGGCAGAGCAGGGCGTGCAAACTTTTTTTGCTACACAGCGCATGCTCTTGGACCTTGCCATGCGGCAGAATGCGCACATTATGCACGCTCTGCGGCAACAACTGTCTGATCCGCATTACTCTCCCACCACCATTCTCAGCGAGGTGGCTGGAGAAGGAATGACCAACTTCATCGAAGGCCAGAAAATACTTCTCGATTTAGGCAAGCAGCAAAACGAAATCCTTATGAATGGTGTGAAGGAGCGCATTCCAGACTGGCCCGCGGCCCAGGCGGTCACTGAGCTGATGCGGCGCAGCGTGGAGACTTTCATTCACATGCAAGAGGAGTTTCTCAAGATTGCCGGAAAGCAGACCCACACCTGGGTGGAAGCTGCGAAGAGCGGCAAAGTCTATGAACCCGAGCACCTGATGGATTTGGCTCGCGAGGGCATGGAGAACTTCATCAAGGCACAAAAGCAGTTCCTCGATGTCATCGCTGACGAGACAGCCAAAGCAACCAGCGGCAAGCATACCAACGGAATGAAGAAAGGCAAGAAAGCGGAATTGGCAGAGCTTGCGCGGGAGGCGACGGAGTCGTTCATCGATGCTCAGAAAAAATGGGTCGATCTCGCAGGCAAGCAGATGAACACCAACGTGAAGACCGCAGGCAGAGCCATGGAAGTGCTGCGGCCGTTCCCGTTCCTGCCGTTGGCGGAACTCACACGCGAAGGCGTTAAGAGCTACGTGGACGCGCAAAAGTCCCTGATGGACATGATGGTAAAGCCCATGGGTGAGCACAAGACTGCGCACCGGAGACCTCCTGTGCGCTCCAAGAAAGAGAAGGCAGCAGCCGCAGTGGCCTGAACCGGGGAAACTGAGTAAGCGCCTTCTCCGGGAGTCTGGCCCGCGGGCTAGCGCGGGCCAGATTCCATAAAATGGACCGTCATCCATTCGAGCCGCGGCATGCTCTTCGTGTGAGGCGCATGTGAAAGTGCCTGCCCGCCAGATACGATACACAATCCAATTTCTTCAAACTTCGACAGCACTTAATGTGAGGTGAGTTATGGCCACTATGACTGCGTCACCCACCGTAAAGTTCTCGGGCGGTAGTTTTCTGATCGAAGAGCGCACTCCCCAGGAGGTGTTCACTCCGGAGGATTTCACTGAGCAACATCTCTTGATCGCGCAAACCGCCGAAGAATTTGCAACGAAAGAGATCGTTCCGAATATCGAGAAGATGGAGCACAAAGAATTTTCCATCAACCGCGAACTGGTAAAAAAGGCCGGTGAACTGGGTCTTAGCGGTGTGGATATTCCTGAGCAGTACGGCGGACTGCACCTCGACAAGGTGACTTCCGCGATTATCGCCGATCGTCTGGCTAAACATGGTGGATTTAGTACCACGTGGGGCGCGCATACCTGCATCGGGACACTGCCCATCGTCTATTTCGGGACCGAGGAGCAAAAAAAGAAGTACTTGCCCGGACTGGCGAGCGGAACCACTGTCGGCGCCTACGCACTTTCAGAATCATCTTCGGGATCGGATGCGCTCAATTGCCGAACCCGTGCTGTGCTTTCCGCCGACAAGAAAAACTACATATTGAACGGCGAAAAGATGTGGATCACCAATGCCGGTTTTGCTGACCTCTTTATTGTGTTCGCCAAAGTCGATGGCGAGAAGTTCACGGCGTTCATCGTCGAGCGCACTTTTCCGGGCTTTGCGGTTGGCGCAGAAGAACACAAGATGGGAATCCGCGGCTCCTCCACCTGCCCTCTGATTCTGAATGATTGCAAAGTTCCGGTGGAAAACGTTCTCGGAGAAATTGGCAAAGGGCATCACATCGCGTTCAACGTTCTCAATGTCGGGCGCTTCAAGCTAGGGGCCGGCTGTGTGGGATCGGCGCGCAATTGTATCGAGAGCGCGATCGCATATGCCAAGCAGCGCAAGGCGTTCGGGAAGGTGATTGCCGATTTCGGGTTGGTTCGGGAAAAGCTCGCGAACATGGCGGCAGGCATCTTCACAGGCGAGGCGATGGCATACCGCACTGTGGGAATGATGGACACCATGATTGCGCAGCTTGGGCCTCAACACGACGACATGCTACAAGTTCGCAAGGTCATCGACGAGTTTGCGGTGGAATGCTCGATCCTGAAAGTTTGGGGGTCGGAGTTTATCAACTACGTGGTGGATGAAATGGTGCAGATCTTCGGCGGGTACGGATTCGTGGAGGAATATCCAGCTGAGCGCGCCTATCGTGATTCGCGAATCAATCGCATTTTTGAAGGCACGAATGAGATCAATCGCCTGGTAATTACGGGCTTTCTCCTGAAGAGAGCGATGTCGGGACATCTTCCCCTTATGCCCGCAATCCGGAAAATCATGGATGAGGTGCTGGCCGGAACACGGGATGAGATGAACGAGGGCCCGCTGGCGCAAGAACGATTCCTGGTCAACGCCGCGAAGAAGGTCGGACTCTTCACCGCGGGCGTTGCAACCCAACGATACATGCAATCGATTCAAGATCAGCAGGAGATCATGGGAGCAATTGCTGACATGGTCATCCAAACTTATGCAATGGAATCCACGGTGCTTCGTGCTGAAAAATTGGCAGCTACAAATGGCGTATCCGGTGCGGCAAACGCCATGGCGATGGCGCGGCTCTATGTTGCAGGTGCATTCGAGAAAATTGAGAGTGCCGCTAAGATGGTCCTCGCAGCTGCGGCAGAAGGCGACATGCTCCGATCGCAGATGGCAATCCTCCGCCGTCTCTGCAAGTACGAACCATTCAACACCGTCGTGCTAAGGCAGAGTATTGCGCAAAAAGTAATTGATGCCGGCAAATATGTCGCCGCCTAGCGGTGACGCACAGCAACTGGTTGCGACCGGTCTGCCGTAGGTAAACGGAACCTGACAGACCGGCCTAAGCTTCAATTCGCCCGCCCAGGATGTGTCCCAGATCAATCGGGGAGTGGTCTCTTCTCACATCGTAGTGTGATGCATGTTGCTGACTTTGGTACCTCTGGGTGGTGTACTGGGAGTGGTTTATTTGCACTCCCGGTTCGGCCAAGGCAGTGTAGGACGTCATTATGCGTATAGCTGAATGGTCAAGAACGAATGCTGACTACGGCCGAAAACTGTTCAACTCAGGATTGGAAGGAGCACGTTCTGGTCGAGAAGCATTTCTCCATGGAGGATCCTTTGCTCCGTTTCTTGGCGAGTCAGTTCGACGCGCATTGAAACCTGCTGCCTTGGGTGCCTGCCTCGGCATTATATTTCCCAGGGAACACCGAAAGTTCTCACGAGGCCTCGGTTGCGGCATGTTGGGCGGCGCAATCGGTTTTGCATTAGGAGTAGCGTGGCAAAGCCGGCGCCTGGCAGCGAGTATGACTTCCGCAGCTCTTGGCGGCATGGGAAAAGTGCGCGATGAGCATTGGCTGGAGAAGAATCCGATCGATTACGCCTAGAAACTGAGCCACATTGCGGCTGGCGCGACCAGCAAGGTTCTCCTCAACTTGTCGCGCATACCGGATCTACAAAGGGATGCTCTCGTAAGAACTGCCCCTAGTCCACTAGGGGGCGGGATGATTACGAGCGAAGCAGCACGGGTGCGGGTGGAGGTTTCTCTCCCTCCCGAAAATCTCAGCAGCGAACGAACCAGCTATCTGGAAGAACTGGTTACCCAAGCCAGAGTCGCGGCTGCTGTTTTCACGCAGTTTTCCCAAGAAGACGTCGACCGGATTGTTAAGGCCATTGTGTTAGCTGGCCTCGAACAGGCGCAATGCCTGGCTCGCCTCGCGGTAGAAGAAACCCGCCTCGGAGTGATGGAAGACAAGGTCATCAAGAATATGGTGGCCACCGAGTTTGCCTACAACTACGTCAAAGATAAACGCAGCGTAGGCATTATCCGCGAGTTCCCCGAGCGTAACCTGATAGAACTCGCAGAACCGATTGGCGTCATCTTTTCCCTCGTTCCGATCACCAATCCCACTTCGACGATTCTGTTCAAGTGCATCATGGCCGCGAAAACGCGGAACGCGGTCATTTTTAGCCCGCATCCCAAGGCCGGTCGCTGCGGTCTCGAGGCAGTCCGCATTATGTATGAAGCGGCGCTGAAGCATGGAGCGCCCAAAGGCGTGTTTAGCTGTCTCGAAGCGCACAACCTACAGGACAACGCCTATCTCATGCGGCACAAAGATGTCGCGCTGATTGATGCGACCGGCGGTCCGAATGCGGTCAAGGCCGCCTACAGCTCCGGCAAGCCTGCGCTGGGAGTAGGCGCGGGGAACACTCCGGTGTATCTGGAAAAGTCCGCCGACCTGAAGACTGCCATTGTGGACATCATTATTTCCAAGACTTTTGATAACGGAACGATCTGCGCATCCGAGCAAACTGTCGTTATTGACGACGAGATCTACGACTCGGCGCTGAATATCTTCTCGGACCTGGGCGCCCACATCTGCAATGAGAACGAAGCTCAGCTGCTGGCCCGCACCGTAATCGATCCAACTACCGGATGCATGCAGCCAATGGCGGTCGGACAAAAAGCAACTGACATTGCCCGATTCATCGGCCTCGCAGTGAAGCCAAATACGAAGCTTCTGATAACACCCATTCAAGGCGTTGGTCCCGAACATCCACTCTCAGTAGAAAAGCTGTTTCCGGTTCTCGCGGTTTATCGAGCGAAATCTCGAGAGCAAGCGCTTCAAGTTTGTATGGATGTGAATCACGCCGGCGGCCTGGGCCACACGGCCGTAGTTTTCTCGCACAACGACGAGGTCATCCGGAAATTTGGCGAACTGATGAATGCCGGCCGCATCATCGTGAACTCGCCAGGGTCGATTGGGGCGCTCGGCGGAGTCTACAACGACCTCGTGCCTACATTTGCCTTTGGCTGCGGAACTGGCGGGGGGAACAGCACGATGGACAACGTGAACATGTATCACTACCTGAACATCAAGCGGCTGGCCAGGAGAACACAAAATCATATGTGGTTCCGAGTTCCCAACCAGATTTATTTCAACATGAATGCAGTGGAAAACGTGCGGCAGTTTCCGTCGCATTGCACTGTGATTATCACCAATGCGGCTTTGGAGCGGAATGGCCACATTGATGCTGTCCGGCGCTGCATTCCGCCGGAGACGCACGTTCACGTCACCGTCATCCCGGATGCAGAACCTGAGTTGAAGATCATCAACCAGGGAGTGGAAGAACTCAAATTCTACAAAGCCGATCAGATCATTGCACTGGGCGGAGGCTCCGTCATCGATGCCGCCAAGATCATGAAGCTGAAGTATGAATCACCGGATGCGGACCTTGAGGAACTGGCGGCACCATTCCTGGATCTCCGCAAGCGCGTCGTGCAGTTCCCTACCGATAAGGTCAACCGCGTACGGCTGATTGCGGTTTCGACGACCAGTGGAACCGGGAGTGAGGTGACTCCATTTGCGGTCCTCACGGACCGTGAACACGGCCGCAAGATCACGCTGGCGGATTACTCGCTTAGCCCTGATGTAGCTGTTGTGGATCCTCAGTTCGTCCTGACCATGCCGAAGGGGTTGACGGCAGACACCGGCATCGATTGCCTGACGCATGCACTGGAAGCATGGGTATCGAATTACGCATCGCCGTATACCGATGCGAATGCCATTCAGGCGCTGCGGCTGGCTTTCCGGTATCTACCCATTGCGTACGAAAACCCGCAGGACGAAGAGGCGCGTTGCATGATGCACAACGCGGCGTGCATTGCCGCAATGGCCTTCTCGAATGCATCCGTGGGTGTGAATCACGCTTTGGCGCACGCTCTCGGTGCCCGATTCCACATCGCTCACGGCAGGGCGAATGCGCTCATGTTGCCGCATGTGATCGCATACAACGCGGCAGTACCGACCAAATTCATGCCGTCGCCATATCAGCAGGGATACACAGCACACAAGAAGTACGCGGCTGCTGCTGACGCGTTAGGCCTCGCAGGCAACACCACAGAAGAGAAAGTCGCGAACCTGATTGCGGCCATGGAACGGTTACTTGACGGCTTGCAGGTTCCACGCTCGATCGCGGAATTGGGCATTTCCAAAGAGCAGTTTGAAGAGGCATTGCCCGATCTCGTGAAAAACGCGTTTGACGACCCGTCCTGGCGTTCGAACCCGCGCATGCCGCTAATGACGGAATTGGTGGAACTGCTCTGGAAGGCGTACGAGGGCCGAAGCGAAGAGAAGTTGGCGGTGGTGAGTCAGAAAACGGCGTAGGAGTATTTCGATGTTGCTGAAGCTGGAAGAAGGTCAGATCAGTGCGGCGTTGCAGGACCTAGAGAGGAACATCGAGACCGGCGAAATCGTCCTCGATTTCAGGGCGGTTCACCGGATGGATTCCAGTGCCCTTAGAGCTCTCGAAGAACTGGCGAAGAAAGCGGCCGAGAAACAGGCATTCGTGGTCTTACGTGCTGTCAACGTGGATCTCTATAGGGCGATAAAGCTCATGAAGCCAGCGGCCAGATTTTCGTTCGAAGCTCCAGGGTGTGCGTAACCGGTTATGCAGGAGAAACCGATGCAGAACGATTCGCAAAGTGATCGCCTGTCGTGGGGCGACACCGTGTTCCTGAATCTGGAACGAGAGGGCATGCCGCTAAACGTGGCCAGTGTCTGCATCTTCGACGGCGAAGTCTCCTTTCGGTCGTTCAGCCAGTCTGTCGAATCGAAACTGCCGCTCCTTCCCCGCTATTTGAAGCGTGTAGTCGCTCCCCCGTTCAATATCGGTCTGCCAAGCTGGGAATACGACCCAACATTCGATCTCCGTAATCACTTAAATGAGGTGCATCTCAAGCACGGTTCCGAAACCGAACTCAAGAGCGTGGCCGGAAAGCTTTTCAGCAAGGTGATGAACAGAAACCATCCGCTCTGGGATTTGACCCTGGTCCATGGATTAAAGAGTAGTCGTACGGCTTTGATCGCCCGCCTGCATCATTGCCTGGCTGATGGGATCGCCGGCGTCGGGATTATGAACGTTCTGCTCGATACCAATCCCAAAGCTGCCCGGCTGCCAAAGCGAAAGCTTGCCCTTGAAGTTCCATCTCCCCGTGATCCCTTGAGTGTGCTGGTCGGCGGTGTTGTCGATTCTTACTCGGACTTCGTGCAACGAGCACTGGGCGGCTTGGCGGACATGGTCAACATGGCAGAGCGCACCAGCTTAGGGGGGACGATGCCTCCGGAGGCACTCTCGAAGCTGCTCCCCGAGATTACCGCCTTTACAGAACGCCTGCGATTCAATGTTCTTTATCGTGGGCCACAGAGATTTGCCTGGTCCGAGATTCCACTAGCGGATGTCAAAACCATTCGCCACAGATTCGGAGCCAGCGTGAATGACGTCATTCTCGCGCTGGTCACTTCGACGATTCGCCGCTATGTCGAATTGCACGGCGACCCCGTGAAAAAACGGCTGTTCCGGATGATGGTCCCGGTCAATTTGCGCGGCGATGGCGGATCGAGTGCCTGGGGTAACCGCATTTCACTGGTTCCTGTGACCATCCCCCTGGATATTCGCGAACCCAGGAAACTTCTGATTGCGGTTCATCGAAGAACCGAATTCTTGAAGCAAGTGCATGCGCCCGAATTGGTCAGTCTGGCTGGCGGACTGATCGGCATTTTCCCAAGCGCATTGCAGTCAGCAGTCGGTCCGCTCGCAAGCCGGCTGCCAGTAACACCATTCAATATGGTCTGCACGAATGTGCCGGGGCCCCAGTTTCCGCTTTATCTGCTGGGCCGGCGGATGCTGCATTGGTATCCCTACGTCCCGGTCGGCGGCGAGATGTCACTCAACTGTGCAATCTTGAGTTATGACGGAAACCTGGGTTTCGGCTTCAGCGGAGACGTGCATGCCGCGCCGGACCTGCACCGTCTCGAAAAGTTATTGCAGCTTAGTTTCGCTGAATTGCAGGGAGCAGCCGGAATTCATCCTCCCGGAAAGGCTTCGCAGAAGCGAAGGAGAGTGCCCGACAAGTTCCCGGCTGCAAGCACGGCGGTCCGGGCACCCATTGCCAATCCCAAACAGGTGAATGCGGTAAAAGCCGCGAAGCAGCAAGCGTCTGAAGAAAATGATCAAGCGACGTCTACGCCACTGGTCGCATAGCAGAACGAGAAGTCTCTGGTATCTCGTGGAAGGTCAGGTTCATGGTGGAAGGTCTTCGATCACCGTCCGACACAACGTTCTGGTTGGTTCAAGGGCGAATCCTGTTCCTGATCATTCCGACCCTGGGCACCGCATTGTTTGCGTACATTGTCGGGCGCCGCTTGACGCCTCTTTTCCGCGCACAATGGGATTTCCGCTTCGACAAGACTTTCGCCCGGTTTGGCCTGCTCTTTAAGTACTGGTTCGCGCAGTGGCGGCATCCGCGTTACCGCTTCGCCGGAACCATGCACATCGCTATTTTTGCTGGCTTCCTGCTCCTCTTTGCGCGCGCATTCACGTTGTTAATCCAAGGTGCATCCCCAGGTTTCGTGATCCCGGGCTTGTCGGGCGATGTCGGCCGAGCTTACGGGATTCTTACCGACTATGCTGCGACGATGGTTTTCATCTGCATGATGGTTGCAATCATTCGTCGTCTCGTCTTCAAGCCGGCACGATATGCAGTCCCTGCACGATTTGGTAAAGGACATTCTGCGGATGCAGTTTTTCTGCTGGCCCTGATTGCGTTGTTGATGCTCGCCGATAGCTTGTACACGGGAACAAGAGCGGCCGCCGACGCACAGCGAGGAAATGCTTCCGAACTGCTCGCGCTCTTTTCATTGCCTTGGGCCTGCAGAACACTGTTGCTATCAACTTCGCTGGCAAAGCTTCAAACCATTTATTTGAGTGCGTACTTCACGCATGAGATAGCGTTTTTCTTCCTACTCTGCTATCGGCCATTCGGAATCCAGTTTCATGTCGAAACGTCGCTCTTCAGCATTTACTTCGCGAAGTTAGATCGTGAAATCCTGAAGCCAGTGCGGTGGGGCATTCCCGATGAGCAAATCGAGCAGGTGAAATCGTTTGGGGTGAAGACTTTTGAAGATTTCACCTGGAAACACATCCTCGATTTCTATTCCTGCGCGGATTGTGGACGCTGCTCGGACAACTGTCCGTCGAATACAGTCGGCAGACCGTTGTCCCCAAGGTTCCTGAGCATCAAGGGGCGAGACTACGCGTTCCAGCACTATCCCGTGTTTGGCCGCAGCACAGGTAACGGCAAAGTGCTTGTCGGCTCGGTCTATTTCGAAGACGAAATCTGGTCTTGTACAACCTGCGGTGCGTGCGAAGCGGAATGTCCTCTTCTGATTGAGCAGATCGACAAAATTGTCGATTTGCGGCGCGGGTTGATCGACGACGGCAATGTTCCGCAATCGTTGCAGAAACCGCTGAAAGCTCTGGAGAGCCGCGGCAACCCGTACGGAAAGCTGGAAAAGAAGCGTGGCGATTGGACGCTGGCAAAGGATTTCGAGCAGTCTTGCCCGGTCAAGAACCTGGAGAAGAGCAACGGTGCCAGCACGTTGTATTTCGTCGACAGCATGACTTCATACGACGAGCGGATGCAGGCGATCGGACGGGCGACGGCGCGAATCCTCAACCGTGTCGGCGAGAACGTCGGCATTTTGGCGGCCGCGGAAAAGGACAGTGGTCACGAGGTCCGCCGCTTTGGCGAAGAGATGCTGTTCATGGCGCTGCGGGACCATAACACAGAGGCAATTAAGAATTCCGGCGTGCAGAGGATCGTGACCGCCGATCCGCACGCATTTAATGCGCTAAAGCACGACTACAAAGACGTTCCGCCGGTCGAGCATATCAGTCAACTGATCGCTCGAGAGGTGAAAGCGGGAAGAATCAAGTTCAATCCGGTCAAGAGCGACCTCGTTTACACCTACCACGATCCCTGCTACCTCGGTCGACACAACCAGGTTTATGACGATCCGCGAGACGTGCTTGACGCCATCCCCAGCTTGCGGCGAGTCGAGATGAAGCGTTCCCGCGACCGCTCCTTCTGCTGTGGGGGTGGGGGGCTGATGCTGTTCTACGAACCGAAAGAAGACGAACGCATGGGGGTGAAACGCGTGCGGATGGCGGCAGAAGCGGGAGCCAACGTGATCGTGACCGCCTGCCCATTCTGCATGGCCAATATCGAAGATGCCATCAAGGTCGCAGGCATGGAAGGAAAGATGACCGCCATCGATCTGGCCGAGTTA
>Ga0335077_10011715_pt1 | contig 10959 bp, 9 predicted proteins | sample Lox_Sample_31_FD_207151 | JGI IMG/M metagenome (GOLD analysis project Ga0335077, IMG submission 207151) | Soil microbial communities from Loxahatchee National Wildlife Refuge, Florida, United States - Lox_Sample_3.1 | ecosystem: Environmental > Terrestrial > Soil > Wetlands | place: USA: Florida...
TCGTAGAAAGCTCGTCTTGCCGCGTCGCTCAATCTGCCGGTCCCAGAAGTAAATCCAGGCCGTGTAGCTGAAGCGCCAGTCCTTCTGCGGTTGTGGGGTAAACGATGGCCAGAGGTCCTCGACCTGGGCTCGCGACAGGAATTCCGATTCTGGCAAGCTCACCAGGTGCCGTCCCGGTGCGGTCACGCCCCTTTCGGCCACGACCCCCGCCACTCCTTCGGAGACCCATGGCTGTCGCAGCATCCGCCACACGCTCACCAGCGAACGGTTCTGATTCTGCACGGCATGTGACAGTTCGTGCCGAAGTAAGCCGCCGATATCCGCCCATCCCTCCGCCGTCGGCGATACGAAGATCACGGTGCCGGTCGGTATCGTTACGGCGAGCGGACGCTGTCCCATCAGAAATGGCTCGGCGAACCTGATACAGTCTTTCCAATTCCGGCAAACCACCACCTCGACCTTCCTCGAGCACTTCAGCTCGTGAAAATTCTCCGCCACGGCTACGTATCGGTCGACATCACGATACGCCGGGTCCAACGGCACCGAATCCGGAAACAAAACATCCGCACGCGAGAACTGTACCCGCCGATAACCCGGATGCACCGGTGACCAGGCGAACAGCGGTCCCCATGGGAAGGCCGCCAGGAACACGAGGACGATGATCCCGAGGATATTGCGCTTCCAGCTCATGGGCACAGTTTAGGACATCGAACCGGCCGATGTCAGACTAGCGACGCGCTTTCACTGGACGCGGTACTACGCAATTTCCTCCATGCCCGATCCGACTTTCCCCTATCGACATTCGCGCGCCGATCGAAAACAATCAGGCTGAATGCGACCTTTCATCGCGATCTTCCTCCTCGGCGTGTCGCTATGCGCGCAGCAGAACCCACCGCACTGTACCGGTGTTTCGCTCGACGTCGACATCCGCTGCGCCTGCGTCAAAGATCCCAACGGGCAGACCTGCGAGCTGTACAAGCGAAATAAGAGCATGTATGACGGCGAGCCGCTCAAACCCTCGCCGCTCGCGCCGTACGTGAACAAGGGCGTCACGCTTGGCCACGACACGCCTTCCGTCCAAACCGCTCCCCGCACGCAGAGCCGGCCGCAGAAAGCTCGCGTGCTGGCGCTGCCTTCCACCGATTACCTCCGCCTCCTGCACCCCAACGCGAGTCTCGCCGCCGGCATCGATTTCGCGAACGTCTTTAATTCTCCGCAAATGTTCGGGGCGCTGCTGGGCGTCGCCGGAGGAGACGATGAGCGCAAACAGACACTCGCCGCGTTGAAAGAAATGGATCATTTCTGGATCTCGGTCGCCTCCAATGCCGACGCGGTCATGCTCATGACCGGCAAGTTCGAGCAGGGCGCGGCGGCCAACCTGTTTTATTCGCACGGAATCCGCCCGGTGTTTCTCGGCAGCGCCGAAGTCATGATGATCGGCTCCGAACCGTCCATCGAGGCCGCGCTCGCGCGCATGGCAAAACCTCCGGCAAACGACGGGTGGGTCGCCCACACCGCGCGCGAGCTGGCCAGAAACCACGAAGCCTGGATCGTAACCGAGCCCGGCGCTTTGCCCGGGGACAATGCCTCAGGCGCGCTGCACGCGATCCGCAAGTTCGCCTTCGGAATCCGCATCGCATCGCCCGCCGAGCTTGACGGCGAGGCCGTGGCCGATTCGGAGGCCGATGCGCAAAAAATCGCCGCGTGGGTGGATCAAATCAAGGCGCTGATCCGCGAAAAGACCGGCGCCGGCCTGCTCGATCCGTTGAAAGTCACGCTCGACGGCGCAACTCTCCGCTTCGTCGCCAACGACGATGGCGCGGGTCATGGACTGCTCGGCGGCGACGCGGGCAAGAAAGCGATGAACTCGGACCTCGGACCGGAGCTTTACCGCCTGATGACCGCGGGTTTCCCCGCAAACCCGCCGCGCACGGTAGCCGAAGACAAAATCCAGCAAGTCCACCCCGGAATGAAGCGCGACGAGGTGATCGCGCTGCTCGGACCGCCGCAATCGGTGCAATCGATTCAAGGCCTGGACGAACCGCGCGAAACCTTTATTTACCAGGTGCCGTTCGGCAAACAATACTCGATCCGCCTGGACGCCGGAGTGGTCTCCCAGCCCCCACGCTAGCGCGGGTCATTTACACAAAATTACTCGCGAAAACGGTCAAAAAGCGCCAATCCGGCCGGCCCGCGTTTTACACAATCCCGCGGATACTGTATCTTTGAAGGAAGTAAAAGGAGTCTTCATGCTGCTTCGGAGCGCGCTCACGCTTGGTTTTGTCTCGGCTTGCTGTTTTGCGGCCGTGCCGGCCAAGCCTACATTTACCAAGGACATCGTGCCGATTTTCCAGGAGAAGTGCCAGGAGTGCCACCGCAACGGCTCGCTGGCGCCGATGTCGCTGGTGACCTACCAGGAGACCAGGCCGTGGGCCAAATCCATCCGTCAGCGCGTGGTGACTCATCAGATGCCGCCGTGGCATCTGGATAAGACCGTCGGGATCCAGCATTTCGCCAACGATCGCTCGCTTTCCGACGACCAGATCGCGACCGTCGTCCGCTGGGTGGACCAGGGTTCGCCGATGGGCGATCCCAAGGACATGCCTCCCGCCAAAGTTTTCGATGACAACAACGGCTGGAAGCTCGCCAAGCAGTATGGGGAGCCCGACATGGTCATCAAGTCGGACGATTACACCATGCCCGCTCACGGCCAGGACGTGTGGTTCAAGCCGGAAACCGACATGCACATCACCGAAGCGCGTTGGGTGCGCGCGGTGGAGATGCGCCCGGGGACACTGCAAGGCCGGCGCATCATGCATCACGTGCTTGCCAACCTGATCCAGAATGAGGCGGGCGCCGAGGACGCCTTCACCGGTCCGGGGCTGCTGATGGAATGGGCGGTCGGCAAGAACTACGACATTTATCGCGACGGCAGCGGCAAGCTGCTTCTGCCCGGCGCACACATCCGCTGGGAGCTGCACATCCACGCGGTCGGCGAACAGATTCGCGATCATGCTGAGCTGGCAGTTTATCTATATCCGAAAGGCGTGGTCCCCAAGTACCGGACGCGGCTGCAAAGTCTCTGGGCTTTCCCGATCTTCGGCGGCGGCGGGCTGGATATTCCGCCCAATTCGACGGCCTCCACGGTCGGCTATCATGTCCTGCCGCACCCGGCACGGCTCGAAAACTTTCAGCCGCACATGCACCTGCGCGGAAAAGCCATGGAAATGGAAGCGATTCTTCCCGACGGCGAGGATCGCATCCTGAGCTACGTGAACAACTTCAATTTCAACTGGATGACCAACTACATCTACGCCGATGACGATGCTCCGGTGCTGCCGGCGGGAACGGTCATCAAGATTACCGCCTGGTACGACAACACGCGAGCCAATCCGAACAATCCGGATCCCGACCAGTGGGTCGGTTTTGGCGACCGCACGGTCGATGAAATGGGCCACGCTTGGGTCAACGTGACGTACATCAGCGACCAGGATTATAAGGACTGGCTCGCCAAGCATCAGCCGGAGCGGCGAGGCCGCGCGGCTACGCAACAGCAGTAATTACAGCGGGTGCTCAATCGGGATTCTGGGACTCGACCTCAATGAGGCGATGGCCAGAATGAAGACCACTACACCTACGCACAAGCTGTTGACAAATCGGCCCGTATCGCCGACATAGCCATACATCCATGGCGACACGAAAGTCCAGATACCGAGCAGCACATTTATCCAGCTAAAGAATGGAGTGCCGTCGGGACTCGAAACGCGAATCGCCGCGAAGATCGCGATCAATGCGCCGATAATCCAGGCATTCCATGCGTTGTGGAGATGCCAGACGGTATAAACCCAAGGTGAAACAAACAACCACAATCCGGCGAGAATATTGATTCCAGAAGCGAGCTTCACATTCTCGCGATGGCCGTAGTTTGTTGGAGTTGGAGTCATAATTTTCATCCTCCACTTATGAGATGCCAGGAAGCGTCTGCGAGCGCCATTTAACGGTCACACGCCGTCCTCCTGCCCCGGGTTGTTCAGCTACATTCGCGCCGCCGGAAATCCGTATAGAATAGCTCTCATGCTGCGACGTATTGGCGTTCTGTTTTCCGCTGCTTTGGCTTACGCGGGTGTGGTGCGCGTGGATGTGACACATCGCGCCGACATTCCCGAAACCGGTTACGAGCAGATCACCGCGAAAGCTTACTTCGCGGTGGATCCCAGGCTGCCGGCCAATAAAATCATCGTCGATCTCGACCGCGCGCCGCGAAACGCGCAGGGACTGGTGGAGTTCTCCTCGGACATCGTGGTCATGCAACCGAAAGATCCTGCGAAGAGCAATGGGACCCTGCTGTTCGAAGTCTCCAATCGCGGCGGCAAGGGCCTGGTCGGCATGTTCGACCTGGCGCGCGGGCGCGACGATCTGGGTGACCGGCTGCTGTTCGACAACGGCTACACACTGGTGTGGATCGGCTGGGAGTTCGACGTTCCGGACCGCACGCAGATGAAACTGTACGCGCCGGTGATTCGCGGGCTCACCGGACCGGTGCGGTCGGAGATCATGACCGACCGGCCGGAGACTTCGGCATCGCTGGGAGATCGCGCGCAGATCCCCTACGCGGTTGCGGACGAAGCCTCGGCGACGCTGACGGTGCGCGACGGAGTGACCAGCGCGCGCACCACCATTCCGCGCGATCAGTGGAAGTTCAGTGCGGACGGGACGCATGTGGAATATGCGGCGGGATTCGAGCCGGGGAAGATTTACGAAGTCGTTTACACGGGAAAAGATCCTGCGGTGGTGGGCCTGGGTCCCGCTGCGGTCCGCGACTACATCTCGTATATGAAGGCGCACGGCGAGGGGAAACGCGCCATCGGGTTCGGGACGTCGCAGAGTGGGCGGTTTTTGAGGAAATTTTTGTACGACGGCTTTAACGCGGATGAGCACGGCAAGATCGTGTTCGACGGACTGTGGGCGCACGTGGCGGGAGCGGGCCGGGGGAGCTTCAACCATCGCTTCGCGCAGCCTTCGCGCGACGGGCATACGTGGATGAATTTTCTCTATCCGACGGACCTGTTTCCGTTCACCGATGAGCCGGAAACCGATGGCGGGATCAGCGACAGCATGCTCGCGCGGGCGCGCAAGGAAGGCGTAGTGCCGAAGATTTTCTACACCAACGGGTCGTATGAATATTGGGGACGCGACGCGGGACTGATTCACATCAGTCCGGACGGCAAGAAAGATGTCGCGCCGCCGGCGACCTCGCGAATTTATTATCTCGCCGGGACGCAGCACGGTGCTAACGCCGCGCCGGAGCGCCGCAACACGCAGAATCGCGCGAATCCCCAGGATTACCGCTTCGCCATGCGGGCGCTGCTCGCGTCGATGAACGCGTGGATCACCGACGGAGTCGCGCCGCCGGAATCGATGATTCCTCGCGTGGGAAAAGATCAGTTGGTGACGCCGGGCGCGCTCGCGTTTCCGAAAATTCCCGGAGTGAATGTGCCCACGACACCCGCCTACGCGTGGAAGCTCGATTTCGGGCCGGATTTCCGCACCAAAGGAATCGTCGCGTTCGAGCCGCCCAAGGTGAACGGGCATTATCCGACGCTGATTCCGCAGGTGGACCGGGACGGAAACGAGACCACGGGTATCCGCCTTCCGGAACTGGCGGTTCCGTTGGCGACCTTCACGGGATGGAATCTGCGCGATTCCAAAATCGGCGCACCGGACCAGATTCAGAGCATGGTGGGATCGTTCATTCCGTTTGCTCGGACCAAAGCCGAGCGTGAAAAAACGGGCGACCCGCGGCCGTCGATCGAGGAGCGCTACGCTGGCCGCGAGGATTATCTAAATAAGATCGACGCCGCGGCGCGCAAGCTGGTCGCCGAGAAATTCCTGCTGGAGCAGGATGTGCAGAAGGTGAAGGAGAAGGCGGGAGCCCGGTGGGACGCGGTCATGTCTGGAAGTTTGAATTAGCCGCGAATAAACGCGGATGAACGCGAATTTCTGAATTGGCCGTTAATGAACGTGAATCAACGTCAGTTCGTTGTGTGCGTCATGTTTTTCGGTGGCATGGTCCGCGGCGCCGATCTCATCACAGACGAAGCGGCGCGATTGCAAGGCCTCGGCGCAGCGTTTCCGGGAGCCTCCGTCTCGGTCGCTGAGCCACACAGGCCTGCTGAGTCGGCGAAACCATCGAAGGGCCCCGATGTTGCGGAGCTTGTCGGGTTTCACGATTACCTCAAGGGCGATCCCGAATACCTCGTGAAGATCGCGCCGGCGGACGACGACGAAACATGCGCTGCGAGCGACGTCATGTCACGCCGGATCTCGGATGAAAGAATCGTGCGCTTCAGGCTTTACAGCCTCAGCGCGTTCGCGGAGTTACTGATTGCGCAGTATGCCTTCGCGGGAGCGAACCCACCGATGGCGTGCCCGTCCATCGCGCGACTTTTCCTTCTTTCGATGCGTGACGGGACCTGGCGCGTCCGGCAGACCGCGACCATGGAGACCGTGCATCATTGGTCCATCCAGGACATCAGATTTCTGCGCAGGCACGCCGGAGAACCGGAGCGGGTGCTCGTAGAGCCAGATGAAGGCGGCGCAGGCGTGCAGGACACATCTCTGCAGATCTTCGAGCTGGCGCCGGATCATTTTTCGAGAGTCCTCGGAGTGACAGGCCGGGTTAGCGACGGCTGGAACATCAACGTTTTCAAAACGACCCTGGACGAAGCGCGGACTGATGCAGAAAGGGGCAAGCGCTTCTGTTTCACGATAACGACGTTCGCGGATTCCGGCCGCTGGTTCCAGCCGCCCCGCGTGGCACACGAGTGCTTCAACCGTGAAGCGGGTCAGTAAGCCGACTTAAGCGTTGCCTTTGCTTTTGCGATCGGCAGCAGCGTCGGGTAAAACTGGACGAACGTATTCTCGACGGCGCCGTGTTGGGAGTGGCAGGCGAAGCAGCCGGCGGACTTGGGCAACGGCGGTGCGGGATCGCCATTCGCGGGGAAAGCGAAATACTCCCATTTGTCTTTGAAACGCGACGAGTCCTTAACCTCCGCGGACAGGCGGAAACGATCGGACTGGTAGTGGCCGCCCTTGTTGATCGAGCCGTTGGTGGCCGAGGAGCGCACTTCGAGGACGAAGATGGTCTTGTCGGGCCACTTCCCGGTTTCGAGGAAGGCGCGGTACGCGGACGGGTTGACGAAAACGTTGTCGAATGAAGGCTCGCTCGCGCCGGTTTCGCCGCCATACGTCATTCCGAGGCCGGAGCTCAAGAATATCCATTCGCGGTAGTTGCCGGGGCGAACCAGCTTGCCGCCCTCAAACGACGGCTCCTGCGCGATTGCAGCAGAGGCGGCCAGAAGGATACCGGCGATGATCTTCATGTTCCGATTATCACCGAAATCGAACCACGTTTCGTTCGGTGAAATCTGCGTCAATATCCGTTCCGCTAAACGCCGTGACCGGAGGGGCTATCCTCGCGCGGACCAGCCCTGCCCTTGTCAGGGCGGGGGTTCGATTTTCGCCCGAAGGGGTGGGGACGTGGAAATGTCCTGTTTTTGCTCATGCCGGAGAGCAAGTTTGCGAGCGGACGGGCTCGGACCCGTCTCGCGAACATTTTATGTCCGAGGAACGGTCCCAGACTTTCACTCCAGCCGCTGCTCTCGCGGGGAGGGCGGCCTGCCTTGCGTACTTAAAAGCCTGCGGAGCCACGACCTGGGTCCTGAAAACCTCGAGAAGGGCACCGGGACAGATCTAGACTGTCCCCATAAATAAACGTTATGCGAGTCGCGTCAGTGTGTCCCTTCACCCCTGAATGAACGCCTTCTGTACAGCCCGGCCCCCAGCCAAGCAAGCAGCCCAGTGCCGAGCGCGAAGGAGGATGAGGGCTCCGGTACCGTACTCGTGAAGGCGCTGACTTCAATGGTGAAGTCGGCGGCATCCGGGAAACTTGGGTCTATGAATATTTGGGGGTCGATCATTGCGGTCGCGCTACCGCCGGCGTACGCGTAAGCCTGCACAAGAGCATCAAGCTCATAGACTGTGCCCAGGCTTGCGGTTCCATCGAATGATCCAGGATTATCGAAGTTCCCATTCACGGAGCAGTATGTTTGGGAGATGAAGAGTTGATCGGGAACCGATGTGCACTGTGTGACACTTTTGGTGCCGAAATACAACTCCGCGTAAGCGTAAGTGTTTCCGCAGGTTGAACTGCCGTTGCATGTTGCCGAGGTGTCTTCTTCATAAAGAATGACATACGGCACATCGCTGTCGGAAGTCACCAGGCCGGGCACTGGCACTACCTCGTAATAATAGATCAGACCGGCGCCGGAGGTTCCCGGGGGCGAGTCCGCCATTCCTCCGGAATTGGCAATCGCGAGGAGGTTCGATGCGGCGCTGCCCCCGTAGTACAAAGTGGCTGCGCCCAACCCAAATCCGTTTGCGTTAGTGTTGGTGAATGGGCCTAGGGCAGCAGCACAGCACGTGTCCAGCGAGAAGCCCTCTGCGTACAAGCCCCCAGAGGCGGCCTGGATGGCGCCTGCATAACAGGCTGCCGGTATCGCGGCTATGGCCAACAGGATGAACCAGGAGAAGTCTGAAAACGTATGCTTCATTGCCCCGCTCCTAATCTCGGGCCTAACTCGTTGCCTTCTGATGTAGAATGAACCAGAAACACGGCTCGATTCAGGCTGAGGAGCTGAGGATGAGTCATTCCGGCAAGAAAAATCTTGCGGAGCGGCTCAAATTCGGGTGAGATCTCGATGAAGGACCGATCAAAGAGTTCTCAAATCGAAGAATCAGAGATTTACGATTTCGGACCCTACCGCCTGGACGCGCGGGAACGCACTCTGATGCTCGAGGGCCGCTCGGTCCCGCTCACTCCGAAGGCTCTCGATACGCTGATCGTTCTGATCCGCAACCAGCCCAAAGTGGTCTCGAAGGAGGAACTGCTCGGGGCAGTGTGGCCGGGCACCTTCGTCGAGGAGGGCAGCCTGGCGCAGAATATTCTGACGCTGCGCAAAACGCTGCAGAATCCGGAGTGGATCGAAACCGTGCCCCGGCGTGGCTACCGCTTCGCCCACACGGTGACGTCTGCGGTCCACCGCGAACCCGTCGCCGAGCCGACCGTTAATCCAGGCTTGGCGTCGCGCTTTTCGAAATGGTGGCTGGCCATGGCGATGCTCGTGATCGCAGCCGTCGTGTTCGTCATCGCTCTCCGATGGCAGGGGGCCAGGCCTCAGATTCGCAGTCTCGCGGTTCTCCCGCTTCGCGCGATTGACGAAGAGCCCGCGCACCTGGGCCTGGGGCTTGCCGACGTACTGATCAACCGGCTGGGCACGCTGTCCCATCTGTCCGTGCGGCCCACCAGCGCGATCCGGAAATTCGCCGACGGCGCCGCCCCGGATCCTCTGGCCGCGGGCCGCGAACTGGGCGTGGACGCCGTGCTCGAAGGGAATATCCAGCGCGGCGGCGATCGAGTTCGCATCACCATCCAGTTGCTCCGCGTCGCCGATGGCGCCTCGCTGTGGAGCGGCAAGTTCGATCAGCCATATCAGGATCTGTTCACGCTGGAGGATGCCATCGGAGAGCAGGTCGCCAAAGGTCTGGTGCTCGATGTGACGGCTCCCGAGCGCCAGCGCCTGCTGAAGCGGTACACCGAAAACTCCGAAGCCTGGCAGGCGTATATTCGCGGCCGGTACTTGTGGAGCCGGCGCACAACTGAGGCGTATCGCAAGGCCATCGACGAGTTCGAGAACGCGGCACGCATCGATCCCAATTACGCGCTGGCATATGCGGGCCTCGCCGACGCATATGCGCTGCTCGGTTCCAATCCGAACCAGGAACTGCCGCGTGCCGAAGCGATGGAGAAGGCGCGAGCGGCGGCCCTCAGATCGATCGCGCTTGATGCCGATCTCGCTGAGGCGCATACAGCGCTCGCGTTCATTTTGATGCACTACGACTGGAAGTGTGCCGATGCGGAGAAGGAGTATCAGCGGGCCCTGAGCCTGAATCCGAGCTATGCGACGGCGCATCAGTGGCGCGCCGTGAATCTTATCGTGACCGGCCACACCGACGACGGCATCCAGGAATTGAAGATCGCGCAGGCGCTTGATCCCGCCTCGCTGATCATCATGGCGGATACGATCGAGATGTACGTCTTCACGGGCCGCCTTCGAGAAGCTGAGGCGCTCGGCAAGCGGGCGGTGGACATCGATCCGTCGTTCACCCTGGCGCGAGCCTGGTTGTCGTGGACCTACACGGGACAACACCGTTTTGCGGAGGCCGCCACCATTTTAGATCCGGGACCCCAGGCGTCCGACGCGTTCCTGCTGAACGCGCTGGCCTACGCTTACGCGATGGAAGGCCGTGTGGCCGATGCGCGCCTGCTGCTCGAGAAGCTGGTCGCAAGGGCCGGCCGGGAACACGGACTCGAAGTCATGGTGGCAGGGATCTACGCCTCCCTGGGCGATGCCGATGGGATGGTCCCGTGGTTGGAAAAAGCGTTTTCAGAGCGCAGCGGTTCGCTGCTTTTTCTGCGCCTGCATCCGCAGTTCGAGCGCGTGACCCGGGATCCGCGCTTCAAGAGGTTCGTGGCGCGGGTCGGGCTGTAGAACATTTCTCATCGCTGCGATCTGGGACTTCCGGCGGGACTTCCGGGCCGCGCCGAGAACAATCTCGAGGCGCAGCACGATGCCACGCGGGGAGCTGCGATGACGACCGAGTGCTACCAACTTTTTTCGCTCCGCATCGCTGATGGCGAGTCCAACTGCAGGGGGAAGTGGCATAGCCACGTCCAGTATGTAGTCATTTCTCGCATTAGTACAGCTATTTCAGAAACAGCAGACTAGTGGCTCAAGCGCAGGACTTGCGAGGATATGGTCAAAAACGCCTGGGTTAACTCGGTCTTGCTCGATGAGTAGATGTAAGTGCCAACGGGTTGCGTGGAATAATGAACGCACG